>Ga0310695_10002791_pt1 | contig 35870 bp, 29 predicted proteins | sample RumenRJG_04DNA_FD_203882 | JGI IMG/M metagenome (GOLD analysis project Ga0310695, IMG submission 203882) | Bovine rumen microbial communities from Lethbridge, Alberta, Canada - RJG_04 (v2) (version 2) | ecosystem: Host-associated > Mammals > Digestive system > Stomach > Rumen | place: Canada... | reverse complement strand
TGTTTGAAAAGACAATGTCGAACATGGTTGAATGCAAGTCACGCGGTGCGTACATTATGGGTCTTACCACTTATGGGAACTACAGTGTCGAGGATAATGCCGATTTCACAGCATATATCCCAAAAACTGACCCACTGTTTGCAGCAAGTCTTGCAGTTGTTCCGCTTCAGCTCATGGGATACTATGTTTCTGTTGCAAAGGGACTTGATGTTGACAAGCCGAGAAATCTCGCAAAGAGTGTTACAGTTGAATAATACAGAAAGGGGACACGGAAGTGTCCTCTTTTTTGATGTGTATAATAATGCGTATGATATATCAGTTTAAGAACACAATAGTTCATTTACAAAAACTTCATAATGTGATATAATACAATAAATAGTTGTGCTTATGGGAGGTGAAACTGTTAAAGTTTAATAAATATTAAAACAATATCACATGAAAAGGAGTATTATTATGAATATAAGAAAAATCTCCCTGAACGTTGTATCAGTTTTTGCAGTGATATGTATGCTGTTCGGACAGTCTGTGTATTTCCCGAAAGCTACTGCTGATGCTGCCGGTACTGACCTATATGTCGGCTACAATGGCAGGTCAAACAACTTCTCGACCGTTCAGGACGCTGTCAACAAAGCAGCAAGCCTCAATCCTTCAAGCGAAAGCAATCGTGTAACTATCCACATCGCTCCCGGTACATACCGTCAGCAGGTAATCGTTCAGACACCATATATCTCATTCGTGAACGATGAACCCTCAAAGGGTGACGTTGTGCTTACATGGTACTACGGTATCGGATACAAGTACTACAGTGCTAACTCAAAGGGTTACTACGACTCTTCTCTCGCAAATTCAAAGTCGGGCAAGAATGTCGCAAACTACCGTTGGGGCGCAACTGTACAGCTTTGGCCTAAGGCAACTTATTTCAAGGCTCAGAATATTGTCTTTGAGAATTCCTTCAACCGCTATATAACAAAGGAAGAACTCGCAGACGGCGTAGAATGTACAAATGAGACCCTTACTGTTCAGCGCTATTCAAACGTTGACGTTAATTCAAAGGCATATACAGAGCGTGCCGCAGCTTTCTCGGCTGATGCTGGATACTGCGAATTCCTCAACTGCAAATTCTATTCAAGTCAGGACACACTCTACACAGGCGGCTCGCCTCAGTACTACAGAAACTGCCTTATCGAGGGTCAGACCGACTATATCTTCGGCGGCAGCAATGCTGTATTCGACAGCTGTGAACTCCGCTGGAAAGGCTACAGCTCAGGAACTACAGGCGGCTATATCACAGCAGCAAGAAGTCAGGGCAGTCCATACACAGGCTACCTTTTCAATAACTGTAAGGTAACAGGCAACTCACAGCTTGCAGTAACTCCCGGCTACCTCGGCAGACCGTGGGGACAGACTGCACAGGTCCTCTTCCTTAATACAACTCTTCAGAACAGCAATATGATACGTGCAGAGGGTTGGTACTCTATGAGCGGAGTTCAGCCTGAGAGCGTTGACGGCTTCAAGGAGAACGGTACTAAGCTCTCAAACGGCACAAAAGTTGACCTTTCAAAGCGCAAGGGTCACATCGTTTCCGACAGCGATGCTGCAAACGTGAATATCAAGAATTATATGAACAACTGGACTCCCGCATTCATAAACGGCAACGGACAGTCCTCACAGCCCGGAAATGACAATCCTTCTGTGTCCGGAGCTATAAAGAGCTGCGGCGGCTGGTTTGAGGAAGCTTTCGTTGAGTGGGACAGCTCAAAGCTTGGCAGCAGTGTCAAGGTAAGCTATGCACCTTCCGGCACTTCTTCCTACACATCTGTTGACTCTCAGCTCGTTCGCGGAAGCAGAGTTGACATTCCCGGACTCAAGGGCAACACAAAATATGACATCAAGGTTGCAGGTTCATCGGGTTCGGCTGTCTGCACAGTTCAGACAATGGCATTCGACCGCAGCGGCTATGCTCACTACAATTATCAGGGTGTAGGTGCTTACAACGATGACGGTACACTCAAGTCGGGTGCAACAGTCATCTACGTAACAAATTCCAACAAAGACTCCGTTTCATACGGCGGACAGACAGGTCTCTACAACATCTTCAACAAGGCACAGCTTGATAATGTAACTTTCCGCCTTATCGGTACTATCGACGTTCCGTCAGGAGCAAAGGCTAACGACGGAAAGCAGAACGACGGCTCTAATATGCTTTACCTCAACGGCGGTAAGAACGTTACAATTGAGGGTATCGGCTACGATGCTAACCTCAATCAGTGGGGCTTTGATATGAAGCACTCAACAAGCTGTGAGGTCAGAAACCTTCACCTTGCAAAGTATCCTGACGACGGTATTTCAATGTCAGGCGGAAGCACAAGCAAGTCTGCACATATCTGGGTGCACAACAACACAGTAGAAAAGGGTTACAACGCATATGCAGGCAACGGAACAGTTGACGCTGACAAGGCTGAGGGCGACGGTTCTACAGATGTAAAGTGGACAGACTATGTTACTATTTCCTACAATGTTTATATCGACTGCCACAAGACCTCGCTCGTTGGCGGCGGCACAGCTCATGAGCAGGACTGGATCACTTACCACCATAACTGGTTCAATAATACAGAGTCACGTAATCCTCGTGCAAGAAGAGCTCATATCCACAGCTACAACAACTATTTCTCAACGAACAAGCAGTACGGAATCGGTGCTTCGTACAATTCAAAGGTATTCTCAGAGTCTAACTACTTCGAGAATACAAATCTCCCGCTTGATGCGGTAAATATGGGCAATGATGCTTACTCAGGCACTATCAAGTCCTATAACGACAAGTTCGATAACTGTAGTATGGGCAGCGGACTTGCGTACAAGATAGTATACAGCAGAAATGAATCAGCTCAGATATACAATCTGAAGTCCGGCGGAGACAATTACGATAACTTCGACCTCAATATGTACAAGTATTCAGCTCAGACTCCTGACCAGGCAAAGGCAACTGTCAAGGACCTCGCAGGACGTATGCAGCAGAAGTCATACAACGCAGGAACAGTTTCTGACGGCGGTCAGGAGCCTGATACACCTGTCAGCAGCTCGCTTATTGCTGAGATGAAGCCTATGGACGCTTCTTATGGTGCACTCTGGGGCATCGCTGAAAATGTTAAGCAGGGTGACAAGGCGTTCGCTGACCGTGACTTCCTTATCACATCTCTTCCCTCGTCACTTGCAGGTGCCGACCACATCGTTACAGCCTGCGACTCAAAGAAGACAGACTCCGACCTTGCTTCAATAACTGCCGCTAAGGACGTTATCGTATACGTTGCAATGGACGAGAGAAATGTCACACTTCCTTCGTGGCTTGGCAGATTCACTAAGACAAGCGATATCGTTGGTATCACTGACGGAGAGGGCGAGAAGCCGTTTGACGTATATTCTTGCGAGCTTGCGGCAGGACAGTCAATGTTGCTTGGTACAAACGGCATGATGGGTAATGTTATGAACTACACAGCATTCGTTATGGAGAAGCCGGTAGTGACGACAACAACAACGACAACCACCACCACAACAACGACTACAACTACAACTACTTCCACCACCACAACAACTACTACCACTTCTGAGACTACCACAACAACTACAGAAGAGCCTACAACAGATGCTCCTGTAGTATGGGGCGATGCTAACCTCGACAACGAGGTCACAGTTGCAGACGCTGTTACTATCCTTCAGGCAATAGGTAACAAGGATAAGTATGTACTTACCGACCGTGCTAAGCGTAACGCTGACGTTTACAACAACGGCGACGGTTTAACAGGTAAAGATGCACTCACTATCCAGCAGATTGATGCAGGTGTATACAGTGTAGAAGACCTGCCGATATCAGAATAATTTCAATGCTCCCTGCGGACTCCTTCGCGGGGAGTTTTTTCTTGCATTGCTGCATAAATTGTGGTATAATAATAACATAAAAGAAAGCAGGTGTGCATATGAATAAAGAGAGAATACCGTCAATCACAGAGCTCGGTGACCCGAGTAAGCCTAAGGGAGCAGCCGGAGCTGAAATGCTCACACGTATGAATGAGTCGCACAAAGATGTAACAGCGTGGGGACTTTCGCATATAATATTAAAGGGCAGCGAAAATGTGCTCGACATAGGCTGCGGAGGCGGTGCTGCACTTGGAAGAGTTGCCGGAAGCATAACCACCGGACACCTGACAGGTGTGGACTATTCACCTGTCTCAGTCAAGCTCAGCCGAATGAATAACGAGCAGCTTATAGAGCAGGGGAAAATGGAAATTGTCGAGGGCTCGGTTGAGTGTCTGCCGTTTGAGGACGATAGTTTCGACTTCATTTATACAGTTGAGAGTTTCTATTTTTGGAAGAATACTGCGAAATGTCTCGAAGAAGTACGCAGGGTACTGCGTAAAGGCGGTAATTTTCTTATTATTGCAGACGTATACGGAGACGCTGAGCTTTCCGAAAGCAGTAAGCGTGACATAGCAAAGTATAACTTGTTCAACCCTACACGTGCCGAATTTTCGGGACTTTTGAGCGCTGCCGGATTTGAGAAAGTTCACATTCACACCAAGGACGGAACGAGCTGGATATGCGTACAATCAGTTAAATAAAAAAACTTTGTATTTTTTTCAAAAAAGTGCTTGACAAATCAAATATACTGTGCTATAATTATTAAGTCGTCAGGGGACAACACCTGATGAAAACAAATTGGTGCGGGGGTTTAGCTCAGCTGGGAGAGCATCTGCCTTACAAGCAGAGGGTCACAGGTTCGAGCCCTGTAGTCCCCACCAATGGCCCGGTAGTTCAGTTGGTTAGAACGCTAGCCTGTCACGCTAGAGGTCGTGAGTTCGAGCCTCATCCGGGTCGCCATTGCGGATTTAGCTCATCTGGTAGAGCGCCACCTTGCCAAGGTGGAGGTAGCGAGTTCGAGCCTCGTAATCCGCTCCAATGGCGCTATAGCCAAGTGGTAAGGCAAGGGTCTGCAACACCCTGATTCCCCAGTTCAAATCTGGGTGGCGCCTCCAGCGCATGTGCGCTAACGAATCGCGTTTCGGTTTCCGAAGCGCGTTTTTATTTACCAAAATGATTCAGCTACGCGGATGATACTTCCGCTCCGACAGCACTGTCACCGCGACGTGGTTCAGTTCATCTGAACTGCGACTTTTTTATTTTATCACTAATAAAAATTAGCTCCTGCCTTTTTAGCAGGAGCTGTTTTGTTATTTAGAAAGAGTGATTGGCTCGGTCCAGTAGGACTGATCGTAAATATCGGAGAATCTGTACATAATCTTTACATCGCCGCTTCCTACATCAGTATTGCTGATTTTGAGGTCGTCATGATATGTGAGCGGGTTACCGAGAACGTAGCTGTCCTGATATTCGCCGTCGTAGGAGTAGAAGTCGCAGATGAACTCGATTTTGTCGCCGTTTTTGAGTTCGGGTATACTCTTTGCTACGGTGTCAGGACCGTTTCCGTTGTAGTCGGTAACTGCACCGGCAATGTATCCGTCGGGGTTTTCACTGTCGAAGACGAGTTCGAGGTCGACGCGTTCGCCGTTGAGCAGGGCAGGGACGTAGCCGTTTATAGAGTAGCCGTCCTCGTATTCGAGAGTATCAGTGTGATAGTACGCGATAGTCTGACCGTCGATAGCGAGCCAGTTGCGAGAGGTGTCGGCGATAAGGTTACCTTCCGCGTCGAAAGAAAATACGTTATCAAGACCGAGGTCTACGTAGCCCTCACCGTCGTCGTAGAACATATTAAGGTCGAGCTTGTGAACGAGTTCCCACTGATTTTCCGGGAGGTTCATTTTATACTCGTTGCCGTTCTGAGTCCATACGAGGTTAGAAACGTCGAAATAATTGAGGGAGAGGAAGTCGGCGGTATCGTCGCTCTTGATACTTTTCTCGTTCATGAAGTCAGTATTACTGCTGTTAAGACCGTCTATCCTTACAGAACGTCCGCCGCCGAGGAAAGCGCCGAGAAGTGAACCGATAACGTCAGAGTTGCCCGACGAACCTGTTGAACCGGAACCTGCAAGACTGAACAGTGAACCGAGCGGCGAACCTGTACCGCCGGCGGCAATCTGTCCGCTTGTTTCGAGTTTTGCAAACTGCTTTATGCACTTGGAATAAGCATCGCCGATGCCTATCTGCGAATAAGTAGAGCAGGCAGGGTCGACATAGGAAGTGCGATTGTAGGGGAAGTAAATTGAGACACCGTGAGCGTCGCTCATATTGCGCGATGTACGGTTATACTTAATGGCACTCTTTATAGCGGCTGACAGTTCAGCGCCTTCCTGAGTAGCCATATTATCAGCGAGGTGAACGAGGTCGACTTGGTCGATAGCACTTTTCTGAGCAAATTCGCGTGTAGCATACCTCGCATCTGAGAGCTTCTTGTACTCCTTGTTGCTGATAAGTCCGCTTACGCTTTCGGCGAATTTATTGAGTTTGCCGGGGACTGTGTGTGAGAACTCAGCGAGGTCGATGACTGAGAGGGTAGTTTTCTGACCTCTGCATTTGAGTGCACAGGTGCCGACGAAGTCGTCTACGATATTTTTGCCGAGTTCAACGGTAGGGATAGAGGTGTTCTCACCGAGTTTTGTGACCCAGTTGGTGTAGTACCAGCCGACACCGGGTTCTGTTTCTTCTGAAGCGATGAGGTAATCGGCATAATCGCCAAGCATAAGGGCAGTTTCGGCGGTAGCCATAAGGCAGGCATCGAACCCGATGAAGTCAAAGGTAGTGCCGCTGTTTTTGAGTGCCTTGCTAATGTTGGCGAGGTTCATTGAGCCGTTGCCTTTTTTCTCGTCGTAGCCGTATCCGCTGACGGAACCGCCGCCGTGGTCCCATAAAATGAGTTCGTTGCGGTTTGCGGGGAAGTTTGCTGTGCAGTACTTGATAAATCCTGTGAGGGTGTTGGGGTCGGTCATAGCCTTGTTACCGTCGTCAGTGACAAGCTGTTTGAGACCGCCGTCCTTTATCTGGTATATCTGGTTTACACTGTTGCTTATGCCCTTGGTCATCCAGTTTTTGCAACCGCCTGTATAGACGATTATATTGACATTGCTGCCGTACTTTGCAGCTGCCATTTCAGCCATATCTGACGAAGCCATACCGTGCTGTGATTCGAGGTCGGTACCGCACATATACACCATCAGTGTGACGGTGTCTTTATTGTCGCCGATAATTTTGGTTCTTTTTTCGCGGGAACCGCTTGCGACGGATTCGTTGACATCGGCTGCGGAATCGGAAAAAAAGTCGCCGGTATTTGTATCGTCGTTGCTGAAATTAAAACCGGCAGGAGCGTTTCCGCTGCCGCCTGAGAGCATACCGTTTACGAGGTCATTGACGCCGTCGGAAGTACCTCCGCCGCTGCCTCCGAACAGCTTAGGGAGAAGGAAAAGTCCGAGGAGAAGGGCGATGAGACCGCCTCCGCCGCCTGCCGCAGCACGAGTCATGCCTTTGTGGGAACTGCCGGATGTATGTTCGGCAGAACCCGCTTTGCCGCTGCCTAAAGCTTCGCCTTTTCTGTTGACACCGCTTCCACCGGAAGTCACATTCTTCTGACGAGCGCGAGGTCTGTTTTCGTGGTCCATATTTATCCTCCTGTTCACACATTTTTACATTTTACATTATACAAGATTTTTTCATATTTGTCAACGATTTGAAGTGATAAAATCCCTTGATTTTTTACGATAAAAATGATATAATAATAAAAAATTTGCTTTATGCAAGGAGGTTTAAAAATGACAGATGTTAAAGGCAAATGGGCACTTATTACCGGCGCAAGCCGCGGACTTGGCTATCTTTCAGCTTTATTCATGGCACAGCACGGCTGTAATCTTGTTCTCCACAGCAGAGACGTTGCTCACTGCGAGAAGGTTCTCAGTGAAGTGAAGGCACTCGGAGTTGAAGCTTACGCTGTATCGGCTGAACTTTCAGAGCCGGAGTCTGTTACAGATATGCTTGCTGAAATCGACTCGAACAATACACAAATCGACATCGTTCTTAATAATGCCGGACTTCAGATAGCTTACAGGACCGACTATCTCTCGACTCCTGTTTCAGACTATGACATAAGCTTCAGGATAAACACTATCGCACCTATGATGATATGCTATCACTATCTCCCGAAAATGGCAGAGCGCGGATTCGGACGAATCGTCAACACGACAAGCGGCATCGACCTCGAACCCGAACAGGCAGGCTATTCCGCGGCTAAGGCGGCACTCAACAAGGTGACTCACGATATCGGCATGAAGTACGACGGTACAGACATTATGATAAACCTTACCGACCCCGGTTGGTGCAGAACTGAACTCGGTGGTCCTAAGGCACCGAATTCACCGGAGAGTGCGATTCCGGGAATCGTTGTTGGAGCGTTCCTCAGCGATAAAAAGTCGGGACGTATATTCTCAGCGCAGGATTTTGCGGGTATGACGCTTGAAGAAGCGGTCGCAAAGGCAGAAACTATCGACAGCGATTACAGATGATTTCCGGCAGGCAGACTAAGTGAGAACTTATCTGCCTGTTTTTGCGTTGTTTACAGTGTGTATTTTTTGTTCAGATTCTTTGGTGTTTTTGTCATAATGATGAACTTTCTGAGAATTATTTTTTGTAGATATTGCATTTATCATTTATATGTGTTATAATAGTAACATAGTATGAAGAAGTGCAGTATCTCTGCACTCAGACGTGCATATCATTTTCAGGAGGAACCCATGAAATTTAAAGACTATATCGACATCAAAGACTTCATACAGGTCGTTTGTCCGAAGTGCAAGGCTCTGCTCATGGCAGACAAGGATATGGACTTCTGGTACTGCGGTCACTGTGGCAACAAGCTCGACATGAAAGAAGCTCTCAGCGCAAAACCGGTTGTCAAAAAGGAAAAGCCGGCTCCTGTCCTCAAGGGAGAGATTTTCAAGCGTGAAGGCGATACCCTCTATAAGTATGCAGGCGACGCTGAAGACGTCGAGATACCTGAGAATATCGCTAAGATAGCTTCGGGAGCGTTCAAGGGCAATAAGAACATAAAAACTGTAGTTATCCCCGATACTGTCACTGAAATCGCTGACTCTGTCTTTGAAGACTGTACATCGCTTGAAAGCGTGCGTCTGCCTGCCGGACTGAAAAAAATCAACTACAAGACATTCAATGGCTGTGATTCACTCAAAACTATCACTATCCCTGCCGCTGTTGAGCAGATAATGTACAATTCCATGTGCTGCGGACTTGAAGAAATCGTTTTCGAGAGCAGCAACACTACATGGGAAATCGACAACGAGGCAACTAATCCGTCGTTCTGGATAAGCAAAAATGGCAAGGGCAACGGAGTAAGCCGTATCTTCTTCAAGCAGCAGACTTTCAGTGCGGGAGAAGTTTTCAAACATAAGAGCCTGTTCACCTACCTCCGTGGTGAGGGACTTTGTACAAACTGCGGAAGTAAATTCGGTATGTTCGGCAAGTGCCGTTCATGCGGTGCAAAGAAGGCATAAAAGCAAAGGAGTAATCATGAAGTATACACAAGGACAATACATAATCACCGAAAAATCGGCTATTGCGCGTGATACCTACAGCTTCACCATAGCCTGCCCCGAGGTTGCGGAAGTCGCTGCTCCGGGACAGTTCGTACATATCCGCGCAAACGGCTATACGCTCCGCAGACCCATCTCTATCTGCGGTATCGACAAGAATAAGGGGACTCTCCGTATCGTTTTTGAGATTCGCGGAGAGGGCACTGCCGAAATCGCAAAGCTGAATGCGGGCGACCTCATTGATATGCTCGCCCCGCTCGGACACGGCTTCACGGTAGATGAAAGCTTCGGGAAGGTTGTGCTCATCGGCGGCGGTATCGGTACTCCTCCCATGCTTCCGCTTGCTAAGATATACGGCGAAAAAGCGGTTGCTATTTCCGGTTTCCGCAGCTCTGCGGCAGCTATTTTACAGGACGATTTCAAGGCTGCCGGAGCAGAGACTGTCCTCTGCACCGACGACGGTTCTGCCGGTATTCACGGCTTCGTTACTCAGCCATTCACCGAGCTTGCCGAGCAGGGCGGTATCGACGCGGTATATGCGTGCGGACCTATGCCTATGCTGAAGGGTATTGCCGCTATCTGCAAGGATAAGGGCATATACTGCGAGATCTCGCTTGAGGAACGTATGGCTTGCGGTATAGGAGCGTGTCTCGGATGCGCTTGCAGAACTGTCAGAAACGATGAAGAATACTTCGCACACGTCTGCAAGGACGGTCCGGTATTCAAGGCTGAGGAGGTGCTCTGGTAATGGCTGATATGTCTGTAAAAGTCTGCGGTGTTGACTTCAAAAACCCGATAATTCCGGCATCAGGAGTGTTCGGCTACGGCAGAGAATATGAGGAACTCTTCCCTCTCGATAAGCTCGGCGGGATAGCTACTAAGGGTACTACTCTCCACCTGAGAACAGGTAATCCCGCTCCGAGAATCGCTGAAACTCCTTCAGGTATGCTCAATTCTGTAGGACTTCAAAACCCCGGAATCGACCACTTTATCTCGACTGAGCTTCCCTATCTGCTCACAAAAGACCTCGTTATCCTCGCTAATATCGCGGGTTCGACCCCTGACGAATGCGCGGAAGTTGCCGCAAAGCTCGATGAGACTGATGTCCACATGATTGAGCTGAACATCTCATGCCCTAACGTAAAACAGGGCGGTGCGGCATTTGGTACAAGCTGTGAAATGGCGGCTGAGGTTACGAAAAGGGTCCGCAATGCTACGAAAAAGCCGCTTGTAGTAAAACTTTCGCCGAACGTTACAAGTATCGCTGATATCGCAAAATCTGTCGAGTCAGCCGGTGCTGATGCTGTGTCACTTATAAACACTCTCCTCGGCATGAGAATTGACGTTAACTCGCGCAGACCTGTTCTCCGCAACAATGTCGGTGGTATGAGCGGTCCGGCAGTATTCCCGATTGCTGTTCGCATGGTATGGCAGGTTGCCAACGCTGTAAATATTCCTGTTATCGGCATGGGCGGTGTTTCGACCGGTCGCGACGCTATTGAACTTATGATGGCAGGTGCGAGTGCTGTACAGGTGGGTGCTGCTATTTTCACTGACCCGTATGCACCTGTCCGCATAGCTGACGAAATGAACGAGTGGCTCGACAGCAAGGGTATTGCCTCCGTAAGAGACATTATCGGCACTGTTCAGCCGTGGTGAGGTCGCGGATATGATAATAATGTCAGTAGATTTCGGAGACTCCCGGACAGGTATCGCAGTTTGCGGAAAAAGCGAACTCATCGCCTCTCCCGTTACAGTCATACACGAGAAGGACTTCGACAAATGTATAGAAAAAACCGCTGCCCTCGCCAAAGAGCAGCGTGCTGAGGAGATAGTCGTCGGCTATCCTAAGAATATGAACGGCTCAATAGGGGAGCGGTGCGAGAAATGCGCCCTGTTCGCGGAAAAGCTCGGCGAGATGACGGGTATCCCGACTAAGCTGTGGGACGAGCGCTGTACCACGGTTTCAGCCCATAATTACCTCAACGACACCAATACTCGCGGCAAAAAGCGAAAGGCAGTCGTTGACGCAGTCGCAGCGGTCATAATTCTTGAAAGCTACCTTGGCTACCGCAAAAATAATATGTAGGAACGCCGCTAAAAGGCGTTCCGCCGGCATATGCCGTATTACGAAAATACAGACGTAATGTCCTGTATGAGGTTTTCAGCCGCCTTCATGGTCTTGGCAGCGTCGCGCTTGATACTGTGCTTCTTCATCGGAGATGCCGATGACATTGCGTAGCAGGCGAGTCCGACTGCTGCTCCGGCTGTCATACCCTTGACTATTGCTTTCATATCCATATTATCACTCCTGACAGCTGCGCAGTGCAGCTGATAATATAATCTGCAAAAACATATAATTTATTCGTGAGGAAAGAAAATGCATGAACTTAACATTGTCCTCGTAGAACCTCAGATACCGCAGAACACGGGGAACATTTCCCGTACCTGCGCCGTTACCGGTGCAAAGCTTCACCTCGTCCGACCGTTCGGTTTCGAGATAACAGACAAGCATCTGAAGCGTGCCGGTCTTGACTACTGGGACAAACTCGACATAACTTATTACGACAGCCTTGATGAGCTTTTTCAGAAGCACCGGAATGGTAAATTCTTCTATTTTACGACCAAAGGCAGAACTGTTCACAGCGATGCCGTTTATCCCGATAACTGCTTCCTCGTGTTCGGACGTGAGGACAAGGGACTGCCTGAGGAGCTTCTCCATGATAATCCCGACTCTTGCCTGCGTATTCCCATGCGTAACGAGCTGCGTAGCCTCAACCTCTCTAATTCCGTCGCTGTTGCGGTCTATGAGGCACTGCGTCAGTGGGATTATCCCGACCTCTCACGCGAGGGAAAGCTCACAAAATATACATGGTAAAGGAGTTTATTATGTTACAGAAAATTAAAATTCTCACCGACAGCGGCTGTGACCTGCCTAAGGAAATGATAAAGGAATACGGCATAAATGTTCTGCCGTTCGAGATTACGCTTGGCGGAAAGAGCTTCCGCGAGATTTTTGATAAGTCAACCGAGGAATTCTACGAAATGCTCTCAATGACAGACGAGATTCCAAAGCATTCTCAAATCTCTCCGACCCGCTTTACAGAGGCGTATGAACAGCTTTACAGCAGGGGAGCAACCGATATCATCTGCGTTTCTATAAACAGCGCAGGCTCCGGTACCTTCAACAATGCGAATATCGCTAAAGATGACTTCTTCGAGCAGCACCCCGAGGCTGTCGGTAAGATACGCATTTTCAATATCGACTCACGCTCGTATTCGATTTTCTACGGCTATCCGCTCATCGAAGCAGCAAAGAAGATTCGTAAAGGCGCTGAGGCTGAGGACGTTGTTGCATTTCTTGAAGAATGGTTCAGTGTGTGTGCGATGTACGCTGTGCCTATCAGCCTTAAATATGCAAGACGTTCCGGAAGAATTTCTGCCGCAAAAGCGTTTGCGGGTGAACTTCTCGGTTTGAAGCCTATCATTGAGTTCGCCGACAATACCACTGAAACTGTTGACAAGATTCGCGGCGAGAAGAATATAGTGCCGAAGCTTGTTGAGTGTGTCGAGAAGCGAATGACTCCGCAGACTCCGTATATCATGATTTGCGGAAAGGACGATTCCCTCGCAAAAGAAGTTGAAAAGGAACTGACAAAGCGTACCGGACGCAAGGCTGAAATGACCGCCCATATCGGCGGTGTCGTGACCTCTAACATCGGTCCTGACCTCGTTGCGGTGCTTGTGCGCAGAAAGAATAAATAATAAAAGGCGGGTACTCTGCTGTTCCGTTGAGGAAGCAGTCTGTACCCGCCGATGTTTTATTTAACGATTACTTTCTTGAATGCCTTCTTGCCCTTGCGCACGATTACTTCTCCTTCGAGCTTTATCATCGCCTTGGGGTCTGTCATTTTTTCGTCGTTTACTGTGATGCCGCCCTGCTGTACGAGTCTGCGTGCCTCTGAAACAGAGGGTGCAAGCTCAGCCTTTACGAGAAGTGTAAGGAGACCGAGTGAACCGTCTGTGAGGTCTGCGGAGTCGATTTCAGCAACAGGCATATTCTCGTTTGAACCCGAACCGCCAAAGAGTGCCTTTGCGGCTGACTTAGCCTTTTCTGCCTCTTCTTCACCGTGAACGAGCTTTGTGAGTTCGTACGCGAGAAGCTCCTTTGCGGCATTGAACTGCGCTCCCTCCATAGTCTTTTCCATTTCCTCTATCTGCTCTACAGGAACGAATGTGAGCATTTTCAGACACTTTATAACGTCAGCGTCGTCAACGTTTCTCCAGTACTGGAAGAACTCGTAAGGAGTAGTCTTTTCAGCGTCGAGCCATACTGCACCCTTCTCTGTCTTGCCCATTTTCTTACCCTCTGAGTTGAGCAGGAGAGTGATAGTCATAGCGTATGCGTCCTTACCGAGCTTGCGGCGGATAAGCTCTGTACCGCCAAGCATATTTGCCCACTGGTCGTCTCCGCCAAACTGCATATTACAGCCGTATTTCTGGAAGAGTTCCATGAAGTCGTAGCTCTGCATTATCATGTAGTTGAATTCGAGGAAGGTGAGTCCGCGTTCCATTCTCTGCTTGTAGCACTCGTGTGAGAGCATTCGGTTTACACTGAAATGTGCTCCTACTTCACGGAGAATGTCCACGTAATTTAGCTTCATGAGCCAGTCAGCATTGTTTACGATTATTGCCTTATCGTCAGAGAAGTCGATGAAGCGGCTCATCTGCTTCTTGAAGCAGTCTACGTTGTGCTGAATCGTCTCGGGAGTCATCATCTTTCTCATATCAGTCTTGCCTGAGGGGTCGCCTATCATTGCGGTACCGCCGCCGATAAGCACTATCGGCTTGTTGCCTGCCTCCTGTAAGCGCTTCATAAGGCAGAGTGCCATGAAGTGACCAACATGGAGAGAATCGGCTGTCGGGTCGAAGCCGATGTAGAATGTTGCCTTTCCGGCGTTGATGAGTTCCTCGATTTCCTTCTCGTCTGTAAGCTGTGCGAGGAGTCCTCTGCGTTTGAGTTCTTCAAAAATTGTCATGATTTTTCTCCTTTTTATTTGATTCCGCGGCGAATTAATTCATCGCGGATGTATTCTGCTTGTAATTCGTTTACTATATGCTTTATAGGTTTATTCCTTTGTCTGGCATATATGCAGATGACATATTCAAATTTCTGCTTTGTGATAAATCCGGCTCGGTCGCGCCTGACCTTATGTACCCGGGTCGCCTGAGCACCGATGATATCAGATATACTGACAGCCTCGCATTCTGAGGTACTGACGGAAACAATGTAGTCCAAGCCGATGTTGAGCACGGAATTTAACGCAATAATCATTCTCCCACCCATGTAAGAGCGCTCTATCATCGGAAGCTCTTCACGGTATTTTTTCTCGAATCTGTCTGCGGGAAATCCTGCGAACTGCGATGCTGCTTCACAGACGAGAATAATGCCTGATAAGCCAAAGTATAACGCGGCAATACCTGCGACGATGTTGAAGAATGCCGGCATTATGCCGTTTCCGATACCTGTTACGATATATGCTGCCATTAAGTATGCACAGACAAGGCTGACAGTTCCGAGCAGAAGATTTTTCGGCGCAAATTTTCTGCAATACAGGTTTTTGAGGTCTGCGGACATGGAATTTGCTGTTATCTCGCGGAATGAGTTACTCTCAAAGTTTTCGAGCACCAACTCGCGCAGTTCAGCTTCTGGACGGTTCTTTATCTTATCAGCTATCGATTTCAGAATTCGTTCCTGCAACAGCATTATTAATATGCAGATAACCATAAATCCCTGCGGAAGCAATGCCCATGGGAGCATATCATAGTCCTGTTCTGAAATGAGCCAGTATATAATTATTGCTGAGACGGGGAGAGTACAAATGAAGAGGTAGATAATGTCTCTTTTTCTGTTTTTCATATCTGCCCCCTTTTAAATAAAAAATCCCTGACAGCCCAAATAGACCGTCAGGGACGAAGTTACTCGTGTTACCACCCTGATTCGCCGGAATCTCCGACCTCATTAAGCTGTAACGGGCATACCCGACTGAGCCTACTGCTGATTCAGCACAGCAACTCCCGGCTGTAATTCCGTACACGCCATATCTTCCTCGCACCGTCCGGAAGCTCTCTGATTATGTGAATATGCACGTTTGAACCGTTCATCGTTTTTTTTATGATAACACATAGTGTGAGAAATGTCAAGAGGGATATTAAATTAATATATTAAAATATATCTTTGACCGCTTGACAAGTTCATCTTTTTGCTGTATAATATATATCGTTGATGCTGATGTGGCACAGTCGGTAGCGCAACGCCTTGGTAAGGCGTAGGTCGTCGGTTCAAGTCCGATCATCAGCTCCACGTCAAATGGCGGTAAATAGGCACTTTCTCAGCTTGAGGGAGTGCTTATTTATTTTATAAAAAAGTGCTTTGTGCTTTATTTGTTCATTATTCAAGAAAATAACAGAGCAGGCTTTTTCGCCTGCTCTGTTTCGGTATGAGATAATCCTTGAAAAAAGCATAACTAATGTACAACCTAAGTGTAACCGCTATAAAAGGCACGTTTTCTCCGAAATATCGGCGATTATCTTTGAATTAGTATTATGAGTTTTATCCAACTCTTTCCCAACTGTTTCCCAACCGTTTTACTACCTTTTTACCACCTTATTTTCAACGAAAAAACTTAAAAAATGACAACCTTTTGTCAACCTTTTGTCAACCTTTTGCCTACTGTTGTAAAGCCCTCATATTTGGCTAAATATAGAGGAGCAGCGGTATTTTGTGGCGATTTTTTACGTTTGATTTTGTCAACTCTTGGTACACTCTTGGAACACTTTTGCCCTACTCTTGCTATACTTTTGACCAACCCTTAACCGCCCCTTGTACAACTCTGTTAATTAATTTTATTTTTAGTATTCGTAAGACAATTCTCCCTCCTCGTATATCTCAGATTGAATAATGTTCATCAGCACCGGCTTGATGTTGTCCTCAATCAGTTCAAGCACTTTTTCTTCGTCTACTCCGTCGGAAATGTCAATACTGCCGCTTCCTGCGATTTCAAGAACTATTCTCTTGGCGGTTTCTGTTCCTGCCTCGCTTCTGCTACCGTCTGTTGTTTCTCTGCCACTGTCGTCCTGACGTACTATGCCTCGTTCTGCAACTACTCTTCTATCGTTATCCGTAAGCTCAGGCAACTCGGGAATGCTGATTGAGTATGTGCTTTCTGTCTCTGCTGTACTTTCCGCCGGGTAAACTGCTTCGTAATTAGCCTCAACTGCTCTCAGATTGTCGCTGAACGCTCTTTCAAGCATGGCGGATATAATTCCCATAAAAGGAATAAATACGCTCTCAGTCCTATTCTCGAACGTCTGAGAAGCATTCTCTGTGTTGATGTAAGAGCTTTCAAAGTTTTTCACGCTGTCTCCATAGGAGGTAACGGTCTCAAAGGCTCTGCTATCGTTACTCTGATTTTCCTCTGCTGTTCTTCTGCTGTCGTAATACTCTGATCCGCCGTAAGTGTTCGCTGTATTGTAATAATCAGCTTTGCTTACATCACTTGACGTGCTGATTTCCTCGTATGCTCGGTTATCGTTTGCTATGCTCTGTTCCATTCTTTCAACATTTCTTTCGGAATTGTTGAATGTATCGCCACTTACTGCATTTTCAATACTCTGAGCTGCTTGCTCCGTTGTATTAGTGTTATCAACATACTCGTTGCTGAGGTTCGTCAAAGCCTGTTCGTAATGGTTATTTGCAGAGCTGTTATTTCTGATAGCCTCGCTGAGGACGCTCACGCTATCGACGTAGTTTCTAACCGAATCGCCGTAGTCAGTTGAGCTTTTTATGGTGTTACCGCCGTTTATGCTGTAGTTGCTCTCTGCGGAGCTACTGTTGATTGAGTTGGAAGCGTTGTAATGTTCTTCCATAGCTCCTGCAACATTCTCTATGAAGCTGCTAACGGTATCACCATAGTTGATCGTTGCGGCGTAGCTTCTGTCGTTGGACGAGCTTATTTCCTCTGCGACGTTGCGAATTGAAGCTCCGTAGTTTACATTGTTGTCGTATGCGTCGCCGTATGCCGTATCTGTGGACGTTGTATAGTTCCTCTCGTTGTCGTATGAGGTAACCGTATTGTAGCTGCTGTCGCCACTGTTTATGCTCTCCTCAAAGCTCCTTATGCTGTCACCGTAGTTGACCGTTTCGGCGTAGCTTCTGTCAATGCTGTTGTTGTACTCTGTCTCTGCACTGCTGATCTTGTTAGCGATTTCGCTGTATTCATTGCTGTAATTGCGGATATTGCTCACGCTGTAGTTATCTCCGTACTTGACGCTTTCGTCGAGATTGGTTATGTTGCCGCTTTGCCTGTTCAGTCTCTTTTCAAGGGCGGTAAAGTCGTAAGGCTCAACTGCCTCATAAGCTCCTATCGCCTTGATGATACGGTCTGTTTCTTCTGTCGGGAATACATAACTATCTGGCTGTCCAATTATGAGTTCCGGTCCTTTTTCGCCTGCGATAAATGTATCATCTGAGGCTATTGTACCGTTTCTGTAAGCGTCGTACACGTTAAGCTCCGGTATTTCTATCTCGCTTTTGGTGTTCATTTTCTTCTCCAGTGCAGAGAAAACTTCTAAGAAACCAGTCAATATGGTGATTATCCGCCCGTCGTCGTAGCCGCTGCCGTTCTCAATGGTTGTGTAACTGTTATTGTTGATCTCTGTAATATCTTTCCTTTGGTCGTAGTATTCAATAGCTCTGCTATAATCATTTGTGGAATTGTTATAGTTATTTGAGGTCGTTTGTGTAGCATAAAAGGTCCGATTGTACTGTGGTCCCTCCATACTCCTAAGTGCTGATATGATCTTGTTTGTTTCTGATGTCGGGAATACCGTGCTTCCTGCCTTGCCTACAACAAGTTCGGGACCGTTCTCACCGGCTATGAATATATCCTCTGCGGCGGTCGTTCCTGTAGCGTGTCCGGGAACAGAAGTACTGTTTACACCAATATTGATCGTTGTACTTGCTGATGATAACGCCGCCTGCACCTGTCGAGCTATGCTCTGAGCCGCTGTTACTGCTGCGCCGCCGTTTGCTGTAATAGCATTTGCATAGGACTGGATTGTGTTTGTTGCCGCAGTATTTGCTTCTGTGGATAGGTCCAAATCTCCGATAGCAGAATTCATCTTGCTGACGATTTCGTCCATTTGCTGTGAGAATCCTGTTACCCAATCCGCAGTAGTTGACGCTATCTCTTCCTGCTTCGAGCTTACCGCCGCCGCTGTATTGGCAAGTTGAGTTACTGCCTCTGAATGTCCGCTCTGTATCTCAGATACCATGCTTGCCGCAAGTCCTGCCGCTTCCTCGCTGCCGCTCTGAACATAACTCATGAGAGCGTTGTAGTTTTCTTCTGTTATACCGAGATCGGCGGCTGATGTATTTTTGAGAACTTCAATATTCTGTCCGTATGTCGTCCAGTAATTGAGCTGAGTGTCCAAAGCTGCCTGAGCATTGGCAACAGTTGAATTAAGGTAAGTTTCGGAAGTTGTGGAAGCCTGCTCAAATAATGAGAACTGTCCTTGAAAACTATCAAGAGCAGCCTGATATACTTCGTCGTATGAGGTGCAAAGCTCTTCTATCTGGGTCTGATATTCCTGATAAGCTGTAGCCGCTGCTTGTATGCCTTGCTCCTCTTCGGAGATTGCCTGTACATTGGAAACAGTCTGCTCCAAATGCTTTGTCTGCGAATCAACTAAGCCGTCGAGGATATTTTTGTAGTTTTCTGTGAATTTGCCGGTGCTGTCGATTATTTCACCATAGCTTTCGATTTCTGCCTCTGCTGTCGTGATAACGCTGTTGTATTCGTTGATAGCATTAGTAACGTCTATTATATCGCTGCTGATGTCTGTACTACTTCTCATATTTGCGGCTACGGACGGGTCTGTAAATGTCGTTACGTTATTAAGAGCCTGCTGTTCTGCCTGTAACTTTTCCAATTCAGCGCCGAGTTCCTTAACATGAACCCTTGCGTCCACATATTTATCTTGGAAATCCGCTCCGCTGAGATAATCAAGTGCGTTCTGGTATCGTTCACTGTTTGCTGCCTCTATTACAGCTCCTACTATTACCTGAGGGTCGAATCCTGTCAGCTCACCAGTGCTGTAATTGACTTTAATATCACAGTTGAATGTATCGTTGAGGTGATCTGCATAACCTGCCATTATATCAAGATCGGCATTTGTGTGGCTTGACTGCTCTGAAAGAGCTGATAGCATAGCGATTGCTGTCATACCTGATGTCTGCGACTTGTCTATTTCCTCTATAGCTTTCTGCTGAGAGGTCGAAACTTCTTTGAACGAATTTGCAAGTTTGTCCGCCTGCTCCACGTAAACTGATATTATGCCGCCTCCTTTATCAAATTGAGCGTTGAGAGTATCAAGAGTATTTGAAAGCTCCATAGCCACAGAGCTATTTTCTCCGTAAAGTTCACAGGCTTTCGTATATGCCGCTTCTGTTCGCTGTAATTCTGCTTGACATTCCTCCATTGTTCCGTTATAGTCTGCAATTTCCTCTTCTCCTTTTGAAAATGCGCTTGCAATCAACATAACTCCTCCTGCAACAGCTGTTGCTCCTAAAGCTATCCAACCAATAGGACCTGTCGCCGCTTTAAGTGCAATTCCAAATTGTGTTGTTGCTATAGTTGCCGCAGCGGCAGAAGCTGTATATCCTGCAAATGCCAAAGCTGCTACCCCAAGCCCTATTCCTGCTGCTGTCAAAGCCTTAGTAAACAGTGGGTGCTTATTAAGAAAATCGCCAAAGAAGCCTGTAATCTCTGCCAAACCTGACGACATTTTATCAATGGTAGGTTGTAAAGCTGAGGTAAACGCTGTCTTGATCTTATTATTTGACTTTTCCCACTTTTCGCTGAGTGTTTCGCCTGCCTGAGCTGTCTTTTCAAGCGTTCCCTGAGCCTCTGAGAGGTCTCCGTTGAGCATTTCTACGGAAACTGCTCCGTTTCTTATAGCGTTAGCCATTTCTACGCCTGCTCTTGAACCGAATACGTCACAGGCAAGAGCTGTAGCCTCAGCAGAGCTTTCAAGGTTTTCAATCTCTTCAATAACTTTTCTCAAGCCTGCTCCTGCGTCCTCTCCCTCATCAGAGAAATGCTTTACCGCCGTTCTCATTGCCATAATAGCTGTTGAACTGTTTAGACCGTAAAGCTCAAGAGCCGCCAACAGTGAGATAGTATTGTCAAGTGATAAATCCACTTGTTGGAATGCTCCTGCTACGTTTATGAGTGAGCTGCTGAGGTTGTCTACGGACGCTCCCGAAATCTGGGAGGCGTAAACGAGCTTATCCATGACACTTTCACACTGCTCCTGCTCCACGTTCCACTTGTTCATCACTTTCGTGACGTTTGCAACGGAATTTACTACATTACTTCCTGTTACTGTGGAATAATCAAGGAATTTACCCGTAACGTCCGTCAGAGCGTCGCCCTGTAAGTGCATTCGGGTGTTGATCTCTCCGATTGCCGCTGCCGTTGTGTCAAGGCTTCGTTTATTGTTAGAGTAAGCATTCATCATGCTCTGCTCTAATCCCTCTAAGTTTTCCCCTGTTGCTCCGGTGGCGTTTACGATGATCTTCTTGCTTTCGCTGAATGCGTCCGCAAGCTCGTAAGCAACAGTTATTATTTCCTCGATCTTTTCAACTATCGCTTTTGCTACTATGGTATCTGCTACTGCTTCGATTGCCTTTACACCTTGTTCTCCACTGCTTTCCGCACTTTCAGCTGCTCCCTGAGAAGCCTGCGACAGTTGCTCTGTCGCTTTACTTGCTTTCTCATTTGCCGCAGCTAAATTTGCTTCTGCTTGTTCTGCCCTCTCCGCCGCCGCTCCGAGTGCGTCAAGGTCTGTAGTGCCTGAGATAATTGTTTCATCATAAGCTTCCATAGCGGCTTTGGCTTCATTCTGAGCTGTTTCTAACTCGGACATTGCATTTGCCGCTGTCTTGTTTGCCTCTTCAAGCCGCTCTGAGGCTTCTGCTGATATTTTACCGTTATCTGCGAACTCCTCCATTACTCTTGCTGAGGATTGTATAGCTTCAACTAATGCTTCATGAGCCGATGATGAACTTTCAAGCTCTGAATTGAGCTGTTCTGCCGCAGTCTCACACATTTCGTACATTTCCTCAACATTGCCTAATGCGTCTGCTGTCTTTAAGCCCATTTCCACAAGTTCCTGTGTAGTGTAAACCATTTCAAGAGCGGATTTATCATAACTCTGGGCTGCCGCTGTCCAATGGTCGGTTTCTGTTGAGGCTTCTGACATTGCATTATCAAGATTGCTGAGAGCGGCAGTTAAACTGTCTGCCGCTCCTCCTGCGTTACCTGTGGAGTAGGATAGATCATCAATAGAATGAGCTACACCGTCAGCAATTGTTGCTGTGTGCGTAGCAGAAGAGGCTATACCGTCAACAGCAGAGCTTGCAGCTTCTCCTGCTCTTTCCCAAGCCTCGATCATATTAAGTCCGCTGTCTCCGATATGCGCTATTCTATCGCTCATATCGTCAATTAAACTAAACCGGGCTTTTAATTCAGCCATTTATCATTCCCTCCTTTATTGTAGTGTTGATGATATTTCATCAAATTGTATCGTGTGAGCTGAAAACGCTGTTGAAAACACTTATAATACGGGAAATATAAGGCTTTTCAACTATCATATCCTCTCCGCTCTCTCCAACGGTAAAGAATTTGGCGAAATACGCTCCGCCCTGCTTCTTTTCGAGAGTATCACGGACAGTTTTTATAGTGTCATTCATCTGTATCAATGCGTCTGCCGCCGATTTGTAAGCCTTTGCAAGCACTTTCAGCTCCATGACCTTATTATCCCATTCGGGGCGGAGCTTGTTGCATATCTCGTCCCATTCGCTCTGTATAGCTCCGTCGGGATAGAGCGGCAACGCCTCAGCTCTTTGAAGCATATCAATCAAATGCTCTCGTGTAGCCTTGATTTCGTTTCTGCGGTTCGACAGCTCGATTGTTCTTTCAGCGTCCGCCGTCTCCGCTGCCTGCTCCAAAGCCTTTTCAATCTCTGCCGCCTCTGCGTCAATCTCTGATATTTTCACTTTTATGAGCTTGACCCTGTCGTCCCATATTTCCTGATACTTTATCAAGCCTGCTAAAAGCTCCTGCTGATCTGTAGGAGCAGGCGGTGTATATGTAGCGGCTTTATACACCGTCTGTAATGCTTCAAGCTCCGACTTTGCCCGGCGCTCTTTCTTTTCAGCCGCAACAAGTTTTACAGCGTCGTTGGCTGCCGCCTCCTTTTCGGTCATAATAGCGGCTATTTCCTTTTCCTTTGCCTTGATAGCTCTTTCAATATCTGCCGCTTTATTGTTGTTTGTTTCACTCTTTGCCATTGTTTTTTCCTTTCTGGGCGTATGCCCTCTTATTTGGTGGTTGCATTTTTTATTGATCTCTTAACGATTTTTGCAATGTCATTAAGAATTCTGTCAATATCAGCCTGTGTTTTGTCCCTGTAATAATCGTCAGCAACTTTAATGTGCGTGTTTCCGCTGTAATAGTCCTTGACTATATTTCCGTTATTCTCCATGTTTGCCGCCTCCGTCCAGTATAGTATTGATCGCCGTGTAGAACCCTCTTTCAAATGCGGTTTTCTGTGCCTCTCTCTGAAACCTGTTCAAAAGCTCTTCAAATCTGTCTTTTTCCTCACGACTGTAAACGGTTATTCCTCTTTCGGATTTCCGAAAGCAGCTTGCTTCGAGCTGACTGTACAGCTCGTTAAGCTCTGGCGTATCAAAGCCGCTCCTGCTATCGGGAGAGTTTAAAGTATGATCGAATAGCACTTCAATGTTTTTGTTCATTTTTAACAATCCTTTCGTATAATATCACTGTCTGCTTGTGTGGTATAATAGCTTATAAGGATTTAATATACTCCTCAAGATTATTATATCATAACAAAAACATCAATTCAGCATATTCCCCAAAATGCAACAGAGAATTGAGCGAATGACGCAAAAAGGGGCAGTTTTCAGATATATCAAAGAATTGTTTGACACTTCAAAACAGCAGCGGTATAATATACCGTAGAGGCAACTTTTTTATATTTGTCCCTCACAGGAACTAACAAAATGAAGCCTGCTCCGACACGCTCCAAAACGTCTTTATTTGCCCCGTATCGTTTGATAGTATAAGTTCATTTCTATACTTTCAGACAGGGGACAGCGTTTAATCCGGCGCATAGGAGCAGGCATATCAAGGCTAATAATTATCCCTCTTTCAGCTTTCCGAAAGCGGTTACATAATTCTGCTGATTTATGGTCTCGACGTTGCTGTTTGCATACTTCATAGCCTCTTCCGGGACAACGGGCTTGATAGCGGATATTTTACCGTATATCTTGTCCCTTTCGACTATAAAGAAGTTCTTGTTTTTACTGTAATATAAAGCCGTATCGTTCATGATCTCTTCACTCTTGCATATAAGCAGCGACGTATCAAGATCATATATTACTCCGTCAACGATATAGCCTGTCAAGGTTTTCTTTTTCATAATCGCCTCCGAGATTACATATTTGTCAGTATATCCTCATAGCTCTGCTGATCTGGTGCTCCGCTTGGTTGCTCAGATAAGGTGACAGATTGAGTATTATCCTCCGTTGATGAAGTAATCGACCCCCAGAATAAAGGCTCATTTGCGTTGTAAGGTGTATCGTGTACTCCATTCCGATATTCTTCCTCAACTTTATCCACTACCCAACTTAAAATAGCTCTGTAGTCGTCCTTATACGTCTTTCCTTTACTGCCCTTGTAGTTGTCAAGGACTTCTATCATTCGCTTGACCTTTGGCTCTCCGTATTTATCAAGGAGCTTTTTATGATCCGCTTCTGTCATTGATACGAATTCAGCATATTTGATCTTGTCGGTTTTTTTGGTGGTTTTTTTACACGCAGGAGCGGCAGCGGATTCATCTACACTTATCTCATCTATACTACTCTTGTCTATACTAATCTTATCTAATCTAATCTGCGTTTGTATGTCGTCGACGGCTCGTTGACGTTCCGTCGACGGTTCACACTCAATCATTTGATATATGTTGTTTTCGTCAAGTTCAAGGGCGTTTCTCTCGTCTTTGTACGGTGTTTCATGATAAGTGTCTTTGCGGATATAATTATGTATTCTCCAATGTTTGATAACTACTATACCGCTCTTGAACGGTATAACGAACTTTTTCACACATAATACACTGAGATCATCTTGTGATACCCCTATCATTCGCATTATCTTTTTTGGAGAATTTACAAATCCGTCGTCGTCGGCTCTCATTGCAAGATCATAATACAATAATCTTGCGGTTACAGGCATATCGAGAAAAGCGTCACTATCAATTATAGTTTTTGCAAACATTCTTTTTTCAGCCATTATTACCGCCGCCCTTTATGTACTTTTCGGCAGACTTCAAGGCTTGTCTTGCACTTTTTATCCTGCTTTTCTGCATATCAACATACGCTTTCGCCTCCTCTGGACAGATTGGGCGATAGTACCCGGTTTTTTCGTCACCGTTTCTGGAGCAGGCGGAACATATAACAGCTCCTTTGAGACGTTCTGCATATATCATAGCTCTGACATTTCTTTCTTTTTCATTGAGCAGTATTGCCAACTGTTCCATAGATATGGCGTTTTCCTTGCCGTATGGTATCATCTCAAGCAACATTGATTTATTGGTGTTCATCGGTCGTCAGCCTCCTTACACCTTTACGGGGATAGGTGTTATATTTTTCGGGTCGGTGCTGACGTTTTCCTTAGAGAGGTGAGAGCTATTGAAGTAATCTGCCACACTCTGCTGATTTATGAGTATTTTTCCACGTCCGACACGGACGGCGGCAACTTTTCCGCTTAACGCTAAACTACGGGCGTAATTCGGCGTGATGTTCCACGTGTCCGCTGTTTCTTTTATGCCTAACATAACAGGTATATTATTCATGTGTACCTCCATTCTTTCCGCCTGCTCCGTTGTGAAAGAGCTGAGGAGCAGGATATTTTTCCTTTGGTTCGCTGTTCTGGCAGCGGACCTTTTTTGTTATGCGCTTTCGCCTGCTTCTGAGCGCTCTGCAAGAGCATTGATAACTCTTGTAAACTCTGCTTTTTCAGCTTTTGTTAGCTCGAACCTGAGACGACGAAAGACAGTGTTTTCGTGAACACCCATAACATGAGCTACAGCGTAAACGGGTATCTGCTTCTCTTTCATCAGACTTCTAATATCGGCATTGGCTTTTGACATATCAAGACCTCCTATAAATTTTTATTGTGGTAGGGGTTGACTTTTTATATTTGTTGCGTTATAATAATATTAGCAACAATCACTACCACTACAATAACTATATCATAGGATTTATAGAAAATCAAGTATTTGTTGACAAAAAAACGCTATCGCAACAAAGATACACACGCTCCTTATGTTGCGATTGAAAGGAAACAAAAATGAACAATAAGAAAACATTTGCTGATATATTGATAAAACTAAGGGAAGAATCCGGATTGACACAGCAACAGCTTGCAGATGAATTAAAAATCACACGTCAAAGCCTGAGTTTATATGAAAAATCAGAAAGAACTATTAATATTGAACTGTTCGCTGATATAGCAAGTTTTTTCAATGTTTCTGCTGATTACTTGCTTGGTCGTACTGAAACCAAAACATTGAATGAGAATATACAGGGAGCTTGTAAAGTGACCGGTTTATCTGAGAAAGCTGTGAAAATGCTTAATGAAGAGGTAAAACATATTTCAGAAAATCCGGAAAATAATGAAAGCCGCCGCTGCTTGGAGATAATTAGCGAACTCATAGCTAATTATTATTTGTGGAGCATATCCACTGATTTACAGTATTTGGAAAGTAATAGTAAGGCTCTATTGAATGTCCCACAAAATATTGACATCACTTTCCTTTATAGGATTTTAGAAGTAACAAAAATACCTGTTGAAAGGCTCAAAGAGTACCTTGAGGATAGGATTAAGGGCGATAAAAGCACCACAGAACAGAAAGAAAAAAATGATCTTGTTACAGAGTGTGATGTAACAAGATACACAATTACTCGAATAATCGAGGAAATATCAGATAAGTACGATCATAGAGAAGATTATAAAAATTATAATAAACAGCAACTCATAGAATATCTAAACCTCAAGCCTTTACTTGAGCAAATCGAAAAGGAGGGTCAAGATCATGGCAAACATAACCAAAAGGAATAACAGCTATCTCATTCGTGTATCTTGCGGCTATGATACTACGGGTAAACAGGTCACTTATTCAATGACATGGAAGCCGGAGCAGGCTATGACAAAGAAGCAGATCGAAAAAGAGGTTGCACGTCAAGCGGCGCTTTTCGAGGAGCAGTGCCATAACGGTATGATCGGACGTAACAGAAATATGAAGCTCGCTGACTTCTGCCCAATGTACTTGGAAATCAAGAAAGATGTGCTTGCTCCTCGTATCTGGCACGAATACGGCAAGACAATTGATAACCTCATTATCCCATTGCTCGGACATATAAAGCTCACTGAGTTGAAACCTGCTCACGTTCAGAAGTTCATACAATATCTTCAAGGTGATGTGCGGCAGAAGAAAAACGGAGAGATTGACGAAGCTCAACCGAAACTCTCTCCTGCAACGGTCCGCCGAAAGCTCACTGTATTACAATCAATACTGAGACAAGCTGTCAAGCTCGATATTATACCGACTAATCCGGCAAAAGCTGAGAAGCTCACTCTTCAAAAGGTCGTTGCTCCCAAAATAGAGATATTCAGCAAGCAGGAAGCTGCTCAAATGCTTGAATGCTTGGAGCAGGAAGATATCCAGTTTCAAGTTATCGTACAGCTTGCTATTATGACGGGCTGCCGCTGCGGTGAGCTTGTAGGCTTGAAATTCTCAGACTTTGACTACAGCCGAAACAAGGTCACTATCGAGCGTTCCGCATACAAGCTGCCGGGAGAACCGATAAAAACAAAGCCTCCGAAAGATTACGAAGTCAGAACGATTACTGTTAATCAGCACTGTATTGACCTTGTCCTGCTCCTCAAGGCTGATAAGGAGAGGCAGGCGGAGAAGCTCGGAACAGCTTGGATAGACGGCGATTGGCTCTTTACCCAATGGAACGGGGAAATAATGAACCCTCAAACGCCTACTGTCCAATTCAGAAAGTTCCTCGAAAAGAACGGCATGAAACATAGGAAATTTCATAGCCTGCGCCATACATCAGCAACTTTACTCCTTTACGGCGGCGTAAATATAAAACAGGTTCAAGAGCGTCTCGGACACGGTGATATCACGACTACAAACAAATACCTCCACTATCTGGCAGAGGCAGACGAGGAGGCAGCTAATGTATTACAGGATATGCTTATTGTTCAGAAGAACAGCAACAACGATAAAGATGAACAGCGGAGCAGGAATATAGTTTAATATAGGCGGAGGGATAATATGAAAAAAATAGACCTCAGCAAGCACACAAGATACAACACTATCAAGGACGCTTACGAAGCCGCTGTCAAAGACGGAAAGAGCTGTATTTTTTCGGCAACTCCTAAAGGCGGCGGAAAGCCTGTTTACGTTATATTTCCTTACAAAGAATGGCGTAAATTCGATACATACACTTTCAAGGACGACGGATACAAGTACAGTATGCAGCTTACCCTCGAAGAGATAGGAAACGTCAAGGCGGCGGAGCGTTTTGAGACAGAGGAGCTTGCTATAGAGCGGTACGTCGCATTGGGCGACATATTCAACTGGATATACAAGGACGACGACAGCGGAGATTACTTAATTGACCCCAAAAACACCGACGCTCTCCCGAATGCAGGATATAAGCCTCTTCCCGACACCAGAGACAAAGCTATTGACGAGTTCTACAAGCAGAATAAATGACAGCCTGCTCTAATACTTTCTCATAATGAACTTGTGCATTGTTTGTTCATTACAATTATCAGAAATTATCAGAGCGGATTGAAACGCATTTGGTGAAAACTGCTATGTTTCGGCACTTGTCAGAAGTCGTTAAAAGGCGTAAAATAGCCAAATTGCCTTTGGTAAGGCGTAGGTCGTCGGTTCAAGTCCGATCATCAGCTCCAAAGCCAAAGCTACGCAAGAGCGTAGCTTTTTTTGTTATATTCTACAGACGGAGGTAAGAAAATGCTGACCCACACAGGAACACAGACAATTGAAACGGAAAGGCTGATACTCAGGAGGTTTGAGTACTCAGACTGTGAAGCGGTTCTCAGGAACTGGGCAGGCGACGAGAATGTACAGAAGATGTACTCTGAGCCTGTATACTCGACCATAGACGAGGTAAAGGGTCTTCTTGAAAAGTACATAGGTTCATACGAACGTGAAGACTGCTACAGGTGGGCGGTCATAGACAAGGAATGCGGGGAATGTGTCGGACAGATAGCCTACTTTCTTGTAGACAGCAAGAATCACTTTGCTGAAATCGAGTACTGCATAGGAGAGGAGTTTCAGTGCAGGGGATACGCGACGGAAGCGACGAAGGCGGTAATCGCGTATGGATTCGAGAAAATCAATCTTCACAAGGTGCAGATATGTACGAAGACGATAAATGCGAAGTCGAAGAGGGTGATAGAGAAGTGCGGTTTCGTGTACGAGGGAACTCTGCGCGACTACTTCTGCATGGACGGAAAATACGTAGGCAGGCTGTATTTCTCGATACTCAGGGACGAGTACATGAACAGGTAAAAAAGCAAGTCCGGAAACGGTGCACAGCCGCTTCCGGACATTTTTATTCGTCTATGCTGTAGAGGTGTGTACTCAGGCGCTCCTCGAAATTCTCGATGGGGAGGGGTTTATCGAAGTAGAATCCCTGAGCGAACCGGCAGTTATTGTCGCGGAGGATATCGACCTGTTTCTTGGTCTCGACACCTTCTGCGATACATTCGAGACCGAGTTCCTTAGCCATAGTGACGACGTTCCTGAACATGACACTGCGCGTACTCTGTGCATTATCGCCGTCGAGGGGGAGGAAGCTTCTGTCGACTTTGAGAACGTTCCACGGAATCTCGCGGAGGAGATTGAGAGAGGAGTAACCCATACCGAAGTCGTCGACGGAGGTATAGATACCAGCCTGCTGTAAGCCGCTTACGACACGTTTGAGGTCGCGGAACTCGACATCGGTGGTAGTTTCGGTGAGTTCTATCTCGATATACTGGTGGGGAACTCTGTGTCTGTCGATGATCTCGATAATATGTTCAAGGAGGTCAACGTCCATCATGTGCTTACGTGAGAGGTTGACGGAAATGCGGACGACCTTGCGTTTCTCGTCGAGCCAGCGGCGGATATCACAGCAAACGCTGTCGAGCATATAGAAGTCGAGGGTGCAGATATCGGTACTCTGTTCGAGGATAGGGATAAAGTCCATAGGGGGGACTATCTTACCTTCCCTGAACCAGCGGCACAGAGCCTCAGCGCCGATAAGTTCACCGGTATGAATATCGATTTTAGGCTGATAGAAGACCTTGAACTCGCGCTCTTCGATAGCAATGGGGAAGAGCTGCTGAATACGCATGACCTTCTCCTTGTATTCGAGGGATTTTTCGTCGAAGAATATGATACTCTCGTTGTGACCGAGTTTAGCAGTCTGACAGGCATTGGTGATTTTGTTCATGACATCGCCTGAGGAATTGAACCTGTAGCCGTCGGGCATACGGAACACGCCTGCGCACGCAGAAACGAGCACACGGTTGGAGGTATTTACGTCGTAGATAACGGAGGTACCCTTGATGACTTCGAGTACATCGATAAGGAGGCTGTCCTCAAAGACGGCAACGAAGTTATCACCGCCGACACGGCAGACAATGCCCTGTTCACCGATAATTTCCTCGATAGTGGTGAAGTAGTTGCGCATAACGACATCGCCGGCGTTTCTGCCGATTTCCTGATTGATAAGGGTGAAATGGCGGAGGTTGAAACGAATAGCCGAATAGCCGCCGAGAGCGGATTTCTCGTTGAGTTTTTCGATATACCGGAAGAACGAACGAAGATTGCGGTAGCCGTCGTCGTCGTAGAAAGCTAACTGTTCAACAACTGCTTGCAGTCTTTTTCTGCTCAGGTAACTCAGTTGACAGCGGAGAACGAGGTCAGCCTTTTCGATTTCGTCGTCAGGCGGAGGAGCGGCATCCTTCGGGATATAGAGACTTCCCTTTATGACAGCCATAGAAGGGGTCACAAGACGTCTCTCTACGATAGGCACACTCGGCTCGCCGGTATCATAATCGGTAAAAATCTCGCCTTTGCCGCTTTTTTCGTGACCAATCGTACGGTAGAATTCTGTAGTACCGCGTGAAAGGTTGAACAGGTGGCAGAAGTCGATAGTGCACTGCTTGATAGTTTTGCGTACCGGATTGCCTTCCATATCGGTAATGGCATTGAGCAGGCGGAAAAAAATCTCATTGAATCTGGCTTCTCTGTCTTTCTCCAAAACAATCACTCCTTTCAATATTCATGAGGAAATATTGAATCAATATAGTAATTATAGCATAAAATGTATAACAAATCAAGCACTTTTTAATACAAAGTTGTAAACAATTTATAAACCGTGTTATGCCTCAGCGATGGCGGCAGCCTGCTTCATGCGTCGTTTTTCCTCATACATACGGCTGTCGGCGAGGCGTTCGGCGATTTCGGGGTTCTGTGTTGAGTAGTCGTACTCAGCCATACCGTAGGCAATAGCGAGGGGAACAGGCGGTTTCGCGGTTGAATTGTAGAGATTCTGTGCACGGATAAGGCGCGAGGTTGCGGAGGTATAATCGGGGTGGCAGGTCTCCTCGTCGAGAATGGCGAAGAACTCGTCGCCGCCGACGCGGTAAAGCTTACCGAACGAACCGAACGATTCCCTTAGCACATTAGCAGTAGCGATGAGGTGGCGGTCGCCCTCAGCGTGACCGTGAACGTCGTTGACCTGTTTGAGGTTGTTAACGTCGAAGTGGACGAAAATGCAGCAGCCTTCCTTACGGCTTAGAATCTCCTTCTCATAGGCAACGAAAGCGGCACGGCTTCCGAGCCCGGTAAGAGCGTCCTTCATAGCGATAGTCTGCATAAGTTCGGTTTTAGTGGCGCGTACCTGCATATCTATAATGCGCCTGTACTCGTAAGCGGCGAGGATAATGGTGAAAATGAGCAGACCGATAACGGTCAGAAAAGCTGTATTAGCGTTCTTACGGATGTAATATCTTAGCATATCGAGTGCACCTGAGAATATGAGAACGCTCACGGCAGAGATGATATAAATGCCTTTTCTGCGGCTTATATCGTGCCTGATGACAGCCTTTGAGATGAGGAATATGATAACACCGACGCCGAGGAAAATCATCAAATGAGTAACAGGGAGCATATCGTTATAATCGCAAATATTCATCAATACGAACACAACTGACGTGACGGTGTTCAGGGCACTCAGGAGAATGTGAACGAAAACGATTTTGCTCTTGGCATTTTTGGTGTAATGAGCGATAAAAACGAGGGTAGGGATAGGGATAGTGTCGAGGGAGATATACTCGAGAAACCGCAGCAGAGCGGGGTTAGGCGACAGCAGACGGATAAGCATAGTCTGCGAACCTATCCATGCGCTTACGATCATAGTAACACAGCCGAGGCAGATACCCTCGATCATTTTGCCGCTCAGCTGGTCTTCGATGATACCGATGACGAACAGGATAAAGCCGAAGCAGAAAGTGATGATACAGAAGCCGAGCTTGATACCGTGAGCCTCAGCGAGATCGCGGATAAAATCGCGTGAATCTTCGAGGTAAGCCTCGTTGAAGCCGCTTGTACCGTCCTGACGGAGCGACTTGGCGATAATGTAAATCCGTCGGGTATCGGAATATGTGGGGAGATTGACAGTGTGTACAGCCTCGCCGTATCTTTCGCCGTAGATACCGCCGAGTTCGGGCTGATAGTCGTAGATAAGCTCACCTTCGAGCCATACTGTGAAGGTAGTGTTATGAGAGATCAGGCAGAGGCTTCTGCCGTTGATATTGTTACCGTTTATATCATAAGAAAAGGTGTGATATATCTCATTATTTTTGAAGGACTGGTAAAGCGAGACCGTTTTGCCGTTTTCATCTTTCCAGCCTGCGAGGAGGTCTTCTTTCGCCGAGTAAGTGTTGCCGCGGAAAGGCAGAGCGATTTCGGCGGCACAAAGGATAATAACGATAATCGAAATGCCAGCCATAATAATAGTAGCGAGTTTGATTTTGGTCACAGTATATCAACTCCCTCTGTTGGGGTATAATTCTATTGAATAAATTATACCATATTTTCTTATGGATTGCAATAGATTTTACATAAAATGCATAATCATAATTGTAAATAAACTGTTATAGAGGTGTATGAAATACTTAAATAATGACATTTTCATCTGAAACATGATTAAATCACAGAGAGAAGTGTACGCAATACAAACTTTTGGCACTTATATTCCGGTAGTATACTTTAGGACTATGGTAAAATTTTGCACATTTTTGCATTTTAATGACATAAAAATATGATTCCATATTGAGTAATAACATATAACTAATAACAAGTTACGACAATAATTGACCGATTTATTGCGTTTTTGGTGAGCAGGTTGCTCAAATTTTTTAGACAGCAGGTGTTGAAGTGCACAAAAAATGAATGAAAATATTCAAAAAGTACACCGTTTCTGCATTTTTTAGGTTGAAAAGTTGTTAAGAAAAATGTAAAATTGTATTAACAGAATTTTAACACAACAAGGAGGGTTTTATTATGAATAAATTCAAGAGATTTGTTTCAGGCGCGGTCGTTTCAGCCGTAGCCATGATGAGTGTTGGTTCAGTTATCCCGCAGGTGAATAACATGGTCTCGCTTGAGGCATCAGCTGCATCAACTATCAACAATCCTGTTATCTGGTCAGATGTTCCCGATGACGATGTTATCCGTGTGGGCGATACGTATTATATGGTAAGCACTACCATGTTTTTCAGTCCCGGTGCTCCTATCATGAAGTCAAAGGACCTCGCCAACTGGGAGATATGCAACTACGTATTCGATACCTACGCTAACGGAGACGTTCAGAATCTCAAAAACGGCAAGCACGACTACGCTCACGGTCAGTGGGCTACATCGCTCCGCTACAACAAGAAAAACGGCAAGTATTATGCTTTCTTCGGAAGCTACGGCTCAGGAAAGTCATATATCTGCTCAACTGATGATATCGAAAACGGCGAGTGGTCACGCGTTGAGCTCAACGGTATGTACCACGATGCTTCTATCCTCTTCGACGACGACGGAAGAAACTACCTCGTCTCAGGTGCAGGCGGTACCTGCAGCATAAAGGAGTTCAACTCCGATATGACAGGCTGGAAGCAGGGCGGTATGGAAAAACAGCTCTTCAAGACCAACTTCAATAACCTCGCAGGTGAGGGCTGGCATATCCAGAAGATAAATGGTTATTACTACATCTTCGGTATCGCTTGGCCATCGGGTCACGGACGTCTCGAGTTCGTATACCGTTCAAAGAGCCTCAACGGCAACTGGGAGAGCAAGACTATCCTCGATTCAGGTCTCGGTACATACGGCAGCGGATGTGCACAGGGCGGTATCGTTGACACTCCCGACGGAAAGTGGTACGGTCTCCTGTTCCAGGACCACGGTGCAGTCGGACGAATCCCTGTTCTCGTTCCTGTAACATGGCAGAACGACTGGCCGATGATGGGCGTAAACGGCAAGGCTCCGCTTACTCTTGACCTCGGTACAAGCAAGGGTTCCGACCTTGCAGGTGACGACAGCTTCGACTATAAGTCAAACGACCTCGCTCTTGAATGGTCATGGAACCATAACCCCGATAACACAGCATGGTCTGTGACAGAGCGTGAGGGCTGGCTCCGTCTTAAAAATAAGTCTATCGCTTCACACCTTCTCAATGCCCGCAATACGCTCACAATGCGTACAGAGGGACCGGCGTGCAGCAGCTATATCAAGCTCGATACCAAGAACATGAAGCCCGGCGACTATGCAGGACTTTCAGCGTTCCAGTTAAAGTACGGCTGTATCGGTGTTCACGTTAACGACGACGGCTCAAAGAAGATATATATGTCCGTAAACAGCGGCTCAGACGTTGCTACTACCTCGAATAAGATAGTTGCAGAGCAGAATCTCAGCGGCGATGTTGTATACGTTAAGGTAGACTTCAAGTTCGCAAATGTAAATTCCGACGGAAGCTCCTCAAATAACATCGACAAGGCTAATTTCTACTACTCCTACGACGGTCAGAACTGGACAAAGCTCGGTCAGGAACTCTCAATGTCCTACGACCTCAAGCTCTTCACAGGCTACCGCAGCGGTATCTACAGCTACGCTACAAAGACTACCGGCGGCTACGCTGATATCGACTTCTTCGAGTACGACCGCCAGTCATGGAACGGCTGCAACGGCAGCAAGGTCCTCAGCGGCTCAGCTCACGTTATAGAGCCTGACGAGAACGGCTACTTCTTCCATAATACATTCGAGAACGGTACAGAGTCATGGAGCGGAAGAGGTTCGGCATCTGTAGAGAAGTCCTCAAAGTCAAAGTATGAAGGCAGCAATGCTCTCTACTGCTCAGGCAGAGAGTCTGCATGGAACGGTGCAAGCCGTACACTCAGTTCAGCAGCATTCAAGGCAGGTCAGGAGTACAGCTTCAACGTTGACGTAATGTACGACGAGGGAACCTCCGATTCAGAGCTGTTCTACCTCACTCTCCAGTACGACGCTGCGGACGGAACTACAACATACGATAAGATAGCTAAGGGTACAGCTGCAAAGGGCAAATGGCTCCAGCTTGCAAATACAAATTATAAGCTCCCCGAGGGCTCTTCAAACTACAATTTCTACGTTGAGACAGAAGAAAGCACTACAAGCTTCTATGTTGACGAGGCAATCGGTGCAGTTGCAGATACCAAGATAGACGGACCGGCTCCTGTTGTGACAACTACAACGACACCCCCCGTTACAACAACTACTACTGTAACTACAGAGCCGACAACTATTAAGTACGGCGATGTTAACCTTGACGGCAACGTTACTGTAGCTGACGCAGTTGCTATTCTCCAGTACCTCGGAAACAGGGATAAGTATTCACTCGACGCAAAGAGCAAGGCAAATGCAGACGTTTATAATACAGGCGACGGCATCACAGCTAACGATGCTCTTACGATTCAGAAGTATGACGCAGGCATCGTCAAGTCACTTCCTGACGGTGTAATGCAGCAGACTACAACTACAACAACTACCACTACAACTACAACA
>Ga0310695_10002790_pt1 | contig 35877 bp, 37 predicted proteins | sample RumenRJG_04DNA_FD_203882 | JGI IMG/M metagenome (GOLD analysis project Ga0310695, IMG submission 203882) | Bovine rumen microbial communities from Lethbridge, Alberta, Canada - RJG_04 (v2) (version 2) | ecosystem: Host-associated > Mammals > Digestive system > Stomach > Rumen | place: Canada... | reverse complement strand
GAGCGTCCAAAGCCTTTAAAGAAGCTTGTAAGGGCTAATAATACTGCTTTCAGTCAGTATCCGCCTGCAAATGAACCTTACCGCGGACAGCATGAGGCACCTTCCGGAGAGTATCACGGACAGCATGAGGCACCTTCCGGAGAGTATCACGGACAGCATGAGGCACCTGCCGGAGAGTATCATGGACAGCATGAGGCACCTGCCGGAGAGTATCATGGACAGCATGAGGAACCTTCCGGAGAGTATCATGGACAGCATGAAGCACCTGCCGGAGAGTACCACGGAAAGCACGAAGCACCTGCCGAACCCTACCGCGGCAGATATGAAGCTGATAACAGTGATGACGATTACGATGAGGACTACGAAGAATACGATGCTGAAAAAAAGCGTATCTCCGCAAAGGACGTTATCATCAAGACTGTTTCGGTTCTTACGAGTCTTGCTGTGATATGTATGCTCGTGCTGAATATGCCTATTTTTGTAGACAAAAACACAGGCGGAAACGTCTCGCTCGTTTACCTTTTCAAACACGCTCAGCCTATGGCTAAAGAGGGACAGCTCAAGAAGGAAGATGTCGAGCTGAACCTCAATACAGAGGTAGTTACTCCCGAATTCGACGACGGACTTGACCTCCCTCAGCTTGTTGAAGGTCAGTACAGCATTCTCTTCCTCGGTTTCGATGAGGAGGAACTGAACAGTGACGTTATGTGGGTCGTACAGTTTGACATCGGTAACGGTGCTATGAATATCCTTCAGATACCGCGTGACTGCTGTCTGCCGGACTACACTTCAAGCGTAACAAAGAAGTTCAACAGCATCTATTCATGCGGTGACCCGAATAAGATACCGATTCAGCGCGTTGTTGACGCTGTTCAGGAAAACTTCGGCATTCCGATAGATGCTTATATAACTACCGCTTGCTTCGATATCGTAAGAATGGTCGATATCATCGGCGGTATACCGATTCACCTCGACAATGAGATAATCTATGAGGCTGACAAGATAATCCCTGCCGGAGACGTTGTACTCGACGGTCAGCAGGCAGAATGGTTCGTTCGATTCCGTCACGAGTGGCTTCAGGGCGACATCGGACGTATGCAGAATCAGCGCCGTTTCATGGCGGCGGCTATGATGAAGCTCTTCAACATCGTTGAGGACGAGGGCAGAATCAAGCTCTACAGCTACATCAAACAGATAAAGGACGAGGAACTTATTTACACCGACCTTTCAATTGATGATATGAGCAAGGTAGCTGACTTTGCTTCTACTCTTTCAATGGATAATGTACACGTAAATATGGTTCCCGGTGAGGACGCGTGGTTCTATGCTGACGACGGTGAAAAGTACTCTGTATACTCCGTTCACAAGCAGGAGACCATTGATATGCTCAATGAGTATTTCCGTCCTTATCAGGTAGACATGAACGAAGACAGCACAACCATCGTTGAGCTTGTGCTCGACCACTCTTACGCAGTATATGACGATACTGGAACGTCGTTCGAGGAACTCGAAACGGCTACCGAGCCGCTCAGAGACCCCGAAAAGAAACCATGGTGGAAGGAAGATTGAATTTATGACTGAGCAGGAAAAGCTCGAACTTATAGTTAAAACACTCGACAGCAAAAGGGGAGAGGATATACAGGCTCTGCGCATTGCCGACCTCACTATCCTCGCTGACTATTTCGTTATCGTAAATGGTACAAGTAATACCCATGCACGTACTCTTGCCGACGAGGTTGAGTTTCAGCTTTCACAGAAGGGTATTGAACCCGAGCGCCGTGAGGCTGATACCGGCAACACTTGGATAATCCTTGATTACGGCGATATCATCGTTCACGTTTTCTACAAGGAAACACGTAATTTCTATAAGCTTGAAGGACTTTGGGCTGACGGTGAGCCGGTCGATATAAGTGCACTCCTCACGAAAGAGGGCAATGGTGAGAACTAATAACTCGCAGGGCAGAATGATCTGCATAGCTATCAGCGGATTTATGCTCGTAAAATTCTTTATAAACCTTGCTATAGGCGGCTTTGATGCAGCAGAACTCATCAGGGCGATAGTGTGCGGATTCTTTCTGATAACCGGACTTGAATACGTTAATTACATCATTGCAGGTGTACTCGCTTTCTATGCGATAAGATTCCTGCCGAACAATATCATGCACATCAAGGATAATTTTATTTACCTTCTTGAAGGTATAGTCGATATCGGCTGTGCAGTGGTACTGTGCACTGTTCCGGCAGTAAAAGAACATTTCACAAACAAGTGGAATGACTTTCAGTCGAAGATAAGCAAAAAATTATAAAAAGGAATGATTTATACAATGGGCAGATACGATTTTACCGCCATTGAGAAAAAGTGGCAGAAGTATTGGGAGGAGCATGAGACCTTCAAGACTGATGTATGGGATTTCAGCAAGCCGAAGTTTTATGCACTTGATATGTTCCCCTATCCGTCGGGAGTAGGTCTCCACGCTGGTCACCCCGAGGGATACACAGCAACAGACATCGTTTCACGTATGAAGCGTATGCAGGGCTACAACGTCCTTCACCCGATGGGATACGATTCATTCGGTCTGCCTGCTGAGCAGTACGCGGTAAATACCGGAAATCACCCCAACGGATTTACTCAGGAAAATATCAAGACCTTCTCGAAACAGCTCAAGGAACTCGGTTTCGACTACGACTGGTCAAAGATGATAGCTACTTCTGACCCTGAGTTCTATAAGTGGACTCAGTGGATATTCAAACAGCTCTACCTTGACGGCTACGCTAAGTACATTGATATGCCTGTTAACTGGTGCGAAGAGCTGGGTACTGTTCTTTCCAACGACGAGGTTATTGACGGAAAGTCCGAGCGCGGCGGTTTTCCTGTTGTCCGCAAAAATATGAAGCAGTGGGTCATCGACCAGCCTGCTTTTGCTGAAAAGCTCCTCGAAGGCCTCGATGAGATAGACTGGCCGGAGTCAACAAAGTCCATGCAGAGAAACTGGATAGGCAAGTCTACCGGTGTTGAGGTAGAATTTGACATTGTCGGCGGCGGAAAATTCTCGATATTCACAACTTGTATCGAAACTATTTACGGTATCACTTTCATGGTACTCGCTCCCGACGGTGATATCACTGCAAGCCTTCTCGACCGCGTTCAGAACCGCGAAGAGGTCGAGGCTTACATAGAAGAAACAAAGAAGAAAAACGATATGGACCGTACAGAGCTCAACAAGACAAAGTCAGGCTGTGAGCTCAAGGGTGTTACTTGTATCAACCCTGTAAACGGCAAAGAAGTTCGTATGTTCATAGGCGACTTCGTTCTTGCAAGCTACGGTACCGGTGCAGTTATGGCTGTTCCAAGCCACGACCAGCGTGACTTTGAGTACGCAGTAGCTCACAATATCGACATGATACAGGTCATAGACGGTAAGGACAGTCATATCGACGTATCCGAAGCGGCTATGGAAAAGACAGAGTACCTCGGCAAGGGCTACAAGCTCATCAATTCCGAGGAGTTTACTGGCCTCACTGTTGAAGAGGCTAAGGAAGCAATTACTAAGAAGCTCGAAGAAATGGGCAGAGCTAAGCGTACTGTTAATTACCATTTCCGCGAGTGGATATTCGCACGTCAGCGCTACTGGGGCGAGCCTGTTCCTGTAGTTCACGGAGAGGACGGTTCTATCCGTGTTCTCGATGATGAGGAACTCCCGCTCATTCTCCCCGAACTTGATGACTACAAGGGCAAGAACGGCAAGGCTCCTCTTGAAAATGCAACAGAGTGGAAAAAGTACGAGAAGGACGGCTTCAAGGGTACACGCGAGACTTCAACTATGCCCGGAAGCGCTGGTTCAAGCTGGTACTACTTCAGATACATCGACCCGCACAACGACAAGCAGTTCGCTGACCCTGAACTTCTTAAACACTGGATGCCTGTTGACCTCTATATCGGTGGTCCTGAGCACGCTGTAGGTCACCTCATGTACTCTCGTATATGGAACAGATACCTCTACGATAAGGGCCTTGCACCTACTAAGGAGCCGTTCAAGAAGCTTGTTCATCAGGGTATGATACTTGGCGAGAATGGTATCAAGATGGGTAAGCGTTTCCCTGAGTTCGTTGTTAACCCCTCGGATATCGTAAGAGACTACGGTGCAGATACACTCCGCCTCTATGAGATGTTCATGGGGCCTCTCGAGGTAAGCAAACCATGGAGTAAGAACGGTGTTGAGGGTGCGAGAAAGTTCATCAACCGTGTATGGAACTTCTTCACAGAGCCTGAAAACCTCACTGACGATAACGACGGTGCACTTACTAAGGTATACCATCAGACTGTCAAAAAGGTAACTAACGACTACGAGAACCTCGCTTTCAATACTGCTATCAGTCAGATGATGATATTCGTGAACGAGGTATACAAGAACGGCAAGTGCCCGAAGGAGTATGCTGAGGGACTCATTAAGATGCTCTCGTGCATTACACCTCACGTCGGCGAAGAGATATGGAGCCTTCTTGGTCATAACGACACTATCGCCTTCGAGTGCTGGCCGACTTACGATGAAGCTCAGCTCGTAGAGGATACTATTGAGATTGTTGTTCAGATAAACGGCAAGATAAAGGCTAAACTCAACATTGCTGTTGATTCCGACAAGGACAGTGTTATCGCTCTCGCTATGGATAATGAGGACGTTAAAAAAGCTGTTGAAGGCAAAAATATAGTAAAACAGATATATGTACCAAATAAGCTTGTTAATATTGTGGCGAAATGACGAATTTTTCCAAACTGTAAAAAAAGCTTGACATATTATGGTTTTAGTGATAAAATAATATTATATTCGTATATGTTATTATATTATATTCGTATATAGCTATAAAATTATAGTTATGAGGTATGTTAACTGACACTCGTAAGAGTGATTAGTATAAAGCCCGGGGTTCCAATGGGCAACCTCTAAACAAGGGAGGGAAAGATAAATGGCAGAAGTTCGCGTTGGTAAGAACGAGTCTCTTGACACTGCTCTTAAAAGATTTAAGAGATCATGTGCAAAGGACGGCGTTATTGCTGAGGTTCGCAAAAGAGAGCACTACGAAAAGCCTTCAGTTAAGCGTAAGAAGAAGTCTGAGGCAGCTCGTAAGCGTAAGTATTAATTTTGCGTGAACTATTAAAGTGTTGATAAAAGCGGGCGATAATGTCCGCTTTTTCATTTGACTTTTTTATTTCCCACCGGGAAAATTTTCATACATGACGTTTTCCGACAGATTTCTTTCTGACGGTGACGTATAATGTTAGTGGAGGTATTAATGCTATTCAGTATTACAGCTGCATTCAACCATGTGACCGATATATCTCCGGAAATGCTCGCAAGACTCGGTATAAAGGGTCTTATCCTCGATATCGACAATACCCTCGCGAGACATAACGATCCGCAGCCTGCGGACGGCGTCGTTGAATGGCTCGAAATGATGAAAGAATGCGGTATCAGAATGATAATCGTATCGAATAATTTTTATCTCCGCGTGAAGCTTTTTGCTGAACTTGTCGGACTTGAGTATGTCTGCGACAGCAAGAAGCCGTTCAAAAAGGGGTACAGAATTGCCGCAATGAGAATGGGGCTTCCGAAACATTCACTTGCCGCAGTCGGCGATCAGATACTCACCGACGTTCTCGGTGCAAACCTGTTCAAGATAAAAATGCTCTACACTATTCCGCTTGGAAACAGAGAAAGCAGAATGTTCAGGATCCGCTCGGTGATAGAGTCGCCGTTCATACCTAAAAAGATTTACTGCCGCGGCGGAAAAACTGCGGTGGATCATCATACTCTTAAAGCTATTACATATAAGGAGCGTTTATAATGATCAAAAAGATCCTTGTTATACACGGACCTAATCTCAATCTTCTCGGCGAACGTGAGCCGGGAGTTTACGGAAATGCAGGAATAGATACTCTTAACAGCAACATAATCGACCGCGCTAAAGAGCAGGGACTTGAGTGTGAGATTTTCCAGTCCAACCATGAGGGCGCTATCATAGATAAGCTCCACGCTGCACGTACTGCCTTTGACGGTGTTATCATCAACGCAGGAGCTTATACTCACTACAGCTACGCTATCAGGGACGCTATTGCGGCTATAAAGATACCGGTTATAGAGGTGCACATCAGTAATATCAATGCGCGTGAGGAGTTCCGTAAGAATTCTGTAATTGCTCCGGTTTGCAAAGGAAGTATTTGCGGATTCGGTCTTCTCAGCTATTACCTCGCCGTTCAGGCTATGGCAGAGCTTTAAGGAGTTAAGTATGACAAAATTTGAAAAGCTTTTCAGTCAGTTACCTGAAAGTATTGACTGCGTACTGATAACGTCTGACATAAACAGACGTTATTTTACTGGTATGAAGTCGTCCGATGGAACGGTCATCGCATTCCGCGACAAGGCTTACCTCGTTATCGACTTCCGCTATATTGAAAAGGCTCGTTCAACAGTTACTTCCGCGGAGGTAATTGAGCAGAAGAAGCTTTACTCTCAGCTGAATGAACTTATGCATAAGCATAACGCTTCTAATGTTGCCATAGAGTCACAGACACTCACTGTAAGCCGTCTGCACATCCTCAGAGCACAGTTCAAGGATATCGAGGTAATTGATACTGATGTCCTCAGCAACGCTGTAAATGCACTCAGAATGGTCAAGGACGAATCTGAACTTGAATGTATAAGGAAGGCTCAGGAAATCGCTGAAACGGCTTTTGAGAGCATTCTCAGCTTTATACACGTGGGTGTGACTGAGCGGGAGATAGCACTGGAGCTTAACAGACTCATGTTTGAGTATGGTGCGGAAGACCTTTCATTTGAGACTATCGCCCTTGCAGGTGCTAATACTTCTATGCCGCACGGAGTTCCGTCCGATAAGAAGGTGGAGAACGGCGAGTTCGTACTGATGGACTTCGGCGCAGTATATAACGGATACCACAGCGACATGACACGTACAGTGTGTGTAGGTCAGCCAAGCGACGAGATGAAAAAGGTGTATAATATCGTCCTTGAAGCTCAGACAGCCGCTATAAACGCGGCTCACGCAGGTATGACCGGTCAGGAGCTCGACCTCATTGCACGCAGTATTATCAGTGATGCAGGCTACGGAAACTGTTTCGGACATTCCCTCGGTCACGGTGTTGGAATGGAGATACATGAGCGCCCTAATGCTTCACCAAATTCGGCGGCTGAACTTAATAAAGGGGCAGTCGTAACGGTCGAACCCGGTATTTATATCGCAGGAAAGTTCGGAGTTAGAATCGAAGACTTTGTCATTTTGACTGAAAATGGTTGCATAAATCTGACAAAAAGTGCAAAAAATATAATATCTTTATAATAATATGGCTTTGGGTATTGCCAAAGTCACGAAAATGTGGTAAAATATTACATATAATTCTATTGGAAAAATACGGAGGTATTTATAATGATTTCAGCAGGCGATTTCAGAAACGGCGTTACTTTTGAGCTCGACGGACAGGTTGTTCAGGTTATCGAGTTCCAGCACGTAAAACCCGGTAAGGGCGCTGCTTTCGTTAGAACAAAGTATAAGAACGTAATCACAGGTTCAGTTGTTGAAACTTCTTTCAACCCTACAGCTAAGTTCCCTACAGCTTTCGTTGAGAGAAAGGATATGCAGTACAGCTACAACGACGGTGACCTTTACTACTTCATGGATATGGAAACTTATGAGCAGATCCCGATCAGCGCTTCTGTTCTCGGCGACAGCTTCAAGTTCGTTAAGGAAGAGATGATGTGCAAGATCCTTTCTTACAAGGGCAACGTTTTCGGTGTTGAGCCCCCCAACTTTGTTGAGCTCGTTGTTACTCAGACTGATCCCGGATTCAAGGGCGATACAGCTACAAATGCTACAAAGCCTGCTACTCTCGAAACCGGCGCTGAGATCAAGGTTCCGCTCTTCATTGATGAAGGCGAGAAGATCCAGGTTGACACCAGAACAGGCGAGTATATGTCTCGTGCATAATCTGTGCCTGAAATGATTTCCTTTCGGAGGGAGAACTGACATGAAACTTACAGAAAAAATGTCATATTTACAGGGTCTCATTGATGGACTCGAAATAGATACAACTACTAAGGAAGGCAAGGCTCTTACTCAGATGTCTGAGGTAATGTCTGAGCTCGTTCTTTACGTAGAAGATCTCCAGTCACAGGTCGATGAGCTTACTGAGCTCTGCGATATCCTTGACGAAGACCTCGGTCAGGTCGAGGACGACATCTATGATGATGACGATTACGACTGCGATGAATGTTATGACGATGAGGACGATGATGACGAGTATGAGTTCGACGACGATGACGATGAACTCTATGAGGTTACATGTCCTACCTGCGGAGATACTATTCTCATTGATGAGGGTATGATCGAAGAGGGTTCGATAAACTGCCCTAACTGCAACGAACTTCTTGAGTTCGACTTTGACGGTCTTACAATTGAAGACTTTGAAGATGCTGATGAACAGCCTGCAGAGGAAAAGTAATAACAAAAACGGACAGCTTTTGTAGCTGTCCGTATTCTTTTAGGAGAAGTTATGCTGAAAAAAACTCATGATTACGATGATATAATAAATTGTCCGCGTCCCGACCAGTCGAAACGCGGAGGTATAAAAGTTGATGAAAGAGCAGAGCTTTTCGCTTCATTTGAGGCTCTCAACAGTCCCGACGAGATCCTTGACGAAAATGCAACTGAACTGTTCTGTGAATCTGAACTTGATGAGAAGAAACTCTCTGATTTCGACATCAGGAAGCTCAAAAGAAAATCAGGCAAGTCCTGAGAACTTCCGGTAGTTAGCATTTATATATTTCGTGAGACGAACATAGTACTCTTCACCGTATGGGACAAACAGGTACGCTTCGTTCTGAAATTCCTCACTGTGGTACTTCTCTTCGCCAAAGAAGTCAAGTGCCATACGGTCGACGTCTTCGGGGAAACAAGGGGAGTCCTCGTCAGCGTAGAAGTCGTAGTAGTAATCTGTGAAAGCCTGTCCTTCATCGGTAAGGATTTCCTTTGTGAATTCGCCGCCGAGATAGTTCATGACAAACTTTCGGATATCAAGCTTACCCTTAGCGATATTAGCGAGTTCATCTGCGAAAAAGTCAGTGAACTCTTCATTTATCATCTCATGCTCGATGCACCAGCGAACGAATGCGGCAATGTGATTTGCGGCATTCAGCTCATAGGTATCGAGCTGTTTTTCTGTGATTTTGCGTGAGTGGTCTTCGACACGGTCAATGAGTCCGAAATCGTCCTCAGTAACTGCCGCACGTCGCTCAAGGTCGAGTACGGGGTCAAGTTCACTTCCGAAGCGGTCGAGGAGGGCATCGGTGCACTTTTCTATCTTGTAGCGCATTTCAATGTCGTACAGCGGAATGACCTGATAGAAGTTGATCTCGTCACCGTTTTCAAGCGGACAGACTGATGCTTTGTCGCCAAAAGCGGTACCAAGCAGAAGGACTGCTGATAGTTCTGTGTCATCAGCAAATGGCTTATTGTAGTCAACAGAGTGACCCCAGCCGAGCCATGTTTTATTGCGTATGGGGAGGTGTGCAAGCCTGTTGAGAAGTTCTACCGGCCACATCTGCTCCGGAATTTTCTCATCGAATTTCCAGTTAGGCGGCAGACAGAAAACAAGCTCAGCCCGTTCGAGTTTTTTATCTGCGAGTTCGGACGGGGTATTCATGCGGTATGCGCCGAATCCCATTGTTACAAGGGTCAGAAAGTGATTGTCTGCATTCGGCGGTATGACCGCTATATCGAGTTTTACACCGAACGGTGAGTTGTCACGGAAAACTTTTGGAAAGTCGCCGTAATTCTCGGTTATAAAATTTTCAAGTATGTCGAGCTGTTCTTCAGTATAAAGCTCGGGCGGTGAAGTAAACATTTCCTGTTCGCTCATGATTTCCCCCTTTCACTATCTGTGAGACTGTTCACGATGAGCGTAAGCTCGTCTATTTTTTTATTCAGCAGTCTGTTTTCCTCAAGAACTTGTCCGAGAAGCTTGTTTGTCTGTACAAGAACTGCCAAAATATCGCCTTCCGGAGCTTTTTCTCTTCGTGCGAGCATTTCTTTTTTCAGTAGTTTTTCAAGTATATTGCGAAAGCTGACAAAGCCGTCAGTTATTTCTCCGCGCTCAGTCATGGCTTTCACTGTCGGACTGTTTTTGAAAAATTCAAACATAAAGCAGTCATAGGCGTTGAGAAAGTCGAGGCAGTCGTCACGGCTGAATCCGGAGCTGTTTCCGTCGAGTGAGAATCTGCTCCTGAATTCGTGTATCTGCCTGATAAAACGTTTTGAATTAGTGCTTGTATCACTTGAGGCAAGGACGAGTGCCGCCGCACTTTTATAGCATTCACTGCGGTCGTTGCATACATTTTCGAGAGCTGTGACTATAAGTGCCGAATCGAATATATTCGACAGAGATGATACTATGACAGGAGTAGGGTCGGGAGAGTCGGGACTTATGTCAGTCTGCGCGATAACTGCTGACGAGCGCTCAGTCTGTTCGACGATACTCTTTACAAGTTCCTCTTCGGAAAGCATTCTCATAGGCTCACCTCAGGATAAAACGCGGAATATCATCGGCGGTTTCAGCGATGAAATCGGCTCCGGCATTTTTGAGTTCATCAACTCCGCGGAATCCCCATGCACAGCCTATAGAATGAAGTCCGGCATTTTTAGCGGTCTCTACATCTACATTGCTGTCTCCTATCATGAATACGGTATTGTTGCCGTCGGGTACCTCAGCCATTATCTCGCTGATAATAGCGGTATCCGGCTTTTTCGGACGCTCACTGCATCCGCCGAGTATCTTTATAAACTCAAATTCGGGGAGGAGTTCCTTCACAATTGAACGTGCAAAGTCCTGTGGTTTATTAGTTGCAATAGCAAGCTTTACACCATTGTCCGCGAGAAGCGTGAGAGCCTCTTTCATATGCGGATAGAGCTTTGTCTTATCAAGATAATGACTGCCGTAGTAGTCACTGAAATAGCCGAGCAGAGTATCTGTATCGGCTTTTTTATCATCGGGCAGAGCTCGTTCGCACAGCTTCTTCACTCCGTTTCCGACGAAATATTTATAGCTTTCATACGGGTGAGTAGGGTAGCCGAGCTTGATAAGTCCGTGATTAGTAGCGTCTGCGAGGTCATACAGCGTATCGGCGAGAGTGCCGTCGAGGTCGAAAATAGCAATGAGCATTGTTGACTCCTTTATATTCTTGTTGCGAGAAGCTTTGAGTATTTACCGCGGAATTCTTCAAATCTGTCATTGTCGATAGCTTCGCGTATTTTTTCGGTCAGTGTGTTATAGAAGTAGAGATTGTGCTGAACTGCGAGTCTGCCGGCGAGCTGTTCATTTGCTTTGAAAAGGTGACGGATATATGCGCGGGTGAAGTTTTTGCAGGTGGGGCAGTCGCACTGTTCATCGACCGGTCGCGGGTCGGTTTCGTAGCATTTATTACCGAGGTGCATGATACCGCTCCATGTGAAAACAGTAGCGTGACGGGCGTTTCTGCTTGGCATTACACAGTCGAACATATCAACACCGCGAGCAACTGCTTCAATGATATTTGAAGGAGTTCCGACTCCCATAAGGTAACGCGGTTTATTAACGGGCATAAAGGGTTCGACTACGTCAATTATCCTGTACATCTCGTCAGTAGATTCGCCGACTGCAAGTCCGCCTATAGCGTAACCGTCGAGGTCGAGTCTGGCGATATCTTCCATGTGCCTGATGCGCAGGTCGTCGTAGGTCGAGCCCTGATTAATGCCGAAAAGCATCTGATGTTTGTTTATTGTGTCCGGCAGACTGTTAAGACGTTCCATTTCGTCCTTACAGCGGTAAAGCCAGCGTGTAGTGCGTTCAATCGACTTTGCAACGTAATCGTGGGGAGCGGGGTTCTCGATACATTCGTCGAATGCCATAGCAATGGTAGAACCGAGATTCGACTGTATCTGCATACTCTCTTCCGGACCCATAAAGATGCGGTGTCCGTCGATGTGGGAAGCGAAGTAAACTCCTTCCTCCTTAATTTTGCGAAGCTGTGCAAGTGAGAATACCTGAAATCCGCCGCTGTCGGTGAGAATGGGCTTGTCCCAGTTCATGAACTTGTGAAGTCCGCCCATTTCCTTGACTATTTTGTCACCGGGACGCAGGTGGAGGTGGTAGGTGTTACAGAGTTCGACCTGAGTTTTCAGACCTTTCAGGTCGACTGACGAGATACCACCCTTAATTGCGGCGGCTGTTCCGACATTCATGAAGCAGGGAGTCTGGAAGCTTCCGTGAACTGTTTCAACAACACCTCTTCTTGCTTTATTGTCTGTTTTTAGTAATGTGAACATATAAACTCCTTAATTTTTGGATATAAATTCGAGTACAGCGGAAAATATACCAATTCCGTATGTGCCGATAACAACACCATGAACGATATAAACAGTGGTCATAAGAACCTTGTAGCCTTTAGTTACGACTGTGCCGTTTTCGCTGAATCTGAACCTTGCGAGGTATGTGAGAGAACCTGTGATAAGACCTGTGAACAGCGGAATAAACCCGATAAGCACGATTATTATTGTGACTAATATGTATATACCGAGTACAAATGGTCCGAGGAAAATTAATGAAAGCGCATTGTCGGTGATATCCTGAGTTTCATTGGATATTTCTGAGAATGCGATAGTTCCGCCGATGATGGATAAGACCCCGATTATAAATAAGACAGATGATATAATGGTATTGATAATGAACTCTGTTTTGATTCTGTTATTAGCTTTCATGATTTGTACCTCCTGTGTTTTTTTATATTATACGTTATATCTACAGGAAATACAAGGTGAATCACGTCATATCGTCAGTTACAAATGTAATCATATTATATCGTACGGCTTAGAGTCATCGGGAGTACGTGATATCTTGCGGTTTGCGAATCCTATCAGCTTTCCGTTGCCATCTCTTATTGAAATGATGTATGTATCAACGTTCTGGCTTGTATCACGCAGAACAAACACGTTGTTATTTTCCTGACTTTCCTTGAACCACTCTACAACCATATTTATCTTGCTTTCACCTTCAATGGTTGTAAAGGATCTGAGTGGCTTGCCGACGAGGTCGAATCCGCCGTATTTCTCATATTTTTCGGCAGCCGCATGGTTGATGTAGACAATACGGTAATCGAGGTCACATATAACGACAGGCTGTTCTTCTGTATCAATGTAGCTTTTGAAAAAATCTGTTAATTCCATGGTAAGTAGTCCCTTCAATTATATAATGTCTGAATTCTCTGAATGCTGTCAAGGGTGAGAAATAATGTGTATGTCACTATTTTCAATAGCCTATGCTTAAAGAATGCACATTGAGTCGCCGAAGCTGAAGAAGCGGTATTTTTCTTCCACAGCAGTTCTGTAAGCATTCATTGTATTATCGTAACCCATGAATGCGGAAACAAGCATTATGAGTGTACTTTCTGGAAGATGAAAATTTGTTATAAGACCATCTATGCACTTGAATTTGTATGACGGGTAGATGAATATATCGGTATACCCTTCATGTTCGGATATATCACCGTAAAATGTTGCGACACTCTCAAGAGTACGGCAGGTGGTAGTACCTACTGCGATGACCCTTCCGCCGGCAGCTTTTGTCTGATTGATGAGGTCGGCAGTCTCTTTCGGGAGATAGTAGTGTTCACTGTGCATTTTGTGGTCGAGGACGTTATCTTCCTTGACGGGTCGGAATGTACCAAGACCGACGTGAAGTGTAACGAAGGCAGTGTTGATACCGCGTTTTCTAAGGTCTTCAAGCATATCCTCAGTGAAGTGAAGACCTGCTGTAGGAGCGGCTGCTGAACCGAGTTCATGCGAGTAAACCGTCTGATAGCGCTCCTTGTTTTCGAGCTTTTCCTTAATATAAGGGGGGAGCGGCATCTGTCCTACATCTTCAAGGGCAGTGAAAAAGTTTCCCTCGCACTCAAACTGTACGATGCGGTTGCCGTCGTCTTTGACCTCAACGACCTCAGCGATAAGTCTCCCGCCGCCGAAGCTGAATCTTGTACTGACCTTTGCTTTTTTACCCGGACGGCAGATTATCTCCCATAGCTTATCGCCCTTCTGTTCAAGAAGCAGAAACTCAATAAAAGTGCCGTTTTCAATTTTTTCTCCGTAAAGACGTGCAGGGATAACACGCGAATCGTTCATGACAAGAAGGTCACCTTTTTTCAGGTGGTCGCATAGATTATAGAAATGGTCATGAGTTATTGCACCGGTAATGCGGTCAACGCACATCATACGTGATGCATTTCGCGGTTCAATAGGAGTCTGAGCGATAAGTTCCTCAGGAAGATCATAGTAGAAGTCTGATTTTAAAAGTTCCATTTATTACTCCTTATTGTTTAAGGCTGCGGAGGTATATTTTGTGCTCATCAGGGATTCGCAGACTTTCCGCAGATTTTTGTATAGTTTTGTTATGTGTCCATTTGTCGAGCCTGTTCTGCTCGATATATGGGAGTATTTCGTCATAGTTCTTAGCGAGTGCCGTAGCGAAATACCATGCCCTCATCATGTTGATGTAGTATTCATCTGACACGACACCGGCAACTCTGTCGGCATATTCTGTATGGAAGCTATCGCCGAGGAAGTACCTCATCAGCGTGCATATCGCAAATCTGACGGTATATGTATGTTCCGAAGCAAGCCACCTGTCAATATACGGCATAAGCCTGTCAGTATTCCTTGCAAATGCTTTTGGCGAAAGTTGGTCACAGGTAGCCCAGTTGTCGATATATGGGAGGAAAGCCTCTGTCAGTGCGATGCATTCCTCAAAGTCCTTTTTCGCTGAGATAATGAAGGAATGAAGCTGGTATTCCTCGAAGTATCTGTGCGGCAGAGCTGCGAGAAATTCGCCGGCATCGTCACGGCAGGAGAGTTCCTTTGCGAGCTTTCGCAGGTCAGGTGTGCGCACTCCGTAAATGTATTCCCTGCTGAGATTCGGTATTGTTTTTTGAGTCAGGAGAGCAAATTTCTCATCTCCTGACTGAGTAAGGGCAGTTTCAATGTAAGCAAATATGTTCATAGCGTGTCCCGTTCCGAAAATAAATTTTTAAAATCATCAAAAAAACTGTTGACAACACGCGGTATAAGTGATATTATAATAACAAGGTAGAGGTGCAGCTGCGATAAGTAATCGCGCGGAGGACGACCAGTCCGGTGAACCGCGGTGAAAGGCAAGGCTGCCGAAGGACGGCGTCCGGTAAACGGCGTTCTGGCTGCAGGTCTAACAGGTTTGTGGCTGTCATCAGGAGTTTGATGGAGTGCTATCGGCATGACTTAACAAAGCTGTGTCAATATTTCTATTATAACTCATGATGAGCCGGTTTGCAACCGGTTTTCTTATTTTTGTGAAAAATTTTTTTGAAGGAGTTTTTTTATGAAACAGTATAACGTAGGTATCATCGGCGCAACAGGTATGGTTGGACAGCGTTTTGCAACTCTGCTCGAAAACCATCCGTGGTTCAATGTCAAGGTGCTCGCAGCATCTCCCAGAAGCGCTGGACAGACATATGAGCAGGCTGCCGGAAGCCGCTGGAAGATGGCAGTTCCTATGCCTGCAGCAATGAAGGATATGGTGCTTCTTGATGCTACTAATGATATCGAGAAGATAGCTTCCATGGTTGATTTCTGCTTCTGTGCTGTTGACATGAAGAAGGACGAGATAAAGGCTCTTGAAGAGGCATATGCAAAGGCAGAATGCCCGATAGTTTCAAACAATTCTGCACACAGATTTACTCCCGATGTACCTATGGTAGTTCCGGAGATAAATCCTGACCACATCGAGATAATCAAGGCTCAGCGTGAGCGTCTCGGTACAAAGAGAGGCTTCATTGCAGTTAAGTCTAACTGCTCTATCCAGAGCTATGTTCCTGCACTTCACCCGCTCAGAAAGTTTGGCCTCAAGAACGTTCTCGCTTGCACATATCAGGCAATCTCAGGTGCAGGCAAAAACTTCGAGACATGGCCTGAGATGGTTGATAACCTCATTCCGTTCATAGGCGGTGAGGAAGAGAAGTCCGAGCAGGAGCCGCTCAAGGTATGGGGCGAGATAAAGGGCAATGAGATCGTCAAAGCTTCAACACCTTCTATCACGACACAGTGTCTCCGTGTACCGGTTTCTGATGGCCACACAGCTGCTGTGTTCGTAAGCTTCGAGAACAAGCCATCCAAGGAAGAGATACTCGACCTCTGGAAGAATTTCAAGGGTGTTCCTCAGGAACTTGAGCTTCCGAGTGCACCGAAGCAGTTTATCCACTATTTCGAGGAAGACGACCGTCCGCAGGCTAAGCTTGACAGAAACCTTGAAGGCGGTATGGCTGTATCAACAGGACGTCTCCGTGAGGATACTCAGTTCGATTACAAGTTCGTATGCCTCTCACATAACACTCTCAGAGGTGCAGCAGGCGGTGCAGTTCTTCTTGCAGAGCTCCTCGCTGCAAAGGGCTACTTTGATTGAGCAGGAATTATAAATAACGGCAATTCAATTGTCTGAACAGATTCAATTCAAACAGGTATGGGCGGATATCGTCCGCCAGTGAATAATGGAACACTGAGTGCGGTGTTTCATACAAATTATTTTCCGAAAGGAGAAAGATTATGAAGAATACCATTTTTACCGGTGCTGCAATTGCCATAATTACACCTATGAATGCAGACGGTTCTATAAATTACGATGAACTCGGAAAGCTCATCAATGACCAGATAGAAAAGGGTACAGACGCTATCGTTATCTGCGGTACTACCGGCGAAGCTTCTACCATGACTGATGATGAGCACCTTGATGCCATCAAGTTTGCTGTAAAGCAGGCAGCAGGAAGGGTTCCGGTAATCGCAGGAACAGGCAGCAATGATACTGCATACGCTGTTAAGCTCTCAAAGGAGGCTGAAGCAGCCGGTGCTGACGCTCTGCTCCTCGTTACCCCTTACTACAACAAGACAACTCAGAAGGGTCTTATCGCTCACTTCACAGCTGTTGCTGACGCTGTAAATATCCCGATAGTTCTCTACAATATCCCCGGCAGAACCGGTATGAACATCGAAGTTGCAACTGTCAAGGAGCTTGCTAAGCACAGGAATATCGCTGCTATCAAGGAAGCAAGCGGAAATATCAGCTATGCCGCTAAGCTTATCGCTGAGTGCGGTGACAACATTGACGTTTACAGCGGAAACGATGACCAGATAGTACCGCTCATGTCTCTCGGTGCAAATGGAGTTATCTCCGTGCTTTCACACGTCCTTCCCGCTGAGACTCATCAGATGGCACAGTACTGCCTCGATAACAACTTCGCTGCTGCAACAAAGATGCAGATAGAGTACCTCGACCTCATCAACGACCTCTTCATTGAGGTTAACCCGATACCTGTCAAGGAAGCTATGAATATGATGGGTTGGAATGCAGGTCCGTGCCGTCTGCCGCTTTGTGAGATGAGCGATGAGCACAAGGCTAAACTCCGCGCTTCACTCATGAAGCATGGACTCATTAAGTAAGATTTTTCTCTGTATAAAGGAAGTGTAAAGCATGACTAATATAGCTATTTGCGGCGCTAACGGCAAAATGGGAAAAAATATATACAACTGCATTAAGGACCGCGACGACTGCACTGTTGTTGCTGGTGTTGATATTTTTACACAGCAGTACGCTGATTTCCCTATCGTTGAATCACCTGATAAACTTCCGGTAAAGCCCGATGTTATAATAGATTTCTCAAATCCGGCTCTGCTTCATGACCTCCTCGCATACTGCCTTTCAACCGGTACTCCGCTTGTTATCGGTTCAACAGGCTACAGCGACGAACAGATTGCGCAGATAAAAAGTGCTGCACAGCAGATCCCGGTTTTCTTCACATTCAATATGTCACTGGGTGTAAACCTCCTTGTAAATCTCGCAAAGAAGGCTGCTGAAGTCCTCGGCGACCGTTTCGATGTTGAGATAGTTGAAAAGCATCACAATCAGAAGATAGACGCTCCGAGCGGCACCGCTATTATGCTTGCAAATGCCGTTAACGAAGCTTTCGATAATACAAAGCAGTACGTTTACGACCGCCATTCACGCCGTCAGAAGCGCGATAAGAACGAGATAGGTATGCACTCTATCCGCGGCGGTACGATCGTAGGTGAGCATGACGTTATTTTTGCCGGAAACGACGAAGTAATAACCCTTTCTCACTCTGCTGCTTCAAAGTCTGTATTTGCTGAGGGTTCAGTAAAGGCTGCCCTGTTCATCAAGGATAAGCCTGCCGGACTCTATGATATGCAGATGCTTATTTAAGCTATGTCCCGCTTTCAATGGCGAGAGCGGTGCAAATAAATTCAAAGGAGCAAACCAATGAGCAAAGTAAGAATTGGTATTGCCGGCTACGGCAACCTCGGCAAGGGAGTAGAACTTGCTATCAGACAGAATGACGACATGGAGCTTGCGGGAATCTTCACTCGCCGCGATCCTTCAACACTCAAGCCCCTCACAGCAGGAGCTCCTGTGTTCAGCATGGATGACCTCAAGAACAAGAAGAATGATATCGATGTTCTTATCATCTGCGGCGGCAGCGCTACTGATCTTCCCAAGCAGACTCCTGAGCTTGCTAAGGACTTCAATGTAATCGACAGCTTTGATACACATAAGCGTATCCCTGAGCATTTTGCAAACGTTGACAAGGCTGCTAAGGAAAGCGGTCACCTTGCATTTATCTCACTCGGTTGGGATCCGGGTCTTTTCTCACTCAACAGACTCTATGCTGAGTCTATTCTTCCCAACGGCAAGAGCTATACATTCTGGGGCAAGGGTGTAAGCCAGGGTCACTCAGACGCTATCCGTCGTGTTGAGGGTGTAAAGCGCGGTATACAGTACACAGTTCCGATCGAGGCAGCTATGGAAGCTGTACGCAGCGGAAGTCAGCCTGATCTCACAACTCGTGAGAAGCACCTCCGTGAGTGCTGGGTAGTTCCCGAGGAAGGCGCTGATCTCGCTAAGATCGAAAACGAGATCAAGACAATGAAGAATTACTTTGATGAGTACGATACAACTGTAAACTTCATAACTGAGGAAGAATTCGACGCTGTTCACAATAAGATGCCTCACGGCGGTTTCGTTATGAGAAGCGGTCTCACAGGTGACGGCGAGAAAACTCATCAGATGATAGAGTACTCACTCAAGCTTGAGTCAAATCCTGAGTTTACTGCAAGCGTTCTTATCTGCTTTGCAAGAGCTATGGCTCGTCTCAAGGCTGAGGGTGCAACTGGCTGCAAGACTGCTTTTGATATCGCTCCGGCATATCTTTCAAAGCTTTCTGGCGAAGAACTCAGAGCTTCAATGCTTTAATCTGAATAAAACACTCCTTTCGGTGAATAATAAAGCTGAAAGGAGTGTTTTTTTATGATTGAACAGGATACAATAAGACTGCTGCGTGAATGCGATTCCGGTATCAAAATGGGTATCACCGCAATAGACGAGGTCATGGACCATGTCAAAGGGGACAACTTGCGTGGGATACTTCACGACAGCAAAAGTGAAAGTCAGCGTTTGCAGTGTGATCTGCAGAAAGTCCTCGACGATTACCACGACGACGGAAAAGAGCCGAATCCTATTGTTCAGGGAATGTCATGGGTCAAAACCAACTGGGAAATGATGATGGACGGCACTGACAGCAAGATAGCTGAACTTATGATGGACGGCTGCAATATGGGTATCAAGTCGCTTAGCCGGTATATGAACCAGTACAAAGCGGCTGACGAACGCTCAAAGGATATCGCAAAGCGTCTGATCAGTTCTGAAGAGAGACTTTCAAATGATATGAGACACTATCTATGAAAAAAAGGCGGTCATTATGACCGCCTTTAGCATTATAAACTGCTGTGGAATGTACGTGATATAACGTCGTCCTGCTGCTCTTTAGTGAGCTTTACGAAGTTTACAGCGTAGCCGGAAACTCTGACTGTGAGCTGCGGATACTTTTCGGGGTGTGCCTGAGCGTCAAGGAGTGTTTCTCTCGTGAACACGTTAACGTTGAGGTGGTGACCGCCTTTTTCTACATAACCGTCAATGAGTTCGATGAGGTTATCGATCTGTTTTTCGTTTGCCATAGTTATTTCCTCCATAAATCAATCGTCGTCCTCGTCTACAGCGTTTTCGGTAGGCTGACAGCAAGCGCCTTTTGTACCGCATACATCGGTGCTTTTTACTGTGTCGACCTTTAATCCGTCACTGCTGTTGTCTGAGGTTATATTCACATGACCGCTTCCCTGCGACATAAGCTGGTCTATCAGGTCAGCGAGTTCGTCCGGAGTTCTTCCCACGGGGGAGATAGTTTTATCATTCATTGCCTAACTCCGCTGCAAGCTTTTCAATATCGAGGTCGCCGGCAAATACCTGCATATCCTTACCGAGTGCATCGGGAACGATTGAGAATGTATTGGAAATACCGTCCTGAGCGTGGCGGAAGGGGAGTTTTGCTACAGATGAGAGCGAAGCTACTGCACCATGTGTATCTCTGCCGTGCATCGGATTAGCTCCGGGAGCAAGCGGAACACCCTGCTTACGTCCGTCAGGAGTGTTACCTGTCTTTTTGCCGTATACAACGTTAGATGTGATAGTGAGGATAGACATTGTAGGCACACCGTCACGGTAAGTGTGGTGTTTTCTTATGCAGTCCATGAACTTACGTACAACTGTAACTGCAAGCTCGTCAACACGGTCATCATTGTTGCCGTATTTCGGGAAATCTCCCTCAATTTCGTAGTCAACGACAACATTCTTGGCTACGTCGATAACATTGCCTGCCTTGTCCTTGATCTCGATATCCTTGCGTATAGGTTTAACCTTAGCGTACTTGATAGCTGAGAGAGAGTCTGCAACAACTGAAAGACCTGCGATACCTGTTGCGAAGTAACGCTTTACGTCTCTGTCGTGGAGAGCCATCTGAAGTCTCTCATAGCTGTACTTATCGTGCATATAGTGGATAACGTTGAGGGTATTTACATAGAGACCTGCGAGCCATTCCATCATGTCCATGTATTTTTCCCAAACGTCGTCAAAGTCGAGGTATTCGCTGTCAACAGGTCTGAACTTAGGACCTACCTGAAGTCCGAGACGCTCGTCTACACCGCCGTTTATAGCGTAGAGCAGGCACTTTGCAAGGTTTGCTCTTGCACCGAAGAACTGCATTTCCTTACCGACTCTCATAGATGATACACAGCAAGCAATAGCGTAGTCATCGCCGTGAACGACTCTCATCATATCATCGTTTTCATACTGGATAGATGAAGTCTGAATGGATATCTTAGCGCAGTATCTCTTGAAATTGCGCGGGAGCTTAGTTGACCAGAGAATAGTCATATTCGGCTCAGGAGCAGTTCCGAGGTTTTCGAGAGTGTGAAGATAACGGAAGCTGTTTTTGGTAACGAGGTGGTGACCGTCAACGTCAACACCGCCGATAGACTCTGTTATCCAAGTCGGGTCACCGGAGAAGAGCGAATTATACTCAGGTGTACGTGCAAATTTAACGATACGAAGCTTCATGATGAAGTGGTCGATAAGTTCCTGAGCCTGCTGCTCTGTGATGAGACCGCGTTCAAGGTCACGCTGAATGTAAATGTCGAGGAATGTGGAGGTACGACCGAGTGACATAGCTGCACCGTTCTGCTCCTTGACTGCTGCAAGGTAGCCGAAATACAGCCACTGAACAGCTTCCTTTGCATTTGAAGCCGGCTTTGAGATATCAAAACCGTAGATATCGCCGAGCTTTTTGAGTTCTTCAAGAGCACGAACCTGTTCAGCGAGTTCTTCACGAAGGCGGATATTCTTTGAAGTCATTCTCACGAGAGAAGTGTCAATCTGATGTTTTTTGTCCTGAATGAGTATATCGACACCGTAAAGGGCAACTCTTCTGTAGTCGCCTATGATACGTCCTCTGCCGTAAGCGTCAGGGAGACCTGTGAGAATAGCGGAGTGACGTGCGAGACGCATTTCAGGTGTATATGCGTCGAAAACGCCCTGATTGTGTGTTTTTCTGTACTTTGTGAAGATGTCGACAACTTCCTTGTCAACCTCATAGCCGTACTCCCTGCAAGCCTGCTGAGCCATACGGATACCGCCGAAAGGCTGGAGTGAACGCTTGAAAGGCTTGTCTGTCTGAAGACCCACGATCTGTTCGAGGTCCTTATTGAGGTAGCCTGCGCCGTGTGAAGTAATAGTTGATATGATCTTGGTGTCCATATCGAGAACGCCGCCTGCTTCACGTTCCTGGCGTGTGAGATCCATGATCTGATCCCAGAGCTGTTTTGTAGCGTCTGTAGGACCTGTCAGGAAGCTTTCATCGCCGTCATAAGGGGTATAGTTCTTCTTGATGAAATCGCGGACGTTTACGGATGTATTGCTCCATCTGCCTGTGGTAAAGCCTTCCCATTCCTTTGGAAATTCTTTGAGATAATGTAACATACTATCAGGACTCCTTTATTGATTATTTGCTATATTAATAATAGCACATTGTTTAATAATTGTCAATCTTGGGACCCGCTCAAATATGAAAACTTATTTTGTTATTTTTTAGTCAATTAGACAACGCTTTATTTTTTTGAGACTTTTGGTGGAGTTTTTAAACGTGACTTTTTGATTTTTTTCTCATGCTTTTTTTCAATGATGACCGGAACAGGTATACCGAGTTTTTTCTCGCGTGATTCAAGTACATCGAATGTGAGCTTGTATACAGTTGCCGCGAGGGGGACTCCTATCAGCATTCCTATGATTCCGAAGAGTCCGCCGCCGACTGTTACAGCGGCAAGTACCCATATTCCGGGCAGTCCTATTGAATCGCCGACAACCTTTGGGTAGATGATATTTCCCTCAAACTGCTGAAGTATGATGAGGAATATAATGAATATGAGAGCCTGCATCGGGTTTTCAGTCATGATGATGAATGCACTGATGCCTGCACCGAGAAATGCTCCTACTATCGGGATAAGTGCGGTAACTCCGACGAGTGTGCCGCTCATTGCGGCATATGGAAGTTTGAGAATGGTCATACCGATGAAGCAGAGTGAGCCGAGAATTATTGCCTCTACAAACTGTCCTACGAAGAAGTTTCGGAAACATTCGTGTGCGGTTTTGAGTACGTGTGCGAATTTTCTGTTGAAAGTATCACTGAAATACGCACGCTGTACGCGGTTGAAATCTTTCTGAAGCTTTGTTTTGCGCAGGAGAAGGTAAATAGCGAATATGAATGCGAGTACGTAGTTGGTAGCGGTGCTGAGCAATGCACCCACAAATCCTACAGCCGAGCTGATAAAGCTGAATACACCATTTTGCAGGAAGTCTGAGACTTTTTCGGTAAGTGAAGCCCAGTCGAGCTCCTTGAAGTCGAATTCGTTGAAGATTTTTATAGCCTGTTCCTGTAATTCGGGGTATTCGCCGAGTTTTTTGATGATGAATGCCTTTATGTCGTTGAAAAGCGGCGGAAGTTTTAAGCTTATGAGTTTAACAGCGTTGATTATCTCGGGTACTATGATATTTAGTACGAGGGCGAGTATCGCGGCAACGCTGAGCAGTGACAGCACAAGGCATACGGGTCTGCGGGAGGCAGTTATAAATTTGGTATCTTTTTTGGGGAAATAGTGTACCTCAAACCATTTCATTATTATGTTTATGATGTATGCCATGACTGCTCCGAGGGCGAGCGGATAAAGTGCACCGCAGGCGGCAGAGATGATTTTTGTGAACATCGCGAAATTCTGTACGATGAAGCAAACAGCTATAGCGAGTATTGCAATGACTATGTAGCGTCTTAATTCTTTCTTTTCCATGATATGCTGCGGCAGACTGCCGCGCCTCCTGTGAATATTATTTTTCACTATAATTATACAACACTATGATGTCAATGTCACCAGTGAAATTGTTAATTTTCTGTGAACAGATTATGTGCATTATTTTTTTATTGTATTGATATTTTCAGATGATTATGTTATACTTATTATTAAGTGAGGTGAGTTATTTGAAGGCAAATATCATTTCTTCAGGTAAACAGCTATATTCCGTCGGAAACGTGATAGTTGACAAGAGTCTGCATACTCAGACAGGAAGCGAGGCTTTTTTCAGCTATTTCGGTAACGACGTTACATATTCCATAAGACGTACTATCGACGAAGAGGACTTTCCCCGGCTTGAAGAGTGCCTTGATAAGGTCACAGCAGGAGTCACTCTGCGTACCGTGATACGTATGAGAGGTGTAAACGGTGAACTTCGGTGGATTCTTGCGGCTGTAAGACTTGTTTCCGGAAGGGGAGAGCCGGCACTGTATTCAATCGATTTCAGCGACGTTTTTTCTCTTGAAGGCATAACCGCGGATAGTGAGCGCCGTCTTAGTGAGTACCGCTATATTCTCAGCCTTGTTTCAGACCTTGCGTTTGAGTATAACTTTCAGACACGCCATATACGCATTTATATGTTCGACTGCTGCCGTGAGATAGTCCTTGCTGATGAGGAACTCGATAAATGGCAGAAACAGGCAATAGACAATGGGTGGGTACTTTCAAGATACATCGAAACTTTCAATACTCTCTGCCGCGACATCAAGAACGGAGTTTATCGTTTTGACTACGAGTTTGAGTCGTCGATACTTACAGGCGGAAAAAACAGGGAAATGTGTCTGTTCCGTGGTATAACGCGGTATGACGCTCCGGATATTAAGAGAGTAAGCGGACTTGTTTCCGTAGTAAATGCGCGTCAGAAGGCTAAGGACATCAACCTGGCCCTTGAAGCAAACAAGGATTCGCTGTCCGGACTTCTCAATAAACGCACGGTCACATCGTTTGCTGAGGACATTCTTTCGTCGAAGCCGACTCATAACGTAAACTTCGTTATCCTCGATATCGACAATTTTACGGACATAAACACTGGTTATGGTCACCTTTTCGGCGATGAGGTCATCTATACCGTTGCGAATATCATCAAGAATCAGATAGGTACACGAGGATTTGCCGGACGTATCAGCGGCGGAGGCTTCCTGATAATTCTTGAGAATACCCGGAATGAGGAGGATTTGCGTGGAATCCTGCGTGCTATCAGAACTAATACGGAACTCGCTTTCAGCGACAGATTTGAGAATCTGCGCGTTACCTGTTCTATGGGCGTTTCTACTTATCCTATCGACAGCATGGACTATGAGGAACTCTTTATGCAGGCGGATAAAGCACTGTATATCGCTCAGCAGAAGGGTCAGAACAGATATGTCATATATGATATTGAGAAGCATGGTCCTGTTGAAAAAGACCTCGATAACAGGATAGCATTTCTGAGCGGTCAGAAAGACACCTCGGAAAAGCTTTCATTTGCGGCACTTCTGTCCGAGAGTCTTGTTTTCGGACGTATCCCCGATATTTCCGTACTTCTTGAGCAGATACGTTCAGTTTTCGGTCTTGATGATATATGCGTTTTCGCCGGTAAAGACATGGAACTCATGCTAAGCTGTGGTAATTCAGCTTCTCGTAATGCGGAGTACCTGTTTGACAGCGGATATACCGAGCATTTTAACGGTGACGGACTATTCGCTATTGACAATGTTAATGAACTCGAAGGGCGCGAGGACAACGCTTTCCGTCAGCTGACTGATGAACACATCGGCGGTGCGGTGCAGTACCTTATGACCGATGATACCATGATAAAGGGACTTATCTCATTCTGTTATATCGACCGCTTCAAGAAGTGGTCGGTAACTGATATGAATTATTTTACTATTCTCGGAAGAGTGATAACCTCAGTCCTTAAAAAGCAGGCATTTATATAATGAGCGACCGGAAGTATAACGATACTTCCGGTTTTTGTGTGTCGGAAAATTTTTTCATAAAAGTACTTGACAAATGCTGAGACAGAGTATATAATAGTCTCATATTCTACGAAAGGACGGTGAACACCATGACAATACGCAATAATAACTATCAGATGCCTAAACTTAATATTACTATCTTAAAGCATGGAGTTTGCCCGATATGTTCAGCCATGTGCTGATTCTGCACACCTATAAGCATTCTGCACTCCTGCGGGAGTGCTTTTTTTGTGCATTCGGGCGGCTCGGAAAGGAAAAAAATGATTGAACTAAACGGAAAATACGCTTCAGCTAAAGTCTTTACCGAAACAATCGACCCTACCGCTGTTTCACAGATAATAGAACTCTGCAATCAGCCTATGAGCAAGGATTCGCATATTAGGATAATGCCCGATGTTCACGCCGGAGCAGGCTGTACTATCGGCACTACTATGCATATCACCGACAAAGCAGTACCCAATCTCGTCGGAGTTGATATAGGATGCGGAATGGAAACAGTAAAGCTGAAGGAAAAACACATCGAACTGCAAAAACTTGACAAGCTTATCTATGCGAAGATTCCGTCAGGATTCGATATTCGTGAAAAAGCTCACCGCTACAGCGAGAAAATCGACCTGACCAAGCTCTTCTGTTATGACCATATAAACCCCATTCGTGCTGAGCGCAGTATCGGCACTCTCGGAGGAGGCAACCACTTCATCGAAGCCGATAAAGGCGAAGACGGCAGTATATACATCGTTATCCACTCAGGCTCACGCCATCTCGGTGTTGAAACTGCAAAGTACTATCAGGAGGAAGCTTTCAGACGTCTTAACGGAAGCTCTAAAAATGATGTTGACGCTCTTATCGCGCGTATGAAGTCGGAAGGCAGGGAAAAGCAGATACAGTCAGAGATAAAGAAGCTTCAGAATACGAAATTTACAGACATTCCAAAGCATCTTGCCTACTGTGAAGGGGAGCTGTTTGAGCAGTATATCCACGATATGAAAATAGTTCAGGAATTCGCGATGCTAAGCCGTCAGGCGATGATGGACGAGATAATCAAGGGTATGCACCTGCACATAGCAGAGCAGTTCACTACTATACATAACTACATCGACACAGAGAATATGATTCTGCGCAAGGGTGCGGTTTCTGCTCAGGCAGGAGAAAAACTGCTTATACCGATAAATATGCGTGACGGCAGCCTTATTTGCACAGGCAAGGGGAATGCGGACTGGAATTGCTCCGCTCCTCATGGTGCAGGACGACTTATGTCACGTTCACAGGCGAAGCAGAGTTTTACCGTGTCGGAGTTCAGGAAGCAGATGAATGGTATCTATACAACATCGGTCAATGCGCAGACTCTTGACGAGTGTCCGATGGCTTACAAGTCGATAGATGATATCGTTGACAATATCGGCGATACTGTTGAAATCAACGAAATAATCAAGCCTATCTACAACTTCAAAGCAGGTGAGGAATAATGGACATAACTATTGTTGACAACAAGCTGAAAGATGCTGTGATATCCTATGCTGAAAACTGTTCATGGGGTGCCGGAAAAGAACTTGCTCGTCTCATGCGTGAGGACGGATTCAAGGAATGGGAGAGGGTATTTGCCGCCTGCGAAAACGGAGAAATAGCCGGATTCTGCACTCTCACCGAAAGGGACGAGATGCCGCCTGAGTATCCGTTCACTCCGTTTATCGGATTTGTGTTTGTGGACGAACGATACCGCGGCAGAAGAGTGTCGGAGAAGATGATAAAGTCTGCTATAGGATATGCTGATGAAATCGGCTTTGAAAAGGTCTATATCATGAGCGGAGAGGTAGGACTTTACGAAAAGTATGGTTTTACGAAGATTGGCGACTTTGAAACGATATACGGAGGTACTGAACAGCTTTTTGAGATCAGTACGACAATTTGAAAGGAGACTGAAATGACTAAATTTACATCTTTTGAAAAGCTTAGCAAGAAAGAGCAGAAAAAGCTCAACGCTGAAAAGCGCCGTGACTGGAATGGTCTCAACCCTGTTACACGCGTTGCGCAGGACAATAAAAAGGTCTACAAGCGCAAATCCAAACATCCGGAAAAATTCGATATATGACGGTATTATAAAAGAAAGGCTGCCAACGGAGTTCCGTTGGCAGCTGCTTTTTATTATTCGATAGTTACTTTTTTCATTACCTGAGGTTCAAGTGGCTTGTCACTGTAATCGGTTGCGGTTGCAGCGATCTCATCAACGACGTCCATACCCTCTATGACCTTGCCGAATGCAGCGTACTGACCGTCGAGGTAGGGAGCGTCCTCATGCATGATGAAGAACTGTGAACCAGCTGAATCGGGGTTCTGAGCTCTTGCCATTGAAAGAACTCCTCTTGTATGCTTGAGGTCGTTCTTTACTCCGTTAGCCGAAAACTCACCCTTGATGTGCCAGCCGGGACCGCCTGTTCCTGTTCCGTTAGGACAGCCGCCCTGTATCATAAAGCCTGAGATAACTCTGTGGAAGATAAGTCCGTCATAGAATCCCTGCTTAACGAGCTTTTCAAAGTTTTCGCATGAAATAGGTGCAATATCAGGGTAAAGCTCAAGTTTGATCTTCTTTCCGTTTGCCATTTCGATAATAACCATAGTGTTCCTCCGTTAATTAATAATGATCGTGAAATCAGAAGGCATCGTTGGGACTGTGTTTCCCTCCGGATCGTATCTGTTGTGGTCGAAACCGTTCAGATACGGCGGAATAGTGGTTTGTGCGGGGTCAGTTTCGACCGGCACAGCTTCTGTCGGTTCGGATACTGCTGTTACGGTAGAGTTGTAAGGCTGAGTTTCGGGGACTATTGATGAAACAATGTCGCCGTTCTCGTCATATGTTATAACAACTCCCGGTTCCGGCACTTCACTTGTTGGTGCGGTCGTAATCGGCTTACCAAAAATATCGTACGATACCTCTTCAGTCTGAGCCTGCGTAGTGACAGGTTTTCCGAAAACATCTGTTTCGGTAGGTTCGGCTGAAGTTGAACCTTCGCTGAACGAGTATGAAACACCGGGACGTGCCTGACGTTCGTTTTCCTGATGGTTTTTACGGCCGTTTTTTATTGCATCGTCTGCACAGCTTTTGCCTGCGATTATTACTAATGCTGTGGCAATTATCGCACACACAATTGCTATTAACCTGTTACGTTCCATTTATGACCGTCCTTTCGCAAGCTTATAGTGAATATTATACTACATATCCGAGTATATTTCAAGGGATATCACAAAATTTATATAAATGCGTGGTTCAGTCTGAAATATTCATCTGTTCATCGACGTTGTCAACTACAAGAGCCGCAGAGCCGTAAGCTTTCAGTGGTTTGCCGTTTTCGTCGAATTCGGTCGTAAGACGTACATGGAATGGGACTCTGCCGACTGTGAGAGGGATAATGCCCTCGATATGGTCTATGAGGCCCTCGTCTATCTGGTGTATCCAGTCGCGGTACATATCGGCATAGTCAGGCGGGAACAAGCCGTTCTCGATGAGCGGTTCCGGATAGTTTTCGACAACAGGCGGTACACCGAGGTCGCGCATACAGCGGAAGCAAGGCTTCATACGCTTTGTTGCAACTTCGTACTCCCATGCGTATACGTTTACCTGTTCACTTGCAAACCTGAAACGACGTTCACTCTCTGATACTTCGTCGAATCGTTTCTTTTCTGCCGTGATATTCTGAATCATCGCATAGAAGATGTACTGGTCACCTGCCTTGCCTATCAGGCGGATATTACTGCGCAGGCATATCTTTTCCTCGCCGCATATCTTTGAGCAGACCTTTCGCCACGTTTCACAGGTCTCCTCATCACCGGACTCAATGGCTTTCCATAGTGTATCTTCAAAAAGAACATGACTTTTTTCGTCGAAATAGGACCAAGGGTCAGAATCAAGGACCTCTTTTTCGGTCATGTTCATACCCACTTCTTTCATGTACTTTTTATTCACTCGGAGTATCTCTATCTCGCCGCCGCTGTATGTGAAGATAGCCGCACCGCCGACAAAGTTGTTGAATATAAGAGTTTCGAGTGAATTTGGGTCCCAGAATTTTCCGGAGTCCATTTCGGTCAGGAGCTTTATAGCCTGAGAAACAGGTTCGTGGTCAATTTTCTTGAGCTTTTCGATGAATTCTTCCTCGTTTATCGGCTTTGAATAGAGGTATCCCTGCACATAACTGCATCCGATGCTTTTCATGTAGTCAGCCTGCTCCATAGTCTCGACACCTTCAGCTACGACCGGAGTATTCAGCCATTTAGTCATCTGCACCATTGCACTTATTATAGTACCGCCTCTGCCTCCGACGTTTCCGCTGAGGAAGCGCATATCAAGCTTTATGACATCGACGTTGAGGTCTTTGAGCACGTTAAGGGACGAGTAGCCGCTTCCGAAATCGTCCATTTCGACAATATACCCGAATCCATGGAGCTTTTCAAGTACACTCGCCACAAGCTCCATACCTCCGATAGCTGACGACTCAGTTATCTCGATGTGAAGAAGCCGGACCGGTATATCATATTTTCTGCGGATATTTTCAATTTCGTCAATATAATTATTATGGTATATGTCATAACGCGACATATTTATCGATATCGGTACTGCCGATATGCCTTTGTCAAGGCACCGTTTCTGAAACTGGCAGACTGTCTCAAATACATGAAGGTCTGCACGGCATATAAGGTCGTGACGTTCAAGGAGAGGGATAAAATCTGAAGGATACTGCATTCCGCAGTTCGGGTCTTTCCAGCGCATAAGCGCTTCTGCGCCTATCATTCTGCCGGTAGCGTGGTTCATTTTGGGCTGATAGCATACAAAAATGTGTCCATACTGCAAAGCGTCGTCAAATCTGGCAAGCAGTTCCTGTTCAGACATTCTTCTGTTCATAACGATACCTCCTTATGCTGATTTCTGAACACTTTAACGTTATTATAACATAACAATCACACGATTTCAATAGTTTTCACAAAATTTTGTTGAACTATATAAAATTAGTGTTGATAATACATCAAAGAGTAGTAATCCAACTTTGTTTATAAAATAACAAATACAAAAATAATACAAAAATTGTTGACGACGCCGTTTTCAGATGATATAATTAAAATATCGGTTTTCCGTATTCTATATTTATAAGGAGGCAATCATCATGTCATCAATCAAAAAGTATGTGGCTGAATGTATCGGCACTTTCGTGCTCGTACTGCTCGGCTGCGGAACAGCTATGCTCGTTGGCTGTGATTCTGCTAACGGAGGAGGTTATATCCTTACAGCACTCGCGTTCGGTCTTGTAATCGTCGGAATGGCTTATTGTATCGGTAACATTTCCGGCTGTCACATCAATCCTGCTGTATCTCTCGGAGTTCTCATGACAGGCGGTATGACCGGTGCTGATTTCTGCGGATATGTCGTTTCTCAGACTATCGGAGCTATTCTTGGTGCACTCACACTCAAGGGCATTTTCAGCCTCGGTTCACTCACTGATATGACCGGCGGTCTCGGCTCAAACGGACTCGGCAGTCTTGCTGACGGCGCTGGTAACGTTACAGGTGAAAGCATTTGTGCAGGTCTTCTCGTTGAGTTCCTTCTCACATTCATTTTCGTGCTCACTATTCTCGGTGTAACATCAAAGAAGTTCAAGCACGGTTCATTCGGCGGACTCATCATTGGTCTCACACTTACACTCGTACATATCTTCGGTATCGGTCTTACAGGTACTTCCGTTAACCCTGCAAGAAGCATCGGACCCGCTATCTTCGCTGGCGGAGACGCTCTCAAGTACGTTTGGGTATTCATCGTAGGACCTCTCGCAGGTGCTGCTGTTGCTGCTCTTATTTACAAGTGGTTTGAGTCGGACGTTCCTGAGATAAAAGAGGAAGCACCCGCTCCCGCAGCAAAGACTGCTTATAAGCCTGCTAACGGCAATTCAAAGAAAAAGAAGAAGAAATAATGACTTCTGTGAGCTCATGGAAATATGGGCTCATTTCATTTTTTTCTATGCTATTGCTTTTTGGGTAAATGTATGATAGAATATAATATTGTAGCGTTAATTGCTGCAAATTATCATAACATAAATGTAAAAAGGAGTACAAAATGAAGCAAAAAATCAAAGATATGAGCAAAGCTGATATTTTCTTCTTTGCTGTATTTGTTTTTTCAGCACTGCTTTTCTTCGGAAGAATCTACACTATCATCATGTCCGTTCACGATGATATGAGAATCTACACCCTCGTTCGCAGCGGTGACCTTGTCAGCAATGCTGTTCATTCGGCAAAAAGCGGAAGAATTACTCACCTTTGGAACCATGAACTGCTCGGATTTCCGTTCATTCTTAATAAAGTATGGTTCTATAAGCTCGTTTCCTACGCTACTACTATCGCCGGTGTATGGGCGATGTGGCTATTCGTTTATGAGCACATCGACAAGCACCTTTCATGGCTATGTGCAGCGCTTTATATGTCACTTGCAAGCATTTCTGCCGACCACAACCTCTTTATCTCTTATGCATTCTGTCATCAGCTCCCTCTCGTGTTCATAATACTCTCACTCCATTTCTATCTGAAAGGCATTGAGGAGAAGAAGACCAGGTACACGGTAATCAGCACCATACTTTTCCTGTTCTCATGCATGATATACGAGGCATTCCTCCCATATCTGCTTGTGTTCGTGCTCATGACCGCAAGAACCGGCAACAAGCAGAAGCTACCCTTCGTAAAATATCTGTGGTATCTGTTCAAGACAGTTATCCCGCATACTATCACCGGTATCGTCTACTGCATCGTCTACTTTACATGGCAGCATTTCTATCCCAGTAACTACGCTGGAACTGCCCTCTACCTCGATGAGCCTATCACAAGTATCCAGGCTACTATTGAGTATTCAACTTCGTATATCCCACTCCACGACGCAGGACGTGTCGCACGTATGTCAGCTCAGCCCCTAATGAATATTCTCGGAGCTGTTCCGCTCCTCGGCTGGGTGAAGAATATACTCATCTGCACTGCATTCGTTATTTTCCTTGTCAAGTACGCCGAAAAGGTCGAATTCAAGGGCTTCTTCCTCTCATTTGTGGGAGCTGTGTTTATCCCGAATATTCTCATAAGCTTCAGCAAGCAGCACCTCGACGGCTACAAGAGAGGCGCTATACAGTATGTTTCTTCGTACTACAGCTACGCATTCATCATCATTATTCTCGCGATATTTGCGTGCCTGCTCTACAGATTCCTCAAGGGTAAGAACTTCCGGATAATTGGTACCGTATTTATGACATCTATCCTTCTCGGACTCTGTATCTGTGCTGACCTTTCAGTTACTTTCTGGAACAACTACTATGCTCCCCTTACAAGAAGGTACAAGAACTTCGACAGAGCTGTTGCTACCGAGGAAGTCACCAACTGCGACGACAAATGGCAGATTTACGCACCTGATAATATGGGTATCCACGCTTCCGATGCGTATACTCTCGATTATATAGGTATCTATGACGACACACCGGCGGCTTCATATGTCCTGAAAGAAGACCAGCTCGTTACCGACAAGCAGACGCTCTGTATGCGCTCAGACAAGGACTATCTCCTTATGGCTTTCGGAGAGACCGATAAGGAACTCGCTGCAGAGGAGCTAACTGTCGCATCTGTTCTGCCGATGAAGTTCGACGTCGTACTTAGATCCACAACCGGAAAAGAAGAGACTATCAAGGGCGTATCCAACGGTGATGTGATAAAACTTCCCGACGGCGAACGTATTGATATGCATACTCAGATCGCAGTCGAGAATTACTATTAAATTAAAATAAAAAAATATATAGAAAAGGCTTGACAACTGCATCACATGCTGGTATAATATATATTGTTGATTGCAGAGAACATGGTTCACTGACTGGGTGTGGCGCAGTTGGTAGCGCGCTACCTTGGGGTGGTAGAGGCCGTGGGTTCAAGTCCCGTCACTCAGACCAGTTGCGATCAGCAACCCCTATAAGCTCCGTGGCAATAGCTGCGGAGTTTTTTTATATTCAGAGGTCACCGATTTTAAGAAGCTCAGTAGCAAGATACATTTGCTGTAAGTTACTATGAACATATCTTTGAGTAGTAGTAATATCACTATGACCGAGAAGAGCACGCAGCGTTTCAAGGTCTGCTCCAGATTGAAGCATATACGTTGCGTAACTATGCCGCAGATTGTGCGGAGAGTAATAAGGCAGGTCAGGATATTTCTGCTTCTGCTGCTCATAGTAACGCTTGTAAAGCCGGTTATACTGCCGGAGCTGTAAGGGACTGCCGTCCGGATTCTTGAAAAGGTATCCTTCGGAGCTGTCAAGACGATATATTTCATCAAGAAGCTGATTCGCTTTCCGATGAAGAGGAACTATCCTGTCTTTGCGGCTCTTGGTTGTCAGAACAACTTTGTCTCCGTAGCGAGTCTTAACGAGAGTCTGAGCGACAAGTATAACATTTCTCGGACGGTCGATGTTCGACCAAGTGAGCGCAAGAAGTTCTCCACGTCTTAAGCCAGTCCACAAATCAAACTGGAACATACGGCTCAACCGGTTATCAGCATCAAAAAGCTGTTCGAGGTTTTCAACACGAAAACAGTTCACCGACTTTTTAACACGTTTCGGCGGTTTTATGAGGTCAGCAGGGTTACGTTCGAGGTAACCGTTCACGACAGCTTCACGCAGAACTCTTTTCAACAAGAAATATGCCCGGCTCTGACGGTCAGAGCTGTAGTCCTTAGTTGTTTTTACACAGAGCTGAATGTCTATCGGCTTGATGTCAGTAAGCTCCATATCTGCAATATGCTGAAAGTGCTGCTTGTTTATGTAGTAATAATCACGGTAACAGTCATAAGCAATAACGTCAACGCAGTAAGCTTCATAGAATTTTTCAAACCAGTTTTTGAAAAGCATTACTTACACTCCTTAGAATCAACATAATATTTAGAAAAAGGGCAATATTTTTGATTCGGACAGTCCCACCGAGTACACTTTCTACCATTCTTAAAAGTACGACCACAACCAAATAAATAATGAGTTTGCGATTCAAGGACAGCAGAAAACAAAAGAAAACCAATTAATAATTTAAATAACATAAAAAATCACCTCTTCTTGAAATCATAAAAGCTTTCAGAATCATCTCTGTTTTCAGAATTATATTTTGAGAGGTAGTCTATAAGAGACACATAGTCAAACGGCTTGCAGTCGTTATCGTTCAGGAGCTTCATATACTTCTCGTTCATAACAGGCTTGTTTTTCTTCAATTCACGAAGAAACTTCTTAGGACCGAGTACAGATAGAAGAGTATATATTGCATTACCGCAGTTCCTGAATACAAATCTCTCACATTTTGACATATTGTATTCAGTCTCACAAGGCGTAAAAAGCTGTATCTTTTCAGCATCGTCAATGAAGGTATTCCACCACTTAGTTATCTTCCAGCGTGATTTATTAGTGTCGGAGCTTGACGGCTGAACTATCCTTATGTAATTTGTAACAACACCGCGGAAGAGCTCGCCGAGGTTTTCAGGGGTGAGCTGTTCGAGAAAAGAATATGCACGCTCATTTCGGAGCATTATTTCAAATCTGACCCATGAATACCAGTCATCATCGCCGGGACGATAACCGCGCTCATATGCTTTGTCGTAGCAGCGGAAGCGAACATCTGAGCTGCGCGAACCCATGTCGACTGTTATTCCAACAAGTCCGGCATGAACATAAAAGCCGCAGCTCTCTTCTGAGAACCGAGTAACAAAACGTTTCATAGCGATATCCTTTGCAAATCGCTTTATTGGTATGAGCTCATCGAAGCAATCATACGCAACATCAAGTCGGGTAATATGGTAATGTTCAGGTTCATTAACTATCTTATTAAACAGGAAGAAGAAGTCAACATCTGCGAAAGTCTCAAACGCTCGGCAGCCTTTACCGGACATCTCGACCCATATGTCATTGTTAACTCCATGACCGTAGTGAATTGATATACCGCCGAAATACAGGCGGTCAGCGTA
>Ga0310695_10002787_pt1 | contig 35898 bp, 51 predicted proteins | sample RumenRJG_04DNA_FD_203882 | JGI IMG/M metagenome (GOLD analysis project Ga0310695, IMG submission 203882) | Bovine rumen microbial communities from Lethbridge, Alberta, Canada - RJG_04 (v2) (version 2) | ecosystem: Host-associated > Mammals > Digestive system > Stomach > Rumen | place: Canada... | reverse complement strand
CAACACAAAGAAGTATGGAGATGGGATTGTTTGAAGTTAAAGAGAGCACACTTAACAATCCGGATGGATCCGTAAGAATAAATAAAACTACAAAGGTAACCGGCAAAGGGCAGCAGTATTTTATAAATAAATTTTTGAGCAAAGGAGAATGAAAAATATGTTAAAAACTGAAATATTAAGGAGCTACAGACAGGCTCCTGACAATGTCAAATCAAAAAGAAACCAGATACAGATACTCGCAGAACTGAACGGATGCGATGCTGAGCATATAATAAATATACTTGAGGATAACGGAGAGGTGGTACCGGAAGGTATGTCAGAAAAAGCAAAGAAGTGCAATAAGACGGTTGCACCTGATGCAGTTAAATTATGCGTACATAAGCGTATGGAAGACATATCCGATGAAATGGACAGGCTGACCAAGGAAATGAATGTATTAAAGAGATTTATGGGAGGTATCTGATGGCGAAAATAAACAAGGAAGAATCAGCCAGACGCGAGGGAATGTCTTATGCGTTAAAAATTGCAAAAGAGCAGGGCATTGAAGCACTTGAAGAAGATTTAAAGATGCGTAATGCCATTGGACTGCCTGTAGGTGTACCTAAGAAAGCACTGGATGAATGTAGTGACAAGATTAAAATGTGTACCATTGATACAGTGAAACTACTCGTGGCAATAACGCTACACGACCAGTTTGGTTTTGGAAAGAAACGATTACGGGAGTTTAACGAACGTTTTGAGCTTAAGGCGGAGTGCATCGATAAAGGATATTGTACTTGGGAAGATAATATAAGGGTGTTACGCGAGGAATGTAACATGAAATATAAAATAAGAAAAAATGACAAAGATGTAATTATCTAGGAGGTGTAGCAGTGGGTAAGTATATGATAACGAGAAAGCAGTATAAGGAAATAAAAAAGTATGACCATGGTCAGATGGAGGACTATTTAAAAGATGTATATACATTAGGGTACGCAAATGGCAAAGAAGATGCGATTACAGCCTTAGCGGAAGATAAAATAGAGGACTACCAGAAGAATGTAGAGCAGGCAGAGGCTATAGAGGAAAAGCTTAAAGCTGTTAAAGGTATTGGTGAGGCAAAACTTAAAGCTGTAATGGATGTGGTACTGAATGTACTTAACGTGGAGGAAGCAGATAGTGAAGATTAAGAAATGTAAGATATGCGGCAAGACATTTAATGCAGTAGGTTCAAAAGCGACATGCTCCCCTGAATGTGCAAGGATTAACCAAAACAATCTAAGCAGAATAAGTTACAGGAAAAGCAGAGGACTGACTGTAAAGAAGTTTAAGAGAAATACTGCAGTCAGAGATATGGCAGCAGAGGCGAGAGAACACGGAATGACATACGGGCAGTATGTCGGGATGATGTACGAAAGGAGCGGTAATGGAGAGATTAACAAGTAACAAAAAAGTATCTGATATGTCAATGTTTGAACTTGCACATAATAGTTGCTATTGCAAAGATGATGTTGCAAGATACAGAGATTTTGAAAACGATATAGATGCGAGAGATTTAGCAAGAGAACTTGTATGGTCATTAGCAGACATTGAATTGTCAAGAGATAATGAGTGTTTTGATGAAGAAATGATTGAAAATTTGCAGTATGACATAACGAAAGAGCCAATTGGGCTAATAGCATTATTTTATCGTAACTTATGGGCTATGGCTGATTTAAGAGAACAGTTAAAAGAGTATGAGGACTTAGAGGAACAGGGTAGACTTTTAAAATTGCCTTGCAAGGTGGGAGATGTGGTGTATGCATATTGTAGCGAGTTTGGAATCTTACCATATACGGTAGATTGCATCGTAATAGATGAACATATTACATATCAATGTAGTTCATATTCGGAACCTATTGGAGATTGCCCAAGTGAATGCTTGGATAAAATTGAGCCAGATATTTCAGAATTTGGCAAAACTGTATTCCTCACTCAAACAGAAGCCGAGCAGAAGTTAAAGAAAATGGAGAGTGATTGATATGTTAGTACCGGCAATTTTATACAAAGACGAAATAATCAAAGGTATGCAAAAGTATTTCTATACTGATGATATGATGTTTGAAACTGGTTGTATGGATAATTGGACTCCGAATATAACTGAATGTCCTGAAGGTAGTCAATTTCAATATGCGATTGTAGATAATAATGAAAAATTAATTGGTTATCTTGCATATGCAGTTGATTGGTATACAAGTAAAGCATATAACTTTGGGCTGTTTTCATTTGATAGAGGAAATCCTTTGGTTGGCAGAGATGTGTTTAATAAGCTTGAAGAACTTGTAAGTACATTACATAGAGTTGAATGGAGAGCAGTTGGTGGCAATCCGGCTTGTAGAGGATATGACAATTTTATTAAAAGACATAACGGAAATAAGCATATCTTGAAAGATTGTATTAAGGACAGGAAAGGTGATTATCATGATGATATTATTTATGAGATTGTTAAAAGGAGAGTGATTGATGCAGATTTACTGATAGAGAGAATGGGATTTTACAATACCCAACAGGAAAGAGAAGAAAATGCGGGGCAGATTATTACGCTTGAAGATTTTGATAATATGCCAACAGCTTATGATGTGAATAAGGTTGTGGAGCAGTTGGAAACAGCAAGGAATGGCTATTCAACTGCACAGCTTATGACAGCTACTAATGATGAACTTGTTAAACGTTTCATAGCAAAAGAAAAAGCAATGAATTTAGCAATCAAGATTGTAAAGGCAGGTGGAAAAGAATGCTAATTCCAAAAGTGAAAGCTAAAGAATTTGAGAAATTCGGCTTCAAAAAGTGCAAGGGAGAATATGGCAAGAATGGTTGCTATTACCTTTGTGTCGCAAGAGGCATAAAAATGCTCTTTGTAAGTCCGATTATATTTGATGTGAACGACTGGAAAGATGACGACCCAAGAATACATAAAGACGTAAATTGTAGATACAGAGACCATAGGACATACCTTGATATTATTTATGAACTCATCAAGGCGGACATGCTTGAAAGTGATTTAGTAAAGGCAGATGGAAAAGGAGATGAACGTGATGAATAAAGTAATACTCATGGGACGACTTACGAGAGAACCGGACGTTAGATACTCACAGGGTGAGCAGGCTATGGCGATTGCAAGATTTACACTTGCAGTAGATAGAAGATTTAAGAGGGATAATGAACAGCAGGCTGATTTTATTTCCTGTGTAGCATTTGGCAAGACAGGAGAATTTATAGAAAAGTATACTCATCAGGGTACCAAGCTTGTGGTTGAGGGAAGAATCCAGACTGGAAGCTACACTAACAAAGATGGTGTGAAGGTTTATACCACAGATGTAGTGGTTGAGAATTGTGAGTTTGCAGAGAGCAAAGCAGCAGCTTCTCGGAATGAAGGTGCATATCAGGTAGCAAGACCTGAACCAACATCAGAGGATGGATTTATGAACATTCCGGATGGCGTTGAGGATGAAGGGCTGCCGTTTAATTAAAGGAAAAAGGAGAGAGCATATGTTAATTGGAAAGGACGTGCTTATGCAGTACGTGCAGATGAAGGAAGAAGTAAAGGACATAAAAAAAAGGATTGATAAGCTTGAAAAATATAAGGAGCAGATAAAGAAAGAGGGAACTGTCAAAGATAGTGTAACAGGCGGATACGGCGGGATTCAACACTTTGTGGTTGAAGGTATACCATTTCCGGAGTATACTAAGATTAACAGATTAATCCAACAGAGGCAGAGGAGACTTGTGGAGCAGACGGAAAGGCTACTCGAGTTACAAAACGAGGTTGAGGAGTACATAGAATCTATTAATGACAGTAGAATGCGTAGAATTATCAGCATGAGGATAATTGACAATATGACGTGGCAACAGGTAGCACAAAACATTGGTGGCAATAATACCGCTGATAGTGTACGGAAAGCTTTCGACAGATTTTTAGAAAAAAGTTAAAGTTGTCCGTTTTGTCCGCTTTTTTTATGATATTATTAGAATACGAAATGTTAGACTTTTTCTTATTTATTTAACCTCCTTATAATTTTTATGTAAGATATTACAGAGAGCACCCTTCGGGGTGCTTTTTGTTGTGCATTTTTGAGGAAAAGAGGTGTTGCTGGATGGCTAAACTAACGGAAAAACAGAAGAGATTTGCAGATGAGTATATCATAAGCCTGAATGCAACACAGGCTGCAATTAAGGCAGGGTACTCAAAGAAGTACGCTAATACAAATGCATCCAAGCTACTACATAATACTACAATCAAGCAACATATTGATGAACAACTTGCAAAAATCAGTTCCGAAAAGGTGGCTGATGCACAGGAAGTGATGGAATATCTCACTTCGGTAATGCGTGGAAAGTCAACATCAGAGATAGTTGTGGTTGAAGGAGAGGGTGAAGGATGCAGCAGAGCAAGACGTATAGATAAAGCTCCAGATGAGAAAGAAAAGCTTAAGGCGGCTGAATTGCTTGGTAAAAGGTTGGGCATGTGGAAAGATAAAATCGAAGTGTCAGGTATGGATGAGGAGAAGTCAAAGCTTAGTGATTTGCTTAAACAAATGCGTGGTGATGGCTAATGAGTGGCAGACTTATATTGTCGGATAAATATAAAGCATTTATAAGATATGATGCACCAATGGAAGTGCTTGAGGGTACTACCGCAGCAGGTAAGACTACAGTAGGGATATTTAAGTTTATACTTAAAGTGGCACAGTCCCCGAAGAAATACCATATTGTAGCTGCAAAAGACATAGGAACAGCAGAAAAGAACTTTATTAATAAAGACCTTGGTATAGTGGATGATTTTGGAATATTAACAGAATACAACGGAAACGGAACTAAGGACGAGAAGATACCACATATATTGTTACATGCTCCATTAGGAGATAAGGTTATATATGTGATGGGATATGGTGATAAGAAGAAATGGCAAAAAGCATTAGGCGGACAGTATGGATGTCTGTATATAGATGAGGCGAACACAGCAGACATAGACTTTGTGCGTGAGGCTGTTATGAGAGCTGACTATACTATGATGACACTTAATCCTGATGCACCTGACTTACCGATATACAGGGAATATATAAACTGTTGCAGGCCACTTCCGGAATATGTAGCTGATGCACCGGCAGAGATAAATGAAATGTTATGTGAAGAGCCAAAGCAGGGATATGTACATTGGTTTTTTTCATTTGAACATAATGCAGGACTGCCTAAAGAGAAGATTGAGCAGATAAAGCTTAACACTCCGAAAGGTACAAAGTTATGGAAGAATAAGATATTAGGATTACGAGGCAAGGCTACAGGCCTTGTCTTTTGTAATTTTAATCATAAGAAACACATAATCACAAAGAAGCAGGCACAGTCATTTATAAGAGATGATGGTGATGCGGAGAAGTCAGAATATTATGAGATATTCACAAGCGGGCTTGATACAGCATACTCAAGTAAAAGTCCGGATACCATAGCCATGAGCTATATAGGTATCACGAACAAAGGCAGATGCGTGGTACTTGATGAAAAAGTGTACAACAATGCGGCTCTTGATGTCCCAATAGCACCATCTGATACAGTGAATAATTATATAGATTTCCTGGAACGCAACAGAAAAGAATGGGGCGGTATAGCTAAAAATGTATTTGTAGATTCAGCTGATCAGGCAACGATTACGGAACTTGCAAAATATAAGAGGTCACATCCTGAATGTTTATATGTATTTAATGGAGCATATAAGAAAGTCACGATAGTCGACAGAATTATGTTGCAGCTTGGGTGGATGTCTTATGATGATGATAAAGGCAAGAAACCTGATTATTACATAGTTGATACATGTAATAATTATATCAAGGAACTGGATACATATTCATGGAAAGAAGATAAGGACCAGGAACCGGAAGATAGTAACGACCATATGGTGAATAGCACACAGTATGGATGGATTCCGTACAGAGCTAAGATTGGAGAGAGGAAATGAGGTTTTTTGATACTATGGCAGATAGGATAAGGACAGGCATTAAAACATGGTTAAGAATTCAACCGGCACAGAATGCAACAATTAATATACGTGAAACGCTTGATTATGAGGGAAATGCCATAAAAAACAGAATATGGTACAGAGGTGAAAGCGAGGAGCTTGCACAGCTATATAGTCAGTTAGACGGTGACCGCACAAGATTCTGGGCAGCATCAAGTACCAAAGGAATGGAAATTCGTAAACTACATGTGGGCATACCGTCACTGATTGCAGATATGCTTGCAAGCATCGTGGTTGCAGACATGAATGAGGTTGAGGCGGGAAGCAGGCAGGATGAATGGGACAGCATTGCAAAAGAGAATGATTTTATAGAACTTGTAAAGGGAGCTATTACTGATACGCTGTATATAGGTGATGGAGTGTTTAAGGTATCATTTGATACAACCTTAAGTGCATTGCCTATTATAGAGTATTATCCCGGAGATAAGATTGATATTATCCGTAATAGGGGCAGGGTAAAGGAAATAGTGTTTAAGACGGCATACAATGAGAATAATCAGGAATATGTACTGCTTGAGCATTATGGAATAGGATTTATAAGGTACGAACTTACGAGAGGCGGCAAGCTATATGATTTAAAAACGGTACCTGAACTTGCAGGACTGAATGATATTGAGTGGGATGGCGGTTTCATGATGGCTGTCCCACTTACGTTTTATAAATCAGCAAAGTATGACGGTAGAGGCAAGAGCATATTCGACAGTAAGATAGATGCCTTCGATTCGCTTGATGAAGCATGGTCGCAGTGGATGGATGCGTTGAGAAAGAATAGAACCAAGGAGTACATTCCTGATAACATGCTACCAAGGAATCCTTATACGGGTGAAATATTAGCACCAAATCCGTTTGATAATGCCTATATAAAGACAGATGCATCAATGACAGAGGGTGTGGCAAATAAGATAGAGCTGATACAGGGAAATATCCCGCATGAAAGTTATCTTTCCACATATATAACTGCATTAGACCTTTGTTTACAAGGCATTATGAGCCCATCTACACTAGGCATAGATGTTAAGAAGCTTGATAATGCAGAGGCACAGAGGGAAAAGGAAAAGGCAACGCTATACAGTAGAAATAATATTGTTAATCAGTTACAGAAGGTATTGCCTAAGCTTGTAGACATTGTATTCAAAGCATATGATACTTATAATCTTACAGCAATCGAGGATATAGACATAGACGTTACATTCGGGGAATATGCCAACCCATCATTTGAAAGTCAGGTTGAAACTATATCGAAGGCAAAGACGGGCGGAATCATGAGTGTAGAGGCATCGATAGAGGAGCTGTATGGTGATACTAAGGATGACGAGTGGAAGCAGGAAGAAGTTGCGAGACTTAAAGCTGAACAGGGAATCACTGAAATGGATGAACCTATGGCAGGAGATGAAGCTGGTATTATACCTGAGGAGATACCACAGACAGCCGAGGGGGGGCGACTTAACGGTGCTCAGGTAGGCTCACTTATGAATATGATAGCAATGGTTAAGTCGGGACAACTGACACGTACAGAGGCAATAAATATAGTGACAGCGACTTTAGGAGTTCCAAAGGAACAGGCAGAAACGTTTATCGAGAATGGAATGTAGGTGATAATGTTGAAAGTTAAAGTAGCAAACAGAACATATGGAATGAGTAGGAAAGAATATGAGGGACTTCTTGGAATAGCATCCGAGCAGGTCCCTTTTGGTATATATGCCGTAGAAAAAAAGGATTATGCTGAACTGTGTAATACTAAATGCAAAAGTGCAACACAGTTGAAAAAGCTAAAAAGAGGATATAAGTCACAAGGATATAAAGTGTATTCAAATGAGGGATAGATATGGCTGATTACGATATCGGAGAAGCATTCAAGGCAATTGAAGATGAACTAATGGCAAGCATGATAAGAAACTTTGAAAGACATAAGGCAGAAGAAGTCAAAGAGGGCTACAGGTGGTCTGCATGGCAGATTGAACAGCTTAAGGAACTTGAACGCTACAGAGTTAATAACAAGAAAAAGTTTTCAGATAAATTTAAGAAAATTAATTCCGGAATAGATGACATGTTAAGAATGGCAAAGGCTGCTGGAGAAATGAAACAGGAAGCCGCTATACTTTCTGCGATTAAAAGAGGATTCAAAGCAAGGAAAGCACCAAAAGGTGCCACGGCAGAGTTCTTCAGGGTGAACGAAAGGAAACTGAACGCACTGATAGAAGCAACCACTAACGATATGAAAAGGGCAGAGACGGCAATACTCCGAATGGCAAATGACAGATACCGCAAGGTTATATTTAATGCTCAGGTATATGCAAATACAGGAGCAGGTACATATGAAAAAGCCGTAGATATGGCAACCAAGGATTTTGTAAATGCGGGGTATAACTGTATAGAGTATGCCAACGGTGCAAGACACACGTTATCAGATTATGCAGATATGGCAATTCGTACAGCAAGTAAGAGAGCATATCTTCAAGGAGAGGGACAGATGAGGCAGAAATGGGGGATATCCACAGTGATAATGAATAAACGTGGAAATCCATGCCCGAAATGTCTGCCGTTTGTGGGCAAAGTGCTGATAGATGATGTATGGAGTGGCGGCAAGCAGTCTGATGGTCCATACATGCTTATGAGCACGGCTATAGAAAAAGGTTTGTATCATCCAAGATGTAAAGACAGCCACACTACATATTTTCCTGGTATCAGCAGTAAAGGAGCGGCTTATACAGATAAAGAAAAAGAACAGGTTAGAAAAGACTATGAAGCGGAGCAGAAGAAAACATTTGCACATAGACAGGCGGAAAGGTTTGGGAGGCTGGCACTTTATTCATTGGATGCAGATAATCAGAAGATGTATGCAGTGAGAAAGGAGCAGTGGGAGAATGCGTTAGTAAGTAAAGAGCAAATAGAATACGAAGATATAACTGAGCAAAGTTTAAGCAATGCGGATATAAAGAAATACAAAATAGGGGATGCTAATACATTCGAATTAAATGGTAACACATACAATGTAGACGGAAAACATGTATTGATGGATTATTCAGACAAAGAGAAAAAAGTTGGTGAATTTATTGGAAAATCGTTAGGAGTGGAAGTTGCTATGTTACCAAGAGTTTTATATCCACAAAACATATCTACAGCGGATTATTTAATTCAAAATGAAAGATTTGATTTGAAAGAGCCTACTGGAAGTGGGAAAAATGTTATCTACGGTATGGTTTCAAAGAAGAATAGACAAGCAGATAATTTTATTATAGATATAACTAATTGCCCACTATCATCAGCTGAAATAAAAAAGCAGATAGGAGATGTTTACAAGTCTTCACATACTAAATTTATCAATAAAATTATATTGATAAAAGATTATAAAATATTAGGTGTTTATAAAAGAAAATAAGGAATTGATGGCCTCGCCCAAAAGGGGGCAAGGTATCAATTCCTTATTAAGATATCTTAACTATATTATATTCGATTATGTAAAAAAAATCAACAAGAAAGGATGAAAATATGAAGGAATTTATAGGAACAAAGATAGTGGAAGCAGAGCCGATGAACAGAGGTGAGTACAACACTTACAGAGGATGGCAGATACCAAAGGACGAGAATCCGGCAGACGAGGGTTATCATATAAGATATCCTGATGGATATGAGAGTTGGTGTCCTAAGAAACAGTTTGATGAAGCGTATAGAGAATACGATAATATGACATTTGGAATTGCTATTGAAGCTCTGAAAAAAGGTAAGAAAGTAGCAAGAAGAGGTTGGAACGGCAAAGGCATGTATCTTTTTAAATCACCCAAAATAGGATGTCAGATATATAGCAGATTTACAGGAAAAGATATAAATGATATGCAGGAGTTTATTATCATGAAGACTGTAGATGATACACTTGTGCCTTGGCTTGCATCACAGACAGATATGCTTGCAGAAGATTGGATTATGGTAGAATAGTCCGAAGTTGCACCGGTACAACAAAATAACACAGATAATCAGACCATGTTTTTATCATGGTCTTTTTATATGCCCAAAACTTAATGGCACTAAACTTTAGGAAAATGCCGACGGGCGGTAAACGGAAAGGAGAAAAACATGAAAAAACATATTAATCTTCAGTTATTCGCAGAGGGCGGAGATGGTAACGGCAGCCAGAATGCCGGAGAGGGAAATAATAACACTAATCATGATCAGGCGGGGCAAAATCAGCAGAATGCAGGACAACAGCAGAATTCAGGTCAGCAGGGCGGACAGCAGTCAGCCGGCATTGATTATGACAAAATACAGTCGATGCTTGATAATGCAACTGCCAAGAAAGAGAATGCAGTACTTAAGAGCTATTTTCAGCAGCAGGGCTTATCAGAAGATGAGATAAGTCAGGCGATTGCTACATTCAAGCAGAATAAACAGCAGCAGGCAAGTGAACGACAGAATGCCAATGCTAATCTCCAGAATGAAGTAGCAGCAGCACAGAAGGCTGCTGAACAGGCTCGTATTGAGCTTACAGCTACAAAGGTAGCTATGACGCTCGGCATTGATGCTAAAACACTTCCGTACGTTCTTAAAATGGCTGATTTCAGCAAGATTAAGGATAACGACGGAAAGATATCGGAAGACAATGTCAAGACTGCACTTGAGCAGGTTCTTAAAGATGTACCTGCACTTAAGCCGGCAAAGGAAAACAATACAGGTTTTCAGATAGGTGCGGGTCAGCAGCAGGGCGGCAATAACAATAATAATGGTAACAATGTAAATATTCCACTGAAAAGATGGAACAGATTCAATAATTAGATGAAAGGTTAAAAAGGTGACATTATGGCATTAAATTATGCAGAACAGTGGAGTCCTGAACTCCTTGAAATCCTTATGCAGGAAACATTGACATCTCCATTTGTGACGAGCAATGTAAGATGGCTGGATGCAAAAACATTCCACTTTACCCAGATGAGTGTAAGCGGATATAAGAATCACAAAAGAACAGGCGGATGGAATAGTGGCGAATATGCACAGACAGACCAGCCATATACAGTAACTCATGACAGAGATGTTGAGTTCATGATTGACCAGGCAGATGTTGACGAGACAAATCAGACAGCATCCATTCAGAACATATCAAGAGTATTCGAGCAGACACAGGTGGCTCCTGAGACAGATGCATTATTCTTCTCTAAGGTAGCAAATGCAGCACAGAACACTGCTATTTACCATAGCGAGACAAATGAATCTGACTATACGGCAGAGAATGTATTTACAAAGCTCAAAGCCATTCTTGCTGTCGGAAAGCTTAGGAGATATAAAGCTAAAGGTGCTCTTGTAATGTATGTATCATCTCACATCATGGATGCGCTTGAAATGTCAAAGGAATTTACGCGTAAGATTGAGATGACCCAGATTGCCGAAGGTGGTATGGGCATTGAAACCCGTGTAACTGACATTGACGGTGTAACACTTATGGAAGTAGTAGATGACGAGAGATTCTACGATGCTTTCGACTGGGAACCGGAAGGTGGTGGCTTTGGAATTCTTAAGTCCAAGTATGTGCTTACCGCCGATCAGGACATAGTGGAAGGCAAGACTTATTATACAAAGAGTGACAGTACTTATACAGTGGTTGCCAAGCCTAACAAGTCGGGCATTAGCACTTACTATGAAAAGACTGTACAGGGCTCACGCAAGATTAATGTACTTGTGGCATGTGGCCTTACATGCAAGACAGTGCCTAAGATTTCAAGTATTTATTACTTTGCTCCGGGAGCACACACAAAGGGTGACGGATATCTTTATCAGAACCGTAACCTTAGCGACACATTTGTATTTCCTAACGGCAAAGATGGTAAGGTTGATTCTGTATATGTCGATGTAGATCCTACAGAAGAAATCGAAGAGTAGGCTTATGGTGTATGCGACTAAGGAAGCGTACCAGAGAGAGCACGATATTATTCCGGATGAAGAGATAGATAAAAGATTGAAGCAGGCGAGCCGACATATCGACTCGCTTACTTTTAATCGTATTGTTGGCTGCGGATTTGAAAAACTCACAGAGTATCAGAGAGACACAATCACAGAAGTATGCTGTGATATGGCTGATTTCGAGTATGAGAACGAAGATATGATTAGCTGCGTTCTTGAACAGTATGCGATTAACGGTGTGTCTATGAGCTTCGGTAACAGCTGGAATGTATCAGTGACTAATGGTATTGCTATTAAAAGAGAGCTTTATGAACAGCTTTGCAGTACAGGGCTGTGTAATAGAACGCTGTAGGAGGTGATGCGGGGTGAAGTATCCGAAACTTATTCTTCCCGGATTCTGCAAGACTGACATAGAGATAGAGGTTGAGCAGGAAGGCTTAAACGTATATGGAGAACCGCTTGAGACGTTCAAATATAAGGGTAAATGCAATTATCAGGACAGTGCCAAAACAGAGCTTACGGCAGATAAAAAACTTATTACGCTAAGTGGAGTTGCATTGTTTAGTGGTGATATTTGTCCTGAATTTCCGACTATAAGCGGAGGAACTGCAACGGTTAATGGTGTATCCAGAAGGATATATGAGGGTAAAAAACACCGCAATCCGGATGGAACAGTAAATTACACGGAGGTGAAGCTTATATGATAGGTGTGAGTTCAAGAGTAAGGCTTAATATGTCAGTACTTCAGGCTTTGGATGATGCAGCAGTGGAAGCACTTGAGCAGACGGCAGAAGCACTGCATACCGAGGTGGTTCAGGCACAGGTAATGCCAAGGGATACAGGAGCTCTGCAAAACGAAAGTACATTTGTGGATAATTCTGACAGTTCAAGCGGCAGGGTAAGAATTATTTCATCCACACCGTATGCCAGAAGACTGTATTTTCACCCTGAATATCATTTTGATAAGGAAGAGAATCCGAATGCGCAGGGCAGATGGTATGAGCCGTGGATTAGTGGAAAAGAAAAGGAGTTCTGCCAAAAAACATTTGCAGAGCTCTACAGAAGGGCGGCTGGTACAGAATGATGATGTTATCTGAAATCAGGGATATGTTAGCAGAATTAGGGATATCAAAGCCTGAAAACACCTATATGGGCAGACTTGATGCAAAAAAGCTTTGCAGTATAGGAGCGTATAACTCCAAAAGAGGTGATAATGTTTTAATTCCGCTTGGCGGGATGGATAACAAGAAAAGTGATGTCAAAAGCGTAACATTTTTGGTTCATTGGAATAAATCACCAAGAGAAACAGAGAAAGCGTCAGCGTTACTTGTCAGTAAACTGACAGAGATAAGAAATAAGGTAACTACAGAAGGTCATACCATTAATTTTATTATTCCTACACAGCCTATACCTGTTGATACGGACAATGATGGAATATACGAAATGGTAATTGATGCGGATGTTTATTATAGCAGAACAATAGAAAGAGAGGATTAGGGCAATGAAGAAAACAGGAGTATTTCCGGTATATGAGAATCAGTTTAAAATAGGGGCATCAGAGGGTGCGATGAATACCATAGCTGACATGGAATCGTTTTCGGTGACATTTGATAATGGTGTCGAGGAATGGTCACCAATGGACCATGAAGGATGGAAGAGAAGATTAATGACTGCTAAAGCAATCAGCATTAGTGTAAGCGGAAAGCGCAATGTAGGAGATGCGGGTAATGATTATGTGGCAGGTCTTGCATTTAAGAATGGAAGAGATGCAGAAGCAGATTTTGAGTGGGCATTTCCTGATGGCACTAAGGTTACATTTAAAGGTGCCGTAATCAATGTCGGCCAGATAGGGGCAGGAGATTCCACAGCGGTAGGACCACTTGAATTTGAAGTGTTGAGTAACGGAAAACCGACTATAACAGAGCCGGCAGGAGAATAGGAGAAAGATTATGAAGAAAATAAATATAACAGAAAAGCTCGATTTTGAAGCAAATCCGGTATTAATCATCAAAGATAAAGAATATCCGGTAAATGCCGATGCAACCACGGTTCTTAAACTTATGGATCTTGTGTCGGATGAAAAAGGCTTTACCAACAGGGATATCCTGGAAGCGTATGAGTTACTGCTTCCTGAGAAGACAAGAAGTGAAATTAATAAACTTGGAATATCATTTGCAGATTTGACGGTCATTGTAGAGGCAGCTATGGATTTAGCCACAGGAGATACAGGAGAAGGCGGAGAGAAACAGTGACCCATACTATGATTTACTTGAGGATTTTGACCTTATAGTGTCAAGTTTCCTTTCACAGTATGGGTTCAGAATATATTCCAATGACTTCAAAGATATGAAGTGGACTGAATTCTCCGCCCTTTTATCAGGGTTATCACCGGATACGCCACTCGGAACAGTGGTAAGAATACGTTCTGAGGATGACCCTGATGTAATTAAGAATTTTACTGCAGACCAGCGGCGAATACGGAGTGAATGGAGGAAGCGTCAGGCATCCGAGGTATCAGAGGATGAAATGAAAGTATTTCTTGATGAGATGCTTAAAGCATTTAAAGATATGGCAGGAGTGGAGAATGATGGCAGCAAATAAATATAAAATGAAGACAAAAGTTAAATGCCCTTACTGTGGTTATCCGGTTAATGCCATGCAGACCGGTGATGCCAAATGTAAGGGTATTTTCCTAAAGTGTAAAAATAAAGACTGTAAAAAGGAATTTGAATTAATATTGTAAGACGTTGTGCCGATGTGCCTGTCTTATTCAGATGAAGGCAGGTGAATGACATGGGAGCAACAAGTGGTGGAGCAACAAGTGGTGGAGAAATAGCATTAGACCTTACGGTGAATCGTGACAGATTTGACCAGCAGTTATCAGGAATAAAGAGTGTGGCGGCTAAAGCCGGAAAAGCCATTGCGGGAGCTTTTGCTTTCAAGAAGATTCTTGACTTTGGAAAAGAAAGTATAGAACTCGGATCTGATTTGGCAGAGGTTCAGAATGTGGTTGATGTAACTTTCACCACAATGTCTGATAAAGTAAATAATTTTGCCCAGAGTGCAGCGACAAGCTTTGGTATGTCTGAAACCATGGCTAAGAAGTACACAGGTACATTTGGAGCTATGGCTAAAGCTTTTGGATTTTCAGAGGAACAGGCATATGACATGAGTACTGCTCTGACAGGATTGTCAGGCGATGTGGCATCATTTTACAATCTGTCACAGGATGAAGCATATACAAAGTTAAAGTCTGTATTTACAGGTGAGACAGAGAGCTTAAAAGACCTCGGTGTGGTAATGACACAGACGGCACTTGATCAGTATGCCCTTGAAAATGGATTTGGCAAGACCACGGCTAAAATGTCAGAGCAGGAAAAGGTGGCATTAAGATATAAATTTGTACAGGACCAGCTTGCAACTGCAAGCGGTGACTTTGCAAGGACGCAGGACAGCTGGGCGAATCAGACACGTGTTCTGTCATTGCAGATAGATTCGCTTAAAGCAAACATAGGACAAGGTCTTATAAATGTATTGTCTCCGGTATTGGTTCTCATCAATAAGCTTATAGGCAAATTTGTGAAGCTGGGAGAGGTGTTTAAAAGTTTTACTGAGAAACTTACAGGTAATAAAAGCAGTGATGATGCCGGTTCGTCTATGCAGGCAGTGGCGGAAGGAGCAGATACAGCCGCTGAAAATGTTGAGGCTGTGGGCGATGCAGCAGAGAAATCGGCTAAAAAAGCTAAAAAGTCCGTAATGGGATTTGACCAATTTAATAAAATATCAGAGGAAGATTCTGAAACTTCTTCGTCTTCTTCGGGTGCAACCGATGTCAGTACAGGTGGCAGTGCCGGTGCAGGAATCGGAAATGATACTGTGCTTGACAAAACATCAGGAAAGCTTGATAAGATAGCCAAAACTTTCGACAAAGTCAAGAGAGCATTTGCTAAAGGCTTTAATATGTCTATAGGCGATACAGAGACGAATATCGGCAAAATAAGAAAAGGCTTATCAGGCATTAAAGATTCACTGATAGAGATAGCGACAGACAGTGAGGTTACATCATCGTTAGGAAGGTTGGGAGAATCCCTGCTTACAAACCTTGGAGCTGTTGTAGGCGGAGTAATCAATGTAGGAACATCTATAGCCACTAATCTTGTCACCGGTATAAGCAACACGCTTGATCAGAAAAAGAAAGTAATAAGCTCACGCCTGTCAGATATGTTTAACAATGCGGCAGAATGGACTGATATAGGCACAAAGCTCATATCAACAGTATCAGAGATATTTGGTGATGTAATTACAAGTGATACTGCAATAAGCATAACGACAAGTATAGGAAATATCTTCACAGAGGCTGTTACAGGAGCAGGAGTTTTACTCACGGCATTCGGACGTGATGTATGTTCACTTATAGCGACACCGATTATCGAAAATAAAGATAAAATTAAAGAAGCCTTATTAAATACATTAGAGCCAGTTAAGACAGTTTTGCAGGGAAAAGAAAAAATGGTGACGGGCATAATTAATAAAGCCATTGAGGTGTATGACGAAAAGATAAAACCTGCTATTGATGATGTTACAGATGCTCTCAGTGATATAGTTGGTGGTGTGCTTGACAGCTATAATAAGTACATTGCTCCGGCTATAAAAGAGGTAGGAGAAAAAGTAAGCGATATGTACGAAAAGCATATCGGTCCATGTATTGAGGAAGCAATAGAGGTTATCGGAAACTTAGCAAAGATTATAGGAAAATTATCAAAGAAATTCATTGCACCGCTTGTGAAAATACTTACAAAGATACTTGCAGCTACGTTAGGTGAGATAATAAAAGTGGTCGGCACTCTGGTAGTTGGTGCAATCGATGCTGTAGTTGACAGCATCAAAGGACTGTTAAAGGCGATAAATTATATATTAGACGGAAGCCTACTTAAGGATGCAAAGAAGTTTTTCAGTGGATTTTACAATAGTATAACAGTTACTTTTAAACATATCGGAAAATGGTTTAAAAACAAATTTTCCGGAGCATGGAAAGCCATTAAGTCAGTTTTTGAACCTAAAAAAGTAAAGAAATTTTTTAAGGATATATGGGAGAAAATTATATCACCGTTCAAAAAAGTAGCCACATGGTTTCGTGACAAATTTAAGAAAGCATGGCAAAAAATAAAAGATACATTCAATATAAATACAATAAAAAAATATTTTAAAGATTCATACGAAAAAGTCAGGGATGCATTTGCCAATGTAGCCACATGGTTTAGAGATAAATTCAAAAAAGCGTGGGAGAACATAAAGAATGTATTTTCGGTTGAACGTTTTAAGGAGCATTTCAAAAAACTAAAGGATAAGATTACAGGAATATTTACAACTATATCATCGTGGTTCAGAAGAAAGTTCAGCAATGCATGGAAAAACATTAAAGCAGTATTTTCACTTGAACGTTTCAAAAACCATTTTGTAAATCTTAAAGGAAAGGTTACGGCACCGTTTAGTGAAATCGGAGCATGGTTTAAGGGAAAATTTGATGATGCGTGGACTTTTATCAAGGGAGCATTCAGTCTTGATAACATATCAAAATTCTTTAGTGATGCATGGGAAAAGATAAAGAGCCCATTTTCAACAGTAGCAACATGGTTTGAAAACACATTCAGCACAGCGTGGCAGAAGGTGAAAGACGTATTTTCGGCCGGCGGAAAAATATTTGACGGAATAAAGGACGGTATCGCTGATACTTTTAAATTAGTTGTTAATAAACTGATAGATGGCATCAATACCATTATAGCGTTTCCTTTTAATAAAATTAACGGAATGTTGAACAGTATACGTGACAAATCGATATTTGGTACACATCCGTTCGAAGATTTATGGGAAAAGGATCCCCTCACGGTACCACAAATACCAAAGCTTGCGCAAGGCGGATATGTTAAAGCGAATACCCCTCAGCTTGCCATGATTGGTGATAACAGGCATTATGGTGAGATTGTTGCACCTGAAGATAAAATGCTTGAAATGGCAAAGAAAGCAGCTGAATTGTCAGCCGGTGGAATGTCAGCGGAAGTGATAAGGCTGTTAGGAAACATACTTGCTGCAATACAGAGAATGGATACGCAGGTAGTACTTACAGGAGACGCAAGACAAATGTTTAAGGTTATTCAAAAGGAATACCAGAACTATATAAGGCGAACAGGAAAAAAGCCATTTTGATAGGAGGCGGATGCAATGGCAATACTCAAACTTAATGGAGTGGAGGTAGCTGCTCCGGATGTTGGTGGCTTTAATATAACAAGAAATAAAATATGGAGTTCAAACACCGGACGTGTGCAGTCGGGTAAGGCAGTCGGAACCATTATTGCCATAAAAACAACAATTGATATAACGTGGTCTTATCTTACAGAGTCACAGGTAGAGCAGATAGACAATGTAGTCAGTGATGCAACTAAGCCATTTACAAGTGTAGAATACTGGGGGCTTGGAAACAAGCATACCAGTATGACTGCTTATTTTGGAGATATATCATATTCTACAGAAGCAGTGATAAACGGTGAAAAGGTCTATTCCGGTGTAAGTGTAAGTGCGATTGAGCAGTAGAGGAGGCGAGTGCATGAATGAGAGATACTATTTTAAATTAAAATATGCAGATAGTGACTTGGATTTAAACATGTATGAGCCTGTCAATATTAAGCTGTGTCGGTCTATTGTAGAGGATGGAAATGTTGGATTTGGTAACACTCCGTCCGCAAGTATTACATTTGACCTTTATGATGCAGGTCCTGGTATTAATAACGAGCTTATATCTGTATGGTATGGAACAGATGAGACAAAAACAGATGAATTTGAGTGCCTTGGTATATTCAAAATGCAGACCACTTTGTGGGATTCGCCAAAACATTCCTATATAGGATATGATGCGATGGTGTATGCGTTTAATGATGTGTATGTTAGTGAACTTGAATATCCTAATACTGTTGAAGCGGTAGCAAAGGAAATAGAGGAACAGACAGGGATAATGTACGGTACCGCGCATATTTTTACTGCTGTTGTCAAAACAAAGCCAGAGAATATGACATACAGGCAGGTCCTTGGCTATCTTGCGGGATTAGGCGGATGCGATACGATTATACAAACTGTCATGTGGGATGGAGGAAGTGGAGTGCTCCGGCCAAAAGCAAGATTCTCATTTCGACAGTTTTATGAGTTTAGCAAGCCAGCAATCACAGATGACATGATATATGAAGACAGTGGGTTAGAAATCGAGAACAAAGATGGCTATAAAGTTGAACATATTAAATGCTATCTATCAGAAGACGAATTACTCACAAGTGGAGACACAACAACCAATGGCATAACTATATACAATCCATATATGTATCAAGCAAGGCTTGATACGATATTGTCAGAGATATCAGATATTGTATTTTATCCTATTAGAATCAAATTTATAGGTGACATGCAATACAATTTACATGATATTGTTAATGTAGTCACAGGCGGTGTCACATATAAAGTACCCATTGTATCTATCACGCAAGAATGTGATGGTGGTCTTATTACCACTATAGAATGTTTTGCGGAAGATGAAAATTATGAGGATGCAGGCACAGTTCCGTCAAGTGGCAGTGGAAGCGGCGGTGGTGGCGGTACATCCACCGAGACTGCAAAATACCTTAATCCGCCTAATTCTGCATCATACAGAACAGGTGAAAAAGGCGAGTTTATACATAAACGTGCCGATACATCAGATTATTTTGCCGTAAAAAGTTATAGTGGCAAAGAGGTATTGAAAGTTTACTATGAAAGTGGAGAGATAGAGAGTAATGGTCAGAAATTAGACCTTACTCCTATTACTGCCGCAAACATTGATGAATGGTATGGCGAAACAGTGATACCAGATGCGGAGGGATTTAAGATGATATCAGAGCTTGAAGCACCGGAATATGATTTAACACCGTTAAATTTAGAGTTGCAAATACAGACATGTGAAAAAGTGGAATAGGAAGGAGATGAAAATATGCCTATATTTAATCATAATATAACCGCAACAGGAAGTGGTAGCGACACAACAAGTGACCTGGCAAGATATAGGGCGATACAACAGATAATTGAAGGGATTTTTTCGGGAATAAATGCCGTCTTATCGGCTGATGGATTTACAAGAGTGGATGAAAATACTACAGCTTATGACAACAATACGACAAGTTATACATACAGAGAAACTTATCAATTAGGCGATAACGATAAAAAATATCTGGCAGTAAACTTGTATGGCATGGCACGTTTAGGTACAGGTGGAACGAATAATAATATAGGTATTAGTTTTACTATCGTTGACCAGATTACACCTTCAAGTTCTCAAAGTGTTTCACCAACATATACAAAAGCTACCACCATTACAGTGACAAGCAATACTTCAAATGCTTTTGTAGATAAAGTATTAACCTATTACTGTGATATCAGTTTCTCGGGATATTTGTTAAACATAAAAAATGAAAGTTTATCATTATATACAATTGCCGGAAGCACATCTGGAACAAATTTATACGGGTCCGTAGGCAGGTGTACAGTGAATAATAAGGAATATATGGCGTGGAGTGGTGGAAATAGCACTTTACAGGGAGGAATAGCTTTAGAAGATGCCGACGGAGCTATAAAATATACCAATTCCATTATGATTGCAACAAATACAGGAACAAGTGATACCGGTTATATATTAACTCTGCCTGTTTATTTATCAGATACTTTTTCAGCAACGGCAGTAATTTATAAAGATTTAAAACTTGAAAATACCTTGCAGACAACAAATAATGCATGTAGTTATGGAGGTATTTATAAAATCGGCGGTGTTGATTATTTTGCGATTGCCAATAACTTTTTAATCAAACTTTAAGGCGGTGATGTGATTGATATTAGTGGAAGCTGTCAAACGAATACTGTACTATATAAAAAGAGTAGAAACACTTTTAGCCAACGAAATCGAAAGGGCGAAAGCAGTTGAAAACGAGGTTAAGGAAAGCCTGTCAACTGCAATTGTTTCTGGGGAACAGACTGAAACATCGGACGAAGATGGCGGTGTGAATGTGTATGCATTTAAGGACGCATCCGGAAAAACCTCCGAATTTACCGTGAGAAACGGTAGTAAGGGTAGTAAAGGAGATACGGGGCCTAAAGGAGATGCCGGACCTCAAGGATTGCAGGGAGAAAAAGGTGATACCGGAGCAACAGGGCCACAAGGACCACAAGGTGAAAAAGGTGATACCGGAGCAATAGGACCACAAGGGCCAAAAGGTGATACCGGAGCAATAGGACCACAAGGGCCAAAAGGGGATACCGGAGCAACAGGGCCACAAGGACCACAAGGTGAAAAAGGTGATACCGGACCTACAATTACCACGCTTACAAATCAAGATTACACCGTTAATTCTAGTGGTGGTAATGGGTTTAGAGTAAACAATACTTCAAAACCAAACAGCTACGCAAAGTTATTTGCAGATGGCGAAAGTGGAACTGTGGAACTTGGCTCAAGTGGCGGAACGTATGCGTATCATATGGACTGCTATGCAGACAGCTTTATAAGAATGTATTGCTTTCAAAAAAATCCTTGGCAGTATATGAGCGATTGGGTTCTAACTAAGGATGGCGATTTCAAGGTAAAACAGTTTGTGGAAGGTGGAAAAGCACTTGTTGATAAATACCAGTTAAAAGGAAATTATGCCGCAGCAACTCATACGCATACAAATTTCACTAGCGAAACGAAATTTTCTAACGGAACATATACAGACCCGGCGAGCGGCGTTCAATGTGGAGCAAAAGTATCAGGAAACTTTGCTGCGGGAACAGTTTATGAAGGTGGTAACAAGTTATCAGACAGATATCAAGCTAAGGGAAACTATGCTGCAGCAAATCATACACACAACTATTTACCGCTTAGCGGCGGCACTATGACAGGCGATGTAACGTTCAGTTCATCAGATAAGCGTAAGATAACTATACATGATACCAGGGGATACGCCGATAGGTCAATTGATATTCTTAATGGTGCATCAGTAGCATCCATACAGCCTACTACTGATTTAGAAGTGGCTTTAAGTACATCGACATCTAAACGTTGGAAATACATATATGCCCAGTACATGTATGTATCGTCCGGAACTGCTGTAACATCCGACAGAAATCTCAAGAATACAATAAATGATTTGGATGAAGAAATATCGAAAGAATTTATTATGGGATTGAAACCATCATCCTACAAGTACAACGAGAGCGAATCTGACAGAACACATTTTGGACTTATAGCACAGGATGTAGAAGAAACACTCAAAGAAATAGGTCTAACAACTAAAGATTTTGCAGGTTTGGTTATTGAAAATGAGAAGTCGGAAGATGGTAAAGAGGAAAATAAAACATATGCATTGAGATATGAGGAGTTTATAGCACCGCTCATAAAAGTCGTGCAGATGCAGCAGAAAACCATAGAAAATCTTGAAGAAAGATTGTCAAAACTTGAAAATCAAATATTAGATAATAAATAGGATATCCGCAGTGGATGTCTTTTTTGTTATAAAAACAAGAAAGCGAGGTATACAAAGATGAAACAGACGATATGCACAGTAATAGGAGTTACAGGCTCGATAATAGCCAGGTTATTTGGAGGGTGGGATGATGCATTGGTAACACTGTTAATATTTATGCTTATTGACTATGTGTCGGGGTTAGTTGTTGCAGGAGTGTTTAAGAAATCACCGAAAACCGATACAGGAGCGTTGGAGAGCAAAGCGGGATGGAAAGGAATATGTAGAAAAGGCATGACATTACTGTTTGTACTAATAGCGTACAGACTTGATTTGACAATAGGAACAAATTATATAAGAAATGCAGTCATAATTGCCTTTATAGCTAATGAAACAATTTCGCTCGTTGAAAATGCGGGGCTGATGGGAGTACCGCTTCCGGCTGTAATAACAAAAGCAATAGATGTTTTACAGAAAAAAGCAGAACACGAAGAATAGGAGATGATATTATGTATCAGTTAATCAGAGATTTATCATTAGTAAATCGCACGCCAACATCCGGACGTGCGATTAAATACATAGTAATCCATTACACGGGAAATGCTACCGACACAGCTAAGGCAAATGCAAATTATTTTAGGACGGTTAATCGTGGTGCATCTGCCCATTATTTTGTTGATAAAACAACGGTATATCAAGTTGTAGAGGATAAGGATATATCATGGGCTGTAGGACACAATTACGGCTCAAACAATCTGTTTGGTGTAGTTACCAACGGAAATTCCATCAGCATAGAAATGTGTTCGGATGGTGGTAAAATAGCCGATGCCACATTTGATAATACGGTAGAACTCACTAAGTCATTAATGGCTAAGTACGGAATACCCGCATCAAACGTATATAGACATTGGGATGTGTGTTCAAAATCTTGCCCCGGTTGGGTAGGATGGGGAGCATCCGGAAGAGACGGAAGCATTTGGAATAAATTCAAGGATAGTTTAGTTGCACCGGTTCAGCCTGTAGTAAATCCTCATAATTCAGATAGTTATGTTGTTGTGGGAGAATCAAGTAAAATGTTCGCTTTTGAAACTAAAACAGAGACAATTATAAGAGTTGCACCAAATAGTCTTGCGGATACAGTGACAAAACTGCCTGTAGGTAGCAAACAGGGTGTTACTAAAATTACCGCCAATGGTTGGGGCTACATAGGTAACGGAGCAGGATGGATATGCCTTAGGGACTGTAAACCTTTAAACACAGTGAATTATCAACTCAAGCATTCTCACTGTTATGTTAGGGCAGGGAAATCTAATTCACAGATTGTTGCCAATCTCTTAAAAGGCAGTAAACAGCCTATCTGCTTTATCTCTGATGATAATAGAGGGTATATAAGCAACTATGCTGGTTGGGTGAGGCTGAAATTTTTTAAAAAGATATAATAGTGCAAAAATCACCCGGAGGGAATTTAACTTCCGGGTGAAAAGATTTGTGTGCTGTGTGTGTGCTGTGTGTGTGCTATAGATAAAAAATCAGGCTTTTTTAAACGATTTTGCCACAAATCCCAAAACAATAAAAAAACACCGCAACCCCTTGAGATTGCAGTGTTTTAAGCATTTCTTATTTATCGTCTATTAGAACTTGCCTGCGTCAGCAGCTTCCTGTACGGAAACACTAAAGTACGTAAAATCAACGCTTGGAAGATGTTTGTGTGCTATGTGAGTGTTCTCTATTCAATACGAAACTTCTTTATTTCGCTTTGTAGCTGTTCTATAGTTCTGTGAGTGTATACCTTTTCTGTTATATCAGTGATGGCGTGACCGACTATTAATTTAAGAACATATTCATCCATTCCGGATGATTTTGCATATGTAATAAATGTATGTCTGGTATCGTGAGGCTTGTGTGAAGTGCCAAGCATATTACACACTTTTTTAAATCTGCCACGATATTTATCATATGTAAGATAGGCGTTATCTTCATTAAATAAATAATCAGATTTTGATTTCATGGACTGTGCAATTCTGCTCTCGATTATAGGCAATATATTAGGGTGAATAGGTACCAAACGGTTCTTGCCGGCATCAGTTTTTAAGCCACCTTTAATAGTCATATTTTCAATGTTCAAATCTTCAACTTTTAAAATTGTAAGTTCCTGCGGACGAAAACCGGTGTATATGCCGACTAGGACCATATCAACAAACGGAAAGTTTAAATTGTCAAATAACATCGCAACTTCGCTTGGGGTAAACGGTATACGTTCAATTTTTGGACTTTCCTGTTTAACAGCGTTGCAAAGTGCAGCGTAATCTTTATCGACTATTTCATGTTTTAAAGCATATTTGTACATCATGTTATAAAGTGATTTCATGCGGCTTTTTGTTGCAGAACCAACATCAGCATTGGCGATAGTTTGTTCTAAATGCATAACCCTTATGTCCCGCATAATCATATTATGTAATGCCTTACTATGGTTATAAGCCGATTTAATAGTCCTGATCGCCGATGGCGTTATAGTTTCAAAGTATTCATCTGACCATTTTTCATATACATCATCAAAGGTAAGTTGGTGACTTGTTAAATCATAAGGATCTTCGTTGTAATTTGCTAATGCCTGTAATGCAGCCTTTTTTGTTTCGTAGTACCCGATAATTACACGTTTTTGATTAGGTCTTTGAGTAATAGGGTCAATTTCCCATCCGACAGTTTTGGAAGCACAGTAGGGTTTTCTTCTGCCTCCTGATATCTTATAAACTGAACCATATCCATTAGGTAGCCTCATACATATCATTCCTTTCTTGTAAAATTTATGAATGAATGATATAATACAAAGTGTTTAGGCGGTATTATATCATCATTATCTGATGTGGTACCAGTGTCGTCCTTGGTGTTGGTAGCGTCAAGGACGATTTTTTTATTTTAAATCATTTGTTATAGATTAAGCAATTGAGCTTTCTTTGCATCGAATTCTTCCTGTGTTATCGCGCCAATATCAAGCAGTTCTTTATATCGTTTAATTTCTTCCACAGCATCTATACTTTCGGATGCAGTAGAAGGCGAGATATCGGCAGTGCTTATGACAGGAGTAACGTCAATCGCATCAGAGATTGAACTAACTGCTGGTACGTCAAAATTAAAGCATTTAATCTGGCTATCTATGAGAGTGTTACATGAAAAAACAATACTTGCAATTTGACCGGTTTCTATGTTTTGCAATTTAAGTGTAGCCGGAGTATTTATTTCGGTCTGAGTTGATACACTCTGGGTATTTTCATTTATGTTTGTAGAACCTTTTCCACCGGCACCTGCAGCCGCTCCAATTAGACCACCGACAGGATTAATCATACTTCCGATTACAGCACCGGCAACAATTTTGCCAGATTTCCCCTTTTTAGTGTGTGTACCTGTTTTGGTAGAATTTGTTATTATATTGTATTTAGGCCCCGACCAGGAATAATCTATAATCCTGTATAAATTACTTTGGTCTACTCCAAAAAATATTTCGCCTGTTGTTTTCTGGAACATTGTAGTAGTAGGACCAGTCTTTATTTGTTGATGTCCAGAATTGATATTCAGCATAACCTTAGTCATTTGCATGCGTTCTCGGTTTTGAGCTGCTATTTCCGCTTTTTTCTCAATCTCCTTTTGAATGTAATTTCCTGTTTTTTTAATTAAATCATTGAATCCCATGTGTATTCCTCCTTAATTTAAAGATACATTGATTTATAAAAAGTACTCATCATATACTTTTTGTATTAATGTGCTAATCTGGTCGAGCTGTGAAACGTCATCGAATATGTATTCGGATTCGAAATTATGACTGTCAAAATGACGTAGTGTAAGCAAATTGTTAGTGGATTTGATTGTTACACGGCAAATCCATTTAGAAGGGAATCCCTTAATATGCATGTATGCGTATCTTGATGTTTTTTTATATGAAACATCAGAATTTGCAATATTTAATACTTCTGATATATGATCTAATGCTTCAAGTTCTTCGGGCAAAAATTCGTCAGGCGAATTCTCGAGTGTTGATGCCTGTTCGTTTGATGATGAAATAACATTTTGGAATTTTTCATTCAGTAGGTCATTTATGTAATCTCCAATGGATAATTTTACAATATTTCTAAATTTATCAAGTACGGTTTGAGTTTTTACACCAGAGTAGATGTCTTTAGTGAGCAAAGCCTTAATAAATTGGTCTGATGGATTTTTAAACTGTTCTGCTATTGCGTTTTTTATAAGAGATTCATATTTTAATTCGGATGCACTGCTTAGGATATCTTTGACATTGAATTCTTCTTTCTTAAATTTCAATAGTTCATTAACAGTATCTTTGTTAAGATTTGTTAAATCAATTTCAAGAAATGGGACCATATCCATTTTGTTAGGCTCTTCCAAATCGGAATAAAACTTGTAAGTCGTGCCGTTAGTTAAGATGCCAAATCGGGCTTTGGTAACAGAAAAATATCTAAATAATTGGTTTATGTGCTTATTGTTAAGCTCAGTGTTAATAGTTTTGACTTCAATTATGATAATGGGTTCATTATTTTTAAGTATAGCATAATCTACCTTTTCCCCTTTTTTAGTACCTGCATCTGCGGTGTATTCTGGTACAAATTCAAGTGGATTGAAAACATCGTAACCGAGTAATTGAAAGAACGGAAGTACTATAGAAGTTTTAGTAGCTTCTTCGGTTTTTATGTTTTCTTGCATACGAGATATACGTAGCGAAAAATCCTCAAGTTCTGTAATAAAATTCATATTTATATTCCTCCTTAGCTTAATCGAACCTATGAGCATAGCTTTCGATTATATTAACATCATTGTGTGAATTTTCAAAATCAAGCCTAATAATATGACCAAGTTCATGTAAATAGGCATTGGTTTGAGCTTCATTATTTAATCTTGAATTAAGAAAAATGGTATAACTGCCATCATCATTGAGACATGATGTAGCTGGCACACTGTTTTTAAAATCTATAATTTGCAGGTTAATGCAAGGTGCATGTTGCATATAAATCCCCCTTTGTATTTTAATTAGTCTCCCTTTTCCTTTCTTTTTAATGCAAGGAGCATTGTGTGGATTGTTTTTAAATCTTCAGGAGCTGCATCTCTGGCCGCATCAAATAACAGGCTTAATTCATCATTGTCGTAGATTTCCTGAGCTATTTTTCGTGTTTCTTCATTAATATAATAAGAATCATCAGATTCAGTTTTTTCCTCAATCAAGTCTGACTTGTTAATTCCGAAGTAATCGGCTAGAATTTGAACTTTATCCATTCGAGGCAATCTAGTTCCATTACACCAAGTAGATATTGCAGATTTATTCACTCCCAAATCATTAATAATGTCGATTTGAGTTTTACCGTTTATCTCCATATAGTGTTTAAGATTTTTTGAAAATATTTTTTTATAATATTCTTCGTTCATAATATCATCTCCAATCTTTATTTAAATAATAATACAGAATGTAGAAAATATCAATACAAAAAGCAAAAAAAGTTTACAAAAAGTATTGACATCTACAAAAAGTAGAGTTACAATATTATACGTAGCAAGGAGGTAGCAAAGGAAAGGAGAAAAACAATGAGCAATAAAAAGAAAAAAAGCAGAAGCGAGAAACGCCTGGCCAACGTCCTTCTCGCAACTGCCATCCTTGATTTCTTAACTCATATAATTGACTTTTTAAGTAAATTATTTGATTAAGAGATAGGGGGGGAGGGAAATCTCTCCCCTAATGAAATAATACCTTTTGAATAGCTCATTGTCAATATAAAAAGGAAATCAGGAGGTGCAAAAATGATAAATACGTTAGGAATGGTATGTGATGCAGTTCAAATTGTGCTTTCGGCAATATTGGTTGTGTTACTGTATAAAAAAATTAAAGACGATAAGTAATGGTCTTGAGTAGCTGTCCTATCGGCTATACGGGGGGAAAAGGAGAAATGAAATTAAGTGGAAAAATTACAGATAAGCTTAGCAGCAGCTAGAGTAAACGCTGGAATGACACAGAAAAATGTGGCCGATAGGCTCGGTGTGAGTAAACAGACTATTGTGAACTGGGAAAAAGGAAGAGTCGTTCCGGGAATTCCAGAAATCGAAACTCTAGCAAGAATATATAAAATCCCTCAGGATAATATTTTTTTACCTTGCTATTCTACAAAAAGTAGATAAAATGCGAAAGGAGCGGCTTATGATTCTCAAAACAGAGCTTGGAAACTTTTCAACTTATAAAGATTTATATCTTGAAATGAAGCATACAGGAACAAGTGTGGTGACATGTACTGTTGAGTATTGGCTTGTGGATATTCTTACTTCAAAGTTGACAATTGAAGCAGTAGAGATTTTAAAGAACCACGAAAACGGAACAGACCCGCTTCCGATGGAGTTGGTAAAGAAAATAGCAAGCATGTAGGAGGTGATGACAATGGAAAATCGTTTAACAGTAAAACAGGCAGCTGCTTTGATGGGTGTGTCAGAACAGTTCATCAGGGTAGGACTGCAGCAGAAAGTTTTAAATTTCGGATGTGCCATAAAGAATAAATCTAAGTGGTCGTATTTTATATCAACCCAGAAGTTTATTCAGGAAACAGGTATACAAATTGAAAAATCCCCCGTGGCGGCAACCACAAAGGGGATAACAAATAACACAGTGCAAATATAACACAGGAGCTTAGAAATGGCAAGAAGAGAGAAAATAGGTATCGCACTGCTGATGCTGGCATTGGCAGTGCTGATGATAGGAGGAAGCGTGTATCTGTCGCATACGTCAAATCCGCTGCCTGAATTAACAAGGCAGCAGGAGAGCATGGAGATTCAGGAGCGTATCCAGAAAGCAATGTTCGACATGGAGCAGAGAAATGAATAATTACATGTGTGACCGGTGCGGTGCAAGATTAGATCCGGGAGAAAGATGCGAGTGTGCTGAAAGTATAACAGCATTAACAGTAAAATGGTCAAGGCTTGTAGAAACGGATGGTAGCAGAAATGGACAATTAAGGTTCAATTTTAATAATAGTGAGGTGATAGAGAATGGTGTACACAGATGATCCGATAAGGGATTTTGAAAATTGCGAAAGAGAAAGACAGAGAAGACTTCAAACACTTCCGCTATGTGAGTGCTGTGAAGAACCAATTCAGCAGGAAAGAGCCGTTTATTACAACGGACAGTGGGTGTGTGAAGAGTGCGAATCAGATTTTTGGCGGGATATAAGAGAAGATTTCTTAGAGGATGTGAGCTAATCAATGGTGACAATGAGAACTCTGAAAGACAGAGAAGAGTGGTTGCAGAGCCGGAAGAGGCTTGGAGGTAGTGACGCTTCAAGTATAGTGGGAATGAATCCGTATAAAAGCAATACAGAATTATGGGAAATTAAAACAGGCAGAGCCGAACAGGAAGATATATCTGATAAACCGTATGTGCAGTACGGAAGTAAAGCAGAAGAGTATTTGAGAGAGTTGTTTAAACTTGATTATCCTGAATACGAGGTTATGTATGCGGAAAATAATATGTGGCTTAACGATAAATACCCATTTGCTCATGCATCCTTAGACGGTTGGCTTAAAGATAAAGACGGGCGCTATGGAGTATGGGAATGCAAGACGACCAATATCCTTAGGAGTATGCAGAGAGAAAAGTGGAAGGACAGAATACCGGATAATTACTATATACAATGCCTTCACTATTTAATGGTAACAGAATTTGATTTTGTGGTATTAAAGGCACAGCTTAAATCAGAATTCAACGGAACAACATATATACAGACACAGCATTATAAATTTGAAAAGTCAGAGGTTGAGGAAGATATTGAATATCTGGCAAAGGAAGAGGCTAAGTTCTGGGAATATGTCAAGAATGATAAAAGACCGCCTTTAATACTGCCACAGATATAAAGAAAAGGAGATAGAGAATTTATGGAACTTAAAGTTAATGAAGTAGCAATACCGGAACAGATTACATTTAACTACGAAGAGTTAAGGAATGAACTTACTGAAAAGGTGTCAATGTACGAGACGTTAGTCTATACAGACGAGCAGATAAAAGAAGCCAAAGAAGATAAGGCTAATCTGAATAAGTTAAAAAAGGCACTTAATGATGAAAGAATTGCGTTGGAAAAGAAATATATGCAGCCTTTTGAAACTTTCAAGGCACAGGTTAATGACATTATCAGGATAATAGACAAGCCTATAGCTGTTATTGATAAGCAGGTTAAAGAGTTTGAACAGAAGGAAAAAGATGAAAAGTTAGAGGCGATAAAGGAAATGTTTGCCAGTGTGGGATTTCAACCTTTTGTGAATCTTGAAATGATTTTTGATAATAAGTGGCTCAATAAGACGTTCAGCATGAAAAAAATTGAAGATGCCATGAAAGAGAGAATGTTTCAGATAGGAAATGATGTTAAGACTTTGAATGATCTTCCGGAATTTGGATTTGAAGCATTGGAGATATATAAGATAACCCTTGATATAAACATGGCATTGGCAGAAGGAAGAAAGCTTGCAGATATTCAGAAGAAAAAGAAAGAGCAGCAGGAGGCAGAAGAAAGACGAAAGGCAGAGCTTGAAGCACTTAACAGTGCGGTCTGTGAGAGAATGAAAGAGGAACGAGAGGATGCTGTAGAAAACATGACAGCAGAGGCAGATACAGAATCTGCAACATCATCAGATAATGTACCGGAGCAGGAACATACAAACAAGGAATGGGTATCGTTCAGTTGCCTGTTGTCAATCGAGGACGCACAGGCATTAGGACAGTTCTTCAAATCAAGAAATATTACATACAGACAGATATAGGAGGAAATGAAAAATGGCAGTAAGTAACAGTTTGGTAGCAAGAAAACAGGTAAAATCACCATTTACGGCATATCTTGCAAAGGATGCAGTAAAGAAGCAGATTAATGATGTAATAGGTGGGGCAAATGGGCAGAGATTTATAAGTGCAATCGTATCGGCGGTTAATGTAAATCCGTCACTCGGAGAGTGTACGAATCCTTCCATTTTATCAGCAGCACTTCTTGGAGAGAGTCTTAAACTTTCCCCGAGTCCACAGCTCGGACATTATTACATGGTTCCATTCGACGATAAAAAGAGAGGCAAAGTCGCAACTTTTCAGCTCGGATATAAAGGATATATTCAGCTTGCCATTCGTTCGGGGCAGTATAAGAAACTTAATGTACTTGCTATTAAGGAAGGTGAGCTTGAGTATTTTGACCCACTAAATGAAGATATCAAGATTAACCTTATGGTTGACAGCTGGGATGAAAGAGAGGAAGCGAAGACGATTGGATATTATGCAATGTTTGAGCTTACCAACGGATTCCGAAAGGCAATCTACTGGAGCAAAAAGCAGATGATGGCTCATGCAGATAAATACAGTCCAGCTTTTTCCGCCAAGGAGACAACCATTAAAACAAAGTATGGAGAGAAAACAAAAGTATCATTTGAAGAGTTCGAGGCTGGAAATTATGATCCTAAAGACGCATGGATGTATTCAAGCTTCTGGTATAAAGATTTTGACCAGATGGCATACAAGACAATGCTTCGTCAGTTAATCAGCAAATGGGGAATTATGAGCATAGATATGGCTACAGCATTTGATAATGATATGACCTTTAATGAAGGTGGAGAAAAACATTATGTTGATGATGCGGAAGACGAGGTAATAGATGTACCGGAAGAGAATTATGCAGAGCAGAATGTTAATGGTGCAGTTACGCAGGATCCTGAACAGTCAAAGGAAGGCAGTGCGGTTGCAGGAGCATTGTTTGGGCAGTCGTAAACCGGATTTGACTAATGCTTTAACTAAAAAATATTATCCCGGTGTAGTTTAGTCTATACCGGGGAAAGGATAGAGATGGAATACAGGATTATTATAGATGGAAAATTTCCATCACTAAATCAATTCATTGATGCTAACCGTTCCGGTAAGGGGCGGTGGAATAAAGGCAATTCAATGAAACAGTCCGACCAGAAGGTACTGGCCGGATACATACTCACGCAGCTCCGTAAGGTTCATATTACAAAGCCGGTAAGACTTAAATATTATTATTACGAGCCTAACAGCAAGAGGGATAAGGACAATATATCAGGATATTTTCATAAAATATTTCAGGATGCCCTTGTACACTGTGGAGTATTAAAAAATGATGATTGGAAGTGCATTGTGGGATTTTCAGATGATTTCTATATAGATAAGAAATACCCACGCATAGAGGTGCTAATACAGGAGGTGTGATAGTGGCAGGTAGGAGACACAAGATAGGTCTTGACTACTTTGAACTGGATTGCTTCCTTGATAATAAAATCAAGCTGATACAGGCAGAATACGGACTTAAAGGATTTGCTATAGTTGTCAAGATTTACCAGAAGATATATGGTGAAGATGGTTACTACTGTGAATGGAATGATGATACACTCTTGCTTTTTATGTCGGAGAACGGTCTATCTGGTGAGAGTGGAAAAAACCTTGTTAATGGTGTCATATCGTGCTGTATCAGAAGAGGTATATTTTCAGAAGAAATTTATTCCAAATATGGGATACTTACATCTGCCGGAGTGCAGAGCAGATATCTTAATGCTACGTCCAAGCGGGAAAAAGTTGAACTGAAAAAAGAGTACCTTTTATTAAGTGAACCTAATTTTAATAAAAATGTAGTCATTAATTCTATTTCTGACGGAATAAATGCAATTAATGAAGTCGGAAATGCACAGAGTAGAGAAGAGAAGAGTAGAGAAGAGAAGAGTAGAGTGTGTAGTGCGGATGCACATACACCCACGCACACATCTCACACATCTATATCATACGAAGATTTAGTTGCCAAATATGACAAGGACTTTGTTGATGAGCGGATTGAAAGGTCTAAGAGATATTCAGGAGCGACAATAGCAACTGTAGCGAAATGGTGTAAAGAGGATTGGGAAAACAGAAAGAATGTTCCTCAAAAGGGAAGAAGTATGAATACATTTAATGATTTCCCACAGAGAACTTATGATTATGATGCTCTGGAGAAGAGCATGTTGGCGAATGGAGGTAAGGATAGTTGATTAACGGAGAATTGCTCGTAGATAATTTCGCCGGCGGCGGTGGAGCATCGACAGGAATAGAAATGGCAACGGGATACAGTGTTGATATAGCGATTAATCATGATCCTGAAGCTATAAAAATGCATAAAGCAAATCATCCGGATACAAAGCATTATTGCGAGAACGTATGGGCGGTAGACCCGATAGAAGTGTGTAATGGGCATCCGGTCGGACTTGCCTGGTTTTCTCCCGATTGTAAACACTTCAGCAAGGCAAAGGGCGGTAAGCCAAAGGATAAAACAATACGTGGACTTGCGTGGGTAACCTGCAGATGGGCGGGGCTTGTAAGACCAAGGGTAATTATGCTTGAAAATGTGGAAGAATTCAGGACATGGGGACCGTTAAACAGAGGACATCATCCGATAAAGTCGAAACAAGGCAGTACTTTTGAAAAATTCGTAAAACAGCTTACAGAACTTGGGTATAATGTGGAGTTTAAAGAGCTTGTGGCCGCAGACTACGGGGCACCGACAATGCGAAAGCGTTTCTTTATGATTGCAAGATGCGATGGAAAGCCTATTGTCTGGCCGGAGCCGACGCATGCACCTGCAGACAGTGAAAAGGTAAAAGCCGGATTGCTAAAACCTTATGTCGGAGCATATACACAGATAGACTTTAACAGACCATGTCCAAGCATTTTTGATACATCCGAAGAAATAAAAGAAAAGTATGGAATCCGTGCAGTAAGACCACTCGCTGAGAAAACAATGAGCAGAATCGCAAGAGGGCTAAAAAAATTCGTATTGGATAATCCAGATCCATTCATCATACAGTGCAACCACGGTGGCGAACGTAGACCGAACGATATCCGGGAGCCGATGCCGACTATTACCGGAAAACATGGATATGGAGTTGTAGAACCAATACTTGCACCGTATATGGGCACAAATACCACGAATCATCCGGGAGGCAGTTGCAATGAACCATTACATACAATTACAACAGGCGGACAGCAGTGTTTGATAAGTCCGGCACTCATCCAATATCATTCTGAAACAACAAAGAATGAAGTAAGAGGGCAGGGGATTGATAACCCTATTATGACGGTAGATGGTTCTAATAGGTATGGATTGGTTGCATCGTTTCTGAGCAAATTTTACAAATCAGGTACAGAGCAGGATGAAAGGGAGCCATTACACACAATCACGACATCAGCAGGGCATTTTGGAGAAGTAAGGGCATTTCTGATTAAATATTACGGAGAAGCTACAGGACAGGATATCGAAAAACCGCTTGATACGGTGACTGCTAGAGACAGATTTGGCTTAGTGACAATTAAGGGTGTGGACTATCAGATTGTAGATATCGGACTAAGAATGCTTGAGCCAAGGGAGTTATATGGATGTCAGGGATTTCCGGATGATTACATAATCGACCATGATTATACTGGAAAGAAATATCCAAGAAATGAACAGGTGAAGAGATGTGGTAATTCGGTATGTCCGCCTTTACCGGCTGCACTTGTCAGAGCAAATTTACCGGAAATGTGTATTGCGGAAAGAATGCCGAATTTGAACATGGAAACAGAAGATACAGGTCAGATGAGATTTGCATAAAAGAAAAGGAGAGATAGAAAGATTGAATGAAATAATAAAAGTAGACGCTGATACACAGACGGTATCAGCCAGAGAGTTGCATAAGCAGGTCGGAAGTACAGAAAGATTTTCAACGTGGTTTGAAAGGCAGCTTCAATATGGATTTGTTGAAAAAGAAGATTATACCTCCGTAAAAATTTTAACGGAGGTTCAGAACAACGGTGGAGTTCAGCAGAGAGAGCTTACAGATCATAAGCTGTCGGTTGATATGGCAAAACATATCTGCATGGTGCAGAGGAACGAAAAAGCGAAGCAGATTCGACAGTATCTTATTGATTTAGAGAGAGCATGGAATACTCCTGAACAGGTAATGGCCAGAGCTTTAAGGATTGCTAATAATACTATTGCAAACCTCAAAACTGACAAGGAAAGACTTCTGGAAGATAATTCAAGAATGAAGCCTAAAGAAATTTTTGCAGATGCGGTAGCCACAAGTCATACATCTATTCTTATAGGAGATCTTGCAAAGCTCATAAAGCAGAACGGTGTTGATATGGGACAGAAGAGATTGTTTGCATGGATGAGAGAAAAAGGTTACCTGATTAAACGTGTTGGTTCAGACTATAACATGCCAACACAAAGAAGTATGGAGATGGGATTGTTTGAAGTTAAAGAGAGCACACTTAACAATCCGGATGGATCCGTAAGAATAAATAAAACTACAAAAGTAACGGGTAAAGGGCAGCAGTATTTTATAAATAAATTTTTGAGCAAAGGAGAATGAAAAATATGTTAAAAACTGAAATATTAAGGAGCTACAGACAGGCTCCTGACAATGTCAAATCAAAAAGAAACCAGATAC
>Ga0310695_10002786_pt1 | contig 35899 bp, 29 predicted proteins | sample RumenRJG_04DNA_FD_203882 | JGI IMG/M metagenome (GOLD analysis project Ga0310695, IMG submission 203882) | Bovine rumen microbial communities from Lethbridge, Alberta, Canada - RJG_04 (v2) (version 2) | ecosystem: Host-associated > Mammals > Digestive system > Stomach > Rumen | place: Canada... | reverse complement strand
CAGAGCGCGGATAGGAGACAGACATCACTTGCTTCCCAGATCGGCGGAATCGCTTCGCGATGGCCTATTGACAATTGTTCTCATAGGAGTCCCCACTTGGGGTAATGGGACAGGGGGGACCGGGAGGTGGGGACAGTCCCTACTTGGGGTAGTGAAATAGGTAATAGTGAACAGTGAATAGGTTTTGGGTTACTGCAGTCGTATCTTTAGCTAACGAGCCACGAGCCACGAACCACGAGCCACGAGCCACGAGCCACGAGCCACGAGCCACGAACCACGAGCCACGAGCCACGAACCACGAGCCACGAGCCACGAGCCACGAACCACGAGCCACGAAATCTTCGCTTGTTGGCAGTGATGGGACTTGCTATAATATCATTGACTTTCACGGAGGGAAGAACCAGAAGGGAAGTCGGTCAAGGGCAAGAAAGGGAATAGTTATGAAGAAGCTGTTGTTTATCGTGCCGGTAGCGGTATTTCTCATATCGATATCTGGCTGTGGACAGGTGGACACCGGCGACGCAGGTCTCAAGACGTCGTTTGGCAAAATCAGCTCGTCGGTCCTCGAACCGGGTCTCTACTGGGTGAACCCAATCGGAGGCGCGCTTCATAGATATTCTCTGCGCGACACCCGCTACGACGTGAACATGAACGCATACACCAAGGACATGCAGCAGGCAGATTTCCAGATATCTGTCATTTACGCCGTCAACAAGACGAAGGTCGTTGATCTGCATACGAAATGGGGCATGGACTATGCACGGACCATCATCGAGCCAATAGTGCAGGCGTCGCTGAAGGACGTCGTGGGACAGTGGGAGGCCGACAAGCTCGTGAATGGCCGCGAGGAGGCCACAAAGGCCGTCATGGACAAAGTGATGCTCGCAATGCACGAGACTCCCATTCTCGTCAAGGGGCTCGCCATCCTCAACATCGACTATTCAGACGTGTTCGAGAAGGCCATCGAGGCCAAGCAGGTGGCGGCGCAGAGCGCCCTTGAGGCCAAAAACAAGACAATGCAGGTCGAAGAGGAGGCAAAGCAGACCATTGTCAAGGCCAAGGCAGAAGCAGAGGCCATCCAGATAAGGGCCAAGGCTCTCGCCGAGAACAAAGACGTCATCATGCTCAACCTGATCGAGAAGTGGGATGGCAAGGCGCCTCAGACGCTTTCTCTTGGCGGCGAGGCTGCCACCATGCTTATGCCTTCCAGCGGGTCTGCATCCTCCCCTGCTCCTTCAGATCGCATTCGCCGCTGAAGTGAAGCGGAGCGGATGACGAACCACGCGCCACGGCCGCGCGCCTATGACTTCCCGTGGGTGGACAGTCCGCATATGCGTTGCGCGGCTTGTATCGAGCGCCGGAATTTGGTAAAATATTATCTTCATTCAATTTGGAGGCAGTATGGGCGGATTCTGCGGCATCATATCTAAAGAAGACTGTGTGTCGGACCTGTTCTTCGGGACCGACTACCATTCCCACCTCGGCACGCACCGCGGCGGGCTTGCGGTGCTTGACGGCGGTGTCTTCCAGCGCGCCATCCACAACATCCAGAACGCGCCTTTCCGCACGAAATTCGAAGGCGACTACGGCAAGTTCCACGGCCACCTCGGCCTTGGCGTGATTTCGGACACCGATCCACAGCCGCTCGTCGTGGCCTCTCGTCTCGGCACGTACGCGCTCGTGACGGTGGGCCTGATCGCGAACATCGACGAGCTAATGGACGAGATGTATCGCGACCGGCGCATGCAGTTCCAGTTCTCCACGTCATCCGGCGTGGTGAGCCCCACGGCCGTAGTTGCCGCTCTCATCGACTCGAAGGACAGCTTCGTGGAGGGCATCCAGTACGCCCAGCAGAAGATCGAGGGCAGCTGCTCGCTAATGATCCTCACCGACAAGGGCCGTTTCATCGCCGCGCGAGACCGCTACGGACGAACGCCCATAATCTTCGGCAAGAAGGAGAGCGGGCTCATGGCCACGCAGGAGAGCTGCTGCTTCCCCAACCTCGGCTACGAACACCTGCGCGATCTGGGGCCGGGCGAAATTGTGGAAGCCACGCCCGAAGGGCTCGTGACGCTCGTTGAGCCGGGTCCCGAGATGGCGATCTGCTCCTTCCTGTGGGTGTACTACGGCTACCCGGCGTCCACCTACGAGGGACGCAACGTGGAGATGGCGCGATACCGCTGCGGCGGACATCTTGCGCGCCGCAACGTGGTTGAGGCGGACAGCGTGGGCGGCGTTCCCGACAGCGGCATCTCCCACGCGCTCGGCTACGCGCACGAAGCGGGCCTCAAGTACGCGCGGCCATTCGTCAAGTACACGCCCACCTGGGCGCGCTCGTTCATGCCGAGCGACCAGCGCCAGCGCGACCGTGTGGCGGCGATGAAGCTCATCCCCATTCCGGGGCTCATCCGCGACAAGCGCCTCGTCTTCTGCGACGACTCGATCGTACGCGGCACGCAGCTCGGCAAGCAGGCGAAGCGCCTCTATGCGGACGGCGCCAAGGAGACGCACATGCGCATCGCGTGCCCGCCGCTCCTGTACCCGTGCAGGTTCATCAATTTCTCGCGTTCAAAGAGCGTATACGACCTCATCACGCGCCGCTACATCCGCGAGGTGGAGGGGCCTGACGCCGACATCTCGAAGTACCAGAACCCCGACTCGCCCGAATACGCGGCCATGGTGGAGTACATCCGCTCCAAGCTGAACCTCACCTCGCTCGCATTCCAGCGCCTCGACGATCTGGTGGCGTCCATCGGGCTTCCCAAGGATCGGCTCTGCACATACTGCTTCGACGGCAAGGACGTGTCGTTCGGCGAGCGCCATTGCGCGAAGGGCTGCGCGAACTGTCCGTGCAAGTGCGCCAGCCAGCGTGCGGCGGAGAAGGACGCCCAGTAGGACGGGGCGGCATAAGGGCATTTTTTCAACAACAGGGAACGGAACAGGAAATGGCAGAGGAAACAAAGGAGAAGCTGCTTGAAGTGGAAGCAGTGAGCCAGCGCATCGCGGATCTCAGGAGGCGCGTGGCGGAAATGGCCGACTACGTGAAGATCGAGGAGCGCCGCAAGACGCTTGCGGCCCTCGAGGCGGAGCAGGCAACGGGCGACTTCTGGAACGACCAGACGAAGGCCAAGGAGGTCATTGCCAAGACGAACGCCGAGCGCGCGTACGTGAATCCGTTTGACGCGCTGTCAAAGACAGTGGAGGACGCCGGCGTGATGCTGGAGCTCGCCGAGATGGAGGAAGGCGCCGCGCAGCAGGCGGCCCTTGCCGACACGATTGCCGAATGCGACAAGGCGGACGAGTTCTTCTCGAAGCTGCGCATGCAGTCGCTTCTCGGCGGCAAGTTCGACGCGAACAACGTGTTCGTGAAGCTCCACGCCGGCCAGGGCGGCACCGAGGCGTGCGACTGGGTGACGATGCTCTACCGCATGTACCAGCGCTACGCCGAGGACCAGGGCTGGAAGATCGAAGAGTACGACCAGCAGCCAGGCGAAGAGGCGGGCTTGAAGGACGTGTATTTCCGCATCGAGGGTCCGTACGCGTACGGCACCATGAAGGCCGAACGCGGCATCCACCGCCTCGTGCGCATATCGCCGTTCGACGCGAACAAGCGCCGCCAGACGTCGTTTGCGTCCGTCGAGACGGTCGCCGAGATCACCGAGGGAATCGACGTGGAGATCAAGGACGAAGACCTTCGCATCGACACGTACCGATCTGGCGGCGCGGGCGGCCAGCACGTGAACAAGACCGACTCGGCGGTGCGCCTCACCCACATTCCCACCGGCATCGTGGTGGCCTGCCAGAAGGAGCGTTCGCAGCACATGAACAAGGAGAAGGCCATGAACATGCTGCGCGCCCAGCTCTACGAATACTACGAGGACCAGAAGAAGGCAGAGATGGACCGCTTCTACGGCGCGAAGAGCGCCAACGGCTGGGGCAGCCAGATCCGTTCGTATGTGTTCTGCCCGTACACCATGGTGAAGGACCTCCGCACGAAGTACGAGACGAGCGACGTGAACGCGGTGATGGACGGCCACATCCAGCCGTTCATCGAGGCGTGGCTGCAGATGCAGGCGTCCGGCGCGCCGCGTCCCTCCGTAGACCCCGAGAAGGACGACTGCGAATGAAGATTCTCGCGATCGACAGATCCACCGACACGCAGAGCGTGGCCATCGCCGTAGACGGCGAGGTGAAGGGGCGCGTGTTTGCGGGCATGGACTCGCGCAGCGCCGAGTGGCCCGTGAAGATACGCGATTTCCTTTCATCCAACGGTCTTTCGCCGCATGACCTCGACCAGGTGCTTGTGGGGCAGGGTCCGGGCTCCTTCGCCGGCATACGCGCCGCCCTTGCGTTCGCGCAGGGGCTTGCGCTCGGCAATCCAGCCGGAACCACGAAGGTGATCGGCATGCCGTCCACATACGCCCTCACGCGCGACGGCGCGCGCACTGCGGTGGTTGGCGACGCGCGGCGCGACCGCTTCTGGGTGGTTGTGTACGACGGCGTGGAGTGCGTGAAGGACTTCGCGCTCGTAGCGAAGGATGAGCTTGCGAACGCGGTGCCAGAGCACTGGGCCGTGGTCACGCCCGACGGCGCGCGCATCGAGCCGCTCCTCCAGGGCGTCTTCGGCCATCACTACAAGGGGTCGCTCGTGCCGCTCGCGCAGCGCCTTGCAGAGGTCGCAGTGCAGCATCCGAACATTCCCTGTCAAGAGCCGCTGCCGCTTTACCTCCAGCCTGCGGTGCGGCCCAAAGACAAGTGAAGAGTCCTTTACAGTTCAAATGAGATTTTGATATAATTCCGCTATGACCAAAAGCCTTCATAGCAGATGCAGGTGCGCGCTTCTTGCCGCAGGAATCGCAGCGGCGGGAACGGCGCTTGCCGTGGCGCCTATAAAGAAGGGGCCGATCATCGGCGGCTCGCCGGCCGCTTCGGCGCAGACGCGGAAGGTGGCGCCAGCGGTGCGACCCGCGCAGAGACCTGCTGCAAGGCCGGCGGCGTCGCGTCCCGGCGCGCGCAGGGCGCAGCCTGCAGTCCGCGCGCGGGGCAATGTACAGCCTCCTGCAACAGGCACGCCGGGGAATGGCCCGCGCATCCCGTACCGAAGCGCGATCGCGGTAGATGTCGACACCGGGCGGGTGCTCTTCGCCGACCACGAGCGCACAACGGCCTATCCGGCCAGCGTCACGAAGCTGATGACGTTCCTGCTCGTGATGGAGGACGTCAAGGCCGGGCTCTACGGCCTCTCCAGCCCGGCGGCCGCGAGCGCATACGCGGCGTCGATGGAGCCTTCCAAGGTGGACATTCGCCCAGGCCAGACGATGACGGTGGAGGATCTGCTGTATTCGCTGATGATCAAGAGCGCGAACGATGCGGCGGTCGTCCTCGCCGAGAACTCGGCATGGGCTAGGAGCGGCGGGAAGGGGCCGCTGCCGCCTGGCACGAAGGGGCGCGCGTGGGTGGACGCCTTCGTCGCGCGGATGAATCGCCGCGCGCACGAGCTCGGCATGGACTCCACCCGCTACGCATCGCCGAACGGCCTTCCCCCTGGCGCGAAGGAGAAGCGCGGCTTCGACATCTCTACTGCGGCCGACATCGCGAAGCTGTGCCGCCATGTGGTGCGCATGCCCGGCGCGCTCAAGTACACATCGTGCGCGTACCGCACCGTTACGGGCGGCGCGCAGAAGCCGATATCGCTTGGCACGCACAACTACTTTCTGCCCGGCAGCCACGACAAGGACGGCTATGCGCATCCCGTGCCGGGCTGCGACGGACTGAAGACCGGCTACACAGCGGCCTCCGGTTCTTCCATAGCGCTCACCGCCTCGCGCAATGGCCGCCGCGTGGTGGTGGTGGTGCTGGGCTCCGCCGGCCGCCGTACGCGCGAGGACGCCGCGGGAAACATTCTTCGCGATGCGCTTGGCGCGGTATCGGTGTGGTAGACGATGTGCGCCTTTCTCTGCAGCGTTCTCTGCTTTGCCGAGCTTCTGGTGGGTTCATGGAATCTGCGCTGGTTCCCGAGCGGACGCGCGGAGCACCGCGCGCCGGTTCCCGTAGAGGAGCGCGCGATGGACGATGCAGCAGCGGCCATTCGCGAAGGCATCGCACGGCGCCGCCCCGGCGACCACATGGTGCTCTTCTTCCAGGAGCTGCGCAGCGAAGAGGTATGTTCAAATCTCGTGGCTAGAATCGGCGCGACGAGCGGGCTCAAGGTCGCGAGCGTGAGCGCCTTCCGCATGTGGGACAGGCGTCTTGGATGGCAGCAGAACGGAATCGCCACCGACCTTCCGGTGCTGGACGCGAACTTCTCCTACTGGAGGCGTTCGAAGAAGATTCTCCCGCCGCGCGGCTACGCGTACGCGCTTCTCGACGCGGGGGAGGAGGGGCTGGTGGCCTGCTACTGCGTGCATCTGAAGAGCAACTATGGCGCGAAGACGCCTGAGGAGAAGAGGGAGAACGAGGAGAAGCGCGAGCTTGCGGCGAGTCAGTTGGTGGACATCACGAAGAAGATTCGCGCGCCGGACGGGAGACGGGTCACGCGGATAATCATCGCGGGCGACTTCAACACGAGTCCGTTCGACGGGGCGTTCCCGAATGAGAAGACGGTGCCGATGCTTGTTGACGCTGGGTATGTGAACTGCTTCGCGGGCGCGCCTCCTTCAGAGCGCGGCACATGCCCGGGGCACGGAAGATTTCCCGACTCCACGTTCGACTACATCTTCCACAGGGGCTTTGAATCGCAACTTGAGAGATGGCTTTCGCCGCCGTCAAAACCCAGCGACCACCGTGCTGTGTGGTTGCGCGTTAAGTAGATGGTGTGGTATAATCTTGTCCATGGGAAAAAAGAAGATCATAGTAGCCTGCGGTGGCACCGGCGGGCATACGTTTCCAGGTCTCGCCGTCGCGCAGGAGCTGGCGCGGCGCGGCCATGACGTTGTGGTGTGGGCTTCGGGCCGCGCCATAGAGGGCTCCGTGATGAAGTCGTGGGAGGGGCCGGTGTTCTCCACGGGCGCTAAGCCGCTCAGCCTCCGCAACGCCTTTGCGAACCTTTTCTCGATAATCCGCTGCCGCCGCGAGATGAAGCGCTTCGCGCCGAACGCGCTTCTCGCGATGGGGTCCTACTCCAGCCTTCCGCCGGTGATGGCGGCGCACGCGCGGCGTGTGCCTGTGGTGCTGCACGAGGCGAACACCGTGCCGGGACGCGCGGTGGAGTGGCTGGCGCGCTACGCGCGCGCGGTGGCGATTTCTTTCGCCGAGACGGCCGAGCATCTGCCCAGGCGCAGAACGGTGCTTACGGGGCTTCCCGTTCGCAGGGAGATCGCGGGCCAGCCGCGGTTCGACGACGTGCCGCCGGACTCCTTCACCGTCTTCATCACGGGCGGCAGCCAGGGCGCGCACCGCGTGAACGAGCTCGCCGTGCAGGCGATGCCGCTCGTGAAGGCGGACCTTGAGAGGCGCCCCGGATCGAAGAAGCTCTTCGTGATACACCAGACCGGCGCGGCAGACGAGTCGGAGGTGCTGCGCCGCTACACGGCGGCTGGCATTCCCGCGCGTGTTCAGGCGTTCGAGCGCGAGATGGGAAGGGCGTTCGCCACGGCGGACCTCGTGGTGTGCCGCGCGGGCGCCTCGACCTGCTTCGAGCTTGCGCTTGTGGGCCGCCCGGCGTTCTTCATCCCCCTGCCCGGCGCGCTTAGGGACCATCAGCACTTCAACGCGCTCGCATTCGTGAAGAAGGGCGCGGCTGACGAAGGCGCGCAGGAGGCTCTCACCCCGCGCACGATAGCGAACTACGTGCTGCGGAAGATCGAGAAGCCCGAATCGCTCGCCGCGAAGGCCGCCGCGATGCGCGCCGCCGCGATGCCGGACGCCGCCGCGCGCGTGGCGGATCTAGTTGAACAGGAGAGTTCGTAGCCATGGAAGACAGAGACACAGAAGCATATCTTGCGCGCATCCGCAAGACTGTTGCGGAGAGCAATGGCCTCCTCTCGCAGCTCGAGCTCAGGATGGCCGAGACCGACAGAATGCTGGAACGCCAGGGTCTCACGCGCGAGCAGGTGATGGCGCTGCGCTTCACCGACGCGCAGCTTGAAGCCGTTAACGCCGAGCTCAAGCGCAGGGGAATGACGCCGCTCGAGAAGTGGGAGGCAGGCGAGCAGCCGCAAGACCACCAGGCCGCAGAACCATCGCGCCATCCAGCCGCAGAACCATCTGCTTCCGACGCCGAACTGGACAACCGCCAGAGAAAATTCGGAATGATGATGAAACCTTTTCAGATCTGAGGTGTATTCAGCGCAGGAAATCACGAGCAAGAACGTGATCTTCGAAAGCCAGGCGAACATCGTCGTCAAGGTTTCCGCCGCATCCGGAAAGCGTCCGAAAGTGGGCGCAAACGAGCTGACAGCGGGCGGCAAGTTCGCCGGTGCCACGATTTCGCTTGCTCCTGACGCACCCAAGTGGGTGAAAACCGTGCGCATTGTCGACGGCGAGATAGTCCTCGAGGCCAGGGACAAGGGCACATTGCTGTACGTAAGGTAGTGCGCCGTCGACACGTTCATGCCTAATTCTTAACATTCCTTTTGCATTTGGCATATGGCGCGTTCATCGCCTTTTTGATATAATGAAGGCCGACACGACGGAAGAAGGAGCAAACACAAAATGGCAGAGAAAAAGGACAAGGCGGCGGAGCCCGCGAAGAAGACGAACACTGCGCTCGACGCGGTTCTGAGCCAAATCAAGAAGGAGTTCGGCGAGCTTTCAATCATGCGCCTCGGCGGCGAGGAGCATGCCAACATTCCGGTTATCTCCACGGGCGCGCTTTCGCTGGACCTCGCGTTGGGCGTGGGCGGTCTGCCGCGCGGACGCATCGTAGAGTGCTACGGTCAGGAGTCGAGCGGCAAGACCACCCTCGCCCTGCACGTGGTGGCGAATGCGCAGAAGGCCGGCGGCGTAGCGGCGTTCATCGACGCCGAGCACGCGCTAGACCCAGGCTACGCGAAGAAGATCGGCGTGAATCTCGACGATCTGCTCGTCGCCCAGCCGAACAGCGGCGAGGAGGCGCTCTCGATCTGCGAGCAGCTCTGCAAGAGCGGCGCGCTCGACGTGATCGTGGTCGATTCCGTGGCCGCGCTCACTCCGCAGGCCGAGATCGACGGCAACATGGGCGACTCGCACATGGGCCTGCAGGCGCGCCTCATGTCGCAGGCGATGCGCAAGCTCACTGGAGTTCTCGCGAGCACCAAGACGCTCTGCATCTTCACGAACCAGGTGCGCGAGAAGATCGGCGTGATGTTCGGCAACCCGGAGACGACGCCCGGCGGCAAGGCGCTCAAGTTCTACGCCTCCTGCCGCCTGCAGGTGCAGCGCATCGGCGCGATCAAGGACGCCTCGGGTGCCGTGATCGGAAACCGCACGCGCGTGAAGGTGGTGAAGAACAAGGTGGCCCCGCCTTTCACCGAGGCGGAGTTCGACATCCTCTACACATGTGGCATCTCGTGGGAGGGATCGATCCTCGACGCGGCGCTCGCGCGCGGCGTGGTGGAGAAGCGCGGCAGCTGGATCGCCTACGGCACGAGCCAGCTCGGGCAGGGCTCCATGGCCACCATCCAGTATCTCAAAGACCATCCCGAGGTGGCTGATGAGATCGTAGAGAAGGTGAAGTCGGCGCCGCTGGTGCCGGGATACAAGAAGAAGTAAGAGAGAAGCGATGACACTTGAAGAGCAGGTGAAGATCGTCGTCGGCGCGCTTGAAGACAAGAAGGCCGCCGACGTGAAGACGTACGATGTGCGCGGCATATCTGGCCTGTGCGACGCCTTTGTGGTGGCCACAGGCATTGCCGCGCCGCATCTGCGGGGCATTGTCTCTGGCGTGCAGGCCGCCATGAAGGAGGCCGGCGTCAATTCGTTCCGCACAAGCGGCGACCCCGACAGCGGATGGATAGTGGTGGACTACGTGGACGTTGTGGTGCACGTGTTCTCCCCCGAGGCGCGCGCCTACTACGCCCTCGAGAAGCTCTGGGAGGCAGCAAAGCCCGTTCTGTGACGTTGCCTGCAAAGTCGTCCGCACATGAGCCGCATTAAGGACTGGTTTCTCCTTTTCCGTCCGTGGAGCTACACTGCCACGCTTGTGCCGTTTCTCATTGGCGGCGCGCTTGCGTGCGGCGTGAATCCCGATTGCCGCACGCACGCGCTTCTGCGGTGGGGGCTGGGGCTTTTCTCGGGGCTGCTGTTCCAGGCCACTGTGAATCTGCTCAACACATGGGGCGACGAGCGAAGCGGAGTTGATGCAGTGCCGGGGGCAATCCGCACCACGCCGCAGGTACACGATGGGAAGGTGTCGATGCGGGCGCTCTTCTCCGTAGCGGCGTGCTGCCTCGCCGTCGCCGTGGCGATCGGGGTCGCGCTGTGCTTCTACGAGAATCCGCCATGGACGTACCGCCACTGCGACATGCCGCCGGAAGGGGCGGGATTGTCGTTCTGCTGGACGCTTCTCCTTGCGGGAATTCTTGGTGCGTTGGGTTCCATCAACTATTCCACGGGCGTTAAGTTCAAATACCATGGCCTTGGCGTGCCTTTTGTTTCGTTCCTGATGGGGCCGTTGGAGATTCTTGTGGCCTTTTCGATTGCGGCGCCGATGATGGCGGATAGGACCCTGGGAAGATTTCTCATCGGCGCGGCAATGTTTCCTGTCGGCACTCTTTTCGCACTCGCCTATGTGGTCGGTTTCCTTTTCCTTTTTGCCCCAATTGCTCTTCTCGTTGGCGCGATCATGCACGGAAACGACATGCGCGACATTCCTTCGGACAGAACGGCCGGCATTGTGACGCTTGCATCGCGGCTGGGTCCGCGCCGCGCGCTGGGCTATTATTTCTTCTGCCACGTAGCGCCGTATGCGATCATGGTGGCGATTGCCGGCTTTTGCTGGTATCAGCCCCTGGAGAAGTATGCGGTGTTTCTGCTGCCGTGTATCGCGCTGCCGCTTTCCGTGCGTACCATGCGAAGGGCGATCAAGGTATATCGCGAGAATCCCGAGAGCCCTGCGTGGCGCGGTCTAGAGCGCGGCACTGGGCTCGTGCATCTCGTCTTCGGCGTGCTCTACGCCGCAGCGTTATTTGCGGAGGTTTGACAATGAAGTTTCTTCAGGCTGTTTCGGCATGGCTGGCGAAGTGGACGCCGATCTTCATCGCGGCGGTGGCGGTGGGGACGTACTTTGCGCCTGGCGTGTTTGGGTGGGTGCGCGGATACACGCAGACTGCCGTACTCGGCGTGATCATGCTCACGATGGGCATGACGCTCAAGAGCGAAGACTTCCGCATTCTGGCGTCGCGTCCGCTGGACATGGTCGTCGGCGCGCTTGCGCAGTTCACTTTCATGCCGCTCATAGCATGGACGCTCGTGCGCGTCCTCGGGCTGCCGCGCGAGGTGGGGGTGGGGCTGATGCTAGTGGGGTGCTGCCCGGGCGGCGTATCCTCGAACATCATGAGCTTCCTGTGCAAGGGCGACGTCGCGTTCTCCGTGGGGATGACGACGGTCTCTACGCTGGCGGCTCCGTTGATGACGCCGTTTCTCATGCTGTGGCTCGCTGGAGAGAGTGTTGACGTTGACGCGGTGGGGATGTTCAAGTCGATCCTCGTCGTCACGATCATGCCCATCGCGGTGGGATACGCGCTCAACACGGCGTTCGAGAGCAGGCGCGGCTACCGCGAGGTGATGAAGGTGATGCCGGGCGTGGCGGTGCTGGGGCTTGCGTGCATCGTGGGAGGGGTGGTCTCGGCGCACGGCGAGAGCATCGTGAAGTCGGGCGCGCTCATATTCGCGGGCGTGTTCCTGCACAACTCGCTCGGGTATGTGCTTGGCTATCTTTCCGGAGTCGCGGCGCGGTTCTCGCGGCCGAAGCGGCGCACGATATCGATCGAGGTGGGAATGCAGAACGCGGGGCTCGCCACGGTGCTTGCCGGGAAGCACTTCCCCACGATGCCGGAGGTCGCGGTGGCCTCGGCAGTGTCGTGCGTGTGGCATTCCGTCTCTGGCGCGCTTCTCGCGGGCGTCTTCAACGCGGCGGACGCTCTTGCCATGAAATTTTCCGGCTCGCATTCTTTGCGCCACAGAGTCGCGGAAAAATGATATAATCTTAGGAGTTCTTGACCTGCGCGACGAAGCTCGTCGCCAAAAAAGAAAGGAAAACGGAAATGAAGCGTGTGGTTCTCGCTGTTGCGGCTGTTGCGGCGGGATTCGTGTATGCGGAGGAGCCCAAAGCGACGCCAAAGAAGGTGGAGCCGCCCAAAGGGGCCGAGGCGGAGGTTGCCGCGCCGGTGATAGTGGAAAGAGGCGACCCGCTGTTCTGGGGCTTTGGAAACTACGGCATATACTCCGGCTACCAGCTCTACGGATCGCTGCTCAACTCCGAGCCCACGCTCCAGGGATATCTCGAGGCAAACTTCAACCTCTCGTGGAACCAATGGGAGTTCGGTTATCTCGGCATCGGCGTGTGGAGCAACACCGACCTCACCGACAAGCGCCGCGACCTTTACGGAAAGGCGTTCAACGAGTGGGATCCCAACATCCACTGGGGCAAGACGTTCTGGTTCGACGACGACCGCAAGTGGGGCCTCGACTACCGCACGACCTTCGTGTGGTACTACTACCCCCACGGACGCGGCCACGATCGCAACACGCACGGCAAGAGCCACTTCCAGTACGGCCACGACACCATGACCACCATGGACTGGAACCACTACTTCGAGTTCAAGAACCCCTATCTCAACCCGTTCGTGAACTGGGTGCACGAATACCACGAGAACAAGGCCAACCTCTGGGAAATGGGCGTGAAGCGCACATTCGTGCCGATTGACAAGCTCTCCATCACCCCGCAGATGGTGTGGACGTACCGCAGCCACCGCTACAACTGGTGCTTCCCAACGGCCGGCTGGACGGAGGTCCACGGCTCTGGATTCGCCACCACCAAGATCGGCGTCGATGCCCTCTACGAAATTACCCCCAACATCGGCATTTTCGCGAAGGTGTACTGGTGCCACGTCTACGACCACTCGCTGCGCGCGGCGGCCGAGCATGGCAGCGGCGGCGACTACGGCCAGTACAAGGACTTCGCATGGGGCGGCGTGGGCATAGCCGTGAAATTCTAAGGAGCCAGCAATGACAACCGTCGTCAACCACCCTCTGGTGGACCACCGCATGGCCTACATGCGCGACGTCGCCACACAGCCAAAGCTCTTCCGCGAGCTAGTGAGCGAGATAACCACATTCCTCGCGTACGAGGCGCTGAAAGACCTCGCCACCGAGGAGGTCCCGATTCAGACCCCCTTGACTAAGACCGTGGGCCGGAAGGTGGCCGAGGACATCGTGCTCGTGCCCATCCTGCGCGCCGGCATGGGAATGCTCGACGCCATGCTGCACGTGCTGCCATACGCCAAGGTGGGCGTGCTGGGCATGCAGCGCAACGAGGAGACCGCCGAGCCCGTGCCGTACTACGCCAAGGTGCCACCGGCCAAGGGCCACGAGCTTGCCATAGTGATCGACCCGATGTTCGCCACGGGCGGCAGCGCGGTTGACGCCGTGTCGCAGCTGAAGAAGCTCGGATACAGGAAGATAATCTTCCTCAACCTCGTCTCGGCCCCTGAGGGCATCGAGAACTTCGAGAGCCACCATCCAGACGTGCCGGTGTTCACCGCCGCAAAGGACGAGCGCCTGAACTCGCACTTCTACATAGTTCCCGGGCTTGGCGACGCCGGCGACCGCATATTCGGCACGCTCTGAGGAGCATTGAGCAATGAAGAGCCTTGAATCCTACATCCGCTCGATTCCCGACTTCCCGAAGCCGGGGATCGAGTTCCGCGACGTCACCGGAATCCTCGACAGCGCCGACGGGCTTCGCCTGGCCATAGACCAGCTGGCCGACCGCCTGGAGGGCGTGGCGTTCGACGCCGTCGTGTCTATGGAGTCGCGCGGCTTCATCTTCGGAATGCCGCTTGCGTACAAGCTGAACAAATCGTTCGTGCCGGTGCGAAAGCCCGGAAAGCTGCCGCGCGAGACGGTTTCCGCCTCCTACGAGCTGGAGTACGGCACGGACGCTCTTGAGATGCACAAGGACGCGCTCAGGCCTGGCGCGCGGGTCGTCGTTGTGGACGACCTGCTCGCGACCGGCGGCACGGCCGAGGCATGCGCGCGGCTTGTCGATGCCGTGGGGGCGAAGGTGGTGAAGATGCTCTTCGTCATGGAGCTGGAGGGATTCGCCGCCCGCTCCAGCAAGCTCGCCGGCCACGATGTGGACGCGCTTGTGCGCTATCCCGGAAAGTAGACCGTTTCCGTGACTTTCGCGACTGTAAAATTCAGGTCCTTCCTCCCCGCCGCGACATTCGCGATGGCGGCCGAGTTCCTCATGGGGCTCTCCGATTCGGTCATCTGCGGACAAATCCTCGGCGAGACCGGACTAGCGGCCGTCAACTTGATGCAGGGTGTGTTCGAGATCGTCACGTTTGTGGGGATGATGGCCACCGTGGGCACGAGCGTTCTCTTCGCGACGGAGCTAGGCGCATTGCACGTGCGCCGTGCGCGTGGCTACTTCACGCTCGGGGGCCTCTCTTCGATTGTGCTGGGTCTGATGATCGCGGCCGTGCTTGCGCTCTTGCGCAATTCCGTAATCGCAGCGTTTGGCGCGTCGCCGGAAGTGTCGGCCATGACGTCGTCGTATTGGCTGTACTATCTCCCGGCCGCGGCCATGCAGCCTGTGGCCTTTTTCCTCGGCACGATGTGCTACACCGATGGCGACGCGAAGCTCTCCTTCGTTTCCTACATCGTGCAGTTGGGCGGGAACTGCCTGCTTTCCGTGCCGCTGACCATGGCCTACGGCGCGGCAGGGTGTGCCATAGGCACTGGACTCGGCGCGTTTCTGGCGATCGTCGTCCTGTTGTTCCATTTCCGCAGGAAGGGATGCATGCTGGGCTTTTCGCGGCATTTTGCGGCGCCTGACCTTCTGCGCATGGCCCGCACCTCCTTCGGCGACGCCAGCAAGAACATGGGCAAGTCGGTTTTGATGTTCGCCCTCAATGCCTATGTGATCGCGCAGTTCGGCTCTCAGATGCTGCCGGTTCTTGCGGTAGTGGTGATGACCATCGGCATATCCGAGGTGTTCGACGGCGTGGCGAACGCCGCCCAGCCGCTTGCGAGCGTCTACATAGGCGAGAGGAACACGTTCCTGACCAAGCGCGTGATGCGCGTGGCGCTGATCACGGCGATAGTGGAGGGATGCGGCGTAATGCTGCTTCTGCTTGCCTTCCCTGACCTGATGCTTCTCCTGGCCGGCGTGAGCGATGCGGCCACGGTATCCGAGGCGCGCATTGCCGTGAGGCTTGTCTCGGTTGCGCTGACGGGCCTTGCGCTCGTGCTGCTGTTCAACTCCTACTACGTCTTCATCAAGCGTGAGGTGCTCTCCACCGTGCTGACGCTGGCGGCTGTGCTCGTGGCGCCGCTTGCGCTCTTCCCCATCGGCGGTTCGATCTGGGGGGCGCGCGGCGTATGGCTTGCGCTCGGCCTTGCGCCAGGGATCGCCATCGGCCTTTTCGCATTGTGCCTGCTGGCCTATGGAGGCCGCCGCCGCTTCCCGTTCCTTCTGCCGTCCGGCCGCGAGGACGCCCTGCGCGTCTTCGACCTTGAGCTTGAGCCTGTGGCCATCTGCGCCACCTCGGCGGCCGTGGCGGAGCATCTCAAGGCGAAGGGCGTTGACGCGCGCCGCGCGTCGAAGGCGGCCCTCCTCGTGGAGGAGGCGCTTATGGTCGTGCGCGACCGCAACGCAGGCAGGCTCATAAGGGCCGAGGTGACGATCGATCTGGGCGACGGACTTACGCTGTTCATCCGCGACGACGGCGAGATATTCGACATCACGGATGCGGATGCGAGGGTCTCCTCGCTCCGCAGCTATCTCGTTTCCAACCTGATGACGGCGATCCCCAGCCGCCGCAACCTCACCACAACCGGATTCAACCGAAACGTGTTCAAACTATGATGAGACATTTCATGCTTCTTGCGCTTGCCGCACTTGCAGGCTGCTCGGACAGGTCCGGGCGGCAGGCGGTCGATCCGCGCATCGCGGACGCGTCGCGTCCGCTGGTGTTCTTGACAAATCCGGAAGAGCCTCCCTGCTCCTACGTCGACGCCTCCGGGCAGATCGCGGGGAGCGACGTCGCCCTTGCGAGGCGCATCGCCGCGAAGATGGGGCGTAAGCTCGCCGTCGAGGGCGTTCCGTTTCCCAGGATACTGCCGCGTCTCAGGGAAGGAACCGCGGATTTCGCCATCTCGACCATCACCATAACGGAAGCGCGGCGCCGCGACGTGGATTTCTCAGAGCCGTACAAATCTGGCGGCGGATGCTTTCTCTACCATGCGAAGGGGCGCAGGCCGCGCATGTCGCAGCTCGCCTCGCTCCGCGTGGGCGTGGAGACGGACTCCTCCCACGACCTCTACCTCTGCTTCCACGGATGCGACCCGGTGCGCTTCGACGGCCTTGCGGACTCTATCGCCGCGCTGGAGAAGGGCGAGATCGACGCCGTGTTCTTCGACGCCATCCAGCTGAAGTCGTATGCGGAAAGATCCGGCGGAAGGCTCGCGGTCACGCCGCAGGTGACGCGCGAATTCTACGGCGTCGCCGTGGACAAGCGGCGGCCCGACGTGCTCGCGGCGGCCAACGCCGTCATCGCCGGGGGAGGTGCGGAATGACCGAACGCCGCAGCCTCAACATCAAGCTAGTCCTGAGCGTGGTCGCGGCCTTCGCGCTCTCGATGGCGTTCACATGGTTCCTCCACGGATGGCTCTCCGAGCGCGACGCCTACGCGCTCATCGACCGCGCGTTCGAGAACGTCGAGGACGAGATCAAGGACTGCGTGGACGAACGGCTCGTGCGCCAGTGCATGGCGGTGCGCGAACGGCTCGAGGAGGGCTATCCGCAGGACGTCGCGTCGCTCCAGGCGCTTGCGCGCGAGATGCGCGTCACCGAGATAAGCGTGGCGGACTCGAAGGGCGACGTTGTGGGCTCATCCGAGCCGGACTATCTGGCCGGCCCGGGAAAGCCCGCGTTCAACTTCGCCACGGCCGGCGGAAAGGCCGAGGACATGATGTGCCTGGTGACGGGGGACGAGACCGAATACTGCCAGCCGTTCCGCGGAAACACCGCGAACGGGGCGTGGCGCAAGTTCGTGGGCGTGTGGAGGCCGGAGGGCGGTTTCGTGGAGATCGGGTGCGACGGCGCCGCGCTGCGCGGGCTTTCCCGAGCGTCCATCGTGGACCTCTTCCGTAACTGGCGCGTGGGAGGGAAGGGCGGAATCGTCGTCACCACGGCCTCGGGGCTGGTCCTCTCCGACTACGTCGAGCCCAACCGCGAGGGTTCGCAGTGGATCAATCCCGACGACACGTTCTACTGGAAGCGCAAGGAGATTGAGAGCTTCCCAACGTACGTGATGGTGCCGAAGGACTCCGCCGCCGTGCAGCGCGACGTTCTCGTGGGCGCCACGGCCGCGTTGAACGGGGCGGCGCTAGTGTTCGTGGCGCTGCTCGTGGGCATCGTCATATCGGCTTTCGTACGCCGCCAGATGCGCCTGCAGGCCGCGAAGGAGCTCGAGATGGCGAAGGACATACAGCTCGCGGCGCTGCCGAACGTGTTTCCGCCGTTCCCGGACGAGACGCGCTTCGACATCTGGGCGTCGATGGAGACGGCGAAGGAGGTGGGAGGGGACTTCTACGACTTCTACTTCACCGGGCAGGACCGCGTTCTGTTCCTTGTGGCCGACGTCAGCGGGAAGGGCGTTCCCGCCGCGATGTTCATGATGCGCGCGAAGACTCTCATCAAAAGCATCGCGCAGACCGGCAAGCCGCTGGCGCAGGTGTTCGACGAGGCGAACGAGGCGCTGTGCGAGGGCAACTCGTCCAACACCTTCGTCACCGTGTGGGCCGGCGAGATCGACACGCGCACAGGACACGTGACATACGTGAACGCGGGGCACAACTTCCCCGTGCTGCTGCGCGGCGGCAAGGCGGAGTTCCTCAAGTCGCGGCCTTCGCTCGTCCTTGGCGCAATGCCGGGCATCCGCTATCGGGCCGGCGAGCTGCAGCTGGCGCCGGGCGATGCGATCTACCTCTACACGGACGGCATCGTCGAGCAGCCGGACGCGTCAGGAGAGCTTTACGGTGATGCGCGGCTCCTGAACCTGCTCTCGGCCCGCGACTATCCGCGCAACGCCGCCCTCGCGGCGGTGGTCGAGGACGTGCGCCGCCATGCTGCCGGCGTGGAGCAGGCCGACGACTGCACGCAGCTCGTCATCCGATACCACGGCGAGCCGCCGGCAGACGGCGGAACGCCGGAACCATCTTTGAAATAGGGGAGAAGCCATGGAAGTCAAGACAAAGACAGAAGGAAGCAAGCTGACCATCGCGGTCAGCGGACGCGTTGACACGGTCACGGCGCCCGAGCTCGAGGCGGCCCTCAAGTTCGGGGATGCCACGAGCGTGGTGATCGACCTCGGGAACGTGCCGTACATGAGCTCGGCGGGGCTGCGTCTGCTCCTTTCCTCCCACAAGACGATGCTCGGGAAGGGGGGCGAGCTGCAGATCGCCAACGTTCAGCCGTCCGTCAAGGAGGTGCTAGCCATAACAGGCTTCTCCGATATCTTCAATCTGGCGTAAGGCGGACAGAAAGGCGGCGTCGAGATGAACGACATCAAGGAAGCGATCAGGAAGCTGGAGAAGTCCATCCTCGAGGACGGCAAGGTCGACCGCGCGGAGGCGCAGATACTCCTTGCGTTTGCGAAGTCCCTCGCGGCGGACAACGCCGAGATGGCGGAGTTCGTGAAGATTCTGGAGGATGTGCTGGAGGACGGCGTAGTCACGCCCGACGAGTCCGTACGCATCGGCGCGTACCTCAAGTGGCTCACGCGCGAGGCGGAGTCCAACGAGCCCGAAACCGGCTTCTTCGGCCGTTTCTTCAAGCTTAAGAGAAACCGCACCACGGTCAAGACCGAGGTGGTGGCCGGCATAACCACGTTCATGACGATGGCATACATCCTCGCCGTGAACCCGAACATACTATCTGCGGCCGGCATTCCGCGCGGCGGCGTGTTCGTGGCCACGGCCGTGGCGGCGGTGGTGGGCACGCTCCTGATGGCGTTCATGTCGAACTACCCGTTCGTGCTGGCGCCGGGCATGGGGCTCAACGCGTTCCTCACGTACGGCGTGGTGCTGGGGATGGGCTACAGCTGGCAGTTCGCGCTTCTCGCGGTGTTCGTGGAGGGTCTCGTTTTCCTCGCGCTGTCGCTCACGCCGGTGCGGGAGGGAATATTCAACGCCATCCCGTTCTGCCTGAAGAAGGCGGTAGCTGCCGGAATAGGCCTGTTCATCTGCCTTATTGCGATGAAGACGGCCGGGATCGTCGTTGCCAACCAGGCCACGCTGATCTCGCTTGTGAAGTTCCGCGAGGTCTCCTTCCACACGCACGGGATATGCGCCGTTCTGGCGCTCGTCGGCACGGTGTTCACGGGCTTGATGCTCGTGAAGGGCCTCAAGGGCGCGATACTCTTCGGCATCCTCTTCACATGGGGCTTGGGCATGGCCGCGCAGGCGTGCGGCATATATGTGCCGGACCCTGCAAACAGCTTCTTCTCGCTCTATCCTGACTTCTCGGTCAAGGGCCTCGCGCAGAACTTCACCGAGTTCGGCGGCACTGTGGGCGCGCTCTTCAACCCCGACGCCTGGACGTTCACGAAGGACGGTGCCGTCGTAAAGTCCGGCTGGACGCTCGTCAAGACGCTCGACTTCTTTGTGGTGATGTTCGCGTTCTTCTTCGTGGACCTCTTCGACACCCTGGGCACTCTCATCGGCGTCTCGATGAAGGGCGGGTTCCTCGACAAGGAAGGCAGGCTGCCGCGCATCTCCGGCGCGCTTTGCGCCGACTCCATCGCCACCTCCGTCGGCGCGGTGTTCGGCACCTCCACCACGACGACGTTCGTAGAGTCGGCATCAGGCGTCATGGCAGGCGGCAAGACCGGCCTCACCGCGGTCACATCGGCCGCGCTCTTCGCGCTCGCCATCGTGTTTGCACCAGTGTTCCTCGCGATTCCCGGATTTGCGACGGCCCCCGCGCTCATCATAGTCGGCTACATGATGCTTTCGTCGTGCGCCGACGTGAACTGGGGCGACGCCGGCGAGGCCGTACCCGCGTTCCTCGCCGTCGCCGCGATGCCGTTCACGTACTCGATATCGGAGGGCATCATGTTCGGCGTCATCGCGTACACGGTGATCAACGCCTGCGCCGGAAACTTCAGGCGCATCCACTGGATCATGTATGTTCTCACGGCCCTCTTCATCGCGAAGTACGCGCTGATGTAATGGTGTTCCCCGGCAAGGACTAGCATCGAGAATCTTTCAAGCAGGTGAATCGTCAACGAACAAAGGAGTAAAGCAATGGCCACACAAAATGCAAGCTCGTGGACGCTGGCGCAGCTGTTAGTGGCTGCCGAGCGCTTCACGTTCGAGGACGGCAGGGCGGACATAAACGAGGCCAAGGCGCTGATCGGCCTCGTGCATCCGTTTGCCGAGATGGATACGGATCTGGCAGCCTTCGAGAAGCTGCTCGTGGCAATAGCCGAGGATGGCGTCGTCACTGACGAGGAGTCCGCCGATCTCGCAGCGGCCATCGCCAACCTACGCAAGAAGCTCCAGTCGTCCGACGCAGTCTACGACGCGCGGACGCTCGGCCTTCCAAAGATGGGCATACTCGGCGTGCAGCACATGTTCGCCATGTTCGGCGCGACGATTCTCGTGCCGATACTTACGGGCCTTTCGCCCAGCGCCACCTTGCTGTGGGCGGGCCTTGGCACGCTGCTCTTCCATCTCGTCACCAAGCGGATCGTGCCGGCGTTTCTGGGGTCGTCGTTCGCCTATCTCGCCGGCTACTTCACGCTCGCGGGCCTGGCGGGCACGGCTGGATACGAGAACTGCTCGAAGCAGGTCATGCTCCAGTACGCATGCCTCGGCGTGGCGTCGTCCTCGCTCGTCTACTTCATAGTGGCCGGGTTCGTGAAGGCGTGCGGAGTGAAGACGGTGATGAAGTTCTTCCCGCCTGTGGTCACAGGCCCGATCATCGTCGGCATCGGGCTTGTGCTCGCGCCTGTCGCCATCAACAGCTGCACTACCTGCTGGCCTGTGGCAATTGTTGCGATCATTACGGTGATCGCGTTCTCGATCTTCGGGCGCGGCATGTTCAAAATCATTCCGATACTGATGGGCGTCGTGTTCTCGTATGTGGCGGCCGTGATCTTCGGCAAACTCGGCTGGTGCGACGCGATAAACTACAAGGCAGTGTCCGAAGCGGCGTGGATCGGGCTTCCCGTGAAGATGGAGAACACGGTGTTCCCGCTCCTTTCAAACCCCGACTGGGGCAAGATCCTCAGCGCAGTGGCCATCGTCTTCCCGCTTGCGTTCGCGACGATAATGGAGCACGTGGGCGACGTCTCGGCCATCAGCTCCACGGTGAAGCGCAACTTCTTCGAGAACCCAGGCCTGCACCGCACGATGCTGGGCGACGGCCTCGCCACGTGCCTTGCCTCGCTCTTCGGAGCCCCGGCAAATACGACGTACGGCGAGAACACCGGCGTTCTCTCCCTTTCCCGCGTGTACGATCCGAGGGTCATCCGCATAGCCGCATGCCTTGCGATCCTCGTCTCGTTCTGCCCGAAGTTCTCCACGTTCATCGGCACCATCCCCGGCGCGACGATCGGCGGCGTGTCATTCATCCTCTACGGAATGATCTCCGCAGTCGGCGTGCGGAACCTCGTTGAGAGCCAGGTGGACCTCGGCAAGGGTCGCAACATGCTAATCGCGGCGCTGATCCTAGTGCTCACTCTCGGCATTACATTCTCGAAGGCCGGCGCCGTGGCCTTTACTGTAGGCTCTCTCAAGATATCGCTTTCCGGCCTCGCCATCGGCGCGATCATGGGCATCTTGCTGAACGCTATCCTCCCAGGAAAGGACTATTCCTTCTCCGAAAGCGCGCCGACGATCAAGGACGCCGACCGCTTCGGCGGCGTGAGGGACTGATGCAGCCGCCGCGCTTGGCGGCAGAAAACGAAAGAATGCAGAAAATGAACGGATATCCAGAAGTGAGACTGCGCCGAATGAGGCGCACTGCGGCAATTCGCGACATGTTCGCCATGCCCACGCCCGGTCCCGAGAAATTCATATGGCCCGTCTTCGTGGCGCCAGGCTCTGGCCGCCGGGAGGCGATCGCCTCGATGCCGGACCAGTTCCGCTATTCGGCGGACGAGCTCGTCAAGGCGCTTGCGCCGGTCGTCGCCCAGGGCGTGAAGAGCGTGCTGCTCTTCGGCGTGCCTGATGCGCAAGGCGAGGGCAAGGACGAGTGTGGCACCTCCGCGGCCGATCCGCACGGAGTGGTGCAGCGCGCGATCCCTGTTCTGCGCGCTGCGTATCCGGACCTCGTGATATTCACCGACGTGTGCCTTTGCGCGTACACGAGCCACGGACACTGCGGCCCGCGCGATCCCGATGGCGACGTCGACAATGACGCCGCCTGCGAGATGCTCGCCCGCGTGGCGGTGAGCCATGCGCGCGCAGGCGCTGACGGTGTGGCGCCGAGCGCGATGATGGACGGACAGGTTGCCGCGATCCGCCACGCCCTCGACGAGGAAGGTTTCACCAAGACTCTTCTCGTTTCCTACTCCACGAAGTTCGCCTCGCAGATGTATGGTCCATTCCGCGACGCCGAAGGCTCCGCTCCTGGACATGGCGACCGCCAGGGCTATCAGGCGAGCGCGCGCGATCCACGCACCGCTCTGCGCGAGTCGGTTCTCGACGAGGCCGAAGGCGCGGACGCGCTGATGGTCAAGCCCGCGCTCTTCTACCTCGACATGATCCGCGAAGTGTCGCAGCGCACGCTCCTGCCGGTCATGGCATACAATGTTTCTGGCGAATACTCAATGATTCATGCGGCCGCGGCTGCAGGCTACTGCGATCTATACGCCACCGCGCGCGAGTCGCTCGACGCGATATTCCGCGCAGGCGCCACGCAGGTCATCTCCTACTGGGCTCCGTTCTACAGCAGGATATACCATATGGGCTGATCATCGTCATGACGACAAGAAAGACGGCAATCTCTCTGGCGCTCGTTGGACTGGCTTTTTACGGCTGGGCAGAACGGGTGTCTTCCGATCTGGCCGCTCGTGCCGTCAACAAATTGATCGCGCAGGACGACCAGATGGAGTGCTCGGTCAAGGGAACGGTATCGTCCGTGCGCCTTTGCACCGCTACGAACGGCGCGGCCTTCTACGTCGCCAGACTGACTGGCGGCGGTTTCGTCGTGACGTCGACGGACACGGAGATCGATCCTGTCGTCGCCATTTCGTCGGAGGCGGATCTTGTCGAGGACTTCAGGAATCCGCTGTGGTCGCTACTGGTCGGCGACATGGCGGCCCGCATGGAGGCTGTGGAGGAGAAGAGCAGATCTGGTGCCAGATTGACGTCGGTTGCAGCTCCGAGAGAGTCGTCCATGTCGTCATCCGCGGCGCGCTGGGCGAGCCTTACGGCATCGGAGTCTCGTCTGCAGAGCTCCGGCAGGTCGAAGATTTCGGATGTGCGCGTGGCTCCGCTTCTCAAGACGAAATGGGGGCAGTCTGATGTTGCCGGCAGGCCATGCTTCAATTACTACACGCCGGGACACTATGTCTGCGGGTGCGCGGCAACGGCGGCAGCGCAGATTCTCCGCTACCACAAGTTCCCCAAGGCGGCCGTGGAACCGCATACATTCAAGGTGTCAGTGTCTGGCCGCCAGACTGCTTTGACGCAGAAGGGCGGCGTCTATGACTGGGACAGCATGCCCTATGTTCCGGGCAGCACGACGACGACTGCCCAGCGAAAGGCCATTGGAAAATTGACCTATGATGTTGGCCTGGCGGTCAACGGGAGCTACTCTCCGGATGAAACGTGGGGATATTTAGGCTCCTTCGTCGATCTTTGCATTGAATGGGGCTATGCGCATGCGTCGCTCTACCACGAATCCGGATGGAAGCTTTTTGCAAAGTCCCACTTGTATTCTGTGCTGATTCCCAACCTGAGCGCGAAACTTCCAGTAGGCGTTGGACTTCGTGGCTCGTCAGGAGGAGGGCATTACGTCGTGGCCGACGGATATGGATATCTGGACGGCTTGTTCAGCGTTCACCTGAACTTTGGCTGGGATGGGAATAGTGATGCATGGTATGTCTTGCCGGGAACGATCTCCGAGGGAGGATATGCTTTCCCTGGCGTCGAGGATATTTGCGGCAACATATATCCCAATGGCCCGGAGAGAGGAGGGATCGTCAGCGGGCGGGTTTTGTCGTCCTCTACAAAGAAGCCTGTGTCGGGAATCGTAGTGACGGCGACGAACAGCAGCGGTGAGATACTGCGAACAAAGACGGATGCGAAGGGAATCTACGCGTTTATTCTGCCGGCAGGTGATGGTGGCTGGTGGTCTTCTTATGATGAAGACGAATGGGAGGTGTCTCTTGAGAATGCATCTCCCACGTCATATTCGTTGCGTATCTGGGATGACGAGAACTACTACGACCAGGACTTCTCCGTTCGCCTCCACACGGTGAAGTTTGATGCGAATGGAGGAAGCGGCACCACGAGCCGGACGTGCAATGTGCTTGGAACATTGCCAACGACGAAGCGCACGGGCTACACGTTCGAAGGATGGTTCACGGAACCGGGCGGCGGCGTAGAGGTGACGGAGACTACGTGGCCAACTGGCAACGTGACATACTACGCGCATTGGAAGGCGATCCCATACACTGTGATGTTCAACGCCAACGGCGGCGAAGGGGAAATGGCGCCGATGGCGTTCCTCTACGACGAGACGCAGGCGCTTAGCCTTAACGAGTTTTTGAGGGACGACGTTCCGTTTCGCGGCTGGTCGCTTTCGCCGAGGGGTCTGCTGGCGTTCTCGGACGGAGAGATGGTGAATAACCTCACCGCCGTTTCCAACGGCGTGGTGACTCTATATGCCGTATGGTACGGGGATGTTGTGACGGCGGCGACGGGGGATTACATCAAGGCACCTCTCGCGGTGCTTGGGTATGACGTCCCGACGGACGGCAAGACGCCGTACGAGGTGAAGGCGTATGGCCTGCCCGCCGGGCTGAAGCTCAAGTGCAACGCTGCTGTGAAGGACAAGAAGGGGAAGGTGGTCAAGAAGGCGAAGGTGGAATGGTGGATCGAGGGCGTGCCTACGGCCGCGCTAGACTTCCTCACGAAACCGGCGTACCTCGTCATCACCGCCAACGGCAGGACGGAGACTCTGCCGCTCTTGCTCGAAACTCTTGCACAGGATGTGAAGGATCTCGGCGAAATTGCGCTCGGAACGTCGGTCAACACGAAGGAATGGCTCACGGGCGTGGGCGCAGGCTGGTCTGTATCCGGCCTTCCGGCCGGGCTAAAGTTCGCGTCCAAGAAGATTACGGCGACCTCCGGCAAGAAGCCGGTGACTGTTGCCGAGGCGTATTCTGTCTACGGCAAGACGACTAGGGCGGGACTCTTTACCATCACGGCGAAGAAGAAAAAGGGCGCGTACTACGAGACGAAGAAGTACAGGCTGCTCGTGACGCCGAAGTCGGTGGATGCGGCTCGGTTCGGAGAGGACCTCACGAACATCACCACAATGGCGTATGTGCCATTCGATTGGGGCCTTACGAACGATGTTTCGTCCATCGGCGGAAAGGTGGCGAAGGTTGCGGGTTTGCCGGCGGGACTGACGTTTGCGGCGGCCGATACATATGCCTACAAGAATGCGAAGAAGAAGACGGGCAAATATCTGAAGCAGCCGGGGCAGACGATCGTCGGCACGCCCACGAAGCCAGGCACATATGTGGTGACATTCACGAAGAACGTGAAAAGCGGCAAGACGACAGTTGCGAAGACGGCGCAGATTCTGTGGAGGGTCATCGCGAACGACGCGCCGCTGTCGCTTGGATTCAACGAAGCCGGCGGCGTGGTCGAAAGTGGGACGGTGGGATTGAAGTACGGCGATCTGCTCGCTTTCAATGCAACCGAAGGCGCGAAGATTACGGCGAGCGGGTTGCCGACGGGAATCAAGCTTGTCGACCTTGGCGGCGGAGAGTACGCCTTTGTAGGCTTTACGACGAAGGCAGGCACGTACCTCGTCACCGTGACCGCCACGCTGAAGGGGAAAACCGTACGCCAGCGCCTCGCGTTGAAGGTGGGTGGATTGCCCGCATGGGCGAAGGGTTCGTTCAATGGAAGTGTTAGGGGCGCGGGAAATGGAGAATGGGAATCGGAGGTGACGAATGGACTCGCCGCGATTACAGTGTCGTCTGTTGGAAAGATCAGCGGCAAGTTCCAGGAGCTTGGCACTAACTGGACGTTCAGCGCGACTAGCTACACGGCGCGCTCGGCGATTGCGCCCTACCAGGATGCGTTTATCTGTTCCAACATCGTTGCCAAATACGCCTACAAGGTGAAGAGCGGGAAAACGACCGTGACGAAGTATGTGACGCGGCCTTTCCAATTTGCCGTATCCTCGGTCCCGGTCGTCTCGGTTGTCTCGGATGTCCCGGATGTCCCGGTTCGCGGCGTCGTAACGATGACCGAAGAAGATGGCTCGACAATTGAGGCATGGCAGAACCTGTGGGGAAGGGCGAACTACAAGGCGCTTGGGCAGGATCTTTTCTACACGAGCAAGGCAAAACCGTACAGGACGTTCACAATAAAGGGCGCGTCCGAGGAGGGCGCGGCGATGGGGCTTGCTCCGCAGATGACATTGGCATTGAAGGTTACGCCGAATGGTGTGGCAATTGCCACGATGTCGTTCGACACGGGCAGGACGAAGAAGGATCCGAAGACGAAGAAGACCGTGAAGATCATCTACAAGGCGACATGCCAGACGGTGGTTATTCCTTGTTCTCCTGCGGATGCGGAGACGTTTGAAGGTGTGGTTCTGCTATATTTTGCGCCGTCTCTTGCCAATGACTTTGAGGGTTTCGCCGGCAGTGTTGTCGTGCCATAGCACCTTTTCGCCCCTGTACACCTTCACACGTTCAAACTTTCAGCTCTTCAAACTTTCAAACTTTTATGATCTGCAGTTGCCGGTGGCGCCGAGAGGATTTGCGGCGGCGGAAACCAGGGCGGGGAAGTCGCAGTTGAAGTCGCGCACGTTTCCGCAGAGAACGTCTATGAAACCGCAGGTCTGCAGGTCGCCGACGTGCGATAGAAACGCGAAGCCTCGTCCGCCAAGGCAGCCGCATGGAGGGCGGGAGGGCGGGGCGTTGTGCGTGTGGCGCCATTCGGCCCAGTAGGCGGGCGCGGAAGGGCAGCATGTCTCCTTGATGGGAAGGGGTCCGGCGACTGTCTTTGCGAAGGCCCAGTCCAGCACCGCGCGTGTGGCGTCCGGCGAAAGGGCGTAGTCGGCGATGGCCTTACCGCGGCCTACGGGCACGAGGAAGAAGAGGTCTAGCTTCGCGGCGCCCTGGGTGACGGCGAGCGCGTAGAGTTCTTCAAGGCGGTCCACGTTGAGCGTGGAGACCGTTGTGTTCATCTGGAAGGGCATGCCGACTTCGCGTGCGGCGCGCATGGCGCGCATCACGTTGTCGAAAGCGCCTGATACGCCGCGGAAGGCGTCGTGAGATGCGGCGTCGGGTCCGTCAATGGAAAACGAGCATGCCGCCACGCCGGCGTCCTTCAAGGCGGCGAGGCGCTCTGGCGTGACGAGAAGCCCGCACGGGGCCATCACACTGCGGATGCCGAGGCGAGTGGCGTGGGAGACGAGATCTAGAATGTCTGGGCGCATCATCGGCTCGCCGCCCGTCCAGATGATCATCATCTCCGGCGGACCGATTCGTTCTGGTTTCTTGGCGGCGAGAGGCGCTAGCGAGTCGAGCACCTTCATGCATTCCGCGGTTGATAGTTCATGTTCATACGGCACATCGGCCGCTCCTGCGCGGCAGTGGCGGCAGCGCAGCGGGCAGCGTCTTGTGACTTCCCAGGCAATCACGCGCGGGAGGGCGAATTTTGCGGCTGAAATTTCCATTGCGGATATTCTATCAAATTTTTCGATTTCCCGCTTGCATTTCCGCGTAAAATTTCATATCATATATCCGTTTTCCTCACGGAGGGATGGCCGAGTGGCTGAAGGCAACGGTTTGCTAAATCGTCATACGGGCTAAACCCCGTATCGGGGGTTCAAATCCCCCTCCCTCCGCCAATCCCGCAGCGGTTCACTCAATGACCGCTTCGGCGAGTTTTGCGTCGATGCGCTTGTCGCTTATGGGCTCTGGAGTGTGAAGCTCCTGCGCGAACAGCGACACGCGGTACTCCTCAAGCATCCATCGTATTTCCGCAAGCCCTGACGCGGAGAACTTGACTTCCGCCTTGCCTGCCGCTGCGTCGCGGTAGAGGATCCAGTATGGCGCGAAGCGAGCCTCCTTGGCCTTGTCGCCTGCGGGGTTCGTGCGGGCGCGCTCCACGCGCAGCATCGCGCCTTTGAGGTAGCGCTCGTAGTGGCGAAGTCGCGCGAGCGGAACGCTGCGAGGGAAGCCGGGATAGAGCAGCCATGCGAGCTGCGTGCGGATCGAGTCCGCCGTCTCCTCGTTGATTCCAGCCTCTTCGATGCGGTCCTCAATCTTCGCCGCCGCAGTGTAGGATGCCGTGAATATGTGCGCGATCTCGGCCTGCGCTTCGTTGAATGCGCCGCGGCATTCGCGCAGGCGGCGGTCGAACGCGGCGGCGTCGCGCACGCTGGGGCGGCCGCGCACAAAAGCCTCGAAGACTGCGCCTGAGAGGATGTCCCGCGACGCGCGTTCGTCTTCGTAGTTGATCGACTTAAGATACAGCTGCGCGCCGAGAGGAAGCGACTTTCGTCGGAACGGGACGCGTACCCTTTCGCCTAGGGCCAGAAGGAAGAGGCGGGCAACGCCCGCAGAGTGGGCGGCCGCCGCTTCGGTGGCGTTCGCGTAGAGGCGCAGCGAGGCGCCTGTGCCGTCGTCGTGCAGCGCGGGGAAGTGCTCTAGCGTCCAGCCCGCCTTCGCGTCGGTGGTCTTCTCCGGTATCGTGCCGAACGTCCATGTGGTACTCGGCGTGGTGGCGGCGTCGTTCGGCGTCGCCGCAAGCGTGGAGGAGGGTGCCGCCTTGACGCCGGCCTGTGCGAGTGCCTCCTCTAGATTGCGCGAGCAGGCGAGGACGCGTCCCGTTGCGTCGTCGCGGATGCGGAAGCGCACTTGCAAGTGGGGCGGCAGCTTGAGATTCGCCCAGGCGTCCGGCGGAATGCGGAAGCCCCATTCGCTGTAGATGGTGTGCCGCACGGCGTCGAGGAGCGGCTCGGAGCCGGGCTTCAGGTGGACGAGAAGACCGCTTACGGTGTCGTCGATCGGGGTGAGCACGCGTCGCTGGGCGGAGGGCAGCGACGATATGAGATACGTGAGCTTTTCGGGGAGGGCGCCCGGGACGAGCCAGTCGGCGCGCCAAAGGCGCAGGGCTGCGGCTGAGGACTTGCGCACGGTGCAGGTGATGCCGTCCTGCGATTCGTCGTCCGGCGTGTTGCGGTAGGTTAGCGCCATCTTCACGCCGCCGATCGTGATGGAGTCGGGGAAGTCTGCGGCCTGAACGTCGTCCGCAGGCCACCAGTCGCATTTCCTCAGGATGAACCGTGCCTTGGGGAACGAAGGGTCGTTGGGCGCGGCGAGCCATTTGCGCAGGGCGTGCGCCGATGCGACGTGAGGAGGGATGACGGCGGCGAAGTGGGCGGCGAGGCCTTCCGAGTTGAACAGCTCGGGACGGCGCGCCTTTTCTGCGCGGCGGCGGATGGCGTCGAGAAGCGCGTTGTTCTTCCGCACTTCCGGCGGAGGATTGGTGAACTCGCCGTTCACTAGTGCGTGCAGGATGAAGATCTCGCGGGCGAGCGGCAGATTGACGCGGCTGAAGTCGCAGCGGCGCGACGGCACGATCACGAGGCCGTACAGCATAACCTGCTCCGTCGCGCGTACGAAGCCGCTCTGGGCCTCCCATTCCGGCGAGTGGTAGCTGTGGCGGCAGAGCGCGCCAGCCACCGGCTCGATCCATTCAGGGTCGATGGCCGCCGCGTTGCGCGCGAAGAGGCGCGCGGTGTCCACGAGCTCGCCCGCCATCAACCAGGGAGGCGTTGCCTTCTTGAGCGTGGACGACGGATGGATCGCGAAGCGAAGGCCGTGCGCGCCGCGGTATTCGTGGGCCTCCTCGTCGTATTTCCCGATGCGTCCGAGAAGGCCGGAGAGGAGAGCGCGGTGGAGGAGGGCCGAGGCTTCTTCGGGTTTGCGGGTGCGGGCCTCTGCGAACGAAAGGCCGAGGCGCTTCGAGAGGTCGGTGAGCTGGCGCGCGAGGTCGCGCCACTCGCGCATCTTGGGGTAGGAGAGGTATGTCTTCTTCGCGAGGGCGCGGAGCTTGGACTGCGAGAGCGAGGCGCACTGCTCTTCCCACCAGTCCCAGAGCTTGAGCGTGCCGAGAAAGTCCGAGCCTGGCATGCGGAAGGGCGCGTGGGCCTGCGTGGCCTTTTCGCGTTCGTCCACCGGACGCCGCCGCGGATCGTCGCAGGCCATTGCGGCCACGAGGGGGATTGCCTTCTGGAGGGTGGCGTTCTCCGATGCGGCGAGCAGCATGCGCGCGAGGCGTGGCTCCACGGGGATCTTTGCGAGCTTGCGGCCTACGTCCGTGAGCACAATGCGCGTTTCGTCGTCGCCAAGCCAGCCAGCGGTGCGCGGCGCGGGGGCGTGGGCGATCGCGCCAAGCTCGAGCAGCTCGCGCAGGCCCTCGTGGATCATTGCGGGGCGCGGAGGGTCGAGGAACGGGAAGCGCTCCACGTCGCCGAGCTTGAGGTCGAGCATCGTGAGTATCACGCCGGCGAGCGACGAGCGCAGCACTTCAGGGGGAGTGTATTCGTCGCGCGAGTTGAAGTCCTCCTCCGAGTAGAGGCGCACGCACGTTCCCGGGCCAACGCGTCCGCAGCGTCCTGCGCGCTGGCGTGCTGATGCCTGCGATACGGGTTCGATCTGAAGGCGCTGCACCTGCGTGCGGTGTACGTATCGCGAGATGCGCGCGAGGCCGGAATCGACCACGCATCTTATGCCGGGAATCGTCACGGAGGTCTCGGCGACGTTCGTGGCGAGGATGATGCGGCGGCGCGGGGATGTGTGGAAGGCGCGGCGCTGTTCGGCGGCGGGAAGGGATGCAAGAAGGGGGATGATGTCGTCGTTGGGGCGTGAATGCTCGAGGGCCGCGGCAGTCTCGCGGATGTCGCGTTCGCCGGGGAGGAACACGAGCACGTCGTCCTTCTCGGGCAGTTCGGCGATGGCGGAGGCGACGTCGCGAGGAAGGTCGAGCTCGTCGTCTTCGCGAGGAGGGCGGTATACGACTTCGATGGGGAAGAGCCTGCCTGGAACGGATATGACGGGGGCGCCGCCGAAGACGTCCGAGAAGCGCGCCACGTCGAGGGTGGCGGAGGAGACTATCACCCTGAGATCGCGTCTGCGGCGCAGGATGCGTGTGAGGATGCCTAGAAGGAAGTCGACGTTGAGCGAGCGCTCGTGGGCTTCGTCCACGATTATCACGTCGTATGCGCGCAGAAGCGGGTCGTTGCGCGTCTCCGCCAGGAGCACGCCGTCCGTCATGAACTTGATGCACGTGTCGCGCGAGACGCGGCGGTCGAAGCGGTGCTGGTAGCCCACGAGCGAGCCGACTTCGCACTTCATCTCGGCGGCGACGCGTTCGGCCATTGTGACGGCGGCGAGGCGGCGGGGCTGCGTGCAGGCGACGCGGCAGCGCTTCAGTCCGCGCGCAAGGCAGTGCTCGAGCGCCATCTTCGGGAGCTGTGTGGTCTTGCCCGAACCAGTGTCGCCGCAAACGACGACGACGGAGCTGCGCTCGAGCGCGGCGAGAATCTCGTCGCGGTGGGCGCTCACTGGAAGTTCAGGCGGATATGATGGTGTAGTCACAATTGGCGGATATTCTACTATTTTGCCGCGTTCGATGTCAATGCACGAATGCCATTGTGCGCGGTCGGCGGGTTGTGGTAAAATATGCGCCATGCAGACGAAAGACAGAGACGGCGCATTCGTTGCCGGAGAGAGCGATGGTGGATTCTTCCAGCGAGCGGAGGCCGTTCTGGGCGCCGAGGCGATGCGTGCGTTCGCTGGGACGAAGGTGGCGGTGTTCGGACTTGGCGGCGTGGGCGGATGGTGCGCCGAGGCGCTTGCGCGCACTGGCGTGGGGAAGATGCTGATTGTGGACGCCGACCGCGTGGCGCCTTCCAACGTGAACCGCCAGCTTGTGGCAATGCCTGCGACGATAGGCGAATTCAAGGCCGAGGTGCTGAAGAGGCGCCTAGAGGCGATCAACCCGCAGATCGAGGTGGATGCGAGGTGCGAGTTCTACGATGCGGATACCGCGGCGACGTTCGGGATCGAGGAATGCGACTTCGTGGTGGACGCCATCGATTCGCTGGACAGCAAGGCCATGCTGATACGCCACGCGCTGTCCTCGTCGAGTGTGACGCTGTTTTCGTCCATGGGCGCGGCACGGCGGCGCGATCCGCTGCGCGTCAGGAAGGCCGAGTTCTGGAAGGTGCAGGGGGACGGCCTTGCGCGTGCGCTGCGCGCCAAGTTTCGGAAGTCTGGCGACTTCCCGCCGCGCAAGTTCCAGTGCGTCTATTCCGACGAGCCGCCTGGCGACTGCGGGAAGGGCAGCCTCGTGCAGGTGACCGCGGTGTTCGGCTTCGCCCTCGCCGGACTCGTGATTGATGCAGCCGCCTCGCGTGCGATGCGTTCTGGGTTGATTTCCGGCGCATGATTCGCTAAAATATATGCCGACGACGGTTGGTGGGTCTAGTGCATCTTCTTTACAAACCCGAAAGGAAAAATGACGATGAAGAGAAACGAGTTGAATCGCCGTGAATTCATGCGGCTGGGCGTGGCCGCGGCCGCGCTGCCCGGAATCCTTAAGGCTGGCAAGGCGCCGGCCAACGCGGCAGGCGCGTACTACCGCGCGAACGAGACCGTGCGCGTGGCGTGCGTGGGCTATTCGGACCGCTTCCGCCAGTCTCTTCTGCCCTGCTTCAAGGGCCAGATGAAGGCGCTCAACTTCGACATGGTGGCGGTTGCCGACCTCTGGAAGAAGCGCCTTGAGGAGAACGCCGTTCCAGGCCTTGAAAGGGCGTTCGAACATAAGATCGCCGCATACCGTAGCGACGTTGAGCTCTACGAGAAGGCGAAGGACATCGACGCCGTCATCATCTCCACGGCCGACTTCCAGCATGCCCAGCACGCTACGCACGCCGTCAACGCCGGCAAGGACGCCTACTGCGAAAAGCCGATGGCCGAGGACATGTACTCCGCCAACATGCTGCTCGACGCCGTGAACGCCAAGCGCAAGGCGGGCTTCGCACCCGGCGCAGTTCTTCAGATCGGCTCTCAGCGCCGCAGCGGCCCCGCGTACCACGCCGCCAAGGCCTACCTTGAGAGCGGCAAGTTCGGCAAGCTCACATACGTGGACCTCTGCTGGAACGTGAACCAAAACCGCCGCTGGCGCCGCGACGAGAAGCTGGTGGCGTCCCTCAAGAAGGAGGACATCGACTGGAACCTCTGGCTTCTCGACCGCGATCCCGCGAGCTACGCATTCGATCCGCGCAAGTACCTCGAGTTCCGCCTCTTCTGGCCGTTCTCGAGCGGCATCCCCGGCCAGTGGATGTGCCATCAGATCGACACGGTGGGCTGGTACACGGGCCTTCTCCATCCGCTCAGCGCGGTGGCTTCGGGCGGCACGTACGCCTGGAATGACGGCCGCATGAGCTTCGACACGTTCACCACCATCCTCGAGTACGGCCCCTCCAAGCTCAACGACAAGGGCTTCCAGGCCGTGTTCTCGTCGCGCCAGACGAACAGCGCGCGCGGGAACGTGGAGAAGTACCACGGTCCGAACGGCACCATCGACCTCTGCCGCGGCCGCTGGTCCAACGAGGGCGTCGAGGGCAAGAAGCGCGTTGAGGGCAAGCTCACCGAGAACTATCAGGCCGCCGAGACCGCCGCGAACACCGGCGGTGACAGCCTCACCTCCGCCCACATGTACAACTGGATGAAGTGCGTGCGCGACCGCAAGGACCCCAACGCATCCGTCGATGCCGGCTATGGCCACGCGATCGCCCTCATCATGGCGAACGCCGCCAGCCGCACCGGCATGAAGGCGACGTTCTGCACGAAGACGCGCCAGGTGATTGTGAACGGCAAGCCGTTCATCGGCTACAACTCGCTTGCCACCGGCAAGTACTGCTGATAAGATCAGACGCTACGCAGTCAAGCGCGCGCGGGACCAAAAATCCCGCGCGCGCCGTATACGCAATGAAGGGTGAATGATGACAAAAGGCATTTTGTTTGCTGCGGCGTTTGCGGCGGCCGTGGCAAATGGAGGCATAGAAATCCGCAGCGACTACCCGGGCGGGAACGTGAAGGTGCTCGAAATCGACGAGACGAACGGCGTGGTGCGCGTGGCGCCAGACCTGCGCGACACGCGCGGCAAGTGGTTCCACTTCGACTTCACGCTGCGCGGAGCGGCCGGGCGCACGCTGCGCTTCCAGTTCCCGGAGGATGGCTACGTGTATCTCTCGTCCCTCGGCCCCGCCGTCAGCAAGGACGGCGGAAAGACGTGGCGCTGGTTCAGCGCGGACGGCGAGAAGCTTGAGCAGAAGAACAATTTCGACTACGCGTTCGCCTCCGACGAGAACGAGACGCGCTTCGCGTTCGCGATCCCTTATTCGCAGAAGAACTGGGACGCAGCCGCGGCGCGCTGGCGTGGCAAGGAGGGCGTGAAGTTCGACGTGCTATGCAAGTCGCAGAGCGGCCGGCGCGACACCGAGCTTCTGCGCATCCCTTGCCGCAAGGGCAAGGCGAAGTGGCTCTTTGCCTTCACCGCCCGCCACCATGCGTGCGAGACCACGGGGAGCTATGTCATGGAGGGAGTGATCGACGAGATGCTCTCCGGCTCGCCCGAGGGCAGCTGGATCCGCGACAACGCCGACTGCGTGTTCGTGCCGTTCATGGACAAGGACGGCGTGGAGACAGGCGATCAAGGCAAGAACCGCAGTCCGCACGACCACAACCGCGACTACCTTGAAGGACTCTACACTTCGGTGCGAGCGTTCAAGGAGCTGCTGGTGAAGGAGAGCAACGGAAAGAAGATCGTCTTCTTCGACCTTCACGCGCCTGGCCAGCGCGACGACAACGCGTACACCATGTGCGACTGGATACCGGAGAAGAACGCCCGTTGGTGCACGTTCCGCCAGAACTTCGCGGCGGCGCAGAAGGGCGGCGCGCTCGCGTACACAACGAAGAAGGACTCCACCACCACGCGCAAGAACCACTACTCGATGATCTCGCACGGGCTCATGACTTCGCGCGGATGGGTGGGAACAATGCCAAACTGCTGGATGTCGGTGTGCGGCGAGTTCGGGTATGCGTTTTGCGGCGGCGCGTTCACGCCTCAGGGAGGACGCGAGCTGGGCGGCAACCTTCTCAAGGCCACGGTGCGCACGGTGAAATAGAGCGGAAAGGAGCTGCTGCAGTGCTGACTGGAAAAACGATGAGCATCGCAATGTGCGCAATGGCGATATCAACTCTCGCGGGCGGTGCGCCGGAGGTGCACGTGGATGGAGTCATCGCCGAGGTGCTGGCGAACGTGGCGAAGATCAAGGCCGCGAATCCCAACGCATCCGTCGATGCCGGCTATGGCCACGCGATCGCCCTCATCATGGCGAACGCCGCCAGCCGCACCGGCATGAAGGCGACGTTCTGCACGAAGACGCGCCAGGTGATTGTGAACGGCAAGC
>Ga0310695_10002782_pt1 | contig 35929 bp, 27 predicted proteins | sample RumenRJG_04DNA_FD_203882 | JGI IMG/M metagenome (GOLD analysis project Ga0310695, IMG submission 203882) | Bovine rumen microbial communities from Lethbridge, Alberta, Canada - RJG_04 (v2) (version 2) | ecosystem: Host-associated > Mammals > Digestive system > Stomach > Rumen | place: Canada... | reverse complement strand
CACGGTCTGAAGGCCAAGGGCGGTATGGGTAAGAGCCAGGCCGAGGAGAAAAAGGCTGTTGAGTGCGGTTACTGGCACCTGTGGCGCTACAACCCAGCTCTGGCTGAGGAAGGCAAGAATCCGTTCTCACTCGACTCTAAGGAGCCCAACTGGGAGAACTTCCACGACTTCCTGCTCGGTGAGGTTCGTTACCTGTCAGTGAAGAAGGCTTATCCCAACGAGGCCGAGGAACTCTTTGCCGAGGCTCAGAAGATGGCTCAGATTCGCTACAAGACCTACATCCGCAAGGCTGCAGAGAACTGGGAGGATTAAGACCAAGTGTGTTCAGCGGTTCTGCCGCTGAATCACCTTCCATAACAAAGGGGCACCCGAACCTTCGAGTGCCCCTTTATTTGTTGGTTACTGATGCAATGTATCATCATACTTTGTTTGCTTCGATTCTGACGAGTCACAATAGCAACTGATTGAAGAAAGAATCGCCCTTCACAAAGTGTGAGGGGCGACTCTTATTTGAATGGAAGGGGAATCGGAATCAGATGGGGAATTCGAGCACGAAGCGGCAACCGGGGCCTGCATACTCGGCATCAAGCGTGAGCTCGCCGCCCAAGCGACGGGCTAAGTTGCGGGCTACGGTGAGTCCGATGCCTTCGCCATCGAAGTACTGGTTGAGCTTGACATAGGGCTCGAAGACGCGTTCTGCATCAGCGGCCTCAATGCCTGAGCCTGTGTCCTCGACGGTATAGATGGCCTTCATCTGCATCATGTCAACGTTGACCATGAGCTTGACGCCGCCTTCGGTGGTGAACTTCATGGCATTGTCCAGCAGATGGGTCAGCGCACGAACAGCCTTGCTGAGGTTGGTGGAGAGCATGGTGACGGCGGCATCGGGAGCTACAATACTCTCGAACTTGATGTACTGGGCCTTATCAATGCCTGAGAGGCGAATGGCCTCGTCGGAGACTTGGGTCACCATGACATTGTCGGTGCGGCTGATGGGCGGCAGGTCGGCAGGGATGTCGTCAAGGTCGACGACCTTAGCCAGCATACCTTGCAGCTTGATGTCGCCTGTAGCACGAAGAGCCGACTGCAAGTGCTGCATGAGGGGATTCATGACTTCGGCCTTCTTCTGGGTCTGCTCCTTCAACTGGTTCAGCTCGACGAAGAGGGCGTTGCAGCGCTTTTCGAGGGCCTCGTTGGCCTGGCGCGACTTTTCCTTCTCTTCTTCCATCTTGTCGAAGGCCAGCAGTGCCTGCTCGTAGCCCTCGCCAACGTTATCGAAGTTCTTTTCCAGTGCACGGTAGTCTTCGAGCAGCTTCTGCTGTTCGTCGACGCGGCGCTGATAGTCAGCCAGCAGTTGCTTCTGCTCGTCAGCCTGCTTACGGCTGGACTTCAGTTCGAAATAGTATGCTATGCCTAGCACAACGGCAATGGCAAGCGCAATGAGGAAAGCGTATAGCATATTAAATTATGAATTAGGAATTGCGAATTACTCAGCTTTCTTCTCAACCTTCATAAACTTGGTGAAGCCGGTCATGGCCAGCACCTTGTAGATTTCAGCATTCACGTTGGTCATCTTGAACTGGCCACGCTGCTGCATCACGGTACGCATGGTCTTCTGAATGATACGCAGACCGCTGGATGCCATGTAGTTCAGCTCCGAGCAGTCCATCTCCAGGTCTACACCGCCATCGGCCAAAGCGGGCTGGATCTCCTTTTCAAACTCAGGGGCGTTCATAGTGTCAATACGCTGTCCGGTCTTAATAATGGTCTTACCATTCTCTTTGATAATCTGTGTCATAATGCTTAATATTTTAAATTGTTATTACTATTTTTATTATTTAATTTCTTTAGTCATTGTCAACAGGTTCTTACCCTCCAAACGCTGATAGGACACCTCGTTCATGATGTTCTTGACGATGTAGATGCCCATGCCGCCAATATCGCGCTCCATAGGATTGATGTCGGGATTGGCATCTTCCTTAGCAGTTGGGTCGAACTCCTTGCCGCGGTCGGTCAGCACGAAGGTAAGCTCCTTGCCGTGGCTCTCGGCCACCAGTTCAATATCGGCGCTCTTACCTTCGGGATACGCATAGAAGATGACGTTGGACACCATCTCCTCAAGCACCAGATTCAGATTCATCTGGAGCTCCATGTCAAGTCCCAGTTCCGCGGCAATCTCATCCAGGAACTGGTTGACGCGTTCGAGTTCGCCAATCTGATTCTTGATCGTTATTTCCTTTCTCATAAGCTTTAGTTTTATCGGTTATCTTGATTACTGATTACTTTGACACACAGCATGGTGAGGTCGTCGTTTGGATCGGCGCCGTCACGATGCTTCTCAACCTCGGCACGCAACATCTCGATGGTCTGCTGCGAACTCTCAAAGGGTACATTGGCCAGGATGTCGAGCAGGCGTTCGTCGGTGAACTGCTCCTGCTGGCGGTTCTCGGCCTCGTTGAGTCCGTCGGTATAGACGAACAGAGGACAGTCCATGATGCTCTCAATCTCCTCACCCTCGTAAGGCAGTTCGGGCCATAGTCCGATGGGAGCATTAGGAATCATCTCAATAAACTCTGCCTTGCCGTCACGCAGCAGCACAGGTGGATTGTGGCCTGCATTGCAGAAGTTGAGGTGACCGGTTTTCAGGTCGATGAGTCCGAGGAACATCGTAACAAACATCGACGTCTCGTTGTCCTCACCCGACAGGGCATTATTGATATTTGTGCAGATATCGGCAGGGCTCATGTGCTGGGCTGCCAATGTCCGGAACAAGCGCGTGGCCTGTGCCATAAACAGCGAGGCGGGAACTCCCTTGCCCGACACATCGCCCAAGGCGATATAGAGCTGGTCGCCATCAAGATAGTAGCCATACAGGTCTCCACCGACCTCCTTGGCAGGCGTCATCGATGCATAGAGGTCGAGATCGGGACGCTCGGGGAAACGGCTGGGCACCATACCCATCTGGATGTTTCGCGCAATACGCAGGTCGCTCTCGATACGCTCCTTGGCCGTCGTGGTCTCTTCCAGCTGGTCGTAAGCCGTCAACAGCTCTTCGTGGGTAGCCTGCAGCTGGTCGTGAGCCTTCTTCAAACGACGTGCAGCAATAACGCGGAACGTGATGAAGATAACCAGCGCCAGCAGGATGATGCCTGCAATCATAAGCGTATTGCGGAACTGCGCACGCTCCTGCTCCATCTTCAGCTCGTCGACGTGGAACATGGTGTTCAACTCGTTCAGCTGGTTCTTGGTATTGGCACCGCTGATAGAGTCCTTCAGGCGGTACATCTCACGATATAGTCGCGACGATTCCTCATAACGATGCAGGCGGGTCAGTATCTCGCCGCGCTGGCGAGCAACGGACAGGAACACGCCCTTGTCCTCGTTTGGCGGCACCATATTCAGTCGTTGCGTATTCAGTTCGAGAGCTTCTGCAAGACGGCCTTGCCTGAGTCGCAACTGGGCCTTTGTAACCAGCCATTGCAACGTCTCGTAACTGTCGTCAGTGCCTCGTGTCTCTTCAGCATGCGTAGTGCTGACCTCGGCATCATCCAGACGGTCCTGACCAATGGCAGCCTGTGCGCAGGCTATGTGGTAGTAGAACCACAGGATGTTCTGATACTCTTGCTTGAGCTGTGGGTAGGACTTCAGGAATTCAGGAATGAACTCCTGCCACTCGACAGTCAGCTTTTGCAGGTCATCGTACTTTTCCTGCTCGTTGAGCACGTCACCAAGATACGAGAATACCTCAGGGGTATAGACAGGAGGGGGCGTCTGCTGTCGCAACAGCTTGATGCTTTTCTGGAAAGCAGCGGCACTCTCGTCCAAATGGTTCATGTTCAGGTAGACGCTACCCATCGTGTAGTATGCAATACCTTGGCCATACTCGTTCTTACGTTCCATCGCGTCGTTGAACATCTGCTGCACTTCGCGAAGGGCCATATTCTTATTAAAGCTGTAATAGATAAGGGTATTGATATAGCACGTCCACACATCGTAGTAGCAATTCCACTGCTTGATGTGCTTCAGTTCCTTCATATCCTCCTCAAAATGTAAGGTAATGGAGTCGGCCATCTTCAGGTTGTAGAATGTGCTCATACGCCCTGAAATCAACTCGCCCAGCTTCTTGTCGTCGTCGTTATGACGTGCCACGGAAATCTCCAACTCATACTGACGCCAAATCTTGTCGTAGTCATTATCAGCCCGAAGAGGCATCAGGATGCCACTCAGGATTAGTAATAAGGCTGTCAGTATTGGTCGTTGCATAACTATAATTGTTTTTAGAGATGATTATATCTTCAGTTCTTTCAGAATCTCGCTCATGCGCTGCACATTCTTCACACGCATAGGCACCAAGGGCAGACGCAGCACGTTCTCGATGTAACCCATCTCGCTGAGCATGGCCTTGACACCAGCGGGATTGCCATCGACGAAGAGCAGCGAGAAGAGGTCGATAAAGCGATGGTGAATCTTGCGGGCTGCATCGTATTCGCCACGCATCTGCAGACGAATCATCTTTGAGAACTCCTTAGGCAGGGCATTGCCTATAACGCTGATGACTCCCACCGCACCACAGCTGACCATCGGGAACGTCAAACCGTCGTCGCCACTGATGACATCGAAACTGTTGGGCTTGTTCTTGATAATCTCGTCGACTTGCTCCAGATTGCCGGAAGCCTCCTTGATAGCCACGATATTTTCACAGTCGTGGGCTAGGCGAACGGTAGTAGCGGCCTGCAGATTGACACCCGTGCGGCCAGGCACATTATAGAGGACAACAGGCAGTTTGGTAGCTGCGGCAATGGCCTTAAAGTGCTGGTAAAGGCCTTCCTGTGATGGCTTATTGTAATATGGGCACACGCTCAGAATGCCGTCGATGCCATGGAAATCGCCTGTCTGCAACTCGTTGACGATAGCTGCGGTATTATTGCCGCCACAACCCATCAGGATGGGAACGCGTCCGCCAACGAGGTCGACAATCAGGTTCTTGATTTTCTGTTTTTCGTCTTGTGTCAGAGTTGGAGTCTCACCAGTTGTGGCGAGAATGCAAAAGAAGTCGGCTCCATTATCCAGCTGATACTGAACAAGACGGATAAGCGATTTGTAGTCGACAGAACCGTCTTCCAAGAAAGGAGTTATCAGTGCGATACCGAGCCCTTTAAAGATATTGTGTACCATAAAAATAAGAATTCTTTCTAAATTGCTTGCAAAATTACTAAATAAAATTGGAATTTAATAGCATTTCGCAAAAAAAAATGCCCAAACGTGAACATTTGGGCAAATTTTGCAATTTTTATTATTCTTACAGTTTCCTAAGCACTACTGCTGAGCGTGCAGGAATGTAGAGTTTCAACCACTCTTTATGGTCCTGAACGTAGAGCGGGTCGTAGTTGGTCAGATGCGTCACGCTGTCGTCGGCAAAGCCATTACCGCCAAACTCCTTGGCATCGGTGTTGAGCACCACCTCATAAGAACCCGTAGGAACGAGGAATCCATAGTCAGTGTACGAACGTGTCGGCGAGAAATTGAACACGAAAACAAGGTCGCCACGCATGTAGCACAGCACCTGATCACCGTCGTCATGCCATATCTCCTGAACGGGTGTTGCCTGGAAATTCTTCTGGCTCTTGATGACTTCAAGCATCTTTCTGTCAAAATCGCCTAACCAATGGTAACACAGGTCTTTATTATCAACGAGGTTCCACTGACGACGGGCATATTTATACGACCAACCATTACCCTCGCGTGGGAAGTCAATCCACTCGGGATGACCGAACTCGTTACCCATGAAGTTCAGGTAACCACCGTTAATGGCACCTGCCGTCACCAGTCGGATCATCTTGTGTAGAGCAATGCCACGCTGGGCGAGGTCGTTGACATCCTTCTTGGCAAAGTGCCAGTACATGTCGGCATCAATCAGGCGGAAGATGATGGTCTTGTCGCCCACTAGTGCCTGGTCGTGCGACTCGCAGTAGGAGATGGTCTTCTCGTCCGGGCGACGGTTCTTAACCTCCCAGAAGATAGAGCAGACGTTGATGTCCTCGTCGCGCACTTCCTTAATGGTCTTGATCCAGTAGTCGGGAATGTTCATGGCCATGCGGTAGTCGAAGCCGTAACCGCCATCTTCGAACTTAGCAGCCAGTCCAGGCATACCAGACACCTCTTCGGCAATGGTAATGGCATTCTTGTTTACCTCGTGAATCAGGCAGTTAGCCAACGTCAGGTAGCAGATGGCGTTGTCGTCCTCGTGGCCGTTGAAGTAGTCGCCATAGCCTCCGAAGGCCTCGCCCAAGCCGTGCGAATAATACAGCATCGAGGTCACACCGTCGAAGCGGAAACCGTCGAACTTGAATTCTTCGAGCCAGTATTTACAGTTAGAGAGCAGGAAGTGCAGCACGTCGTCCTTACCATAGTCGAAGCAGAGGCTGTCCCATGCCGGATGCTCGTGGCGGTCGCCGGGATAGAAGAACTGATTCGGGTCGCCAGCCAGATTGCCCAAGCCTTCCACCTCGTTCTTCACAGCGTGCGAGTGCACGATATCCATGATGACCGCAATGCCCATCTTGTGTGCCGTGTCTATCATCTCCTTCAAATCCTCGGGAGTACCGAAACGGCTGGAGGGAGCAAAGAACGACGATACATGGTAGCCGAAGGAGCCATAGTAAGGATGCTCCTGGATGGCCATGACCTGAATGGCGTTGTAACCGTCCTTCTTGACACGCGGCAACACGTTCTTAGTGAATTCCTTGTAGGTACCGACCTTCTCGGCATCCTGACCCATACCCACGTGGCACTCGTATATCAACAGCGGCGACTTGTTGGGCTTGAAGGTCTTCTTCTTCCACACGTAGGGCTTCTCAGGATTCCATACCTGTGCAGAGAATATCTTTGTCTGGTCGTCCTGAACCACACGACGGCACCAGGCAGGAATACGCTCGCCTTCTCCCCCATCCCACTTCACTTTCATCTTGTAAAGCTGGCCGTGCTTTAAAGCTTTCTCAGAGAGTTTCAGCTCCCAGTTGCCAGTACCCTCGATGCGCTTGCAGCGGTACTTCTCGTCTTCCTGCCAGTTATTGAAGTCGCCAATCAGATAGATGTCGGTGGCATTGGGTGCCCACTCGCGGAACACCCAGCCCTTAGCCAACTTGTGAAGTCCGAAATACAGATGACCGGAAGCAAACTGTGACAGCGTCTGCTTGCCGTTCTTCGTCAGCTGTGAAATCTTCCACAAGGCATGATCGTGACGTCCGCGAATCGCATCCTCGAAGGGTTCCAGCCAGGAGTCGTTGCGTACTAAACCAATATGTTGCGGCTCCTGAACCTTCTTCACCGCTTTCTTGGCAGTGGCTTTCTTTTCTGCGGCGGCCTTTTTGACAGGAGCCTTCTTCGCTGTCGTTGTTGTTTTCTTTGTTGTTGCCATAGTAATTTACGATTTACAAATTTACCATTTACCGAATTTCATAGCTTAGGCCTTAACCTTGAAGATGGCCTTTTTGATTTCAGGTACACCGGCAATGCAGGGGGCATGACCATCCTGCGGGAAGAAGATGGCCATCATGCCGGGCTGACAGGTCAGATAGCTGTCGGCAGCCAGGTCGGGAATCTTCGTAATATCCTTCTCCTCGTTGTATTCTGCTTCAGGCAACAGGTCGCGCTGGGTGTAGCCAAAGGTCTCAGCATCAGAGAGAGGTATCTGAATATCAATCATCTTGTTATGGGTCTCGATGACAGCAGCTTCGGGCGTACGACCCTTAGCCATCTGGATATTCACAAAGAGGTCCTTACCCTCTATCTCATACTTGCCAGGCTCCATTGCGTTCAGGTCGTGCTGCTGGATAAACTCAACCACCTTGGGGAATAAAGGGTTCACCTGCGCATAATTCTTCAGATTCTCAATTTTGTCAATAATCATAGTGCTTTATTTTTATTAATATGTTTATTATCTCTTCGCGTAATTCGAAATTCGGAATTCGTAACTATAATTCAGTCCACTTGGCGTTTGCCACGGATATAAGTGCCTTGGGCAATGATATTGCCGTTACGGTCTTTCTCAACAAAACGGCCATCACGACGGTCGTCAACATAGCTGCCCTCGAAACGCTTGCCTTCCTTGTCTTCCTCGATAGCAGGCCCATGACGCTTGCCCTGTTTGAAATGTCCCTTGAATTTTGATCCGTCAGCATAGCGTGCTATACCCTCACCATGTATTTGACCGTTCAGAAACTGGCCATCGAAGACGTCACCATTTTTCATCGTCAGCTTACCGCGTCCGTTAGGTTTGTCCTGCTTCCATTCGCCCTGATACTGATTACCGTTTTTCCAAACGAGCATTCCTTGTCCCTGCTTGGCACCATTACGGAACTGTCCAGTATATTTATCACCATTGGCATAACGGAACACGCCCTGACCGGTACGTTCGCCATTAACATAGTCGCCCTCATAAGTGTCGCCATTCTGAAACTTATAAATGCCTTTGCCATGCTGGACATCGTTTGCCCACTGACCTATATAGACATCACCGGAAGCATAATTGTAAGTACCCTTACCAGAACGCTGGTTGTCCTTCCACTGCCCCGTATAACTGGAGCCGTCACCCCAGTCAAACTGACCTTTGCCATTCTTCATGTCGTTAGCCCATTCGCCTTCGTACCAGGCACCTTCCTTATGCGTATAGCGACCCTGTCCGTGACGCTTGTTCTGACGCCAGTTGCCATCATACTTGTCGCCATTATAATAATACATGGTACCATGACCCTCTTGGTCGTCACGATACCATAGACCTTCATAGCGGTTGTTGTTCTGGAAATAATATGTACCCTTGCCGTGCTGATGATCCTGAAGCCATTCGCCTTCGTATTTCTCACCATCGAGGAAAGTATAGACACCATAACCCTGACGTTTGCCCTTTACGTACTCACCTTCAAAGACATCGCCGTCCTTCCATACTGTACGACCCTTTCCGTGAGGCTTACCCGCCTGCATTTCACCCTTGTATTCGCCTCCGTCTTTCATCTTATAGGTACCCAGCGTAATTTTCTGAGCCTGAACGGAAATGGCACTTGTTACCAGCAAGGTTAATAATATATATCGTATATTCATGAATATCTGTTCGTTTTGTTTAACTTTACAAAGGTAGAAAAAAAAAAGAGATTTTTCACTTTTTGCTTTTCACTTTTCACTTTATTTTGTACCTTTGCAGAAAATTTAAGAAAAAACAACGATGAAATTCATTGCTATCATTCCCGCCCGCTATGCCTCCACACGATTTCCAGGCAAGCCACTGGCGCTGTTAGGTGGCCAGCCCGTCATCCAGTGTGTCTATCAACAAGCACTCTCGGTACTTCCTGAGGCTTATGTAGCCACTGACGACGAGCGTATTTTTCAATGTGTAGAACAGTTTGGCGGACGTGCCATCATGACACGTGCAGACCACAAAAGCGGCACTGACCGTATCCAGGAGGCCGTAGAGCATATTGGCACTGATGCCGACGTCATCATCAACATCCAGGGTGACGAACCATTTGTGCAGGCTTCTCAGCTTCAGACGCTGATGCAGCTATTCGACGACCCCACGACCCAGATAGGTACTTTGGGCAAACGATTCGATTCAATGGAAGCCGTCGAGAATCCCAACTCTCCAAAGATTGTCTGCGACCTTCGTGGTTTCGCCCTTTATTTCAGCCGTAGCATCATTCCTTTTGTTCGTGGCAAGGAAAAAGCAGAATGGCTGGAACACTATCCCTACCTCAAGCATATTGGTTTGTATGCTTATCGTCGTGAGGTATTACGTGAGGTTACACTATTACCCCAGTCGCCCCTTGAGAAGACCGAGAGTCTGGAACAGTTGCGCTGGTTGGAGAACGGCTATCGCATCCGTGTAGGACTGACGGATGTAGAGACTGTAGGAATTGACACACCTGAGGATTTGGAGCGTGCAGAAGCTTTTTTGGCCAATCAACGTTGACCTCTGAACTTCAGAATGACATAGATGATGACTGGTGCTCCCAATAATGGAGTAACGGCATTCAAGGGAATGACGCCATTCTCACCAGGCAACACACATAACAAATTACAGACGAGCGCTGTTACCGAGCCCATCAAAATGGTGGCGGGTAACAGTGTTCTATGATTATCGGTGGTAAGCAACATGCGGGCCACATGGGGTACAGCCAGTCCGATAAAGGAAATAGGACCGCAGAAAGCCGTAACAACAGCAGTCAGCAAACCAGTAACAATAAGCAACCAATTACGTACACGAACCACATTAACACCTAGATTTTCAGCATAACGTTCGCCTAACATCAGGGCATTGAGGGGTTTTATCAGCAGAAGGGCACAGAATAGCGCCAACAGCGTGATACTGGCGAAGGCTGGCATCATGCGCATAGAGACACCGCCAAACGAGCCCATGCCCCATACGACATAGGACTTGACGCCTTCGTCGGTGGCAAAGAAGTTCAGCAGGGTGACAGCTGAGCTGCTGACATAGCCAATCATAATGCCCACAATGAGCAGCATGACAGACGAACGGACCAGTCCGGAGAAGAAAAAGATGACCAGCATGACGGCCATAGCACCCAGGAAGGCTGCAACAAGGATGGCAACGAAACCGGAAACCGTCACTGTACCTGCCGTGATGCTACCGCCTAAGAACAGCATGACCAATGCCACACCCAGTCCGGCACCACTGCTGATACCAAAAATACCTGGGTCGGCCAACGGATTGCGGAATGCCGTCTGAAGCATCAAACCACTTGCAGCCAAGGCGCCACCAGCCAATACGGCGGTGATGGCCTGTGGCAGACGCGACTGTAGCACGATATACTGCCACGAGGGACGTATGCCTTCTGTAGAGCCTGTTAGGATGCTCAACACATCGGAGGCAGGGATATGGATAGACCCTACCAGGATATTGACAAACACGAGCACTATAGCGAGTACTGCAAGAAAGAGGCACTTTTTCATTCTACCAAGTGATAATAACGCAACGGATGATGCGGCAAGACGTCTGGGTGCAAGATACGGATAAAGTCGGATAATAACAGGTCGGGACGGAAGGGTGACTCCTCATAGAACAACGACTGCTCGACATTACAGCCATACACCCTACCCTGACGGAACGAACGGAACTGACTATAGCCCCGATGTTCACTCAACAACTTCTGACGAGTCAGCTTTTGCTGACCACTATAACGCAAGAGCCACACATCGCTCTCGCCAGCACGTTCAAGGACTGTCTCGAAAGGCAATGCAACCGAACCGCTATGTTCGTCAGTAGCCCACGGATAATCGGCGCCAGCATCGGCCAGCATACAACCGATGGTACTACGTCCACCAGGCACATACCAGACGGAACCTGTAATCTTATCCAATAGGGATGATGTCCGATGTTTTATGCCTGATATCTGTTGTTTCAAGGCATGATAGCTGCTATCGACGAGTGCGAACAAACTGTCGGCCTCATGTTCACAGCCATACAAAATACCATAGAATAGTACCCACTCTGCCCTACCCAATGGCGATGTCTCCATATATTCAGCACACTCGACGATAGGAATATCAATTTCCTCCAACTGTCCATAGCCACCACTGTTCTCAAAGGGCGACAATAACATGGCATCAGGATGCAGATCGATAATCTTCTCAATGACAGGACTCATACCGTCGCCACAATCCATAATACGTCCGCTATCGACACCTGCCTGCACAAACGGAGCCTTGATATACTTCAAATCAGCAACACCCGCAACACTGTTTTCGCGGTGAAGCATGCTGAGCAGCGAACAATGGACGGTCGTAAACACCACACTGCGGCGCAAAGGTGTGCGTATCACGGTACCCTCAGGCAACACCTCAGGCAAGTCACTGTCGGCATGTATCAACACATAGCGATGGAGCACGGCATCATGACGCCAGGGATGACTAATCGTAGCAACCGTATAACCTTGGTAGCGAACCAGGCTGAGCAGTCGGGCATATTGTAAACGGACAGTGTCGCCACCGTCTGCGGAGGAACGCATCCGTCCCCCGCAAGACGATAGCAATACTGCCAATATGAATAAATAAAACAGTCTATACATTTAGAACTGAACAGCGACATCGTCGTAGGCAAAGTAAGCAGGCGTGTTAAGACCCCAATCGCCCTTGTCCGTACCGTCCATGTCGAAGACAACCATGACAACCTTGCCAAGAGCAGAGAGATTGAACTTGGTCCAGTCAGAGACATATACGCCGTCCTTGCACAAATCGAACTGGACGGAGCCAGTCTCGTTGCCATCAGCATCGTAACCAGTAGCAGTAATCCACAAACTGCCCTTTTGCGAAACCAGCGATTTGGCATATCCATCGCCATTGATAATGCTGTTCAGCGTATAAGTGGTAGGAATGACATACATGTGGTCAATGACACGGGCAACATCATCTGAGAAATACAAATAAGGAGCAATGCCCATCATGGTGCTTGAACCGAAATGAACACAGAAGTTCTTGGAACCATTGTGACCTGTGGCAACAGGAATAGCCAATTGGTTCTCATAAGTGCCCTTCGACAGGTCTAACTCAGAATAATTAGAAACGGCATGGCCACCATAATAGTACTGATTGTCGTCGAACAAACCTCCAATGATGATATGAGCCAGGAAGGTATTGCCGTCATCACTCCAGTTATATGCTGGCGTTGTAGCCTCTGTAGGAGCGAGCATCTTACCACCATACTGAGGATAGTCAATCAGCGTGCTCCAGTACTGCTGGCCAAGATAGTTGGTACCAGCCTTCCAGTCGGCATCCTCAAAGGTCAGGACACGGATGGTCTGACCAGGCACCTCATCACTACCAGTGCCAGTGCCACTATCGCCACTGGGATTGTCGATTTTAGAACACGATGTGAAAGCAGCCATTGCGCATACGAATGCTGCAGACATAAATAACACTTGTTTTTTCATAACTGTTTGTTTTTAAAAAATAAATAAATGTTTATTGAATACTATAAATTTTCCCATTTCGAACGTAGAGTCCCTTGCGTGGGTGTGCCGTCTTTTGCCCAAGCAGATTGTAATACGAAGCATTGGGTGACGACAACGTCTTCATGTCACGTACGCCGGTCGTGCTGTCCCTGACACGCTGGACGGAAGTGTCAAGATGCAGGTCCTCGGCACCCAACAGCTCTGTTGATGACTCGCCAATCCATCCGCACTGCTGATTCACTGCAGTATAGACGCGGACAAAATCAACGAAATCAATCGTTACAGGCTGACGGCTCACTACCTCGACGGCATTGTCAAAGTCGAAGCTGCCATTCTCAGCCACAGTATTAGGCTTGTTATCGACATACCCCCAGGCTAATTGTTTTAATATCCAGTTCTCTTTAGGATACACCAGCGTATTGTATCCATTCCGAGGCAGTAACGTCTGCGGTCCGAACGTCATCGTATCGTCATTGACCCACATCGGATAATACGTCTGGGCATGGTATCGGTTTTTGCTGACATAGCCACTCTGCCCCTGATTATCAGTCCAAGGGATATACTGTTCTATCGTGATATCCTTGGAAATCGCACTGGTTTTGCCGTCAGCCTGCTCGGTGGTGGGGCGTTGATAAGTGATGGTATAGCCATAGACGACCTTACCCACGCTGTCTGCATCGGCACTGCCTTTCAGCTCATACCACGTATCGTCAGGCAATCCGTTTCCATTCTCGTCTTTCGACACCATGACGATGCCTGGTTCGCTATTGCCTTCGAAGTTAGAATTTCCCAGTATCAAGACGTCAGCCTGACCCTGCACGTTAGCAATGGAATGGTCGAAATGAAAAGTGACATAACCACCATATCCGCCCAGGCACACCATATCGCGCTGATTATTGGCCAACGACTCAGTACACTTCTGTGCCATGCGTGCCGCATCATCGCCTTGTTCGTATTTCGGCATCATGTTGACAAACTGTCCTGGTGCTGGCCGATACTCGTCGACCACAGTGATGTATTGGGAATGAACAGCCACATCGTCCATACGCTGCGCTTGCAAGCCCATTGTCAGCCATAAGCCCAAACCTATCAAATAGATTTTCTTCATCATATCATATTTTTCATCTTTCATTTCTCATCTTTCATCAAGAACACCGCATGTCCAGGAATATCACCCGTACGCACCATATAATCGAACGAACCGTCTGCATTGAAATGAAGCAGACTGCCACTGGACACAAAGTTTTTGGCATCCATCAGATAGAAATCATGATTCGTAGGATGCACGATGATGCCGTAGGGTTGCTCCATATACCAATACGCGTCAGGAATCGCCAGATGAGTCGTTACAATCTCATGTGTACGGACATTGATAATACCTAACGATTGCTCGTAATTTGCCGTAGCGTAATTGAACTCTGCACCCAGATAATAGAGAGAGTCGCCAACGATACACATGTCCGAAACAGGCATATCCATTCTTCCTTTCAACTGCATCTGTCCGTTGTTATCGCTCTGCAACCAGCACAGGCCAGACGGGTTGTCATAATAATCCCCTCTGGTAGTTACCCATAACTGTCCGTACTTGTCAGCACGACAACGATGCAGGTTGACGGCAACGTCTATCTGGCGTTCTTCAGTGAACGATGCGAGATTGACGACACTCACAGTCTGGTCATAATCAGGCACGCGGTAGCCGCCACTGTTAGCCACATACAACTTGCCTCCGACGACAGCCATCTCCTCAGGCTGATAGCCGACAACCACAGAGTCGACCTTCTGTAACGTCAGCGTATCTACCTTATACACCCTACCACGAGGTGCATTACCATCTATGGCTACCGGACCTACATACGAACTGACGTATGCATAACCGCCATCGAACGTCACATAACGGCAGTTGGGAATATCCACCTTGCCTATCTTGACGGCATCTGCAGCACGGCACACTTCCACCTTATTCGAACAGTTAATGACAAGCCACAAACGCGAACCATATATTTTAATGTCGTTACCCACATCGCCCAACTCCTTGACTTCATTAGGATTACGTTCAGCATAAATATTTCTATTATAGTGGATAGTGCTGTCGTTGCCTGAAAGATCCAAATAGTCAAGTGTGCACTTGTTCGAGCCCATGTTACCCTCATTCAGAAGGTACATACCTATTACCTCGCTGCTCATAGCCCTCACACCCGTATCCTCATCTTCTGCATAGATAATGATATCGTCCGTACGACAGGCAGTCAGTAGCATCGACAGAGCTAATATTATATATAATAGGTATAATCTCATATCTTCACATCCAAGGTTAATCCGTAGTTGCGCTTGGGCATCGGATAGTTTAATATGACGTCATAGTCTTGCGAGAACACGTTGTTCACCTCCAGCATCACCCTCGTCTCTAAACTCTTGACTCCAAACTGATATGACAGCGAGATGTCATTCGTATACCAGGGTTGCATATAGTTATACTTGATGTTCTCCTGCTGGTTATAGCGCTCGCCGGCATAAATAAAGCTGTAGTTCAAGTCCCAGCCTTGATATTGTAGGTTCAGAATGGCCGAACCGGAATGCCAGGGAATATAGGGAATCTGATGACGATAGTATGAGTCGGCAGGATCAGTCACATCACGCGCCTGTTGCCACGTATACTGCACACGACCCGTAACTAATAGTTTACGGACTGGTACGATGGTTGCCTCGGCTTCCACATCGACACCCTTAATGTGCACACGCCCCAGATTCAGCATGGTCCAACGGAACTGCTGTCCTTTTGGATAGGCTACAATCTTGTTGTGTATCGTATTAAAATAGGCATCTGCCTGCACGTGAACATAGCGCAGCATACCATCCGAGAAGTGCTTGTCGTAACTCAATCCAACATTATACTGCAAGGCACTCTCAGGCTTCAGCAACGCATTACCTATTTCTGTATAATAAAGATCGTTGAACGTTGGCATGCGGAAACTTTTCTTGGCATAGGCACGGATGGAGAGATGACGTGAAGCCAGCGGATAGATGTTAAAGAATACAGCAGGTGTCCACTCCGTCATGGCATCCTTGCTCTGGCCATTGGTGCGGTCTTTCACCGACGTCATTAACAATGATGACTGAAGTTTGAAACGTTCGAAACTGACTGCTGATGCAAATGCTAAATAGTGACTCCAACGCTGTGGATTCACAAACTGGCGCATGTCGGCATCCAATTTATTCCAGCGCAGATCATAGCTCAGCGAAGCACTCCACCAAGGCAATATCTCATAGACGTTCGACATAGAGATAAGTAACTCTTGTTGACGATAGGTGTTGTCCACTATCAACTGCGTAGTGTCACGATTCACGTATCGAGTTTGATAATAGGCATATTTGGCCACAGCCTGTGTCGTTAACTTCGGAGTCAGCTGTTGTTGCCAGCGTCCCTGTACAAATGTATTATGGTCCCACTGGCGTTCGCCTCGACGCCACACATTATTGACGATAGCACCAGGAATACCACGCTCTGAATGATAGGTATAAACCTTCAGCTTCCAAAAACCGTCATCCAACATACCATGTAGGTTTCCCTCGGCACGGAACGCCCAGATGTCTCCGTTCTGACGCGTCGCCGTCGTGTCATAAGCCACAGTGCCGTCCTGGCGTTTGCGAAGATAACGGAATTCATACTTACCCGATGACGACAAACCTTCTGCCGACAGCGAAGAACTGACCTTCGAAGACAATTTCAGTTCCCATAGTGCAGACAACTTAAAGAGGTCACTGGAACCGTACTTACCCTTGATTCGCAAGTTATACGAACGACCATCGCTAAAACGAGGAGCACGAGTACGGATATATACCGCACCTGCATGACCAAAATCACTAGCAGGTTGCAGCAGCGCACTCTTCTGACCGTTAAACAGTGTAATCTCCTCAACATTATCCAATGAAAACTGTGCAAGGTCTATCTGACCATTCTGCGCATTGCCAAGCTCTATGCCGTCGTACGAGATACCCAAATGGTTAGTACCCATCGAACGGACGTTTACCGTCTTGATGCCTCCAACACCACCATAGTCCTTCAGCTGAAGCCCGGAGAAATAACGCAGCGCATCAGCCACTGAGTGAGCACTCAACTTCTCCAGTTGCTGGCCGCCAAGCGTTTGCGACGGTATCACCTCTTTGTGATTATAGCGTGCCGTAACAATGACCTCGTCCACATACTGGATGCTGTCGAAACGACTGTAATGCTGGGCATTGGAAGTTTGTATAGAGAAGTGAAAAGTGAAAAGCAACAACACCCACTTATTCAGAGGATGTGTCAAACATGGATATATTCTTTCACTTTTCATTTCTCATTATTACATTTTTAATAAGATTCTCTGATTAAAATGGGAGACCACATGTCTCACGACATAAGTCTCCCGACTTATATAATAATACACGTATTGCCGACTCCGGCCTAACCCCAGAGGCCTCGAAGTACGGACTTAGAAGCAACAGGCAGGTCTTCTGACTTACAGCCAGAGGTGAACGTCTTCCCAAGAATATCAGTGACTTACAATGTTCACCCCGCTTAATAACTGCTTACAGCTGCGGGACAGTTGAGGACTCACACCTCATTCCCTTTTCCTGTTGCGCATGCAAAGGTAGTGTAAATCGAGCGAAATACCAAAAGAAAAGACAAGTTTTTCTTGGTATTTCCCACTTTTTTTATTACTTTTGCACGGCAAAAACTAAGTTACAATGGAAATTGAAGCCAGTTTAAGACAAAAAATACTGATTCTGGACGGAGCCATGGGCACCAAAATACAGTTGTTAGGACTAACAGCTGAAAGCTATCATCGAGGACAGTTTGAAGGGTGGCCAGTATCGTTGGTTGGTAACAACGACGTGCTCTGTTTGACGGCTCCAGACGTTATCCGTAGCATTCATGAACAATATATAGAGGCAGGTGCAGACATCATTACAACAAACACCTTTTCGGCAAACCGTATCAGTCAGAAAGAGTACGGTTGCGAGGAACAAGCCCGTGAAATGGCGCTAGCTGGTGCCCGCATTGCAAGGCAGTCTGCCGATACATTTAAACATCAGAACTCAAATAATGAACGTCAGATATTCGTTGCCGGTTCGATGGGACCGACATCAAAATCGCTCTCACTGGCCAGCGACATGAATGAACCTGGTAGCAGGACAACGACCTTTGACGAGATGGTTGCCGCCTACGAAGAGCAAGCAGAAGCACTCATAGAAGGCGGTGTAGACCTGTTGCTGTTAGAGACTTGTTTCGATGCGCTGAATGCCAAGGCAGCCATCTACGCCATTGAGCGCATCAACGAGCGCCGAGGCATGTCGATGCCTCTGATGGTATCGGCAACCATCAACGACCGTAGTGGACGCACGCTGACAGGTCAGACGCTAGAGGCTTTCTACATCAGCATCAGCCACTACCCCAACATATTGAGCTTTGGCCTGAACTGTTCGTTTGGTGTGACAGACCTGCGCCCGTTTGTCGAACAGTTGTCGAACAGAATCCCTGTATTTTTATCTTTATACCCCAATGCCGGTCTGCCCAACGAGATGGGCGAGTACGACGAGTTACCAGCCTTTACGGCCAGTCACCTGCGCCAAATGGCTGAGGACGGTCTGCTGAACATTGCGGGCGGATGCTGTGGAACCACCGAGGAACATATCCGTGCCATCAGCGAAGCATTACAAGGACTGAAGCCCAGACAGTTGCCCGAGCGCGACCAGCGCATGTGGCTAGCTGGACTTGAGCCGCTGTTGGTAGACAAAAAGACACAAAATTTCACAAATGTCGGCGAGCGCACGAATGTTGCCGGCTCGCGAAAGTTTGCCCGCCTGATAGCTGAAAAGAAATATGACGAAGCATTGAGTGTAGCGCGCAACCAGATAGATGGTGGAGCACAGATTATTGACATCAACATGGATGATGCCATGCTGGACAGCCAGCAGGAGATGCAGACTTTCTGCCGTTATATTGCCAACGATCCTGCTGTAAGCCGTGCGGTGCTGATGATTGACTCGTCGGATTGGGCCACAGTGTTGGCTGGCCTGAAGAATGCTCAAGGCAAATGTATTGTCAATTCGATTAGCCTTAAGAACGGTGAGGCTGATTTTGTCAATAAAGCACAAGAACTGAGACGATTGGGTGCTGCTGTAGTGGTGATGGCCTTCGACGAAGAGGGACAAGCTACTACTTATGAACGCAAGATAGCCATTGCGGAACGTGCCTACAAGCTATTGACGGGCATCGGATTTCCTGCGCAAGATATCATCTTCGACGTAAATATTCTCTCAGTAGGAACAGGACTGAAAGAACATCAGTCATATGGTGTGGACTTTATACGTGCCGTAGGCTGGATAAAACAGAACTTGCCATTGGCAAAGACTAGCGGTGGTGTAAGTAATCTATCATTCAGTTTTCGCGGAAATAATAAGGTACGCGAAGCCATGCACTCCGTATTTCTGTATCACGCCATCCGTGAAGGACTGGATATGGCTATCGTCAACCCAGGCATGCTGCAAGTGTACGATGACATCGAGCCCACGCTATTAAAAGCGGTAGAGGATGTCATCCTTAATACCGATGATGACGCCACCGAGCGCCTGATATCACTGGCAGCCGCTGTCCTCGCTGATTCTGCCTCTATTCCCTCTGGATCTGACAGCGGGGAATCCGATTCCTGGCGCAACAAAACCATTGAGGAACGCTTGACCTATGCCTTGAGCAAAGGCGACAATAGCCACTTGGCAGACGACATTCCCGAGGCATTGCAGAAGTATGGCCGCCCCATTGATGTGATTGAACAACCGCTGATGCAGGCTATGGAGCACATCGGTCAGCTGTTTGGCGAAGGGAAAATGTTCTTGCCGCAGGTAGTGAAGTCGGCGAAGGTCATGAAAGATGCCGTAGCCATACTTCAACCTTACATAGACGAAGAACAGGGTACACAGAAGACGGAACGTCCCTGCGTAGTGCTGGCTACCGCGAATGGCGACGTGCACGATATCGGCAAAAACATTGTGGGCATCGTGCTGGGCTGTAACGGCTTCGATGTTGTAGACCTGGGTGTGATGGTGCCCAACGAAACAATCTTGGAAGAAACCCGCAAGCGGAAACCCTGTCTGGTTGGCATCAGTGGACTCATTACTCCGTCTCTGAAGGAAATGGAGCAATTGTGTCAACTGTTCCAAAAAGAAGGTCTTCAAATACCCATTGTAGTTGGTGGTGCCACCACGTCGACGGTACATACCGCCGTTAAACTGGCTCCATTATATGATGGTTGTGTGGTACATGGCGGCGATGCCTCGCAGACATCCCTGTTGGCCAAACACCTGCAGATGGATGCCGAGACGACCATCGTCCAAATTAAGGCTGAGCAACAGACGCTACGTGACGCCTACGAAGAGCATCACGCTCCGCTGACGCCCTACGCAGAAGCCAACAGCAAAGCGCCAATATTAAACAACTACGAATGGCAAGTAACAAACGAATTATCCGATTATTATGGAAACATTCCCATAACGGACCTTACGCCGCTCATCGACTGGCGTATGTTTCTGCTGTTCTGGGGCTTCAAGGGCGAGACACTTCAACAATTGCTGGTAAACCCAGAAGCCGAACGTACACTGAAGGAGGGCCAAAAATATCTGCAACGCGCCATTGAACAAGACAGTATTGAGGTGAAATCCTTACTGCATTATGTGCCTGCCAAACGTCGCGGCAACGATATTGTACTCGATGGTCAAAGTGTGCTCGCTGATTACGCCAGCGAGAAGCCTGACAACACCGTGCTGCCCATGCTACGCAGTCAAAGCACTACAGGCCACTACCTCTGTCTCTCCGACTTTTTTGACGAGCAAGCCTCCACCCCACTTGGACTCTTCACTATTGTGGCACGTCCCAAACAGCAGCCTGCCGACGAGGGCGACCGATTGATGAGTCATGCCATTTGTGCTCGTTTAGCGGAAGCTTGCGCGGAACACCTTCAGCACCTTTCAACTATCAGTTCGCAGTTCTCACCTCTCAGAGTCGCCTTCGGCTATGCTACTTGTCCTGACCACTCCCTGAAACGTATTGTGTTCGACCTGTTAGAGGCAGAAGACAAACTGAATGTCACGCTGACCGACCACTACTCCATACAGCCTTCTACGTCTATTTGCGGACTCTTCATCTGTCATCCTGATGCCCACTATTTCCCTGTGGGACGAATTGACGAGGAACAATTAGCAGATTATTGCCAACGGCGTGGTATCAGCGTGGCAGAAGGCGAGCAGCTGCTATCAAAATATATTGTGAAGCAATCATCTAAATAACGACAAAACGAAATATCGATAAAAGAACATGAAAGTAATAGACATTCTGAATAGTTCAAAACAACCGTTTGCCAGTTTCGAGTTGGTACCACCTCTGAAGGGCAGCGATGTTACCCGACTCTACGACAGCATTGACCCGCTGATGGAGTTCGAGCCACCGTTTATCAACGTTACCTGCCATCGCGACGAGGTAGAATATGTGCCAAACAACAATGGCACATACACCAAGATGACTTTAGCCAAACGTCCAAGCACCATTGCCATCGTGGCAGCCATTATGCGCCGTTATCCGCAACTGGAGATTGTGCCACACGTCATTTGTGGCGGTGCGTCACGCAGTAAAGTTGAAAGTGAACTGCTTGACCTGCACTTTTTGGGTATTCAGAACGTAGTCGCTCTCCGTGGTGATGCCCTACCGGGACAGCGTTTCTTCATTCCCGAGCCCGATGGTTTTAGCCACAGTTCAGAACTGGTGGGAATGATTCACAACCTGAATCAGGGACAGTATCTTGACCCCACAGTAAAGAATGGTCTTTCAACAAATTTCTGCGTGGGTGTGGCAGCCTATCCCGAAAAACACTACGAAGCAGCCAACCTCGATACAGACATCAACAATCTGAAGCAGAAGGTGAAGGCTGGTGCCGACTACATCGTCACACAAATGTTCTTCGACAACGACCAGTATTACCGTTTTGTTGATAAGGTACGCAATGCAGGTATCAGCGTACCCGTCATTCCTGGATTGAAGCCTATTTCCAGTCAGCGACAGATTGATTTGTTGCCACGTTCTTTCCATATTGACATTCCGCAGACGCTGGTAAGCGAACTCAACAAGGCCAAGACTGCTGACGCAGCCTATCAGATTGGTATAGAATGGGCTATTGAGCAAAGCCGTGACCTGTTGGCACACGGTGCTCCTGCCATTCATTATTACACAATGGCTAAGACGGACAATGTTCGGAAGATTGTAAAGGCCGTCTTTTAATTGATTTATCTGCAAAGGCGCAAAAAAGAGTTTGAAAGTTTTGGTAGTTCAAATTTTATTTGTACCTTTGCAGACGAATTTCCGAAAACATGACTCCACAACGATGGAGCATTCTTTCCAGAGTTTTCTTTTTTCAATCAAGAAGTATTATTCAAATTACTGTATATACTCACTATGTACACAAAGGAAGAATTAGAAAAACTGCCTATCCCCGAATTAATGGAGATAGCTGCAGAATTAGGCATTAAAGTGTCACAGAATGACGAGTTGGAAAATGTCATATATGCCATTCTCGACAAGGCTGCTGAGAACTCAGCTGCTGGTGTTCCCACACCTAAGCGCAAGCGCACGCGTATAACTAAAGATAATAGTAAGGTTTATACCGTCAACGGAACAGACGCCGAAAACCTTGACGCAAAAGCCACTAAAAAGGTTAAGAAGCCCTCACTCGACTCGCTGTTTGCCGAGCAGGAAGCTGCTGAGCAGGCTGCTGCAGAGAATGCAAAGGCAGAAGTAAAAGAGGAGGAAGCCGAAAAGCCCGCACCTAAGAAACGTGGTCGCAAGTCAAAAAAGGAGTTGGAAGCTATTGCTGCTGAAGAAGCTGCAAAAGCTCAGGAACAACAGGCTACAGAAAGCACTCTCGAATTTGAGGAACAGGAGGCTCCCGTAGAGCATACTGACCTCATTCCTGAAGCTGCACAGGTTACTGACGATTCACAAGTAAACGAAGAAATGTTAAACCAGCTTCAAGAAAAGATGGTTATGCGCAACCAGGTTGAAAGCGAAGAGTTGAGAGATGATATTGGTGAGAGCGTTTGGGAAGGTGATCCTGGTGATGGTACCGACTTTATTGTAACGGTTGACCTGCCTATTGAAGACGAAGCAGCCATTCCTACCCTCGACATGTTCGATCGTCCTATGACACAACAGCCTGCTGCCGAGCCTATCATGCCTATGGATCGTCCAATGGGGCGCAGCAATGACACCTTCGATTTCGAAGACCTGATTAATGGTAATGGTGTCCTCGAGGTATTACAGGATGGTTACGGTTTCCTACGTTCGAGTGACTACAACTATCTGTCATCGCCGGACGACATCTACGTATCTCCTCAGCAAATTAAGAAGTATTCGCTGAAGACTGGTGACGTAGTAGAATGCACTGTTCGCCCACCGCACGACAACGAGAAGTATTTCGCCATGTGCAATGTCAATGCCATCAACGGACGTCAGCCTAATGAAGTGCGTAACCGTGTGGCTTTCGAACATTTGACACCATTGTTCCCAGAGGAGAAGTTCACACTCTGTGGCGACCCAGCTACCACCAATCCAAGTGTGCGCATTGTGGACCTCTTCGCTCCTATCGGTAAAGGCCAGCGTGCACTCATCGTAGCCCAGCCAAAGACTGGTAAGACCATTCTGATGAAGGATATTGCCAACGCCATTGCTGCCAACCATCCTGAGGCTTACATCATGATGCTGCTCATTGACGAGCGTCCTGAAGAGGTGACGGATATGGCCCGTACTGTGAATGCTGAGGTGATAGCATCAACCTTCGATGAGCCTGCTGATCGTCACGTGAAGATTGCGGGTATCGTTTTGGAAAAGGCTAAGCGTATGGTTGAATGCGGACACGATGTGGTTATTTTCCTTGACTCGATTACACGTCTGGCCCGTGCCTATAATACCGTTAGTCCTGCATCCGGTAAGGTGCTGACGGGTGGTGTCGATGCCAATGCCCTGCAGAAGCCCAAACGTTTCTTTGGTGCAGCCCGTAACATTGAGGGAGGTGGTTCGCTGACCATTATCGCTACAGCACTTGTGGAGACAGGTTCAAAGATGGACGAGGTAATTTTCGAAGAGTTCAAGGGTACAGGTAACTCTGAAATCCAGCTCGATCGCATGCTCTCTAACAAGCGTGTGTTCCCTGCCCTCAATCTGGTACAGTCTTCTACTCGTCGCGACGACCTGCTGCAGGATCAGACTACGCTGAACCGTATGTGGATTATGCGCAAGTATATTGCAGAGATGAACCCCATCGAGGCCATGAATACTGTTCGCGATCGTTTGGTTCAGACACGCTCGAACGAAGAATTCCTTCTTTCGATGAACGGATAAAGAATATTTCTCCTTCCATCAACAATAGCCCTGTCTTATCGAACAATAAGGCAGGGTTAATTCTTAATACTCGGTGAGTAATTTTTATTTCTCCGAAAGTATTAATCGCTATACGCATCCTCGCCAATCTGTTCGCGAGCTCCGATAGTCATTTTACGGAGGTCGTACATCGAGCCGTTGTAGATGTTGAAGTCAACATTACCCTTGATGCCAGGCAGTCGTCCAACATCTGTATGCTGCCAGAATTTCCATTTGCCCTGATACTCCACAGAATCCACATAATAGTGGGCTATCCAATAAGGATAATCATCAAAAATCGGATCATTCAGGTAGCGCGTCTTAAATTTATAATAGGTATAGATGATGGGCTTTACGCCATAGTGCTGTTCAACGATATCAAGCCATTCCAAGACGCTTTGTTTGAATTCCTCATCAGTTTGGTTCTTAGGCTTATGCTCAACATCAAGCACAGGGGGCAAATCACCATTCTCGAGTTTAACTTTGCGTATAAAGAAAGTGGCTTGTGGCTTAGCTGATGAGTGAACGCTATAAAAATGATAGGCACCACGTGTAAAACCATATTCGCGAGCCTGATAGAAGTTATCCTCGAAATTCGGGTCAACTCGCGTTGCTCCTTCAGTAGCCTTAATCATGACAAAGCGCACAGGAAACTTATCAATCATGCCATGATCCTTGAGTTCCTGCCAATTGATTTTACCTTGATGGTGAGAGATGTCAATACCATGTATTTCATAGCCTTCCGGATAGCTGATATCTCCATAAAGGGCACGCCAACGGAAACCAAACGGACTGACAAATATATAATAAAAGAAGAACACGTAGGCGGCCACCACCAAACTTCCGCCTATCCACCATGCCCATCCAGGCATGTGCTGCAACAGACGAATAAAGACATTCGGACGCCTATGTTGCACTATGCTTCTTCGGCGTCCGGATGTCTGTCTTTTATGCGTTGTCCTCTTGTCGGGCATTAATTACTTTTTCTGCTCAAGAGCGAGGGTCATAGTGGGCTGGTCGCAAACCTCTGTGGGTCCCCAATACTGGATAGGACCAGGGTAAACGTAAGCCGTCTTGCGAGCCCACTCGTCACGATGAGCAGCGAACTCCTTGAAGGGAGCACCGTCGAGCTCAACGAGAGCCTTGCGGATAACGGGCTTCATCTCACCGGCACGCTTCTCCATGTTCATCATCATGGTGATGGGCACACCACCGGCAATCCACTGGTCAGCAGGAGCTGTTGTGTTCTTGACGATAGCCATATAACCGGTCTTACCATTGGCAATCAGCTGAGCAGCTGAAGTACCAAGTGCATAGCAGTAGTCTGCATCGAAGTTAGAAGGAGCAGCGCAACGTCCCTCATAACCGAAGAAATGGTGCTGCGTGCCAAACTTGCCAACATACTTGCCTTCCTTCTTCATCTTCTCAAGTTTCTGGGCAACCATCGTAGAGAGCAGCTTCTCAGTTTCGATGAGTGATACCTGCACGTTTCCATGAGGATCGCGGTCCAGAGCCAGCTGACGAGCCACACCAACAGGCAGGCTGTTGAAGACAGCGAGGTTCTCAGGAGTCAGGTGACTCTTAGCGAAGTCAACCTGCTCGTCACGGCTAATCTCCTTAGCCTCAGGCAGAGCGAGCACGTCGTTGAGCTGGGCAATGAGCTTCTTGATAGCGGGGATGAACTCGATGACACCCTCTGGGATGATAACGGTACCGAAGTTGTTACCATCAGCAGCACGGGCGGCTACGGCATTAGCGATGTAAGTCACGATGTCGTCGAGGCTCTGAGCCTTGGCCTCTACCTCCTCAGAGATGAGACAGATGTTGGGCTGGGTCTGCAGGGCACACTCCAGGGCGATGTGAGAAGCTGAGCGACCCATCACCTTGATGAAGTGCCAGTACTTGCGGGCTGAGTTACAGTCACGCTCGATGTTACCAATCAGCTCTGAGTAAGTCTTACAAGCAGTATCGAAACCGAAAGAGGTCTCAATCTGGTCGTTCTTCAGGTCACCGTCGATGGTCTTGGGACAACCAATCACCTGTACACCATAGTTCTTAGCTGCATAATACTCAGCCAGCACACAGGCGTTAGTGTTAGAGTCGTCACCACCGATAATCACGATAGCCTTGATGTCGAGCTCGCGGATAATCTCCAGACCTTTCTCGAACTGGTCAACCTTCTCCAGCTTTGTACGACCAGAACCAATCATATCGAAACCACCGGTGTTACGATAATTGTCGATAATCTCCTTGGTCAGCTCCATGTAGTTGTGGTCAACCAAACCGCCAGGACCCAGGATGAAACCATAGAGGCGGTTCTCGGGGTTCAGCTTCTTAATCTGGTCGAACAGACCTGTAATCACGTTGTGACCGCCAGGAGCCTGACCACCAGAAAGGATGATACCAACGTTCATCTTCTTGGTGTTAGCCTCTGTAGCAGGTTCGAACTCTACGATAGGCATACCATAGGTGTTGGGGAAAAGCTTCTTGATTTCCTCTTGATCGCCAACACTCTGGGTTGCTACACCCTCTTTTACTTTCACTGCACCCTGAAGTGCCTTAGGCAACTTAGGCTGATAAGCGGCTCTCGCCAACTGCAATGCACTTTTTTCCATTGTTTAAAATGTTATATTTGATGAATAATTGAAATTTCAGAATGCAAAAATACGCTTTTTTTGTGAGAAAACACAAAGAAATAATGCTTTTTAAGTTTTTTTTTTGATGAAAGTCATTGTATATCGATTTTTTTTAGTATCTTTGACCTCAAAAGACATTAAAATTAATTTTTGGAGGAAAAAACTATGGCAAGTAAAAGACATTTGAAACAAAAAATCAACTTGATTTGCGAAGAGCTTTTCGCTGAGTGTGTGGCCGGTTCACTTTATGGTCAGAATCGTGAAAGTGCAAAGGCACTTATCTTTAGCACGATTAAGATGCGCAACAACTACGTCCGTCGCATTTCACATCCTGAACCAGGTCTGACAGCTAAAGCATATTACAAGGATTTAAAAGAGAAATTTACTGCACAGGCTGGTGAATTGCTCGACCAGCTAAACAGTTTCTAACATAAGGATTCACGAACGACGACATAAACATATGTGGAAATCATTCTGCCGATGGCTGCTATATAAACGAATGGGGTGGACAGCTGAGGTGACAGAAGCACACCCCGACAAATTTATTATCTGCCTGGCCCCTCACACCAGCAACTGGGATTTTCTTATTGGCCAGCTTTATAGTAAAAGTACAGGTTTGAAGAGCAACTTCCTGATGAAGAAGGAGTGGTTCTTTTGGCCTCTTGGCCCTATTTTCCGTCGTATGGGCGGCATTCCTGTTTGGCGTTCCAAACACACCAGCATGACGGACAACCTGGCTGAGACTGCCCAGAAATTATCTGTCTTCCAATTGTGCATTACGCCCGAAGGTACACGCAAGCTGAATCCTGAGTGGAAACGCGGTTTCTACTATATTGCCCAGAAGGCCGGGATACCCATCCTGCTCTATGGCGTCGACTACGAAAAGAAGTTGATTCGTTGCACCAAAACCATTATTCCTAATGGTAATATCGATGAACAGATGCGAGAAATCAAAGAATATTTCAAGGACTTCAAGGGGCGCTACCCTGAGAACTTTACTATAGGGGAGGTATAACGCCATGTATAAGATCCTGTTGTACCTGCTGTTATTATCAGCCCCAGCTATTTGTTTCGGACAGTCAGCCAAAGACGAGGCAAAAATGGCCGACCGCCTGAAACAGTTTTTTTCTACCTATAAAGCCAAAGACCTGCGATTAAACCGACAGTACCGCATGCTGAGCTATCAGGTGGATAATGACGAGAAGACGCTTACCATCACTACCGACGAGTGGTTCGCCATGCAAGTGCTGACACCTGAGATTACCGCGAACATCTACAAAAAAATCAAGAGCGAACTGCCAAAACCCTATAATAAATATAAGGTAAGCATCGTCGTTAATGATAAGACCATTGATGAACTGATTCCCAATCGTCTTACAAAGAATGCCGACAAGTCACGCCTTTGGGGAAATATCGAATACGACGGTGAACCCTGGGTAAAGAATATCTCTACCCCATTCCGTCCTACCCATGGACTGCAGAACCGTCATCTTTCCCTGTGGGCCAGTCATGGCCGTTACTACGACCAGAAGTCCTCTCAGTGGCGCTGGCAGCGTCCGAAGCTCTTTGCTACCACCGAAGACCTGTTTACACAAACCATCGTTGTACCCTACCTCATTCCCATGCTTGAACGAGCCGGAGCCATTGTCTTCACACCACGTGAGCGTGACTGGCAGACCGAGGAGGTGATAGTCGATAATGACGGTCCAAAGAGCAATTATATCGAGGTTACCGCTCATGGTAAGTGGCAGACGACACCACAGCCTGGCTTCATGATGCACGAAGGACATTATCAGGACAACGAGAATCCTTTTGAGGCAGGTACAGCCCGTATGGCTAACACTACCAGCAGCAACAAGCGCTATTCTGTAGCCACCTATCAGCCCCGTTTCCAGAAGGCTGGCCGCTATGGTGTTTACGTCAGCTACCAGTCACTTCCCAACAGCGTCGACGATGCGCTCTATACCGTTTGGCATAAAGGTGAGCGCACGCAGTTCCGCGTCAACCAGCAGATGGGTGGCGGCACGTGGGTTTATCTGGGCACTTTCGAGTTTGATGCCGGCTACAGCGAATTCAACCGTGTCACGCTGACCAATCAGAGCAAGCACAATGGTGTAGTGACGACCGATGCCGTCCGCTTCGGTGGCGGTATGGGTAATATCGAGCGTTTTGGCACAACCAGCGGTATGCCACGTGCCATTGAGGGCGCACGCTATTATGCCCAATGGGCTGGTATGCCCTACTCCGTCTATAGTGGCCGACAGGGTACTGACGACTATGCCGACGACATCAATGTCCGTTCGTTTATGACCAACTATATCGGTGGTGGCTCCTGCTATCTACCAACCCTTGAAGGTCTGAAGGTTCCTATCGAGCTCTCCTTGGGTGTCCACAGCGACGCAGGCTATTTCAAGAACGGAAAGGATGTATGGGGCTCACTGTCCATCTGTACTACCAACCATCATGATGGCAAGCTGAACTCAGGCCTCTCGCGTTTGGCTTCGCGCGACCTGGCCGATGCCTTGCTCAACAACGAGGTAGCCGACCTGAAATATAAATATGGCGATTGGGTTCGTCGCGACCTGTACGATCGTAACTATTCGGAGTCACGCGTTCCTGAGGTACCCAGCGCTATCATTGAGACTTTGTCGCACCAGAGTTTCCCCGATTTACGCTATGGTCTGGATCCTAACTTCCGGTTCACGCTGGCCCGTTCTATCTACAAGACCCTGCTTCGTTATGTCAACGAACAGCACGGCACGTCTTATGTGGTAGCTCCGTTGGCACCCGACCATTTCCGTATCGAATTCAAGAACAAGAACGAGATACAGCTCAGTTGGAATGCCGTCAACGACCCTCAAGAACCTACCTCGAAGCCTACTGGCTATCTGCTTTATACCGCTGTGGGCAATGCCGATTTCGACAACGGTACCCAGATCAAGAAGACTTCGTATGACATGAAGCTCGAACCGGGTCAGGTCTATCATTTCCGTGTTGCTGCAGTCAATCGTGGTGGCGAGAGTTTCTGCACCGAGGTCCTCTCGGCTTATTACCAGCCTGAAGCCACCAAGACGGTCATGATTGTCAATGGTTTCGACCGTTTGTCGTCGCCAGCTATTCGTGACAACACGTCGGAGCAAGGTTTCGACCTTGACGAAGACCCAGGCGTCACCTATGGTCCTACATTCGGATGGGTGGGCCGACAGATTAATTTCGATATTTCGCAGATGGGCAATGAAAACGGAGGCTTAGGCTATAGTGGCGAAGATCTGCAAGGTCAGCTGATTGCCGGTAACGACTTCAACTACGTCCGCACGCATGCTGATGCCATTGCCTCTGCTCAGAAATACAATATTGTCAGCTGTTCCAACGAGGCTGTCGAGTCGGGTAAGGTCAGCCTTTCGCGCTATGCTGCTGTCGACCTGTTGCTGGGACTCGAGCGCAACGACGGCCACAGTCTGAACGACTACAAGAGCTTCACTCCGCAACTCCAGAGTGCCCTGCAGAAGTACAGCCAGAATGGTGGTGCCCTATTGGTGAGTGGTGCCTATGTGGGTAGCGACATGACGGCTGATACCGAACAGCAGTTCTTGGCCAGCGTCCTGAAGTGTCGCTATGCCGGTCGTTCGCAGGCTGGTTCTGGTGCCGTAAATGGTCTTGGTATCAAGCTCGACTACTGGAACACGCTTAACGCCACCCACTATGCTGCCACTTCTGCCGATATTCTGCAACCCGTCAAGCCTGCCTTCACGGCTATGCAGTATGCCGACGGACAGGATGCCGCTGTTGCCTACAAGCAGGGACGCGAAAGCGTGTTCGTCATGGGCTTCCCCTTCGAGTGTATCAAGGACCGCCAGAAGCGTTTATCTGTCATGCAAGGAATATTAAACTATTTGCTAAATAATTAAACCAACAAACTATGTACAAAATTCAAACTAACTCATCTGGTACAAGAAGTATCGAAATTAGTGAAGAACATCTGCAGACTATCGAAGACTACCAGCTGTTCCGTGACCTCATTGACTCTAACGGCTATGTCGACGAACAAGTGCTCGACAAGTTGAAGTTCAATATCCGTTCGATGCTCGAGTCCGATGCCGGCAAGGACAAGCGCCTGCTCGACCTTTGTCTCGACGTCATCTATCACAGCAACATGAAGGCCTTTGGTCTGCAACAGCTTGTCATCCTCTTCATCAACTGGAAGGACCGTGGCAACGATAATCTCGGAATGACCTCGCGCGCTTTCCAAGGAACGCCGTTCAATTGATCGTGGAGCGTGGTTTTCCCACGCTCATAAGAATATGGAATATAGGCTGACGGATTTTCTCCCCACGACAAAAAAGGAGATGGAACTACGCGGTTGGGACGAGGTGGATATCATCCTCTTCTCAGCCGATGCTTATGTCGACCATCCTTCTTTTGCCAATGCTGTCATTGGGCGCACACTCGAGGCAGCAGGCTATCGTGTGGCCATAGTCCCTCAGCCTGACTGGCACGGCGATTTCCGCGACTTCAAGAAGTTGGGGCGTCCGCGTTTGTATTTTGCCATATCTCCAGGCAATATGGACTCGATGGTCAACAAATACACCGCCAATCGTCGTCTGCGTTCCGAGGATGCCTACTCGCCCGATGGTCGTCATGGCCTGCGTCCTGACTATCCGTCCGTCGTCTATTCCCAGATTCTTCGCCAGCTCTATCCCGACGTGCCCATCGTCTTGGGCGGCATCGAGGCTTCCTTGCGTCGACTTTCCCATTACGACTATTGGCAGGATAAGCTACGGCCCTGCATTCTTTGCGATGCACCTGCCGACATCCTTGTCTATGGCATGGGCGAGAAGCCGATGGTCGAACTATCCCGTCGTCTGGCCGACGGTCTTCCCATCAGCGCCTGCTACGACATCCCACAGGTTGTATATCTGTCTGACAAAGTAACACTTCGTGAGGGAGATATCGTGCTGCATAGCCATGAGGAGTGCCTAAAAAACAAACGTGCCCAGGCCGAGAACTTCCGACACATCGAGGAACAGTCGAACATGATGCACGCCCAGCGCCTGCTCCAGCCCCTTTCGTCCACCACTGTTCCCGACGGTTCTCCGTCCGCCACTGTTCCCGACGGTTCTCCGTCGGGTACTTACGTCGTCGTCAATCCGCCCTACCCGCCCATGACTACCGAGGAACTGGATGCCTCGTTCGACTTGCCTTACACGCGCGTACCTCATATTAAATATAAGGACAAGCGCATTCCGGCTTACGACATGATCAAGTTCTCCGTAAATATCCACCGCGGCTGTTTTGGCGGTTGTGCCTTCTGCACCATCTCCGCCCATCAGGGCAAGTTCATTGCCTGCCGTTCCAAGGAGAGCATTCTGCGCGAGGTGAAGCAGGTCATTCAGATGGATGGCTTCAAGGGTTATCTCAGCGACTTGGGTGGTCCGTCAGCCAACATGTATGGCATGCATGGGCGCAACCTCAATGCCTGTGAGAAGTGTAAGCGACCCTCGTGCATCAATCCGCAGATTTGCCCGAACCTGAATACCGACCACTCCAAACTGCTCGAAATCTATCGTGCCGTCGACGCTCTGCCAGGCATCAAGAAGAGCTTCATTGGCAGTGGTGTGCGCTACGACCTGCTACTGTATCGCAGCAAGGACGAGAAGTCGAACAAGGCTGCCATGGAGTATACCCGCGAACTTATCAAGAATCATGTCAGCGGACGCCTGAAGGTGGCTCCCGAGCATACTTCCGACCACGTGCTCCGACTGATGCGCAAACCCTCGTTCCAGCAGTTCTACGAGTTCAAGCGCATCTTCGACCGCATCAATCGCGAGGAGCATCTCAACCAGCAAATCATCCCCTACTTCATCTCCAGCCACCCTGGCTGTCGCGAGAGCGATATGGCTGAGTTGGCCCGACTGACGCGTCAGATGGGGTACAAGCTTGAACAGGTGCAGGACTTCACGCCAACACCCATGACGGTGTCTACCGAGATGTTCTATACAGGCTACGACCCCTACACCCTCGAACCCGTGTATGCTGCTCATAGTCAGGACGAAAAGCTGGCTCAGCGTGAGTATTTCTTCTGGTATAAAAACAAACCCGCTCATGGAGATTATCGAACAAAACCTCGTCGCGAAGAATCCAAAGATGAAAAGCGAGGACGGAATCGTCGCCACAAATGATTTCATAGCCGTCATCGATGGTTCCACCTCTAAGTCGCAACATCGTCACAGCCTCTTCCGCAGCAATGGTCGTTATGCCATGCAGCTGGTCAGCCGCTATATCCGCCGCATGCCAAAGAACACCACCTGCGAGGCTTTTCTCCGTGGTGTGACGGCCTATATCCGCAAACATTACAAGAAGTCGATGCTACCCCGTCTGGCCGAACATCCTGAAGACCGCCTGACCTGTTCCGTCGTCGTATTCAGTCGTTTGTGTCGCGAAATATGGATGATTGGCGACTGCCATTGCCTCGTCTCCCCTCTCACCTCTCCCAGCTCACCTCTCACCTCTCCCAGCTCCCCTCTGTATTACGACAATCCCAAGCCCTACGAGGCTGAGCTGGCTGCCATGCGTGCCGAAGAGGCCTGCCGACAGTTGTCAGACGGCAAGACCACCGACGACCTTTGTCGCAACGACACAGCCCGTCCCGTTATTATTCCTCGTATGATTGAGACCATGCGCAATCAGAATGTCACCTATAGTGTGGTCGACGGTTTCCCCATTCCCCGTCAACACGTTCTGGTCATTCCGCTCGACTTCAGTCCTCATGAGATTGTCCTTGCTTCCGACGGTTATCCTTTCCTCTATCCCTCACTTGATGAAAGCGAGGCTGCCCTGCAGCACCAGCGCCAGCATGATCCGCTGAATATCGGCCCGAACTTTCAGGCTACCAAAGCGTTCCATCCTGACAATAATTCCTTCGACGATCGCACCTACGTCCGCTTTTTAATCTGAGCGAAGCGAATTTAATTTTTAATGTTTAATATTTAACGTTCAAAGGTCTTTCAATTTTATATCCCTGGCACCACGCAAATATTCGCTGCGCAGTTCTATGGCTTTAGTCCATTCGCCCTTGAACAGCTCGCTCACGTCGATGTCAATCTTCCATCGTCCTTTCGACTCCAGACGATCCACCATCACACCATACGTCAGATTGTTAATATCCTCGGCAGGCATGAATCGCGACGTTTCGCCCTTCTCGTCGCCACCGATTTCTATCAGCAGTTTGGCGTCAATCAACTCGTACAGCAAGTCGTTCACAATACGGATGGGAATATTCGTCAGTCCGCGCAACTCGTAGGCACTGTATGCACGCTGTCCCTTGGCAAAGCGCTGGCAAATCTTGCTCATCAGCAGCGATGCCATCAGCAGCTTGTAGCGATGGCTAATCTCGCCCGTACTGGCGTCGTAGTCGTAGTAGTCCAAGTTCTGATTCGTGTAGCACAACTCGGCACCGAACAGACAGATTGTCCACGATATCTGCACCCACAGCATGAACAGCGGCAGGGCGGCAAACGAACCGTAGATGGCGTTATAGCTGGACAGGAACATCTGCGAATGGATGTAGAATATCTGCAGTCCCTGCATCGCGATACCAGCCAGAATGCCAGGCACCACCGCACTCTTCAGTCGCACCTTCGTATTGGGCATAAAGATGTAAAGCGCAATAAACATGCCAGACATGAGCACGTAAGGCGACAGGTCTATCAACCGTCTGACAAAGGGACCCAGTAGCAGGAAGTCAGGCAGCTGGTCGGCCACCGTAGCCATGAAAATCGAGATACCCGACGTCAGCACGATAATGATGGGGAACAGGAAGAACATGGCCAGATAGTCCGTAAACGTACGGAAAATGCTCCTCGGCTTCTTCACCTGCCATATCTCGTTGAAGGCATCCTCCACATTGCTTACCAGCATCAGCACCGTATAGAGCATGAACACCAAGCCGACACCCAGGAATACCCCACTCTGCGTGTGCACCAGATAGCTGTTGACGAAGCCGATAATGATGTCGGCGGCCTGCGGTTGCGACTGGAAGGCATCCCTGAACCACACCTCGATATACTTGCTGTAGCCGAAGCCACGGGCAATGGCAAACACCACCGCCATAATCGGCACGATGGCCAGCAGCATACTATACGTCAGCGCCGAAGCCTTCTGCATCACGCGCTTCGTGGTAAAGAACCTGATGGCCAGCAGCAACTTCTTCAGCACCTCCACCAACAGATACTTCACTGGCGACATCTCGTCAGGACCTATTCGCCAGATGTCCTTCTGCAAAAATTGAATCAGCCGTTTCATGCTCAATTTCTCACTATCTCACTCTCTCATTTTCTCAATTTCTTAACTTAAAATGAAAGCAGTGCTCCTGTAAGCCGGGTTCTGTACCCTTGCGGGCGTCTGTCATTTATCTAGTACGCTGGTTACCCAGCGTCTCAAGCATCCTACCCTCCATCGTGTTCCGAAGACCTTGGGCGGACAACCCTCCGACGATGGTATACGCGAACTTGCAGCCCCCAGACGGAACAGCCCTGCGATCGCCCGCAGGCTGGTGGTCTCTTACACCACCTTCTCACCCTTACCCTTTCGGGCGGTTATTTTCTTCTCCCGTATCCTGCTGTCACCAACAGCTGGCACTTTCACCAGTGGAGCGTCCTATGCTGCCCGGACTTTCCTCTCGCACTCTCATGAGCGCCAGCGACAGACCGTTGCACTGCTTTCAGCTTGCAAAGGTACGAATTAGTGAGAGAAATTCCAAATAAATTTGGAAATTTCCGATTTCTAAGACATAAACAAGAGTAAGACATATAATAAATGTTAAGAGGTGTCATTTTCTTCATTTAGAGGCTTGAGACAACGTTTTTTGCTGTAGCGAAAGGGGGCTAATTCCGTTTTCG
>Ga0310695_10002781_pt1 | contig 35933 bp, 24 predicted proteins | sample RumenRJG_04DNA_FD_203882 | JGI IMG/M metagenome (GOLD analysis project Ga0310695, IMG submission 203882) | Bovine rumen microbial communities from Lethbridge, Alberta, Canada - RJG_04 (v2) (version 2) | ecosystem: Host-associated > Mammals > Digestive system > Stomach > Rumen | place: Canada... | reverse complement strand
GCAGACTTGAATTTTTTCAACGTATTTGGCTTTGAGGGTTGAGAGAAAAATTCTTATGTCAGCCTCGTAATTGTAGTTTTCTACGCGGACTACATAACGGTCATCAAGGTTTTCGTAATTGCGGGAGAGTGCCTCCGGAAACATCATTAAAAGATCCATGACGGAAATGTCATCGTTTAGAGCCATTCTTTGCGGAAATATTAAAACTCTGTCAGCACGATGTTCTATGACAGGCTCTTCTGATACAAGTCCGTATTGGTGTTTTTCTTCATCATAATTTTCTTGCGCAAGGATTTCTGTGGTATTAATCATTGCTCCTAATGATAGGACAAGGGCAGTTAATTTTTTCATTTTTCTATTAATATTTGTTAAAGTCTATCGGGCAAAGGTAAAAAAAAGAATTTTATCTGAAAATTTTTTTTTATTGTATATTTGACCTTTTATTATTAAATTTGCGAAAGTAGTTAAAAGAAGAAAATGGAAAACCAAAACTATTTACAATATCCCGAAATGATGTCGGGAAGAAAAATTTTGTATGTTCACGGCTTTGCCTCTTCGGGTGCAAGCGGAACGGTTAAAAGCCTTAGAATTTTGTTGCCTAATGCCGAAATTATTGCTCCTGATTTGCCTGTAAGTCCGCTTCAAGCCATGGATTTGTTGCATAAAATCTGCGACGAACAAAAGCCTGATTTAATAATCGGAACTTCAATGGGCGGTTTTTATGCCGAACAGTTATACGGTTTTTACCGAATACTTGTTAATCCCGCCTTTCAGATTGGCGATACATTGAAATCTCTTCACGGCTTGGGAAAACAAAAATGGCTCAATCCCCGTCAAGACGGTCAAACTGAGTTTTGGGTTAATCAGGACATTATGGACGAGTTCAAACAAGTGATGAAAAACAGTTTTTCAAACATTTCCGTTGAGGAACACAGAACACTTGTTTACGGACTTTTTGGCGATAAAGATCCGCTTGTTCATACTTTTGATATGTTTGCCGGAAAATATATGAACGCAATAACTTTTGACGGCGAACACCGTCTTAACGACAGCATTTTGCAAAATTCGGTTATTCCCGTGATTCATTGGATTGACGATAAATTAAACAACTATCAGCGGCAAATTCTTTATATTGATTTGGACGATACTTTGGTGGATTTTCATAACGGGGTTCACAAATGTACGGATGCTGAGTTAAAACAATATGAAGGTCATATTTGGGATATTCCGGGTTATTTTTCAAGGCTTGAGCCTATGCCGAGTGCGGTAAAAGCGTTTAGGACATTGTCGTTGAAATACGATACGTATATTCTTTCGAGTGCGCCTTTTGCTAATCCCTCCGCTTGGTCTGACAAATTACAATGGGTAAAAAAATGGTTAGGTGTACCGTCATTTCGCCGTTTGATTTTATCGCATCACAAAAATTTGAATTACGGAGATTATCTGATTGATGACCGCATTTATAACGGTGCAAATGAGTTTATGGGCGGTTTTCTGCAATTTGGACAAGCCCCGTACAAAACCTGGGACGATATTATGGAATTTTTTCAGCATATAAATTAAGCACATCGGGGAGTGTTACATAAAATTATCCTATCTTTGCAAAACCAAAAAAATTATTTTATGATAACAGGAGAGATAAAAAACAGGATAGACACTATATGGGATATTTTCTGGACTGGTGGCATTACAAACTCTATCACCATTCTGGAACAGATGACATATCTCTTTTTTATGAAGATGCTTGACGATGCCCAGCGCACCAAAGAGGCTAATGCCAACCCTTGGGGCGTCAAGGTCAAGAATCCGACATTCAAAGACGGTATGTGGCACAATCCCGACACCGACAAAGATGTGGAGTTCAACATACTACGGTGGAACACCTTCAAGAATTTTGAAGCAGAAAAAATGTTTACAACCGTAAGCAAAGATGTATTTGTATTCATAAAGAATCTCAGCGAAGGTCGTGAATCCGCTTACAGCAAATTCATGGAAAACGCCACTTTCCTTATTCAAAGTCCGCGCACATTGTCTAAAATTGTGGAACATATCGACCATCTCGATATGAACAACCGCGACACTATGGGCGACGTGTACGAGTATATCCTTGGCAAAATGGCGGCAAGCGGCAACAACGGACAATTCCGCACACCGCGCCATATCATACACATGATGGTGGAGCTGATGAAACCAACTCTCGAAGATACAATTTGCGACCCTGCCATGGGAAGCGCGGGATTTATTGTTGAATCCGCAAAATACATTCAAGAGCATTACGGAAAGGAACTACTGAAAAAAGAATCAGCCGAACATTACAAAAACGAAATGATGCACGGTTTCGACACCGATTTCACAATGTTGCGCATTGGTGCCATGAATCTGATGCTTCACGGCGTTGACAATCCCGACATAAAATACTTGGACAGCCTCTCCACCGACAATAAAGACGAGAATCTGTATTCACTTTGCATGGCTAATCCTCCCTTTACCGGCAGTCTCGATAGCGAAGCAGTGAGCAAAAGCCTGCAAAGCATCACCAAGACCAAAAAGACAGAGCTTCTGTTTCTCGCCTTATTTGTAAGGATGCTGAGAATTGGCGGACGCTGCGCCTCAATTGTTCCCGACGGCGTATTGTTTGGCAACAGCACAGGACATAAGGCAATCCGCCAACAACTCATAAAACAACAACGTCTGCAAGCGGTTATTTCCATGCCTTCGGGAGTGTTCAAACCATACGCGGGTGTATCTACTGCCATACTTATTTTCACAAAGACCAATGCCGGAGGCACAGACAAGGTTTGGTTTTACGACATGAAAGCCGACGGTTTTTCGCTTGACGACAAGCGCACGCCAATTGCCGACAACGACATACCCGATGTAATTGCACGATTCCACAACCTCGCCGACGAAGAGAAACGCTCACGCAAAGAACAAAGCTTCATTGTGCCTGTGGACGAAATCATCGCCAACGATTACGACCTCAGCATCAACAAATACAAAGAAGTGGAGAAAGTGAAAGTGGAATACGAAAAGCCTGATGTAGTGCTCGGCAGAATTGAGGCATTGCAAAGCGAAATCACCTCGGCAGTAAAAGAATTTAGGGAAAAATATTTATAATTGTTGCAAAATGGTTGTTACATCGTCATATCGTCCACGGAATCCTGGCCACGACTATTACGGTCGCGGAACGTATCTTATCACATTGGTGGTCAGAGGACGGGAGGCGTTGTTTGGTAGCTTGGCTGGCGACGCCCAGCACCCAGAGGTGCAACTGTCGCCATTGGGCAAGGTGGTAAAACAAATATGGGAGCAGACACCCGTATTGCAGGAAACACTACACGGCAACAAAGTGGCGGTACATGCTTGTATATGTATGCCCGACCATTTCCACGGCGTAATAGAAGTATTGGAGCCGATGAAAAAGAAAAGCCTCGGCGATATAATACAGGCAATCAAGGCAGCTTGCACCAGCAGATGGCAGCAGATGCAAGGGCTACCGGATTCTTACAATCGACCGATAATGATCGATTGCAATAGAGCGGATGCACCACTATGGCTACAAGAAAAGGCACAGAGGTTTAATAACGAGGGGCAGCTTTTAAACAATCTATCGAAAAAACAGCGCCAAGAGTATTATGCCTTAGTGGGGCGTGCTCATCGTCCTTTGTTCGACGACAACTACGACGACACTGTGTGCCTTGACGACCGACACAGGGAAGCTATGATTGCCTATGTCAACGACAACCCGAGACGCGCAATTTTGCGACGGGCTTTGCCTGATGTGATGCAACGATGCCTACATGTGCAAGTGGGTGCGCGTAGTTTTGGGGCGTTTGGAAACCTTTTCCTTCTCAGATGGGCTAACAAGCTGCAAGTGCAATGCCACCGCAAACTGCCGGGGAGCAATATGCCTTTTGAACTTTCTGAGGAATACGAAAAGGTGCACCAAAAATGGATCGACGATATTATGCGTGGGGCTACCGTGATTGTTACGCCGGGGATTTCGAGAGGGGAGCTATTGATGAAAAACGAATGTTTGGAGAAAGGCTTTCCGCTGATTCACATACAGAAAGACGCTATTAATAATTTTTGGAAACCGGAACGGAAGCGTTTCGAGGCATGCGCTAAGGGCTGCCTTTTGATTCTCGCGCCGTGGGGGCTCGATGAGATGGAGTCAGTTAACTCTGTCCCGCCGGATGCCGATTTCAGCCGTTTCCATAACCTTAACCGCATCGCCGAGGAAATTTGCAATTTCTATGGCGTCGCTAAAATTATTAGAAAAAAATGAAACAAAACTGGATATATAAAAAACTCGGCGAAGTAGCAACGTTTGTCAACGGCTACCCCTTTAAACCAATTGATTGGGGTGTAACAGGCAAACCAATCATTCGTATTCAGAATTTAAATAACGCAAATGCTCCATATAATTATTTCAACGGAGCGATTGATTCTCGTTATATTGTTAACGAAGGAGAGGTATTAATTTCGTGGTCTGGAACCTTAGGCGTATATGAGTGGAATAATCACGAAAGTGCTTTATTGAACCAACACATATTTAAAGTTGTGTTTGATAAAGATCCTATAAATAAAGGATTTTTCAAATATGCCATTTCATCTCGCATAAATGAAATGAAAAGTAAAGTGCATGGCATTACCATGCAACATATTACAAAAGGAGAATTTGACAACACCACCATCCCCGTTCCCCCTCTTGCCGACCAATCCCGCATCGTCGCCGAACTCGACTTGCTGCAATCAATTATCGACAAGCAGAAAGCTCAACTCAAAGAATACGACACCCTCGCTCAAAGCATATTCTACGATATGTTCGGCGACCCGGTGGATAATGAAAAGGGATGGGAAATAAAGAAATTGGGGGATATATGTTGGAAAATCACAGATGGTGTTCACGCAAAACCCAAGTATACAGAAACAGGAATGCCATTCATTTCTGTCGTAAATATTAATAAAGGAAAATTACTGTTTGATAATTGCAAATATGTATCTCAACAAGATGGTGAAAGTTTTAATAAAAGGACAAAACCGGAAAAGGGAGACATCTTGTACACAAAAGTTGGTGCAACATATGGAATACCAGCAATTGTAGATACTGATATGGAGTTTTGTCTTTATGTAAGCGTTTGCTTAATAAAGCCAAAAAAAGAAATAATAGATTCTGTGTTTTTGAAATCAATGATGGCATTACCATTCATCAAAACGCAGGCTGATAAAAAGATCCGCGGAATTGGTGTTCCTGATTTGCACTTAAATCAAATCGGAATTTTTGACATCATCCTTCCCCCTCTCTCTTTGCAGCAAACTTTTGCCGCAAAAATTGAGGCGATTGAGCAACAGAAGACGAGAATCAGCCAAAGCATTGCCGAGGCACAAAAGTTGTTTGATTATACAATGGACAAATATTTTGGATAATTATGAGGAACTTCGACTACATAAAAGACCTTGGACTAAACGACCTTCACCGCTATTGCGCAGCGGCGGAAGAAAACCAATGGAGCAATCCTGAGTTTTGTGCCGTCAGCGCACGTAAAGCGTTGGAATACATCGTCCGCGCCGTCTATGTTTTGAAAAACATCGAAATCTCAGACAGAACCTCGCTGTTTGAACTTATTGACGGCGAGCCATTCCGCACCTTTGTCGGCGACGAACACGTGATGATGGCTGTCCATTATGTCCGCAAAATAGGCAACCACGGAGCGCACGCCACAGTTTCGCGCAAAGAGGCGTTTTTTGCATTGCTCAACATCTACAATGTGGTGGGCGCAATCCTCCTGAAATTCAAAATAGTAGCCGAAGTAAAACGTTTCGACAACAATCTTATTCCCAAAACGGCAGAAAAAACGGTTGTGGTATTCTCGGAGGTAAAAGTAACCGAAAACGACCCCATCGTATCGGCTGCCGACCAAAAGTCTATCGAAAATCCCACGCCCGTAGCCGACATTCCGTCAGACCTCTCCGAGGCGGAAACCCGCAAAATGTATATCGACCTCATGCTCAAAGAAGCCGGCTGGCAGGTGCTTGAAACCCAAGGCGCGGTGCAGCCGTTGAAAGCCTGCATAGAGGTGCAAGTGAGCGGAATGCCCAACGACAATGGCACAGGATATGCCGATTATGTGCTTTTTGGTGGCAACGGTCTGCCGCTTGCCGTAGTAGAGGCCAAACGCACCTCGGTATCGCCCGTCAAAGGCAAACATCAGGCAGAACTCTATGCCGATTGCCTTGAAAATCAATACGGTGTGCGTCCCGTGATATATTACACCAACGGATTTGAAACCAACATAATCGACGGCTTAGGTTATCCTCCGCGAAAGTTGTACGGATTTCACTCCGCCGACGATTTGGAACGTCTGATTCAGAAACGCGGACGCAACAACATCGCCGACTTTTCGGTAAAAGAGAGCATCACCGACCGCCATTACCAAAAGATGGCAATAAAGGCGGTATGCGAGCATTTCAACAAAAACTTCCGCAAAGCCCTCCTCGTGATGGCCACCGGCACAGGCAAAACAAGGGTCTCCATATCGCTTGTGGACGTGCTTATGCGCAACAACTGGGTGAAAAACGTGCTTTTTCTCGCCGACCGCACAAGCCTTGTACGCCAAGCGCACAAAAATTTTGTGAAACTACTGCCCAACGCCACCACCTGCGTACTCAGCGAAAACCATAGCGACGACAAAAAAGACATTAACGCCCGCATCGTATTCTCCACATATCAGACAATAATCAACCACATCGACACCGACGACAAGACCTATTCTGTTGGGCATTTCGACCTGATAATCATCGACGAGGCTCACCGCAGCATATTTGGCAAATACGGCGCGGTATTCGATTATTTCGACGCAATGCTTGTGGGACTTACCGCCACGCCCCGCGAAGACGTCGACCGCAGCACCTACGATATTTTTCAAGTGGACGAAGGCGAACCAAATTTTGCCTACGAACTCGACGAGGCTGTTGCCGACCATTATTTAGTGAATTACCACGGTTATAAACGAGGCTCGCAAATCCTCAAAGACGGCATCAGATACAACAATCTCACCGACGACGAAAAAAAGCAATTGGAAATGGTGTGGGAATACGAGCAGATTCTTGGGCGCGACATTGCCAAAAGCGAGATTTTCAGTTATATATTCAACAACGACACCATCGACAGCGTGCTTGAAGACCTCATGGACAATGGATTGAAAGTGCAGAGCGGTGAGCGCATAGGCAAGACCATCATTTTTGCCTGCAACCACAAGCACGCCGAACTCATTGTGCAGCGTTTCAACATTCTCTACCCCGAATATGGAGCGTCGTTTTGTGTGCTTATCGACAATTACGTAACCTACGCCCACGATTTGATCGACAAGTTTGAAATGCGCGACGCCGACCCTCAGATAGCCGTTTCGGTGGATATGCTCGACACCGGCATCGATGTGCCCGACATCCTCAATCTGGTGTTTTTCAAGCCGGTAAAAAGCAAGATAAAATATTTGCAGATGATAGGCCGAGGCACAAGGCTGAGCCCCAATATTTTTGGGTACGGCAATGACAAGGAGTTTTTCTACATTTTCGATTGGTGCGGCAATTTCGACTATTTTGAACAAAACCCCAAAGGACACGAAGCCATTGCCACACAATCGCTTACCGAACGCCTGTTTTGCCTTCGCACCGACATAGCGTTTCACCTCCAACATCAGCAATATCAGGAAGACGACGACCTCCGCAATCTTCACGACGAGATAAAAGACATTCTTTTTGCACAGGTTTCAACATTGTCCGACAGCCACATCTCCGTAAGAATCAAGTGGGAGGCGGTGAGCCGTTTCAAGGAAAAAGATTCTTGGAAATACTTGTCGGATATTGACGTGCTGACACTCAAAAACGACATTTCGCCGTTGCTGCCCAAAAGCACATCCGACGAATACGCCAAAAAATTCGACGTGCTCACCCTCCTTATCGAATTGTCGGTGCTCGACCACGATGTCAACGCCAACAAAAGCATCGTAAGGGTGAGGCTCATTGCCCAAAAACTTGAAGAATTGGCATCGTTGCCTCAGGTTCAGGCCAAGATGACAACCATTCAGGAAGTGCTTTCTGATACCTCGTGGGATAATCCGTCGCTGCAATGGCTCGAAAAAGTAAGGACAGAATTGCGCGACCTTCTCAAATTTCTTATCGGCTCCTCCAAAACATTCACTATTGACATCGACGACATCATCAGCGACGAAGGCGAAGTGGAAGGCGTAACACCGAGAGTCAGCTACCGTCAGCGCGTAATCGACTACCTTGCCAACAACAGGCATCTGCCCGTTTTGCACAAGATTTACAATATGGAGCAGCTTACGGGTGAAGATTTGCGCGAATTGGAGCGCATATTGTGGCAAGAGTTGGGCAGCAAATCCGATTACGACCAATACACCGACGGCAAGATATGCGGCTCTAATGTAGCCATCTTGATACGTTCGCTCATAGGAATTGACCGCAAGATAGCCCTCCAGCGTTTTTCCACATTCATTTCGGGCGTGTCGTTAAATTCAGACCAAGAAGAGTTTTTGATGACAATAATCAGTTACGTTTGCGAAAACGGCGACATCACCAAAGACATCGTTGTAAACGAACCACCCTTCGACGAAAGATTATGCGTATTCGACACCTATATGATTCCCTTGGCAAAATACATCGACAATATCCACCAAGTGGTGTTAGAAAAGGTTGGATAAATTAGAAAATTTTTGAAAGCAAATCACAACAGATTTCTTAAATCATTTAAATAAATCATCTAATGTAACCTCGTACTGTACTTCTGTGGAGTAGGTGTTATTTTTTAAGCCGAAGGTGGTGATCCAAACGGGGATGAGGGCAGAGGTTGTGGTGGATTCAAAGCGGAACGATTCTATGCGATTGCGCATTGCCATATCTTCTTCTTTGGAGATGGCGTAAGGTCCGTCGGAAAATTTGATTTCGCAGATGTTGATGATTTTGTCGGCGCGTTCTATTATTAGGTCTATTTGTGCTTTGGGCTCTGTTGTACGGCTGCGCCAAGAGTAATATTCTACCGCCACACGACTGAGACCCAATGCGTTGCGTATTTGGTCGATATGCCAGAGACATATTCTTTCAAATGCCAATCCGTTCCATGTGTTGAGCAATGATGTTTTTTGACGGTCTTGCCAAAAGGTTTTGTTTTGCGCTTTTTGCGAAAATGTGAGATGAAAAAGTGTGAACAAATCAATTAGTTGGTAATAGGCATCGCGTTTTTTTACCTTGCCGCGCGACTTGCCGTAAAAACATCTTATCAAATTGCTATGTTCCAAATCTTCAAGTATTTGAGTGAGTTTGCCGTTTTGTGGAAGTTTGGTTTCGGAGGCAATTTCGGTGCGAGAGAGTCCGCTTTTGCTTTTGGCGAGGGTTTCGATGATTTTTATATACGGTTCTGGATTGCGGAAAAGCGAGTTGTATAGTTGCCGATATTCGCGGTGCAGTTCGCCCGAAGGGTTGAAATATAGGTTGTCGATATTAGCGGCGAGGGTGTTTTGCTTGTTTAAAAGGTTGAGATAATAAGGTATGCCGCCAAATACCATATAAGCTTCGGCAATCATTTTGCGTGGCCATTGTATGTGTTTGTGTTTGAGAAATTTTTCGGTTTCGGCGAGCGAAAATTGCTGCAAATATATGTTGCCCGTTGTGCGGTTGTGCAGTCCGCCGTGATTGTCGATGATGTTGCCCACAATCCAAGATGTAGCGGAGCCGCACACTATAAGAAGTATGTCGCGGCGGTCGGCGGCAAAGGAGTTCCAAAAATAACCCAATGCCTTCACAAAATTGGTCTTGGGAATGTCGAAACTTGGTATTTCGTCTAAGAAAATTACTTTGCGCTCTTGATTTGATTTTTCGATTACTTGCGCCAAATCGTCGAAGGCTTCCATCCAGTTTTTGGGCGGATTGCCCTCAAAACCGTATTTTTTTAAAGAGTTAAAAAATGTAAAAAACTGCATATCTTTGGTGCCGTCGATGATGCCCGAAGTTTCAAAGGTAAACTGCCCTTCAAAATATTGTTTGATGAGGAAAGTTTTGCCCACACGGCGACGCCCATAAACGGTGATAAACTCGCTTTGTGTTGATTGATAGAGTGTTAATAATCGTTTAACCTCTGCCTCCCTGCCAATGATGTCTGTTTTCATAATGTAATTGTTTTGGAGGCAAAGTTAGTTTATTTGTTTCAAATATCCAAATATTAGTTGTCTAAATCTGCATTTTTTTTGCAGATTTAGACAACCTATCTGAGATTACCTGTCTAAATCTGCATTTTTTTTGCAGATTTAGACAACCTATTTTTATTTAAAACATAATTTTTTAGATTTTCAATAATTATTGTTTATATTTGTCCCAAAAGTAACTAATATTTTCTAATTAAAACTATCTAAAAAAATGAAAAGATTATTTTTGATTTTTATAGCTTTTGCTGCAATTTTGAGCATGGCTTTTACTAACGCTTCAGAAATTCCGACTTCTTTGGAAAAAACTTCTGACGGCGATGTTTACCGTTACGGCGAACATACGTATCAAGTCAAGGGCGATTTTAAAAAGGATAAAATCACGACTTCAGATTTCAACGAGGTTGTTTTTTCAAACATTCCTTCCGATTATGCCGAATTTGAAAAAGTTTACAAGGAGTTTCTCGGTAAACATATCAACGGCACTGCTGCAATGATGATAATGGCAATGGAGATGTATGGCAGGGACAAAACCGTTGGAGAAAAATGTATCCGTCTTATTAACACTCCTAACAATGTATCTTCGGTTTTGAATATTCTCAAAGACCGTTTCGGAAATTACGGAAGTTATTCTCAACGTTATATTCCGGCGGCATTAATGGACGGAGCTATCAGAACCAATTCTTATGCTCCAACAGAGCCTTATACGATTAAATGTCAGGGCAGTGCTAACGGTATCAAACCGATGACTTTCCCAAAATACGGAACGGTATACTATATGTACGTCCTTGGCGGCGGTTGGGATACTCATCAGCGTCAATGCGAAATTGTGATGTTTGAAGATGACGAAGAATCAGGATTATACAAAATGAATAATTGTCCTTCGTTTTATACACAATGTCAGCAGATTAAAGGTGAATGGAAAGGTTTGAAATAAAATAGGTTTAAAATAATAAAAAAATCCGGCTATATCCATAATGTTGCGGGTATAGCCGGATTTTTTTTTAAAGTTTTTGGGGAAATTAGTAAAAAAACTATTCTTGAGGTATTATTAATTTAATTTCAGCGGTTTTTTCACCGATTTCCACCATTTTTTTAACATTATCCTCTCCGAAACTCAATGCGTTAAAACCGGTTAAATCGGGATGTATGTAATTGTTAGCATGAGTTTTGTTGTTCTCGTATTTTTCTAAGTCGGGGCGGGTGTCATAATATACTTTAACAAGTTCCCTTGCCTCTCCGAGTATTGTTTCTGAGGTGTGCGGCAGTTTGAGGAGTGCCTTAACTGCGGGTTCCAACTCCGGCGGTACAAACGATTCACCATCTTGACGTAGGTCTACTACGATAGTGTATTCTGCGCCCATATCCAAAACAACATCTACGGGGAGATTGTTGTAAAAACCACCGTCAACGTATGTATGACCGTCGATTTTTACGTTATCGTAAATGTACGGAATTGCAGAGGATGCCATAACGGCCTCAAGTACAGAACCTTCCGAAAGAACAACTTCTTTTAATTCTTTGGTATCGGCGGTTACGCAGCGGAAAGGAATTTTTAAATCACTAAATGTAGAAACGCCTTTGGCCTCCAGTAATTTGCCGACAATTTCTCTGATTACAGAACTTTTTTTAGCTTCTTCCTTATCAAGCGACGAGAAAAAATCCTCCAATTCTTGAGCTGTATATCCGGCAGAATAGAGCGCGCCCATTATTGAACCTATACTTGTACCTGAAATATAGTCTACTTTTATGTTGTTGCGTTCTATTACTTTGAGTGCACCGATTTCTACTGCGCCTTTTGCTCCGCCTCCGCTGAGTACAAGACCGACTTTCTTGTCGCCCGGAGTGAAAAATTCTTCTGTTTCTACTTTCTCGTTGTCTTCATTGTCATCTGACGGATCACACGCTATTGTTGATAACAGCAAAAACATCAGGAGCAGATTAGTAAGTTTTTTCATGGTGTTTGTTTTAAAAAGATTATTCTACTGTTACTGATTTAGCTAAATTTCTCGGTTGATCAACGTTGCAACCTCTCATTACGGCTATGTAATAACTTAGAAGTTGCAAAGGAATTATCGTTATTAATGCACCGATAGCTGTCGTAAATTTTGGTACTTCAATAACGTGGTCAGCCATTTTTGATATTGTTTCATCGCCTTCGCGTACGATAGCGATAATAATACCTTTGCGGGCTTTTACTTCTTGAACGTTGTTTACGATTTTGTCATAACCGCGGCGGTTTGCTGCAATTACGACAACAGGCATTTTGTTATCAATTAAAGCGATAGGTCCGTGTTTCATTTCTGCTGCCGGATAACCCGTTGCATGAATGTAACTTATCTCTTTTAATTTAAGTGCTCCTTCAAGTGCTATCGGATAATAGCAACCGCGTCCTAAATAGATGAAATTTGGCGAATTTTTGTAAAGTTCGGCAATTTTTTTGACTTGGTCGGGTTTTTCCAAAAATTCTTCTATTTTTTGCGGAACGGTGATAAGTTCGTTCAAAAGGCTCATGTACATTTCGGGAGCGATATTATATTTTGCTTTTCCGATAGAGAGAGCCATCATCGCCAAAACCATAACTTGTGCCGTAAAAGCTTTTGTACTTGCAACACCGATTTCAGGACCGGCATGAGTATAAACTCCGGCGTGTGTTTCTCTTGAAATACTTGAACCTACAACGTTACAAATACCGATTACTGTTGCGCCTTTTTCTTTTGCGAGTTTTACGGCGGCCAAAGTGTCAGCCGTTTCGCCGGATTGCGAGATAGCGATTACTACATCGTCAGAATTGATAACGGGATCTCTGTAACGGAATTCAGAGGCGTATTCCACTTCTACGGGTATGCGTGAATACTCTTCAAAAAGGTATTCGCCCATAATTCCGGCGTGCCAACTTGTTCCGCAGCCTACGATTATGATTCTTCTTGCGTTCATAATCTTGGACATTACCGGCATCAAACCTCCTAAAACGATAGAATTGTGAGTTAAATCTACACGTCCGCGGATAGTATCGCTTATGGATTTCGGCTGTTCGTAAATTTCTTTCAACATAAAATGCGAATAGCCGCCTTTTTCTATTTCGTCAAAATTGAGGTCTACGGTTTGAATTTCGGGCTTTATAACGTCGTTCTTAATGGTTTTAATATCGACTTTGCCGTTACGTGTCAAAACCGCCATATTTTCGTTGTCAAGATAGATGACGTTGTTAGTGTACTGAACGAAAGGAGTAGCATCGGAGCCGACATAAAACTCTTTTTCGCCTACACCGATGACAAGAGGACTTGAATTTCTTGCAACAATTAATTTATCACATTCATCAGTACAGATAACGGCAATTCCGTATGCTCCTTGAACCTTGTTCAAAGCAAATCTTACGGCGTCCGTTGCTGAAACTTTTCCGAACTCGTAAATATATTCAATGAGGTTTGCCAAAACTTCGGTATCGGTTTCGGATTTAAAAGTATAACCTCTATTAACGAGTTTTTTCTTCAGAGTTGCATAGTTTTCGATGATACCGTTGTGAACGATTACAAATTTGCCCTTCATTGAGATATGCGGGTGAGCATTTGTATCGTTAGGCTCGCCGTGTGTTGCCCAACGTGTATGTCCGATTCCGAGAGTTCCTTTTTTAGGATTATCACCGATGAATCTTTCCAAATCCGAAATTTTACCTTTTACTTTGTAAATGTGAGGCACGTTTGCGCAGAAAACTGCAACTCCTGAAGAGTCGTAACCTCTGTATTCCAGTCTTTTAAGACCATCAATTAGTATAGGATAGACTTCTTTGCCTCCTATATAGCCAACAATTCCGCACATAGTTTTTTCTCAGTATAAATTAATTAATGTTAATGGTTATTATTTTTCGTAAGTTATATATTCTACAACAAGTCGCATAGGCTTGTCAGAATGTTTATTAGTATTAATAATGCTCCGGCTGAAGTCCGTAACAGGATTTGCCGGATAGAGATACACAGAATATTTCGGCGTTGAACCCAAAGAGTATGTTTTTAGCATATCGACAATTCTTGCCGTTAAATTTATGCTATACTGATGATTCGTTTCGTCAATACTAATCGGTACTATGGTAGTAACGTAGTTTTGCGTTTTTAAATATTCCGGGAAATAAAAAGTATTATCTTCACCCTCTATGCTGCCTACACAAACGAGTGAGGGGATAGCAGGAAAACTCTCTTCTTGACTTACTTGATTTTCCGCTAACGGCGCAATTAGTTGAGCCCTTAAAATCGTATAATATTTCCCGTTGAGATTGTTTTTATTCAATTCTTTCAAATTCGGAAAATCCAATCTTATCTTTGTTCCTACAAGCGATTGAAGATAAGCGTATTGATTTTCCGTTTCAGTATTGAAAAAATCATTATTAAACGTAGTTGAAGAATAATCGTGTTTTATGAGATTGATTCTTGCATCGTCGTTTGCAATTGAATACGAAACGTTGCTTGGGTTATCTTCTTCATCGGGCAGATGATAATAAACCGTATAGCCGGTGTAAGAGCTTGAATATGAGAATCTCATAATAGAATTTCCTTCTGTTGGAAGAAAATACAATCCGCAAATATTCTCGTCAAAGGTTGTATCGCGTGTGGCTTGCAAAATTTTATTGCCGTATTCCACGTCGAGTTTCGTTTTAATCAGCGTTTCAGCGTTTTGCGGCGAAAATTTGAAACTTCCTACCGGTTTTTCCGATAAATAGCCGCTGATGTCGAAATCAGAATAATAAGTTGTGTCGTAATAAATTTTTTTCTCTAACGGATAAACATCTATGTTACATTCAGTTATTGTATCGCCGTATGAAGGATTACTTAAATTGAATCCGAGGCTCAAAATTACTGAGTCCACAATAGCATTATCTTTGTAAGAGCCGTAAGAGGTATTTGAAAATTTTGCTGCGAATGAGGTTTGTGTTTGTCCGAAGACAGGGTCTTCCATCATTCCGACAAGCAAATAATTTTGATTTGAAGAAACTAAAGCTTTTTCTTTCTCCGTATAAGCATTTACCGTAACGGTATCAATAATTTTTATTGCGGCAATATCAGAGGCGGGAATAATATCCGCACCCATTTTTTCTTCGTTGTCGCAACCGTTTGTAAGCGATAACACAACAAACGAGGCTGCTGCAAAAATAAAACCGTTTTTCATTATGTAGTCTTTCTCTAAATTGCTGATTTTCTTTTTGTCTTTTTCTCGCTTTCTTGAGGAGCTCCTTCCGATAAAATCATATCATAAAAATCGGAATAAGCATCAACGTATGTGTCCATGTCGTGATATTGTAAGTACGGTTTGCCGCATTTTTCGGTGTATTCTTTTACGGCAGGGGCAATATCAGGGTGTCCGAAAATTACGGCGTCGGACATATTGATTGCTAATTTTGAAAGATTTACGAAGTCGGGAGTCTCTCTTACGACGTCCAAATCTTTTTCTTGAACACCGTCTACTTTGAGTTTCTTTGCAAAATTTTTCGGAAAACAGCCCGGATAGTCGTCATTATAAACGGAATATACTACTTTTGATTTCGAGAAAAGCGGGTCTTCCTTGAAAGCGTTTTTCAAATAAAGCGGTACTAACGAGGTAATCCAGCCATGGCAATGAACCAAATCGGGTGACCAACGCAATTTTTTTACCGTTTCCAAAACTCCGCGTGCAAAAAATATTGCTCTCTCATCGTTGTCCTCAAAATACTTTCCGTCTTTGTCGGTAACGATTCCTTTGCGTTGAAAAAAATCCTCATTGTCGATGAAATAAACCTGCATCCTTGCTGATTGAATCGAAGCCACTTTTATTATCAAAGAATGATCGGTATCGTCAATGATGAGGTTCATACCCGAAAGACGGATTACTTCATGGAGCATATTCCTGCGTTCGTTGATAGAACCGTAACGCGGCATGAAAGCCCTTATTTCCTTTTTCTTTTCTTGAATCCCTTGCGGAAGGTATCTGCCGATTATTGACATTTGCGTTTCCGGCAAATAGGGCGTTATTTCTTGTGAAACAAATAAAATTTTTTTCTTCTCCATAAAGTTAAGATTTCTTTGTAAAACTATTTTAGTCTGCAAAGATAATAGTTTTTTTTTAATATTTTACCAAAAATAAAACGACTTTTTTTGTATTTTTTCTTAAAAAATTGAAATTCAAGAAGTTATATTTCTGATTTGGGAATTATGAATTTGAAATCGCTACCGATTCCCGGCATTGATTCCACCCAGATTTTACCTTTACAAAGTTTTACGAAATGATATGCGATACCAAGTCCTAAACCGTTTTTGCCGTTTTCGTCTTTCACGAAGTTTTCGTCGCTGAAAATTGTTGATACTTGTTCCGGCGAGAGTCCCGAGCCCGTGTCGTAAACAGTTACTTGAGTATATTTTTTGGGGTTTTCCGGATAATCAGAAGCATCAATTATAATATCGCCTCCGTGAGGTGTAAATTTAACCGCATTAGAGAGCAGATTGTCAATTGTAACCTCGATAAGTTTTCTGTCGGCATAAACGATATGATTGCCCGGATTCTCGTAAATCATTGTTACAGATTTTTGTTTTGCCAAAGGAGCGTAAATTCCTACGGCTGCTTTTATCAACAAATCAAGGTCGAATTTAGAATAATTTGCCGTGACGGAGTTGTTGATAATTTTGGAGCGCATTTCAAGTTTTTCCAAACGGTTTAATACAAAAGCATTATCGGATTTGATTTTTTCTATCTCCGTCTTAATGGTTGTATTGGAAATTTCTTCGGAAAGTTTTTCTAACGCGTTGCCATTGTTAGTTAATTTGTTAATGAGTTCATCTAAAGTAAAAGTATAAAGTTTAGTCTGAACTTTCATTATATTTTGAGCTGCGTTCTTTTCTTTGTTTAAGATTTCGTTTTGCGCTTTTAATTGTAAGATGTTGCTAACTTTTGGTAAAAATTCCTTGAAATCTATAGGTTTTACCACATAATCTACCGCACCGAGCGAAAGTCCTCTTATCATTTCTTCGTTTTCGTCGATTGCTGTAACAAAAATTACGATAATATCAGAGGTTTCGGGTATTGATCTTAACTCTTGCAAAACGGCAAAACCATCCATACCGGGCATTGCAATATCCAAAAGTATCAAATCTGGGATTTTTTCTTTTGCAATTTCTATTGCCTGCTGTCCTGATTTAGCTATATATACGACATACCCTTCATCAAAGAATGCTCTATCCAAAAGTTGCAGATTTGCAGGATTATCATCAACGCAAAGTATTGAAAAGTTCCTCATTTTCTCTTAATTTTTTATGAATTAATACTCCCACAAAAACCGACCCATTTTTTCTAAAGCCATGCCTCTGTGTGAAATTTTATTTTTTTCTTCAGAACTCAGTTCTGCTAACGTCTTGTTGAACCCCTCGGGTAGGAATATCGGGTCGTAACCAAATCCGTGACTACCGCGTTTTTCATTTGTTATAACACCGTGAACAAAACCTTGGAAGCTGTAAACTTTTCCTTCTAAAATCAAAACAACTTCAGTATGAAACTGTGCTTTGCGGTTTGTTTTTCCTTCTAATTCTTCTAAAAGTTTGTCCATATTTTTTTCAGGGTTTTTATCCTGACCGGCATAACGTGCGGAGTATACGCCTGGTTTGCCCCCTAATGCTTCTACTTCAAGTCCCGTATCGTCAGAAAAACAACTTTTTCCATATTTTTTCCAAATGTACTCTGCCTTTTCCAAAGCGTTTTCGTAAATTGTTTCATGCGTTTCGGGAATGTCCTCAAAACAGTTTATGTCCTTGAGTGAAAGTATTTTATGATTTTTTATAATCGCTTGGGCTTCTGCAATTTTGTTGCTGTTGCCTGTTGCAAAAATTAATTCCATACCAATTAAATTTTTTTTCTTGCGGGCAAAGTTAATAACTTTTTCTTTAAAATGCTATATTTTTTTCAATAATGCATCCGTTTTTGTCCTCAACCTTAAAAGAATATTTTCCTTTTGACATTTCTCTTCGGTTCAAATCTGTGTTTCCGTCCTCCCAGATAACATTGTAAGGCATTGCTCCGCCGCTGACGGAAATGATTGCCGAGCCGTCGCTTTTTCCTGATGAGGGTTTTTGAGTTTTCACCTCTACTGAGAGTTCTTTTTCGGGCCAAGTGATGACGGCTTTTTTCTCAACTATGCAATTTCCTGAGTCATAAACTTTTACGGAATAATTTCCGGCTGAAAGGTTTTCATGGGTTTCGCCCGTTTGATTGTTTTCCCAAACATAACGGTAAGGCGGTTTTCCGTTTTCGGCTTTAACGCTGATTTTTCCTAAGGCTTTGCCTCTGCACGGAGAATTTTCGGTTTCGATTTTTGCCGTCATTTCTTCTTCTGGTTCGGAAATTATTACGGTTTCGATTATAATGCAATTATTATGATCGGTTAATTTTAAATCGTAGTTTCCGGCTTTGAGGTTTTCAAATTTTTCGCCTTTGAGTTTGTTGTTACAAGTAATGAGGTATGGCTCTGAGCCTCCTGAACCTTTAGCACGGATAATTCCGTTGTGTCCGTTTTTGCAAGTAACATCTGAGATTTCGTAATCAAGTTTCAAAATGTTTTGCGGGGCGTTTATCGTGAAAGATTTTTCGATGGCGCAGTTATGTGAATCGGAAATTTTAACGCGATAAACGCCGGAGGATAAATTCTTAATGTCTTTGGTTGTGGCATCGTTGCTCCAAAGAAAACTATATCCCGGAGTCCCGCCCGTAGGTTTTATCGTGATGCTACCGTTTTCTCCGCCCGAACAAGTAACGTGCGAGACTTCGCCTAAAGCCTCTAACTCTTTCTCAGGTTCGTGGATTGTTGCTGTGCGTGAGATTTCGCAGCCCCAATTGTCGATGACTTTCATGTTGTAAGTTCCGGCTAAAAGGTTTTCGGCTTTTTCCGTTGTTTCTTTGTCTTCGAGGAAATATTTGTAAGGTTTGCCGCCGCCGCTGACATCAAAAATCAATGCGCCTTTAGGTTTTGATTTACAAAGCGAATGTTCCACTTTCGGCGAAAACATCAACGGGACATCGGGCGCGGTAATTTCAACGGAGTCCCAAACAAAGCAACGTTGAGCATCACGGATTATGCAACCGTAAACTCCCGTACCTTTGTTTGAAATTTCTTCGGCTTCGGTATCATCAGACCAAACAATGTAATATGGTTTTGTTCCCCCCGTTACCACAGCTTTTAACGTTGCATCGTGTTCGCCGTAACAGCGGATGTTGCGGCTTTGAATTTTTAGTTTTAACTCTTCATTGGGTTCGGTGATTTCTATGGATTTAGTAATTTTAGTTCCCTTGCTGTCAGTTACTTCTACGGAATAAACGCCTGCTTTCAGACTGTCAAGTTTTCTGCCGCGTTTTCCGTTCGACCATCGGAATTTATAATCGGGAGTTCCGCCCGAGACCAAAACCTGAATTGACCCCGTATTTTTACCTTTGCAATTAACGTCAGTTTTTTCCAAACTCACTTCCATCGGTTGACGGTATTGATAACGTATTGTCGTGATATTGCCGTTTGCATCCGCTTCGGCTTCCATGACGGCTATTCCGCATTTTTTAGAAAACCAACGGTAAAAAATCTGATTTGTTTTGCTCGAAAATTCAGGTGCGGGCATCCAACCCATTAAACGCGAATTTTTGTATGCAACGATTTTTTTGTAAACGGTATTTTTTTCTCGGATTGTGTTGTAAGAATCCATGGGAGTTTTTATGATGCCTGAGGTATCGAATTCGGAATAATTGCTCATGTCGAGGTCTATGCGTACGGAATCGGCATATTGTTTTAAACCGTAACTTGAAACGAACTTTTTAGAAATGCTGTCATTCAAATAACTACCTACTTTGATAGGAAATTTATAAAGTGCGAGTTCCGTCGGAAAAACAAGTACGACGGTGGCTTTCAATCCTAAATAATCGTTGATAATTCCGTGCATTTTTATTTTGGAAGAATCCACGGTGAGAAATTCCATATTTTTTTTGGTTTGAAATTTGAGTATCTCTGCATTAGGAAACAAATTGCCGTAGCGACTGCGATTTTTGGAATAGAATCTCACAGTATCAAAACTTTCGGGCTCAAAACCGGAAATATCCCAGTTCATAGCATCGAGTTTTGAAACCGTCATTTCAGAATTCTTAAAATGTTTTACGGCATATATGAATCCGTCGCCGATATTGGCCATGTCGCCGTAATCGAGTTCAATAGCCTGAGAATTAGCGTTATAGACGTTAATAATCAGTATTAAGGCGGCAAAAAATAGTTTTTTCAGCATTGTTAATGTGATTTGAATAACGAACATTTTACAAATGCGAAGTAAATATTTTTTTTTGAAAAAAACGTTTGTTCGTTAAAAAAAAGTAAAAAAATATTTTCTAAAGATAAAAAAAAACACAATATTTGCTGATTATTTTTTTAGAAACATACTATAAAAAAGATTGTGAAATGCGGAATTTGATTTTAGCAACGGCGTTGACGGTAGCTGCATTTGCGGCGTTACCGTCTTTTGCACAAAACAAAAAAGTAGATAAGGCTCTGACTTATTACAATAGCGGCGAATACACGAAATGTCGTGAAATGCTGATAAAATATTTCCCGAAGATCAAAGACAGGCCTACAAAAGGGCAGGTTTCTTTTTATATTGGAGAATGTAGCAGAAATTTGAGCGATGCTCGTAATGCAGAAAAATGGTATAGAAAGGCTGTTCAGGCGAAATATTCCAATCCGCTTGCAACCCTCTATTTGGCCGATGCAATGAAAATGAAAGGCAATTATGAGGATGCTTCATCACTTTACAGTTCGTTTCAAGACCTTATGCCCGAAGACCCAAGAGGCGAACAAGGCGTAAAGGATTGTGAAACCTCATTGAAATGGATAAAAACTCCGACCCGTTATGAGGTTTGGAATGCCCGTTGGCTCAACGATAAGGAGGCTGATTTTTCGCCTTCGTTCGGCTCCGATAGTACCGAAATTTATTACACCTCGGCCAGAGAGGCAGCAACCGGCAACGAGAAAAATGCTAATTCAGGATTTTATTACACCGACATATTCTATTCGTCAAAGGATAAGAAAGGCAAATGGTCGCTTCCCGTACCAGTGGAAGGCGCAGTTAATACTCCTTTTGACGAGGGCGCACCTTTTGTAACAGAGGACGGAAATACTATGTATTATACCTCGTGCAAAAATTACAAAGGTCAGTCTTTGGGTTGTAAAATTTATGTTTCACAATTTGAAGAAAACCGTTGGGGCAATCCCGAAGAAGTTGTACTTTTTGCTGATAGTAGCGTTTCTGTGGGTCATCCTTGTCTTTCGCCCGATGGCAAGACTTTGTATTTCTCGTCCGATGCTAAAGGCGGTTTGGGCGGCAGAGATATTTGGAAGGCAACCCGAACCGGCAAAAATTCTTGGTCAAGTCCGCAAAATTTAGGTTCTCTTGTTAATACAAAAAGCGATGAGGTCTTTCCTTTTGCAGCATACGACGGAAGTTTGTATTTCTCCTCTAACGGTAGAGGCGGAATGGGCGGTTTGGATATTTTTAGATGTTACAACAAAGACGGCAAGGATTTGTGCGAAAACATGAAATATCCTATTAACTCCTCAGCCGATGATTATGGAATACGCTTTTTCAAAACTTTTAAAAGAGGATATTTCTCTTCTAACCGTGAAGGCTCAAGGAGCGATGATATTTGGGGATTTTATCTTCCTCCGATTCAAGTCAGCATCGAAGGCATAGTTAAAAACGAAGAAACAACCGTCGTTGTTACCGATGCTAAGGTCAAAATGACTTCTACTGACGGTACTCAACTCGAGGGCAAAACCGATAATGCCGGTAAATTCCGTTTTCAATTAACAGAAAACAATGATTATATGTTTATAACCGAAAAGCCGGGCTACCTCAAGGGCATCGGAAAAGAAACAACAAGAGGTCTTACTGAAAATACCGTTTTGCATCTTGAAATTTTGATGACTCCCCTTGCTAACGTTATTGAAATTGAAAATATCGAATACGATTTCAATCAAGCAACTTTGAGAGAGGAATCAAAAGTATCGCTTGATTTGTTGGTTGATATTCTCAACGTAAATAATACCATTACGATAGAGCTTAGAGCTAATACCGACTTTAGAGGTTCTGATGATGCTAATATGGAACTTTCACAAGCTAGAGCGCAGTCCGTTGTCAATTACCTTATAAGCCGCGGAATCAGCGAGGATAGACTTGCCACAAGAGGTATGGGCGAGACTAACCCATTGAAAGTCAGCAAAAAAATAGCAGGAAAATATCCCTTCCTCAAAGAAGGCGATGTTCTTGACGAAAATTTCATCAACCGTCTTGAAAATAATCAAGATAAGGAAATATGTCATCAGCTTAACCGCCGCACCGAATTCAAAGTAGTGCGCACTGATTACAAAGAAACTGGTATTCCTTTTGGTGATGAATAAAATTATTGTTTTGTTAAAGATATTTTAAACCAAATATTTGAGAATAAAAATTACGTTTGTGGTTTGAAAAAAGAGAGACGATGGCTGACATCATTGACAAAAGAATTGTTGAGTTTATTAACTCACATCATGTATTGACTCTTGCAACCTCTTGCGGCAACCGTCCGTATTGTTGCAATTGTTATTACGCATACGACGAAAAACAAAACATTTTTGTGATAAAAGGCAGCGATTCTACGCGTCATGCTTTGGAAATCGCTGAAAATCCTTTTGTTGCAGGTTCTGTTGTTTTGGAAACTGATGAAATCGGCAAAATTCAGGGATTACAATTCACAGCTTTAGCCGTAAAACATACGGGCAATTTTTTTGATGATATTAAGAAAATTTATCTTAAAAGGTTTCCCTATGCCGTAGCTGTTCCGGGCGAATATTTGAGCCTTGAAATAGATTTTTTGAAGATGACGGACAACCGTTTCGGATTCGGCAAAAAACTTATATGGACTAAAAGCAATAGTGAAAGTAAACTTATTTAATACAATGAAGTTTAATCAAATAACTCAAATTTTAAATTTATCAAAAATTATGAAATTTAATTACAAAGCATTCGGCATGGTAGCAGCTGCAAGTGCCTTACTTAGTTTGCAAGCTTGCTCGGGAAGCGGCAGCGAAAATAAAAATCAAAACCAAGGTCAGGAGGAATCCGGATTTGCGCAAGTAGAAGAACCTACTACTTTCTATCTTTTGCCTTCTCCTGAAGATATTTTTGCGTTTTCGGCAGAAAAATTGAAATTTTCTTCACAATTGCTCAATCCGAGCGAAAACGCAGGTAATTATCAAGACAGCAAATCTCAGGAAGTAAATTTCGGTGTTTATTGTGCCGATATGGCATACTGCGCTGTAAACGGTCAGTATCAGGATGCTGCAAAATATCTTAAAACTCTTAAAGAGCTTTCTTCAAAATTGGGTTTGGAAGCCGTTTTCAATCAGAAACTTTCTTCAAGAGTAGACCAACACATCGAAGACAAAGATTCTCTTAAAGCTATTGCTAACGATACTTATATCGACATCAAAAAAGCACTTGAATCTCAAGGCAAAAACGCTACGATAGCTCAAATTTCGGCAGGCGGTTGGCTCGAATGTATGTATATTATAACAAACTCTATTGAAAGTTTTTCTGATACGGATCTCAATATTCAGCAGATAGCTGACGAGAAAAACGTTTTTGAAAGTCTTATGGCATATCTTGGACAATACAAGAGTCGTCCGGGCATCGAAGAGACTATCAATCAGTTGAAACCTTTGGAAGAGGCTTACAACAAATTATCGGTTGTATTTACGGAGCAAACCTCAAATACTACCACAAGCGATGGAGCAATAGTTATCGGCGGCGGCAAGAAAATTGAAATCAGCGAAGAGAATTTCAACTTGTTAAAAAAGAGAATGGCCGAGATCAGAACAGCACTTATCACCAACAAGTAAAAAAAACGCTTAAATACAAAATAATAAAACAATTGCGGCGTTTTATAGGAAAACAATATTGAGAGAATATGAAAAGGTTAAGAAACATAATACTCGGTTTAGCAATATCAGCATTGCTGCCGATAGCAGCACAGGCGCAAAATTGTGCAGATTTTTTGAGTTTTAGAAAAGCTGAAAAGCCTTGGAGATACAATACCGCATCAAAAAGTGCTACTTGTTTTTCCGGCAAAAAATATGAATTTGTATTGCCACTTACCAAAGGTAATGAATACAGATTGCAGTTTTTTGCATCGCCCGTTTTCAACAACGAGGTTCAGGTAAAAATCGTTGATTTGAACTCTAATCAAACGATTATTGATTTGCCTGGTAAGTTGGAGGAAGGTAACGAGCCCAAAAAGGGTACGACTTGTCTTCAAGATTATCTTAATGAGAAGAATCAGTACGTTCACCCGTTTTTTGACTTTGCGCCCGCACAATCTACGAGTGTAAAAATTATGATTGAAATTAAAAACAGCGTTAAATACATCGAGGAATACACTTATGACGATTACGGTAATATGACAGGTACTGTAAAGAAAGAAGTTCCTCAAGAAGGCGGACCGGAAGTTGTGAAAGGTTGTTTTACGGTTTATGTCATCGACAAAGTATCTGACGTTTACGATTTCAACTAATTTTTTTTCTTGAAAGATTTTAAGATATGAAAAGCGGAGTTATAACTAATTCCGCTTTTTTTTATGCTTGTAGTTTCGATTTTTTATTTCTAAATTGCCCGCCTAAAAAATACCATATTATGAAAAGATTTATTTTATCAGCATTATTGGCATTAATCTTTAATTCATTGAATGTTAATGCCCAAGAATTTAAAATTAACGAGGTTGGCTGTTTTAATAATTACGGTGTGGACATCGCTTGTTTTGATGATTATTATCCCGAAGGACATCAGGGCGGCGTGTGTATCATTATGAACGGCAAGCGTTTAGCAACAAACGGCGACCTCAGGCTCGAACCTACTCCCGGTCAGTGGCAACCCGTTCCAAAGAAAATTGACAGAAAGGTTTCTGATAATGTTATAACCGCTAAAATGTGTTTCCCTGATACGAGCCGGCATTTAAAGGGTTTTAATCCTATGGTTTATCCTGATTTGGCGTTTTATTACACTGTTGAAACCAAGGCTTTAGGCTCTGCCGTTGAGGTTACTGTTAATATTGACAGACCGATTCCTGAAAAGTATAAAGGAAAAGTTGGTTTTAATCTTGAATTTTTTCCCGGAGAATTGTTTGGTCAGCCGTGGTTAATGGACAATAAATCAGGAATTTTCCCGCAGCAACCTAATGCTCCGCTTGAAACCTCTCAATCAATTTTCAAATATAAAGGTGATTTCGAGGGCAAAGACGGCTCTACCGTTGATTTACAGAAGTTTTTGGGCAGTGGTTATAGTCCTCTTATTGCCGATGACATTGTTGCAAAACCATACGCCGAGGGCAATAAATTTGTGCTTTGTCCTAACGACGGGTACAAAAAAATTACAGTAGAATCACCATTCGCTACTTTAAAACTTTATGACGGACGGTTGAATCACAATAACGGTTGGTTTGTGCTTCGCAGCGAACTTCCTGTTGGCAAACAAGGCGATGTCTTGAAATGGAAAATCACACCTAATGCCGTTAGTCAATGGCGTTATGCTCCCGTGATTCAGACCTCGCAAGTAGGTTATTTGCCTAATCAACCCAAATGCGCAATTATTGAAACCGACAGCCGCGATTCTGATGTCAAAGAGGCTGTTCTTTATCGTATTACGGCCGAGGGCGAGGAAATCGTCTTGAAACAAGAACCGAAAGTTTGGGGCAAATTTTTGCGTTATAATTATTTGACATTTGATTTCTCTAAAATTACTCAACCGGGACTTTACAAAATCATTTATAAAGATTCTCAATCCGTTGTTTTTAAGATAGATAACGATGTTTATGAACGCGGAGTTTGGCAACCTGTGATTGAATATTTTTTGCCGGTTCAGATGTGTCATGTCAGAGTAAACGAAAAATACAGAGTTTGGCATGATGCCTGTCATTTAGACGATGCACTTGTGGCTGAGAAGGGAAATCTTTTTGACGGTTATGACCAGAAGGAAAGTTTTCCGGGTCTTGTTCCCGATAGTCCTAAAAAAATTAATGTTGGTGGTTGGCATGATGCCGGCGATTTTGACCTCAGAATAGAATCGCAAGCCAATGAATGTTATAATCTTTCACTTGCTTACGAATGTTTTAAACCCGAAATCGACGTTACCGCTATTGATTGGCAAAATCGTGTTGTGGAGATTCATCAAGGCGATGGTAAAAACGATATTCTTCAACAAATTGAAAACGGTGCGTTGAGTATTGTTGCCGGTTATAATGCGTTAGGACGGCTTTATAGAGGTATTATTTGTAATAATTTACGTCAATATGTTTTGCTCGGTGATGCTTCAGCCATGACGGATAATATTTGCGGCAACAATGATGACCGCAGAGTTTATACCGAGAAAAATCCTTTTAGAGAACTTTCTACGGCCTCTTGTCTTGCTGCCTCTTACCGTACTTTGAAAGGGTTTAACGATACCTTGTCAAGACGTTGTTTGGAAATTGCGCAAGATGTTTATAATCAGAACAAAAACGTTACGGGTTTTGCCTTGTTTGCAAAGGTTCAGGCTTGTGCGGAACTTTTTATTTCCACTGAAAACAAAGAGTATTTGGACAAAATCGTAACGCTTACCGATTCGCTTGATAAATATATCGGTTTTTGCGGTTGGTATTTGGCGAGAATCGAAAAATATTGTTCTAAGCAGACAGACAAACGTTATAAAGCGTTTTCAAAGGCTTTTCGTTTGGCTTTAAGCGGTTATAATGAAAAACTAAAAGTCTCTACGACGGAGAATCCTTACGGAGTGCCGTATCGTCCGAATATTTGGGGCGCAGGTTGGGATATTCAAAGTTTTGGCGTAAAACATTATTTTCTTGCCGCTCAATATCCTGAAATTTTTTCTCCGCAACCTGTTTTTGATGCTTTGAACTTTGTTTTGGGTTGTCATCCGGGTTTAAACCGTGCGTCATTTGCCTCTGGAGTAGGAGCGGAGTCTGCGACGGTAGGTTATGGATTAAATCGTGCTGACTGGTCGTACATTCCGGGCGGTGTGGTTTCGGGTACGGGTTTGATTCGCCCTGACTTTCCTGAACTTTTAAAGTTTCCTTATCTTTGGCAACAAACAGAATACGTAATTGGTGGCGGGTCTACCAATTATATGTTTTTGGTATTAGCAGCGGAAAGTTTAGGAAAAAGATAGAATAAAAAAAAATGGGCGTTTTTTTTTTAAAATGCCCATTTTTTTAAAATTAAAAATCTTATTCTATTCTGATGTTATTATCTTCTGTGAATTTATCTTTCGGAGTCGGGTTTTCGCCGGGATAACCGATTGCAATCATAGAGTAGGGGACAAGGTTTTCAGGAAGTCCGAGTACTTGACGTGCTTTGTTGTAACGGTTTGGATCGGGCCAAGTGCCGCACCAAACAGCTCCAAGACCTTGTGCCGTGGCTGCTAAAAGAACGTTTTCTGTAACAGCTCCGCAATCTTCACTCCACCAAAGGTCGTCAGCGTTGCCGGAAGTTTTTGTCATATCACCGCAAACAATTATCGTAAGTGTTGATTTTGCGATTGGCGGTTTGCCGGTTGAATCAGCGAGTTCCTTGATTTTTTCTTTGTTGGTAAGAGCAACAATTTTCCACGGCTGTTTGTTCATGGCAGAGGGCGCTGCAAGTCCGGCTCTAAGGAGTTGGTCTATTTTCTCTTTTTCAACGGGTTGGTCAGTGTACTGACGGATACTTGTGCGGTTTTTGATAACTTCAAGGCATGATGTGCCAGATTGATTTTTTTCGCAACTGTTTTTGTTGCAGCAACTGTTAATACCCACAGCGAAAAGGGCGCAAGTTGCAAACGTTAAAATCTTGTTCATGTTTCGAGTCTTTTTTTTGAAAAAATTTCTATTTTTGACTTTTTATTTTGGTGATAGTTTAATTTTATGAATGAAAAAAGATTTGTTGTATTTAACAAAAGAAATACTATCTTTGCACCATTAACAATTACAAAATTAAAAAAAACATGAGAAAGATATTATTTTCGATGCTCTTGTTAGCTTCTGTTGCAGGTGCATCAGCTCAAAACAATTCAATTCCCGGTAAAACCGATGTTGTTCAGCAGGAATATCTGAAGGTTGAGGAAGTTCCTAATAGTCTTTATATTTTGCCTGTATATCCTGAGTTCAATAGTGTTCAGTTTCTTAACGACCAATATCAGTATTATTGGGGCAAAAGTATCCGTAATACCGAGCGCGGCGAAAAAGCTATTACTGACGCTACTCTTGATGGTCTTCAAGGTATGAACAATGCTTTTGGTGAGGTTTTCGGTACTCAAATCACATTAGAAAACACTCCTGAAATTTTTACGCTTGTGCGTTCAATCGGTCGTGATGCAGGTGGAATTGCCCCCAAAAAGGCCAAAAATTATTATAAAAGAATTCGTCCTTTTGTATTTTTCAATGATAATACAAGCACTCCCGACAACGAAGACCACATGCGTAACAGTGGTTCATATCCTTCAGGACATAGTTGCTACGGATTTGCTGCGGCGTTAATCCTTGCTGAAATCAATCCCGAACATCAAAACGAAATCATAAAACGCGGTTACGAAATAGGTGAAAGCCGTAAAATTGTTGGCGCACATTATGATACAGACGTTCAGGCAGGTCGCATAATGGCAGCTGCTACTGTTGCCGCACTTCATTCTAACGCTGCATTTCAAAAACAACTCTTAAAAGCTAAAGATGAGTTTGCAAAACTTAAAAAAGCCGGTAAAATCAAACCGAGTACCGCTGTGTTGAAATAAAATAAAAAAAAACTTCAACTTAAAACTTGAAATCGGGTTTTAAGTTGAGGTTTTTTATTATGAATTAACGAGAGAAAAATTATCCTTCCGTCATTTTTACAATCTTATCAATATTGAGGCTTCGGGCTGAGGCGTCGAAAATTTTCTTGTAAATTCCGCCTTGTTTATAAACCTCTTCGGGTTTGCCGCCTTGTTCCACACGTCCGCTGTTAAGGGCATAAATCATCTCGGAATCAATAATTTGAGATATTGAATGTGAAATTATTACCACGGTGCGGTTTTGTTTGATAGCATCGATGGCATTTTTGATTTGCTCGGTGGCAATGGCATCAAGACTTGCCGTAGGCTCGTCAAGGAAGATAATCGGTGGATTTTTCAAAAACATACGGGCTATGGCGATGCGCTGTTGTTGTCCGCCGGAAAGGTCCGCTGCGTTTGTATTGAAACCTTCGGGCATTTTTTCTATCATGTCGTAGATGTAAGCTTTTTTGGCAGCCTCGCAAACTTCTTCAAATGTGGCTTCAGGACGTCCGTAACGGATATTTTCTTCCACAGTGCCGTCAAAAATATGATTTTTCTGCAACACAAGACCGATGTTTTCTCTGAGATATTCTGTGTTCCATTCGCGGATGTCTACGCCGTCAATTTTAATAGTTCCGCTTTGGGGTTCGTAAAACTTATCAAGGAGATTTACAACGGTACTTTTGCCTGCGCCTGAGAGTCCTACAAACGCTGTGATTTTGCCGTGCGGTATTGTCATGCTAATATCTGTTAACGCCTTGCAACCGTTGGGATAAGTGAAATCAACGTGCGAAATCTCTATATCGCCGCGCACTTTTTCAGGACGGTAACTGCCGCTTTGCTCCTCGCTGTCTTTAGCCTCAAGTATGTCAAAATAGCCTTCAGAATATATCAAAGCCTCGTTTACATCGTCGTAAATGCGGTGAAGCTGACGTATTGGTGCGGTAACGTTTGCAAAAAGCATTACGTGATACATAATTTTGCCGATTGTCATGCCCGGATAGTCTGTTAAAACAAGATAGGCTGTTAAAATAATAATGAAAACCGTACCGATTTGCTCTACAAACGTCTTGATACCGTCGTAAATAAAACTATATTTGCGTGTGCTCAACTGATTGTCTGTTAGCTTGTTGATAACATTAGTCTGTTTGTTGTATTCGATTTCTTCTCTGTTGAAGGATTTTATTACGTTGATGCTTTGGAGAATATTCATAATGCCGTTGCTTTTGGCCTCGCGGTAGTTTCGCATATTGGTGCGCCAATTTTTGAGTTTTCCGGCTTGTAAGTAGGTAACATAAAAGTAGATAGGAACAATTACCAATGCCGTCAGCCCAACGTAAAAATTTGCGGCAAACATCAATACCAACGCCAAAACCGCACTTGTGCCGAGAGGCAGAATGTCGATGAAAAAGTTTTTTATTGTCATCGTGATAAAATCAACACCGCGGTCAATTCGTGTTTGAACTTTGCCCGGCTTGTTTTCGTCCCGAGTGAAAAACGCCACTTTAAAAGTTAATACTCTTTTTATTACGGCTGCCGCTAAGTCTTGAGAAATCAATACTTTAATTCTTTCACCGTAGTATTTTTGAACGAAATTGATAAGCAGTACCAAAAGCTCTTTGCCAAGCAGAATCGCCGAAATCACCACCATAACGTATGATGCCTGACTCCACTGAAAATGTTCGAGGTGCAATAGTCGGTTTACTTCATCTACGGTTTTATCAAGCACTACGGCATTTACTTGTGCTGCCAACGACCCGATAAATGTCATAACCAATGTTAAAACGACAAGCCATTTGTAAGGCTTTACAAACGGCATTATTTTGATGAAAAGTTGTTTGAGTGACATTTCTTTTTTTTGAAAAAGTTTTTTTAGTTTGATGGTACAAATATATAAAAATACTGAATTATCCGAATAAAAAAAGAGGTTGTACTTCAATGTTTTGTACAACCTCTTTTAAACTAAAAAGTTATTTGAAAATTACAACTGAATTGTCCACATTGTAATTGAGTATGGTTCAATTTTTTCTACGCCTTTTGCTTTGAGCAATACGTTTTCGGTAATCGGAACGATTGGCTGTTTTTCGTAGTTGTTCTCGTCCATAGGATTGCCGGAAATTACGGTCTTTTCAGCATTGCCTTTAATTTTAAACTTAGTTAAATCAATGTTTGCTTGAGCGGTTTCGCTGCTTGCATTACAGATTTTTACGTAAAGTTTTTTCGACTTGCTGTCAAAAACCACTGATTGACCAAGAAGATTATCGTTTTTGCGGTTGAATGTTACGCAATCGCCGTAGTAATAGTCGCCAGAGGATTGTCCGAACATCTGCTGAACATAGTAACTACATGTAAGATAAGGCTTTTCGTTGTCAAAATAAATCAAATCGGGATTCCAATTAGTTGCATTTTTACGTGCGAATAGGGGGGCGTATGATGTCATGACAACTACATCGCCATTCTTTTCTACGTGCAAAAGATAAAGTCCTTCAGCCAAAGCGTCAATAAGTTTTTTGTCTTTTGAGGCATATTCGCCCAAATAAACTTTGGTTTTGCGATTTCTCGGATAACTATCATACTGACGTGATGTCAAGAAATAATCTCTTTGTTCGTAATAGTGTTCGTCGAGAATAGGAAGACCGATTTTTTCAGCAAATTTCCAACCCTCGTCGTAGTCAGGATTGCCTTTGTGAGAACCCGGGCCTGCTGTACCAACAATCACAATATCAGGATATTTAGCCGTGATTTTGTCGTACATATATTTGAAACGTTCTTCAAATTCGGGAGTGATTTTTTCCTCGTTTCCAATACCTAAATATTTGAGGTTGAACGGTTTTGGATGGCCTGCATCAGCACGAACTTTTCCCCATTTGGTATTAACATCGCCGTTAGCCCATTCGATAAGGTCGAGAGCGTCTTGTGTCCATTCGTCCATATCTGACATCGGGCAGGCATCTTGAGCCTGTGTCGGCCACATATTCCAACCACCGTTAGTACCCTGACAACTTACACCGCAAGGCAAAATCGGAACGGGCTGCATTCCAAGGTCTTCGCAGAATTGGAAATATTCAAAATATCCGATTGACATTGATTGATGATAACCCCAAGTGTTTTTCAAGGGTTTACGTTGTTCTTTGGGTCCAACAGTATTTTTCCAACGGTAAGTGTTCCAGAAACCGTCGCCGCCGCCGTGAACAACACATCCACCGGGAAAACGCATAAATTTAGGATTCAAATCAGCTAAAGCCTGTGCCAAATCTTTTCTAAGTCCATGACCTTTGAAAGTTTCTTGAGGATAGAGCGATACCATATCAATATCAAATTCACCTACTGTCAAACACAAAACCTGAAGAACAGCGTTTTTGCAATCTTCTGTTACTTCAATAGTTGCAGAAACTTTTTTCCAATCGCTGCCTGAGGCTTTAATTGTTGCCTCGCCGATTGCTTTCGGGTCTTGCCCCCAAGGAGCGGGAACAGCCAACACAATACGAAATTCTTTTTCCTTGCCATCAGTGTTGCGAACAAATGCCGAGAAATCGTATTTTGCACCTTTTTTTACACTGAAACCTTCAAAGCCGTCGTTTTGAAGTCCTGCACCTTTCCAACCTTTGTAATCGTAATACTCTTTTACACGTTCTACTTTTACGTGCATGTAGTTAGGATTGTTGGGATGAATAGGATTTTGCTGACGAGGTTCGATGTATCCGAGCGAATGTCCGGGGCGAATAAATTTCCAAAAAGAGCCTGCACCCCAGCCGTCTCTTTCTATGGGGCTGTATTCAAACGAGCCATTTTGAACCATTTCTGCAGAAAGTCCGCCGTCTGCCGAAGAACTGATGTCCTCGAAAAATATGCCGATAAGTTCGTCGCTGATTTTTTTACCACCGGCAGGAGCTTGTGCCATAAGACTCAGTGCCGAAACTGTTGTCAGCGATAATGAAAGTAATTTTTTTAACATAATATTAATTATAATTTAAAAATGTAATTTTTACACCACAAAAATAGAAAAATATTAATTAACGGCAAATATCTGAGATAAAAAATCGGATATGAATTTTAAAAAAAGTTTATTGAACCGTTAATCTGTTTTCAATCATTCTTTCATGGTATTGCTGAATTTCGGCTTTTAATAGTTTTAACATTTCATCTTCCTCTTCTTTGTATGTTCCGATGAGGTTATCTTTTAAGAAAATGTCAGTTTCGGGTTTAAAAAATCCGGTTTCTTTTTGTCCGTCAAACTGCAAGAAAAATTCTCCTTTAGAAATTTGATAAAGCGGTTCGCTGTAATTTACGACATATCCCAAAGTGTCTGTTTGAGAGAAAAACGAATTGCCGAAAGCGATATACGGCTCATCAAAACCGAGATAATCCAAAATCGAAGGCGTTATATCTGTTTGACATACAAGTTTTTGCGAAATCTTTTTGATATTGCTGCCCGGATGATAAAACAGAATCGGAACTTTAAAAATATTTCTGTCGGTTGTGTATTCATGGCTTAACGTCTGATTTGTATGGTCAGCGGTTATAACAAAAACCGTGTTTTCGTACCACGGATATTTTTTCATGGTGTTGAAAAAATTCCTTATCGCATTGTCGGTGTATTGAATACATTTTGTAATAGGTTGTGGACCTTCTTGAAACCTTTCTTTGTATTTTTCAGGTATTCTGAACGGATTGTGGGATGTTGCCGTAAAACACGCTGTTACAAAGGGTTGTGGTATTTCGTTCATGCTTTTGGCGTAAAATTGCAAAAATTCTTCGTCCCAAATTGCCCAATGTCCGTCAAAATCGTTCATTGCATTGAAACGGGTATCGTTGCAATATTCTGTCATGCCGTAATAATCCTCAAAACCGGCTAATTTTGAAAAATTCAAAAAGCCCATGCTGCCGTTTGGTGCACCGTGATAAAATGCTGTATAATAACCTTTTGTTTTCAAAAGTGAGGCAATGCTATTGACTTTGTTGTTAGAATACATTCCCATAAAGAAATGATCGGTCAGATACGGTATGCCTGCTAAAATACTCGGCATTGCATCTATGGATTTTCTGCCCGTTGCAAAGGAATTTAAAAAAGAAAGACCTTGTTGATAAAGCGAATCCAAAAAAGGCGTATAACCTTCGTTATTGTTGAAAAAACCGGAATATTCTTTGCCGAAACTTTCTAAAATTAAGATTACGACGTTGAGCTTTTTTAATTCTTTTTCCTTTTTAGGTGTGTGCAATGGGGTATAAATAGTTTCAAGTTCGTCTTTTGGAAAATAATCGGGGTCGCTGAACGAAATTTTTCCTGCTGTGCGCAAAATACAATACGGCGTGTTTAATACGATAGCCGATTCGTTACTTTTCTTTATGTATTCGTTTGCGTTGTTCATGTTCATAGGTCTGTGATCGGCATCAATAATGAGCGAACCCCTTAAACCTGCCATGAAAAAATAAATGAAAAGCAATGTTATCGGAAGTACTTTAAGAGTGTATTTTTTATCTAAAAAATCCTCTTCTTTGATTTTCGGACGGTAATAAAATTTTACAAGGCAAAAAATCATTACGGCGGCGGCAAGTGTCAGCGGCCAAAAATCCACAAAACCTTTCAATAAAACTCCTAAAAGATTGTTTTCGTTGGAAAACTCTTTGAAAAATGAAAAATTCGTGCGTCTTCCGTTGAAAGGAAACATTGCCGTATCATAAAGATTGGCGAAAAGTCCGATGGAAACGGGAATAACAAAAAAATATTTCGCAATTTTCGTGTAAGTGCTTTTTAGAGAGAATTTCATGGGAATTATCATCATAAAAAAACTTACTGCCGAAAGGTAAAAAATGGAGGCAAAGTCAAACTTTAAGCCTCCATATATAAGTTTCAATAAATGAGAAAATTCCGTGTCGCTATAATATTCTTTGTTAGCTATTATAAAAATAATTCTGCACAAAAGAAAAAGTGCAAATGCAAAAAAATAATTTACCGCATATTGTATTGCGGGAATTTTTATTAATTCTTTTTTCGGCATTTTCTTTATTTATTTACTATTTTGTTTTTTTTGTTTTTTATTTTCTTGTTTCTTGTTTTTTTTATTTTTTCCCTCCTAACATTTCTGCTAAAGGTTTGTCTTTGAAACAATGTTTTTCTTGATCCCAAAATCCGAAATCTGCATCGTAACACCAAGTTGTCCATGCTACGTTGAACTCGTCAAAAACTTGGAGCATATCTTTTGTCCAAGCGTATGCCAAATCTCTGTCAACGGGGCAATAAACTCCCCATTCGCCGCAGAATAGTTGCAGACCGTATTTTTTAGCAACATCAATAGCATCTTTCATTTGAGAATAAATCTTCTCTTTGTTCCATTCTTCAGTTGTGTATTGCTCAATAAAAGGTTTTATACTATCGGGTGTAGCCTCATAAACTTCTTTTGAAACCGGAATTCCCGGGTAAGTAACCTTACCGTGAAAATCTTTCAAATTGGTCCACCATGCACCGTAATGCGTTACAATCATCGGGTTGTAATAATGGAAACTGAGAATAATGTTTTTGTCGTTTTCGGGAACTTTCAAGTATTTGAATGTTTCAACGCCTTGCCAACGGTTTGAACCGATAACTAAGGTACGGTTCGGTTCGCGTTTGCGGATAGCTTTATGAACTTTTGCGATAACATTGTTCCATTGTTCGTGTTCCTCGGCTACGGGTTCGTTCATAAACTCGTATGCTACCCAATCGGTAGAGAAATTTATAAGTGAATCTTGAAGTTGTCCCCAAAGGTTAATAAGACCTTCCTGTGCTTTTTCGTCGGTAAAAAGCGTATTTTTGCCGCCTTCGTTTGCCGCGTTAAAATAATGCGCACGGATAATGTGAAGGTCTACTATTGCACGGATATTGTAT
>Ga0310695_10002778_pt1 | contig 35945 bp, 36 predicted proteins | sample RumenRJG_04DNA_FD_203882 | JGI IMG/M metagenome (GOLD analysis project Ga0310695, IMG submission 203882) | Bovine rumen microbial communities from Lethbridge, Alberta, Canada - RJG_04 (v2) (version 2) | ecosystem: Host-associated > Mammals > Digestive system > Stomach > Rumen | place: Canada... | reverse complement strand
CTAATTTTTAAGCGATTACTGATTTAACTTCTACCTGGGTGTACTGCTGACGGTGACCGTTGCGCTTGCGAGAGTCCTTACGACGCTTCATCTTGAACACGATAACCTTCTCACCCTTTACGAGTGGATTAACCACTTCGCATACTACCTTAGCACCACTTACGGTCGGTGCACCAACCTGTACTGAACCTTCATTGTCGACAAGCAGTACCTTGTCGAATTCAACAGTTTTACCGGCTTCCACATCTTTCATGTGGTTCACGAAGATCTTCTTGCCTTCCTCAACCTTGAACTGCTGACCGTTGATTTCTACAATTGCGTACATTGTGTTTATTAATTGTTTAACGGGTTTTTCTGCGTGGCGTGTCACCTCGTGCGACAGCTTCTTTGAGCCACTACAGACTAAATCGGGCGCAAAGGTACAACTTTTTTCTGATTTGACCAAATAAATAGAGAAAAAAATAAAGCGATGACCCTCACAGGCAACCGCTCTATATCTTCAATAGGTATTAGTCCTTTTTTTAAGGTAAAAAGATTGTTTTCAGGATAACGGGTGCAAAGTTACAGCCTTTTTTTATAAAACCAAAATTTTTCGAAAGGTTTTTTATAAAAAATTTATTGTGTGCCCACACAATTCAAACGATTGTCTCATTTTCTTAATTTCTTGACCTATTTCAAGAGTTTTAGTGAAAGAAATCTATCGCTTATAACTATTATTCGGTATCATATATATATAAATATGTATTAAAGCGTGAAGACTATGATAAAACGAATGAAACTCTATGTGCTACTATACCCTCAAACAGTGGAACTTCTATCTCTGGGGCAACGACTTCTTGAAATCGCATCCGCGCATTGTCATCGGCATCGATTTCGCCATGTAATTCACTCGATTTGCACCTATAGGTCAAAGAATAAATGAGCAAAAGGCTAATGTCTGCGCCAAAGTCGCATAATAACCAACTCTTTAACCCGAATTAAAATTTTTGCTTTTAAGCACGTTATTTCAAAAAAAACTTCGTATATTTGCAGATGAAAACAAAAACATAGAAGATATCGACAATGCCTAAAATATTATTGTATATTACGGCTAAATAGAAGTAAAAGCTATGTATAAGAAAGAAGGATATTGGGATGTGAAACCCAAGATTAAAAGGCTTTCTTTCCCCAAGCGAGGAAAGTTCCAGGTTGATTTGCAGGACGGACGTTCTGTCGTGATGCCTGTGTCGGCATTCCCTTCGCTGAAAAAAGTACCTGTAAAGGAGCGCGACAATTGGTATCTGATGGGTGGCGGTGTCACTTGGGACTCCTGCCCTGAAGTAATTCATATTGAACAGATTTTGGGAAACTATCAGAACTATGCCCACGAGTTCAGAGCCAACGGCACGTGGAAGAAGGTGCAGTAAAACAGTCAAGCAAAACTATCGCAACTATGAATATTAGCAATTTTCGTAACAGCTATCTTATCGACAAGGCTTACCGGCTAACACTGGTGAGCGTTACGCTTACGGCATTGGCACCGCTCATAGCGACGCTGGTCGACGGGCTCTTTTCGAGCAACCTGTTGGGCAACGATGCTTTCATCGCAGTGAGTGTGGTGCTACCTTTAGTCAACGCAGTGAGCGTGCTAACGATGATATGTGAACGCGGCGGCGCAGTGCTTGCAGCAGGTCAGCTGGCCAAGGGCAACCGCGACAAGGCCAACCGCATATATACAGCGGCTTTGGCCTCGGCGGTGCTGGTGGCGGTATTAGCGGCGTTAGGCATCTGGTTAAACCTCGACAGCATCTCTTTGGGACTGACCGGCAGACCCGAGAGTGCAGCGTTTGCCCGCGAGTACCTACAGGTGATCGTCATTTACCTGCTCATCCTGCCGCTAAACAACACGTTCAACGACTTTGCAACGCAAGAGGGAGTTCCGCAGTTAGCCACCCGAGCCGTGGCTACGGGCAGTGCGGCCAATGTGGTGCTCGACATCCTTTTCATCGGTGTGCTCGGCATGGGCATCAGCGGTGCGGCATGGGGTACGGTCATTTCGAGTCTCATCAATCTCGCGCTCATATCGCCCCATTTCCTTAAGGGCAAGAGCCAGTTCAGATTGGTGCGATCGCAGGGCGACTTGGGCGCCATCATCGGCGAGAACCTCAAGCATGGCTTCGGTTTCAACGTATATTTTATCGTGGTAAATGCCTTTATGCTGCTGGGCAACGCATTGGTACTGAAAGTGGCAGGCCACGACGGGCTGACGCTCTTTGATGTATGTCTGCAGATACAGTCGGCCACGTTCTCGGTTGTTTTGGGACTCACTATGGCTGGCGTCTCGCTCGTCACCTACATGCGTGCTATCGGCGACAGCGACGGACTGCGGCGCATCATGAATAATACTGCCAGCATACTGGTAGGATTCTACGGTGTGCTACTGCTGTTAATGGTGGCTGTGCCGCAGTTCTTCCTGTGGTGTTTTGGGCTCGACGGTATCGACCTCGCCCTGGCCCGCAGGGTATTCACCTGCTTTGGCATCTACTACTTCTGCTTCTGTGCCGTAGCGGTGTATGTCACTGTCGTACTGCAACTGGCAGGTCACGTAACGGCCAAGATCGTGCTGGTATTCGCCATGGGTATCATAGCCTATCTGAGTATGCTTGGCCTTTCGAAGGTCAGTGCCGATGCCATGTGGCTTGGATTGATTGTGGGTGGCGTGCCTATCCTTGTGGCCAGCCTGGCCTACGGCTACAGGGAGCACCTCAAGCACCCGTTCTATACCAAGTTCTCGTTGGTCGATAAGATGCTGTCGTGTGTTAAGTTCGAATGTTCGATAGATTACGAGCAACATAATCTTGAAGAGATGAAGAAGATGATAAAGTTATTTGCCGTCATCTGCGAGATGAGCGACGAGCTGAGTTCTAAGATGTTCTCTGCTATCCAGACGCTCTTAGACAATGCCCAGGAGCGCAGAAGTCGTCATCTTAAATATCTTGACATCTCGCTCTGCGAGTTAGACGACGGAATCCAGATGGCCATCAAAGACTGCGGCCGTCCCTACGACCCGGTACACAATGGTATGGATGCCGCATCTGTAGGCGCCCGCTCTGCCACCTACCGCTACATGTTCACCATGAATGTAACAACTATTGTATGGAATAAAATATAGATACCACGGAATGCGGTCTGTCCAATACAGGAACATCCGTTCCGAGATAACCGGTCTTTTCATCGTCTTTTATTTTCGTTAATATTTATATCCATCTTCTCGCGATAGTCGTGAGCCAAGAGGACTGGTACCTGTCTCACGAAAAAGCGAGGTGAAAAACAAGACAACAGGCCTATTTAATATACTGTGGTAAATTTTAACACTGTTTAAGGGAGGGGGTTAACACTTTTTGTGGAAAATTTTATAATTTTGCGCCCAAATAGAATGGTTTAACTGCTAACCAAATGGCTAAATGTCTTAAATGTGGGAAGAGAATTCCCCGTCGCGCTATAAGATGTCCTTACTGCGGAGGTTTCTCACGCAGTTCACCTGGACAATTCACCCGACTCCTTCACGAATTGTTTTGGGTTTCGGTCTTTTTTGGATTTATAATTCTAATACTATATTTGATATCCGTTTTTGGCACTGCCTAATAACACACACTTTAGTTATCGCTAGGATTCCGCGCGAGCGAGCGTCTTACTGTCTTATTATATTTTGTTGATAGCCCCACACTCCTGACGGTGTTTTTTGAGAATGGCACTTAAGGAAAAGAGGGGAAATTGATTTCTCATAATCAATTTGGCAGCGTGGTGATGCTGCTGATTTTAGTTAAGGTTAATAATTATATTCTAGATCCCTCGTCCGCTGTGAAGTTCGCGAGGTTTTTGAGCCAAGGGGACTGGTACCTGTTTTTCTAGCCTATTTTGAGCCACCATCGTGTGGCTCTTTTTTATATAATAAGGTGGAAGGAGTGGGGAAAGAAGAAATTGTTGGAATCAACCGTAAATAATTACGCAAAGGTTTTGCTAGATTCGAGAAAAGTAGTAACTTTGCAATTAATTATGGAGACAACAGGAAACAACATAGAATCGCTTATAGCAGCGGTACTGGGCGATATACGGCAAAAGGGTTATTCTTCTATCCAGCCTTTCAGTGTTGGCAAAGTAGAAATGCGGATGATTCAATTCGCTCAGGTCAACAACATTACGCTTGCAAGCGATGAACTTTATATGAGTGCGAAACAGCTGCAACATTGTATGAGGGCTTCAAAAGGTGCAAAAGGACTGGTAGTCGATGACGCCGATTTGATAGCTTTCCCGCAGAGTCGTTTCCAAATGGATCTCTACTACGATGGTGAGTGCTTTATATATACCGATGGCTTCTCAAAGTTTATTGTCCACCCCAATTATCAGATGAAGGTAAGTCGCGAAGTTGTAAAACTCGTCAACTTCATCACAGCCACTAAACGAACCGACAAGAAAGAGTTTAATGGCAAGCGCTACATAAAGATATGAAAAAAGCTGGCCACACGTGACCAGCTATGTATGAGTGAAGGAAACCAAGCGGCAAGGTCGAATTGCTCATCATCACGCAGATGCCACCGTTCCGCACATCGTGGCTCTACTTGGTTTCTCCTTTCACGTTGCAAAGATAGGAACTTTATTTCAAAAATGCAAGTTTTTGAGAGATTTTCTATAATAATCTACTAATGTTAAACTAAAACAAAAGGAAATATGAGCCCATAAATACTAAAACAAATGATTGGGAAAGATGACATCTTCGGAATCCCAATAGAAAGCAGAGAATTGAAAACATATACTACTGGATGCCCCATGAGCCAAGGGGACTGGTACCTGTCTCATATGGCTGATAGCTCTGCTGCTGAACCAGTTTCAGAGAATGAGCTACGAGCCCGTGACCAGCACGCTCATCTTCGAGGGTGTTGATGCACAAATCATCAGTCAGCTGTTCTAAATAAATACAATAAAGGAGAATTAGTTTTCGCAAATTCTCCTTTATTTTCAACGAAAATTTGGAAGTATCAGAAAAAGTGTTTATATTTGCAGACAGAAACAAAACATGCAAGATATGACTGCAATACAATTACGAACGGAATTGTTTCGCGAAATGAGTCCTCTGTTGGACAATGAATCAGCAATGAAAAAGATGCTGACATTCATTAGAACCTTGTCGCCAGCGAAACCTGTAAAGGATGAGAGCGGCTGGGCGGACCGTTTCGTGGGCGCATGGAAAGAAGACCGTTCTGCCGACGAAATAGTCAGCGACATACGTAGTGCCAGAACTACAAACAATATTGATGTCAAGTTATGAAAGGATATCTTCTTGACACGAGTACATGTGTAGCTATTTTCCGTGGTAATCGCCAAGTGGCTGCAAAACTGAATGAAGCAGGGAAAGAGAAATGCTTCATTTCTCCTATTGTTGTGGCCGAACTGCTTTTTGGCGCATACAGAAGCAAACTCGTCGAAGAGAATCTGAAGCAGACCCCTTGATCTTTTATATTTGTTGAACGTGGTACTATCGTTGGCTAAATAAAAATTTAGTGAGACAAGCTCCAGTCCCTGTGGATTCACAAGGTGTCTGCCTCTCCGTGTCAGATAAACATAAAAGAATCGGAGCCCTGAGTGAACTCCGATTCTTTCTCATTCGCTATACTGTTTCAAGGTGTCAGTCTTTGTCTGTTACTTTATAAGAATTTTCTTAGTTTTTCCGTTAGTTGTCCTAACAATGTTTATACCCTTCTGAAGAACAGGTTGAGTTTTTCCATTCAGATTATAGATATGACTGATTTTAGTATCTATGTCATTATTAACGCTCTGTATTCCTGTAGGCGCATCATCACGAATGTTGAGAAAATCTTTCCACCCATTTGCTTGTTGGTAAACAGCAATACATCCTTTCGGTACATACAAAATACACTTCTGTTTATCAATATTACCAAAAGTATCAGTACCAACATATGGAGGGTTGGTATTCATCGATACCAATGTTAAAATAGCAGGGCAAATATTGAACGCATAAGCACCAATACTTGTAACGCCACTACCTATGCTCACTGAAGTCAGTCCTTCGCAGCCATTGAATGCAAATCTGCCAATAGATGTCACGCTATTGGGAATAGTCACCGAGGCCAGACCTGTGCAGCCATGGAACGCATAATCGCCAATAGACTCCACTTCATCTCCTAGAATAATTTCTTTGACAGATTCATTTTGAGGGAACCATTTTCCTACACTTTTACAATGTAAAATAATTGAGGCCAGACCTGTGCAACCAGAGAATGCATTATCTTTAATTGATTTCTCACCATTGCCTATGCTCACTGAGGTCAGTCCTGTGCAATTCTTGAACGCATCATCTTTAATTGATGTCACACTATTGGGAATTTCAATTGAGGTCAGGCCTGTACAACCATAGAACGCATATCTGTCAATTGATGTCACACTATTGCCTATGCTCACTGAAGTCAGACCTGTGCAGCCATAGAACGCATAATCGCCAATAGACTCCACTTCATCTCCTAGAATAATTTCCTTGATAGATTTATACCACTTAAACCATTCCTTAACATTTTTACAATGGAAAACAATGGAAATCAGGTCTGCACATCCTGCGAAAGCATTATCTCCAATAACTCTCAAACCATTGCCTATGCTCAAAGAAGTAAGACCTGTACAATAACGGAAAGCACTTTCGCCAATTCCTGTCACACTATTGGGAATTTCAATTGAGGTCAGGCCTGTACAACCAGAGAACGCACTTTCGTCAATTCCTGTCACACTATTGGGAATTTCAATTGAGGTCAGGCCTGTGCAACCAGAGAACGCATACCACCCTATGTAAGTCACGCTATTGGGAATAGTCACTGAGGTCAGGCCTGTGCAACCAGAGAACGCTTGAATGCCAATTGATATGACTTTACTGTCTTTGTACCCATCTACCGATTCTGGAATAACAATATTACCAGAAGAAGGGCTCGCACCTACAACTTCATATCCTTTTTGGGGATAATTGATTTTATTATAATAAAAGGTAACTCCATCAGAAGTCTTTACTGCAATGTCGTAGGCATAAGCCTTAGCTCCAACCATACTTATAAGTATAGTGAGCAAGAATATATGTTTTAGATGTTTCATAAGGTTATATTTGTAAAATTGACAATTCTATATTTATTAGCTAATGCGATTATTTGTTCTTTTAATCTTTTACTAATTCATAAGGATTATCAAATATCTCAGGTTCATCAACTTGATTTATATTCTCATAATTAATATTCCATGCAATATATAGCATATTTGCATCTGGATTTCCTGCACTTCCTTCATTTTTGTTGTCTATAAAGCAAGGAAAATCATTTTTTAAATGTTTTATCAGGTAATCTTCTCCTTCACTAATTAATTGGGGAGTTCCTTTTGCAATAATTTTAATATTGGCATATTCTTTTTTATGCCGATTTTCGTTATATTCTGTATCATCTGTTTTTCCCACGTAGAGAGCTTCTAAGTTAGAAACGGTAGAAAAACACTTCCTAACTTCTTCATACACTTTTTGAAATGTAGCTTGTTCATTCATAACTCAATTTTTTACGCCTACCCGCTCTCCCTGCCTCAGCTGGTTAGTAAATGTTATAGTTTGGAAATAAAAAGGGCGCGGGAGTAACCTTTCCGTTGCTCATCCCACGCTCAGGCTCTCGCATTGCCCTCTCTCAAGATAAGCAACTCAGCCTGCCCACGCCTTTGCGTATTATACAGATAATGCCGGCAGCAAAGAATAGCTGTCAGACATTGGGATATAATACACCCAACGTGAACGCTTCGTTGCGAAACCTTCCGAGAGATTCAAATTTGCGAGATTTGAGCATGGAAGATCACGTTTAGAAAACGTCCTTTCCCTTTGGTCTGCCCTACAAACGGCATCGTTGACCTTAGGATTCCACCGATGTCTTGACCCGCCCTGTCCACAAATGGACTGGCTTTGTCATTTGCAAAGATAAGGAATAAAAATGAAACCACCAAATTTAATCCCTATTTTTGTTTTGGCAACTTGTCTGGGTACTTTTCACGGATGGACAGCCCCATGTGTCATAAGATACTCTGGGTCTGTAAACCCTCTGATTCATAAAAATTTTTACTATATTTGCACTCGCATTCAGATTTTACGTCTGGGTGCGAGTTTTTTTGTTTAACCCGAGTGGGGTGAGTATCTCGAGATTGTAATAGCAGGCCTGCATTCATCTCCTCACAACACGAAGGTGAATGACGCAGAGAAGAGCTGGCCGCACAAGCCAGCAACAGCACGGCAGAAGGCGTTATCCTTTTACCGAGTCAACAAAACTCATTGAGTTGGTTGATAAGAAACACTACGGCAACGTGGTGAATTTGATAGAACTACTGAAACCTTATCTAATAGATGAAGGACAGGGTCCCTTTTTACTTACTGGATTATTTTTTGACTTGGAAAAAGTTAAAGGTCAACGTCAGTGTGTCATTTTGGAACTGGCTTCGTTCCTCAAAAAAGTGAAGTATGACGGTGGACTGAGATGCAGTCAAAATGTGTTTTTCCGCTATCTTTCAAGCCCCGAACACTGCAATCTTGCAATTTCTGAAAATACACTGAAAGCCCATATTTTAGAGGCGATTCGGCAATGTCTTTAACATATTTTTGGTACCCCGAAAAACACGATATCATTATGTGGACAAAAAACTACTTCCTAATTTCGCCACCAGAAAGCGCTTTCACAAGGAAAATAGTAAAAACAAAAAAGAAAAAAAGTTATGATTGCAAAGAATAATATCTTTAACATCCGAACGGGTGCGAAATGGAAGGGAATGACGGGAGCGAAGAATGGTTTCGTCGAGTTTGAAACGCGCGAGCATGGCATACGGGCGTGGATAGTGCTGATGCACAACTACCGAGTGAAGCACCGCTGCGCCACCGTGCGCGCCATCGTCACGCGCTTTGCGCCGCCCTGCGAGAACAATACGCAGGCGTACATCAAGTATTGTAGGGAGCGCGTGTATAAGTCGGAGATTACGTGGCTTACAACCACAGCGGACTATGTGCGACTGGGGTGCGCCATGGCGAAGATGGAGACAGGCACCGTGCTCACCGCGCAGGAGATTTACGACGTGATGCAGAAGTTTAACGTGACCTTTTTGTCGGATAAAGAAATTTACAATATTGATTAGAATGGGATGTATGAATAAGAAAAATCACAAACGCTTTGTTACGTGTGTTCTGGCGAATTTCTTAGTGCATCATCGTGGCATTGACCGCTCTAAGGCATTCAAGATGGCACATGCTTTTTATAAGGCAATGGAGAAGTTGGCCAAAGGCTTGGTTGAGTTTTACTACTTGAAGGACGACGGCAGCATACGCCATGCTCACGGAACGCTGTGCGACGGTGTATCAGAGAAGTTCGACGAGTGGAAGCGCAAGCAGGCCGAAAAGCCGAAGGACAAAGCGAAAGAGCCTAAGGATTCTGTGAAACATGTGGTAAAGTACTGGGACGTGGATAAAGAAGCCTTCCGGTCGTTTAAAGCCGAGAATTTGTTAGTTTCGAACACGGATGAAACGCATGATTAAACTAAACACGAAGAAACGAAGGAACGAAGGGATAACACCTTCCAAACAAAATCTTTGTCACTTCGTATCTTCGTGTTCCATTAAAAACAAAAGATTAAAAACTTGAATGATGGACAATTATCCCCCTGGAGCGGCTTATGACCCGCAGGCTCCTTACAATGCGGAGCCGTGTCCAGACATCGATGTGACGGTGCGCGCCACACTGGTGAAGGACGCGGTGCTGACGGGGCGCTATGAGCACCGCGTGGCCGACTATTTCAGCGACCAGCAGAAGGCGCCGATAGAGCTGATTCGTGTGCTTGAAGAGATAGTGAGACAGCTGATGCGTGACGGTCACCGCAGCTACGCTCACAGGTATTTACCCTGTCTGCTCGACAATTGCGAGGGATGGGAACAAGAAAGTTTAAAATTTGAGTTATGAACAAAAAACATTTGACAGAAGCGGAGCAGCAGGAATTGCTGCTTCGCATGAAAAAGAACTACACTTACGATGCTAAGAGCGGTCGGTTGACAAGCAGCCGCTACGGCCGAACGATAAGAGGCAAGATGCATGGTAATAAAGGCTACTTAGCCGTTGATTGCAGGATAGGCAAGAAACAGATCCATGTTCATCTGCACCATGCCATTTGGGCGGTCTGCAAAGGTCGCTGGCCTAAGCAACAGCTTGACCATATCAACGGTAATAAGCAAGATAATCGTATTGAGAACCTGCGCGAAGTGAGTGCGAGTGAAAACCGGATGAACGTGCTCCACCCATGGAAACCGAATTCGAAAACGGGACTGCCAGGGGTGAATAAACACGGAAGCGGCTATCAGATTAAAGTCGCTTCGAATCAATATCACTTCCGCGACCGCTATTTGGCGTTCTACCATTTAACTCTGCTTGGTAGAAGATACAAGTAAAATTAAAAAATTAATTAAGAAAGAAATTAGGGGAAATTAAGGGAAATTAAACTGCGCATTCAATAAGGAAACAAAATGTATATTACCTGGGAAAATAAATTTCCCATAATTTCCCGTAATTTCTTTCCAAACAAAAAAACATTAAAAAATTAAACATTTTTTCGAATAAATTATGAAAAAGAATAGTAATATTCAGCCATCCATTGAGGAGGCTAAGCAGCGCATTGAGTTGTACAACAAAATGAGTTATGCCATGCGCGATCTGACGAATGACGAGAAGCTGCAAGTGTTAATGCTAATGACCGTGTACATGGATTTGCAGGAGTGTCACCAGCTTTTGGAAAGGCGCCTTTCGCTGGTCTACGCCCAGTGCGCTACCCTAGTGTTCAACTATCTCTACCGCGCAGGGCAGTTGAAGGCCGACAAAGTCGGCTTCGACCCCGAAATCCGCAAGCACATTGAGGACGTATTCATCACGTTAGCCACGGATTAAACGGATTATACAAGGTCAAGAATTAGAGAATTAGAGAATTATGATGCAGATTGAAAATTTAGACAACGACATTGTTCGACAATTAGAGAATAATGGTCTGAAAAATAGTGACAAGGAGCAGCAGGTAAAGCTGCTCCTGACCCTCACCTACATGGCTGTTAAGATGTACTGGACGATGAGTCCTGAAGATAGAGCACTGGCTTCGGAATGGCATAAAAAATTCACTCGTTTTTATTCGCTCAAAAATTTCCTGAAAGAGAGACAAAGAAGCAGCAGAAAAAAATCTTCTCCCCCTGCACCCCCTTATCTTGATAAAGAAGTACAAGATAAAGACGAGATTCCCTCTCTCTCTCCTGCGCGCGAAAAAAGGACGTTGCAGATTCGTCAGGAGTTGTTCTGGAACGAGCTGTTGCAGTACGAGGGAAAGTACGACCGGCAAATGTTGCTTGCCTTCTACTATTACTGGGCAGAAAAAGTGACGGGACGGCGGAAGATGAAGATGGAAGTCATGACGTCGTGGAACACGGAATATCGGTTGGCTGCGTGGTCGAAGCGCAGTTTTAACAAGAACGACGAGGCTGCCGCACTGCATCTGGAACGTGAGAAGAAAAAGGCAGCGAAGCAGACTGCGAACAACACCGAACTGCAGGCCATCGCCGCCAAACGCTCTGAGGACAACGCACGATTGGAGCGTGAGATTGCCGAGCGCAAACAGGGTGCCGTATCGTACGAAGAATATCTCAAGATGAAAGAAGCATGAAGGCAATGACAAGAGAAGAACTGGCTTACAGGGCCGGCGTTGACAGAAAGACGTTTTATAGGTACGTTAAGCGTCACGAAGACGAACTTCGCGCTATGGGCATGCGACCGCGCGAACGACTGCCGCCTGCCGTCGTGAAGTGGATAGTAGATTCCTACGGAGTCACACTCGAGGATGAATAATGGGGCATTTTGGGGCATTTTGTCCCATCATGGGGCATAATGGGGCAACGCCATTCTCTGAATGCTTAATTTTGCATCGGAAATCGGAAATCCGACGGAAATTCTAGATACTCCGAAAGAAATCCTGATTATTCCAAGAGTATTTTCAAATACTCCGAAAGTAACAACAGTATTAACAATTTAAACAAAAAACAGAAAAATTATGGCATTGGAATTGAATTTGACTAAGAACACCAACGACGCCATCCAGGGCGTGTTGGGCAAGTACTACGCTCGAGTAGAGTACAAGGGAACCATCGGCATCAAGGAGCTGGCCGCCCACATGCACCAGCACAACACCGCCTTCTCGAAGGGTATCGTCATGGGCGTGCTGGGCGACATGGTCGACTGCATCAAGCACCTCGTGCTGGACGGATACACCGTGAAGATTGACGACCTCGGCATCTTCAAGGCCTCCGTCGACGCCAACGGACTGACGCTGGAGAAGGGCGCGAAGATCTCAGCAGGACGCGGTGTACAGCGCACCGACGAAGAGCTGCAGGCCAACATCGCCGCACAGCAGTTTGCCGTAGGCGACGTGAAGATCATCATGCAGGCCACCGGCAACACCGTCATCGAGAAGATGAACAGCGACGCCAAGCTCTCCTTCACCTCGAAGACCAAGGCGATGGTCAAGAGCCTCACCGGCAGCGACGCCACCGAGGACAGCAACGGCGGCGGTTCTAGTAACGACAACGGGGACAACAATGGAACCCAGAATGGCGGAAGCCAGAACAGCGGTTCGAACAGCAGCACTAGCGACAACGGAGGCAACTCCGGCAGTGGCGACTTGGGACAGAACTGAACAGTGAATAGTGAATAGTGAATAGTGAACAGTGAATAATGAAAAGTGAAGCTTATGAAGACGAATCGTATTGTTGAGGTAGCGGTGAAGGTCGTAGTAGCCGCTCTCACAGCCTTCCTGACGGCCATCACAACGACCTCGTGTATGGGACACGGACCAATCGCTCTGTGAGCGAAGTGAATAGTGAAGAGTGAAACGCTTCGCTAGTGAAAAGGAAAGATGTAAGAAAGGAGCCTGACCAATGGGTTAGGCTCCCTTTTGTGTACATAAGAATTTACCGGAAAATTTGCTCATTAGGCGAATTTTGTCGCGACTCAGCAAACGAAATGCAAGCATTTCTTTGCGTTCGCTGCTCCAAAATTTGACCCATTGGGCGAATTTTGTCACGACTCAGCAAACGAAATGCAAGCATTTCTTTGCGTTCGCTGCTCCAAAATTTGGAATATTCAGAAAAAGTTCTTAAATTTGCAGCGTGAAATCAAACAATAATTGTCATGACAACCGTTGAACTCAGAACATCCATTGTAGCAGAACTTGACCAGATGAGCGTCGAGATGCTGGAGAGTGTGCAGCACTATGTGCGGCATCTGCGCCGTCATGCCCGTCCTGCCAAACGAGCTTCTGCAACAAAGGCCGAGGCCACAGCAGAGACGGAAGAATTCACCTCGAGAGTGATGCGATTTAAGCGAGGCAATCCTTGGTACGCCACCGATGAGGAAGTAGACCGCCTGCGTTACGAATACCTAACTGATAAATTCAAATGAAGCGCGTATTCGTTGATGCAAACATCATCATTGACCTGCTTTGTGAGCGCTATCCTTGGTTTCCTCAAGTGATGCGCATTTTCAATATGGGCGATCGCGGACAGATAGAACTCTACTGCTCGTCGCTATCGCTAGGTACCGCTAGCTATCTGATGGAGGCACGCAAAATGAGCCCACAGGACATCTTCGAAGGTATTGATCTACTCTGCCAGATATGTACTCCGACCGTGGTAGATGTTTCTGTGGTGAGAGCAGCACTTGACTCCGACTTCACTGACTTTGAGGATGCCTTGCAGTACTTCTCTGCCAAGACCGTTGATGCTGATTGCATCGTGACGCGCAACAAGAAAGACTTCGGCACCTCCGAAATCCCTGTCTATGAGCTTGACGAATTCATGGCATTATTAGATAGCAACAAATAATATTAAGGTCCTTTGACGTTCGAATAAAAGTTGCTTTACTCCACATTATTTTTATCTTTGCAACTGAAATTATTGACTTGGAAAGAAGGAACTCAAAAACTTATGAACTTACTACGCTATTTTGCAACGGTTGTGACGCTGGCCTTGGCTCTGAATGTGCAGGCACAGGACGAGGATGAGGATATTGCCTATTCGCTGAATCTGGCGGAAACGGTGGTGCTAGCCGATGGAACGACCTTTGAGGAATATCTGCTGAAAAAGGTGCTGGCGAATGCCAAACCGCTCAAGGAGCGGGTGAAGACATTGAGATATTCGGTGACATGTCAGTTGGAGAAGGATATCGACTTGACCACATTTCCACATCGTCGCACCATTACCTTTGCGGCCCGACTGGCTGGTTACGGACAAATCGTGTCGGCTCTCAGGGAACACAAGCACTTCGGAATCACGATGGCTGAGGATGTGCTGTTTAACAATGGCAAGATAAAGACGTCGAACGTGAGGATGGTGGAGATGAAACAGCAACTGACTGAGAAGCAGATTGCGTCGTTTCTGAAACACGACGGAATGATGAGTGCCAATGTCTATGACCAGTTCTATAAAAGGGTGCGCGAGAAGGTGAAGGAGCTGCAGAAGAAATATAAGAAAAAGAAGGAAACGGGCATGAAATATGCGGGAAGCTATACGGCCGACAACAGGACGTTCTATGTGGTGAAGCTCGACAATATGCGGGTGCACATTGCTGACGGCTGCTGGCAGATAGCGCGCATCAGTTGGCAGGAGAAACAGAACAACATGCAGTATGAATTCAAGGAGATAAGGCCTGACCTCTTCTTGCTCTCGCACGGCAATGCTAAGTTTTTCGTCGATAAGGAGAAATGGCCCAAAGGTTATGTATCGATGAAAATGGATTATAGATATCATTAACTAAAATACTATTAGTACAGACTGAGCCGATAACGATGATTTGTATTTTTTTCCGTATTTTTTTGGGAGAGAGCGGAATTTTTTGTATATTTGCAGCAGAAATGAATTATCAATATTAAAACACTAAAACTATGACAAAGAAAAATTTTTGGATGCTGACCGCCATCTTGACCTGCGGTCTTATGATGACAGCCTGTGTGGCAAATGAGGATAATGAAATCCAACAACCGTCAGATGATGCGTATACTGAGGAGTTTCCTGAACAGCCCACGACAGACCAGTTGAAAACCTTGATAGAGCGTCCTGCCTATGTCTTTGACGCCAACTATACGGGAGAGGGCAAGGCTGTGGTGGCACGAACCGCAAAGAAAGTGGCGTTCAGCGACGAGAGCCTGGAGGTGGTGATTATGCCATCCACACAGATTAAGTCGCTCCAAGGCGAAGATTATCTGAACATCATCCGCGTACTGGCCAAGGGCGGTACCGTGGTATTCACAGAGCCAGGGCTGGACGTGCTCGACGGTTTCTGCAAACAAATCGCTGCAGCCATCGATACCTATTCTCCTGCTTCCGAGATAGCTCAGGAATATCTCTCGGCAGAAGCCATTCAGCGCATCATCCTGTGGAGCGAGACGAGCCCCTTTGCGGACATGATAGAAGATGATTTGAAAGACCGCTATGAGATTATTGCTCTCCGGGCGCAGACTGTCTATCTCAGCATGAACGACCGTGAGGGCATTCCCACCAAGATGACCATCGACGTTGATGTGGAAAAGAAAGACAAGGAAGACGAGTTTGAGACGATTCCCGTTGAAGTGGAGATTCCCAACTGCATGGACGACTACTATTTCGGAGAGAAGGCTGACGACCTGGCCGAGTGGCTGAACAGCAACGAGCCCGAGACGACGGAGAATGAGGCGAATCAGGTCCGTGCCCTGATGAATCGCGCGGCTGGCGACGCCACATTGCAGTCGCTGTGCAAGGCACAAACTTTCATTCTGAAAGGTGACAACAACAATCTCGATTACCAATGGGGACCAGCCTCTGTCCGTGCCATTTATCATCCCATCCAATTGCGTTACGACATCTGGACAGCCTATTCTGCTGACAAGAAGTGCGACTTCTACTGCGTGAAACTCAGCGTCACCGCTGAGAACAACCAAATGGGATGTGGACCTAGCGAAGCGCGCAAATGGTATGACGCACAGTATTTTAAACCTTGGCAGGAGTCTGCTAAATCAATTAGTGCATATCCTAATATCTATGGACCTTATATGAGGGAACTTAAAATGAATTGCAGCTTGGAGGGCTTGAAGGCTCAGCTGGTAGATTACACACCCAAAAACACACCGGGCGGTACCACCGTCACAGAGTCGTTCTCGGCTTCGCTGGGTGCTAACGTTGGTGTCAATTCATCAGGACCCATGGGTGGTATAAATGGCTCACTTACTTGGGGATCATCGGTATCGAGAATCAACCCCGACCTAAAGGCTACGGTTACAGCCAATACAGGCACGGGCCAGTTAGAATTCGACTACGTAGCAGCGCGCCCCATCGCAGAATACAATGTTTTTCTACCCGCCAAGCATACCGGTATAAAGGATATCTCCATCACGACCTGTACTGTGCAGCATGCCTGGGTATGGAGCGTAGAGACGACTGCGAATAATGTCACACTCAATACCGTCTTTAAGTCTGTTGACGAATGGCTGACTTACGAAGAGTTTGCTGCAAAGTGTTATGAGCATTATATCTCCCTGCCCTGCGAGCATAAGTTCAAGTCGGCTATCAACTGTCCGCCACGCAACAAGCAGGAGTGGGCAATGACCATTGAACCCACCAATTCGAAGGCTGATGCATATCTGAAGCAGAAACTGCCGCAGTATTTCTGGGACAACAACGTATTCTTCACCCGTAAGGAGAATCACCTCAAGGCCGACACGAAGGACGAGATCAGTGCCTGGGTACAGAAGTCGAAAGCCATCTTCGACAAGAACAACAGCATCCTGAAGGGAGCTGCTCAGGAAGGCGGCATTACCGGCAACTTCACCATCCGCTGGCACCAGACTAACGGTACAGGCGGCAATGACAACGACTTCACCTATGAAGTAAAACTATAAAGCGGTAACAGTACAGACTGAGCCGATAACAATGATTTCTGCAAAATAGTAAGAAACAAAAAAAAGACTTCCGAAAGGAAGTCTTTTTTGGTAGTCGATAGGGGAATCGAACCCCTATGCCAAGATTGAGAATCTTGTATCCTAACCATTAGATGAATCGACCGTAAGTCAATCGACCAAATGCGAACTCTTTCGCTTAGGTGCGCTCTCAGAGAAATCCCCTCGGTGCGGAAGGAGGGGGATTCGAACCCCCGGTACGGGAACCCGTACGGCAGTTTAGCAAACTGCTGGTTTCAGCCACTCACCCATCCTTCCAAAAGGACCTTGGAGTCAGAAACCGTGGGGTTATCTCCTTGATTGCGGGTGCAAAGGTACGATTATTTTTTGAACCCTGCAAATTTTTAAGCTACTTTTTTCGCTTTTCTCTCATTTTTTTCTTCTTGAGGAGCGATAAACGGGACTCGAACCCGCGACCCTCGGCTTGGGAAGCCAATGCTCTACCAACTGAGCTATTATCGCTTAGAAGAAAATAGAGCCAGAACTGTAGGGGTTCTGACTCTTGTTTGTGGATTGAGAGAGCCGATAGCCGGACTCGAACCGGCGACCCACGCATTACGAATGCGTTGCTCTACCAACTGAGCCATATCGGCAGCTTTTCAATGATCACTTGCTCGAAAGCGGATGCAAAGGTACTTATTTAAAATGAGAAATGAGAAATGAGGAATGAGAAATGTTTGCCCATTAACATTTTTTTATCCTTGAACGTGCTCTGTCAGTTTGTCTTTTAGGAATTTTCCGGTAAGACTGTTGGGATTGGCTGCTATCTCTTCGGGGGTTCCGCAGGCAACGAGCTGTCCGCCACGGTCGCCTCCGTCTGGTCCCATGTCGATAACATGGTCGGCACACTTGATGATTTCCATGTTGTGCTCGATAATCAGGATGGAGTGGCCTCGGGCTATCAGGGCGTTGAAGGCATCGAGCAGTCGCTGAATGTCGTGGAAGTGCAGACCCGTGGTCGGTTCGTCGAAGATAAACAGGGTGGGCTCTTGCTTTTCTTGTCCGATGAAATAGGCCAGTTTGACGCGCTGGTTCTCGCCACCGGAGAGTGTCGATGAGCTTTGTCCCATCTTGATATAACCCAGTCCGACGTCCTTCAAGGGTTGCAGTCGGCTCACGATGGTCTTCTGCTTGTGCTCCGTGAAGAACTGGATAGCCTCACTGATGGTCATATTGAGGATGTCGTCAACGTTCTTGCCCTGGAACTTCACATCCAGAATGTCGTGCTTGAAACGCTTGCCGTGACAAGCCTCGCACTGCAACACGAGGTCGGCCATGAATTGCATCTCAACGGTTATCACGCCCGCGCCCTTACACTCGTCGCAGCGTCCTCCGTCGGCATTAAACGAGAAATACTGGCTGGAGAATCCCATTTGCTTCGATAGGGGTTGGTCGGCCAAAAGGTCGCGAATGGCGTCGTAAGCCTTGACATAAGTGGCAGGATTGGAGCGCGACGATTTGCCGATGGGGTTCTGGTCGACAAACTCGACATGCTTGACGGCGAGATAGTCGCCATCTAAACCCATGTATTCGCCAGGAGCATCGCACACACCGCCCAAATGGCGCTTGAGGGCAGGGTAGAGAATGCCCTTGATGAGCGACGATTTGCCGCTGCCGCTAACACCGGTAACCACCGTCATCACGTTCAGCGGAATTTCTACATCGATGCCTTTCAGGTTGTTCATGCGAGCACCCTTTATGATAATCTTGCGGTTCCACGGGCGATGACTCGTAGGAACAGGGATTTCGTCCTCGTGGTTCAGATAGCGAACGGTATAACTATTTGGAAAATGAGAAGTGAGAAATGAGGACTCGAGCTTTGCTCGCTTGCCAAAGCAAGAATGAGAAATGTCTGTGGGTACACTTCCTTCATAGACGATTTCACCGCCCAAACGACCTGCGTCGGGACCCACGTCTATCAAGTAGTCGGCAGCGCGCATAATCTCTTCGTCGTGTTCCACAATGACTACGGTATTGCCGATGTCTCTCAGCTCCTTCAATACTTTGATGAGTCGGTCGGTATCGCGAGAATGGAGTCCGATGCTCGGCTCGTCTAATATATACAAGGAACCGACGAGCGACGAACCCAGCGAAGTGGTGAGGTTGATGCGCTGGCTCTCGCCACCGCTCAGCGAGTTGGACATGCGGTTCAGCGTGAGATAGCCCAAACCAACGTCCAAGAGGAACTGCAGTCTGGAGTTGATTTCCGTCAGCAGTCGTTTGCCAATCTGCTGTTCCTGTTCGGTCAGTTCCACTTGGTCGAACCACTGCTTCAGTCGAACGATAGGCATTTCCACGAGGTCGCTAATGCTTCGTCCGCCTATCTTCACGTAATTGGCCTCGGGTTTCAGGCGGGTGCCGTGACATTTCGGACACGTGGTCTTGCCACGATAACGACTCAGCATTACACGATACTGAATCTTATACTGATTGTCCTTCACCATCTGGAAGAAGGCGTCGATAGACACGCGGTCGTCCTTGGCGCGCCCCTTGTCTGAGGGGAGTCCGTGCCACAACTGGTCTTTCTGCTTCTGCGTCAGATTGTAATAGGGTTCGAAAATGGGGAAATCGTCCTGCAGCGCCCTGCGACAGAACTCTTCCTTCCACGTCTTCATCTTCTCGCCGTGCCAGCAGACCACACAACCGTCGTAAACGGAGAGGGTGGTATTGGGAATGACCAGATGTTCGTCAATGCCCATGATTTTGCCAAAACCCTGGCATTCAGGACAGGCACCCACAGGCGAATTGAATGAGAACAGATTGTCGGAAGGCTCTTCAAACGTCATGCCGTCGGCCTCGAAACGCATGGAGAAATCATAGCAGATATTCGAGGGTAGGAACATCAGTCGGCACTCGCCACCACCTTCGTAGAAAGCCGTTTCGGCCGAATCGACCAGACGCGACACTACATCCTTCGCATCGTCAACCGACAAGCGGTCGATGACGAGGTAGAGGTCGGAGGGCTGAGGGTTGAGGGAAGATGAATCGGCGAGATAATCGTCAATGCGCACGATATTACCACTGACCGCAATACGAGCATAACCATTCTGCAGATAAAGTTTCAGCTGTTGCTCGATGGTTCGTCCTTCGGCGATATGAATTGGCGCCATGACCACATATCGAGTGCCCTGCGCATACTGATGCGTGCAGGCTATGATGTCCTCGGTCGAATGTTTCTTGACCTCCTGTCCGCTAATGGGCGAGTAGGTGCGACCGATGCGAGCAAACAAAAGGCGCAGGTATTCGTAAATCTCCGTAGTTGTGCCTACAGTAGATCGGGGATTGCGTGAGATGACCCGCTGCTCAATGGCGATGGCTGGCGGCAATCCCTTGATATAGTCGCATTCGGGCTTGTTCATGCGACCTAAGAATTGGCGTGCATAGCTCGACAGACTCTCCACATAACGGCGTTGTCCCTCGGCATAGAGCGTGTCGAAAGCCAGCGACGATTTGCCGCTGCCCGACACACCGGCTATGACCACCAGCTTGCCACGTGGAATCTTCACGTCCACATTCTTCAGGTTGTTGACCCTGGCGCCTTTTATCTCGATGTAGTCACTCATAGGGAGCTTTTAAACGTTGAACGAAAGTTCGTCCTTGTCTTCCACCTTATTAATATATATAGTAGAACCAGCCTTCAGGTCGCCGTTGACAATCAGTTCGGAGATGCCGTCCTCGATGTAAGTCTGGATGGCGCGTTTCAGCGGACGGGCACCAAACTGCACGTCGTAGCCCTTTTCGGCTACAAAGGCCTTGGCTTCGTCGCTCAAGTTAATCTGATAGCCCAGGTCGTCTAAGCGCTTGTACAGCCCTTTGAGTTCTACGTCGATAATCTGCTTAATAGCGGTCAAATCCAACTGGTCGAAGGTGATAATCTCGTCGAGACGATTCAGAAACTCGGGCGAGAACTGCTTCGACAGTGCTTTCTGCACAATCTGGCGTGCATGCTCCTTGTCTTTTTCGTCGAGCATCAGATTCGAGCTGGAGGTGTTGAAACCGACCCCGCGTCCGAACTCCTTCAGTTGGCGTGTTCCTGCGTTCGAAGTCATGATGATGACGGTATTGCGGAAGTCAACGAAACGGCCGTTGCCATCGGTCAAGCGACCCTCGTCCAGCACTTGCAGCAAGAGGTTGAACACGTTGCCATGTGCCTTTTCGATTTCGTCGAGAAGCACAATCGAGTAGGGGCGGCGGCGCACTCGTTCGGTCAGTTGTCCGCCCTCCTCGTAACCGACATATCCCGGAGGCGCACCAATCAGTCTTGACACGTTGAACGATTCGGTGTATTCGCTCATGTCAACACGAATGAGCGCATCAGCCGAACCAAACATGAACTCAGCCAACTTCTTAGCGAGATAGGTCTTACCGACGCCTGTTGGTCCAAGGAACATGAAAGCACCAATAGGATGGTTCGGGTCTTTCAGTCCTACACGGTTGCGCTGAATGGCGCGCACCATCTTGTCGATGGCTTTGTCCTGTGCAATGACCTGACCTTTCAGTTCCTGAGCCATGCCTTTCAGTCGGATGCCTTCCTCCTGAGCCATGCGCTGTACGGGAACGCCCGTCATCATTGAAACGACATCAGCCACCTCTTCGGCAGTCACCGTCTGACGAACATCCGTCTCGCCTTCCAGCCACTTGCGGTTCAGCTCCTGCAGTTCCTTTTCCAGCACCGTCTGACGGTCTCTGTAACCAGCCGCCAACTCAAAGTTCTGGTTGGTTACGGCCTGTTGCTTCTTGGTGGTGATGAGCTTAATCTCCTGTTCCTTCTCGGTGATTTCGGGAGGAATATTCGCATTCTTCAAATGTACGCGCGAGCCTACCTCGTCCAAAGCATCAATCGCCTTGTCGGGCATAAAGCGGTCGTTGACATATCGTGCTGTCAGTTTGACACATGCCTCCAGCGCATCGTCGGTGTAGCTCACGTGGTGATGATACTCGTAACGGTCGCGCAGGTTGTGCAGAATCTCCAGCGTCTCTTCGTTGGTCGTGGGTTCTACCTGAACTTTCTGGAAACGGCGCTCCAAGGCTCCGTCTTTCTCAATAGAATTGCGGTATTCGTCCAGCGTGGTCGCACCGATGCATTGTATCGTTCCTCTGGCCAATGCGGGTTTCAGAATGTTGGCCGCATCCATAGAACCAGGTGTAGAACCTGCGCCAATCAAAGTGTGAATCTCGTCCACGAAGATGATGATGTCGGGGTTTTGTTCCAGTTCCTTTACCAGCATCTTCATGCGCTCTTCAAATTGTCCGCGATATTTTGTTCCGGCAACTACGCCTGTCATGTCGAGTGTTACCAGTCGCTTATTAAATAAGGTGGGCGAGCAGTGGTGCCCAGCTATCATCTGTGCCAAACCTTCCACGATGGCGCTCTTGCCGACACCGGGTTCACCGATGAGTATCGGGTTGTTCTTCTTACGGCGACCCAGAATCTCAATGACACGCTGAATCTCTTTTTCGCGACCAACACAGGGGTCCAACTTTCCTTCAGAAGCCTGAAGGGTTAAGTCGGTGCCGAAGTTATCGAGTACGGGAGTCTTCGATTTCGTTTTCTGCTGCGTGGTCGTGGTGGTTGACTTTCCTGTGGTTGAACCATTGGACGCAGTATTGCCCGTCGAGGTTTCTTCCTCTTCGTAATCCTCTTCGGGCAGACCTATTCCATTTTTCACACTGAGCAGAGTCAGTGCGTCTTCATAATTTACATTGTTCATTTCTAAAACTTGTTTAGCTCTGTTATTCCCCATGTCGTGCAGAATGGCGAGCAAGAGATGCTGCTCTTCCACACGAGTCATGCGTTGCAGACGCGCCTCGAGAACGGCCAGTTTCAAAATATTGCTTGCCTTCTCGTTCAGCACTAGTTCGCTGGTGTTGATAGGCATGTTCAGCTCGTCCTCTCTGACACGCATCTCCAGTTCCGTCTTCACCGACTGCACATTGACGTCCAGTCGCTGAAGCACTTCCTTTACAGGTCCCTCCTTCATGCGCATGAGTCCTAACATCAAGTGCTCAGGACCCACACTTCGGCTGGCCAGTCGGCTAGCTTCTTCGCGCGAGAAGGCGAGAATCTCGGATACTTTGGGTGAAAATTGACTTGTCACTATGATTTACAATTTTACTATTTACAATTTACTATTTATTCTTCTACAATTGACGATTTACAAATTCCGTGCCAAAAAGAGTTTCTTCGTAATACCCTTGGGTAGTTCAGTCTCGTAATGAGTCACCATGATCATGGTTTTGTTCCTTCGCTGACAGAACGTCTCAATGATGTCCTTGGCCAGTCGGCGGTTCCAAAGGTCCAGTCCGTGCAGGGGCTCGTCGAGAATCAACAGCTGAGGGTCTTTCACAAAGGCACGCGCCAGCAGAATCAGTCGCTGTTCGCCACTCGACAGTTGCAGGAACCTGCGTTCTGCCAAATGACCGATGCCAAAGATGTCGAGCCACCAGCGGCACTTTTCGTAGTCTTGCTCATTAGGCACCGCATACAGACCAATGGAGTCCATGAGTCCGCTGGCCACAATGCGAATGGCGGGCAAGTCGCGCTTGTAGGAACGGTGCATCTCGGGCGACACATAGCCGATGTGTTTCTTGATGTCCCAGATGCTCTCGCCCGAACCTCTTGGACGGTCAAACAGCGTGATGTCGCAGGCATAGCTCTGCGGATTGTCTGCACATACCAACGACAGCAAGGTTGACTTGCCACTGCCATTTTGTCCTGACAGCGCCCAACGGTCGCCATTCATCACCGTCCAGTTCAGGTCTTTTAGGATGGTTCTCTCGCCATAGCGAATGCTGACATCCTTCATTTCCACGACTTTCTGGCAGTCGTAGTCGTTATCGTGGTAAGGCAGGTTGAGAATGGCTTGCCTCTTCTCCTCGCTCAACACTTGGGCGGGGATGGGCTGTTGGTGTGCGTAATAGTCGTCCACCGTTTCATACACTTGTTCGCCGTTGGGTGTTATCTCTATCATCTTGCTTACAAATTCGGGGATGTCGTCCGTCTTCGAAAGTACCAGCATCACTTCGATATCGCGCTCAGTGGTCAGCACGCTCAGCAGTTCCTTTAGTTGGTCGCGCGTCTCAGCATCCAGTCCGATGAATGGGTTGTCCATGATGAGCAACTTCGGATTGGCAAAGAGTGTCTTCGTCAACTGGAACTTCCTCAGTTCGCCACTTGACAGGATGATGATAAACTTGTCGAGAAACTCCTCCATGTGGAACAGCTTGTACAGATGCGCCTGTAGCTTTCTGCGCTCCTCGGTGTCCTCACCCGCCAACTTATATGCTTTCTCCAGCAATTCTCCAACCGTTGGCGTTTCGTGGTCTATATCGTGTTGGTTCCATCGCAGTTGCAGATAATATTGTCCGTCCACGTTCACGCCATACGAATCCGTAAAGGCAATGTAGCGCACGCGGTCGGAGGCCAGCTGTTTGCGCAGTTGGTCTATGTATAGCGTCTTTCCGCTTCCGTTTCTTCCAACGATGGCTGTTACTTTTTGCATCTTTGAACTTTGAACTTTGTAATCGACCTTGGTCGCTTTGACCTTTAGGTCTAAGAACTTTGAACTTTGTAATCGACCTTGGTCGCTTTGACCTTTAGGTCTAAGAACTTTGAAATTACTTCTTGACGCGGGAACTGTTTTTGACGACAAAATCCTTCCAGCCTTTGTAATGTGCCTGACTCTCAGGACGATTCATCTGCATATAGTGGCAATAGGCGGCGCCCAGAGCATCGGTTGCGTCCATAAACTTGCTCAGCGCCTCTTTGTCAAACTTCAGCAGTCGTTGCAACATGCCGGCAACTTGCTCCTTCGAGGCAGCACCGTTGCCGGTTATCGCCATCTTGATTTTCATGGGCGCATATTCGTGGATGGGCACTCCGTGATGTATCGCAGCCGCAATAGCTGTGCCTTGGGCTCGTCCTAACTTCAACATGGTCTGCACGTTCTTGCCGAAGAACGGTGCTTCAATCGCCATTTCGTCAGGCAGATAAGCGTTGATGATGCCTGTTACGCGCTCAAAGATATGACCCAGTTTCAGGTAACCGTCGGCAAACTTGCGCAGGTCGATAACGCCCATCGTTATCATCTCTGCCTTTCCGTCAGTCACCTTGATAACGCCATATCCCATAAGGTTTGTTCCAGGGTCAATGCCCAGTATGATCTTCTCCATAGTTTGCAAAGGTACGAATAAGTGAGTAAAATACCAAATTTATTAGTGTATTTTCTAAAGATTTTGATTGCTGAAAGAACAACGTATTGGAAAATTCTGTATATTTGCAGCATGAAACAGTTTAACTAAAACCTCAATGCTTATGAAAGTAGGAATCCCAAAAGAAATTAAGAACAACGAGAACCGTGTAGGCATGACGCCTGCAGGAGTTGCAGAACTGACCAGAAGAGGTCATGAGGTGTGTGTACAACATACCGCTGGCGAAGGCTCGGGCTTTAAAGACGAGGACTACGTGAAGGCGGGCGCAAAGATTCTGCCTGAGATAGCCGATGTGTACAGGGAGTGCGACATGATAGTAAAAGTGAAAGAGCCTATTGAACCTGAATATAAGTTGGTGAGAAAGGGACAACTGATATTTACCTACTTCCATTTTGCTTGTGAAAAGGAACTGACAGATGCGATGTTGGCGAGCGGAGCTATTTGCTTGGCCTACGAGACGGTGCAATTGTCTAATGGAGCACTGCCCTTGTTGCAACCGATGAGTGAAGTGGCAGGAAGAATGGCTACGCTGAACGGAGCCTATTACCTGCAGAAGACGAAGGGTGGAAAGGGCAAATTGATTAGTGGTGTTCCTGGTGTGAGTCCTGCTCGTGTTCTGGTACTGGGTGGTGGCGTTGTTGGTGAGGCTGCAGCGCTGATGGCAGCTGGACTGGGTGCTGAGGTGACGATAACGGATATTTCATTACCCAGACTGCGCCAATTGGACATTGAGACTCCTGCCAACGTGCATACACTCTATTCTTCGGAGCATAACATCAGACAGCAATTACCTACGGTAGATATTGTTGTGGGAAGTGTACTGGTTCCTGGCGACAAGACACCACACTTGATAACGCGCGATATGCTGAAACTGATGGAGCCAGGAACGGTGCTTGTGGATGTGGCAATCGATCAGGGCGGATGTTTCGAGACATCACACCCGACCACACACAGCGACCCTGTTTACACATTGGACGGCATTGTACACTATTGCGTAGCTAATATCCCTGGAGCTGTGCCAAACACTTCGACTCTGGCACTGACCAATGCTACGCTGAAGTATGCTATCGCTTTGGCTGATAAGGGTTGGGAGAAGGCCTGCAAGGACGATGCAGCTTTGGCTAAAGGCTTGAACATCATAGAAGGAAAGGTGGTGTTTAAGGCCGTTGCTGATGTGTTCGGACTACCTTATCACGAGTGGAAAAGCTAAGAAGTAAGAAATACGATGTAAGAAGAAAATGGGGCTGCCGTTTGGTAATCCCATTTTTTATCGCTAACTTTGCAGCGATTATGAAAGAAGTGACCATAAAAGATGACGTGTTGCGCAAGGCAGCAGGCGAGGGTATGGATGCCTTTGTCGGCGCTTTTGTGCAGGCTATCAAGGAAGCCATCGGTGGCGAATTGACGGCAGAGACGCTGGGTGAGCTGAACAGTGACCAGATTACTTTGTTGGCGTGGGACGTGTTGCACGAAGAGGTGATGGACGGCGGTTTTGTACAATTGATACACAACGGCTACGGTCCGTTTATCTTCAAGAATCCGTTTGCAAAAGCAGTAAAGCTTTGGGGCATGAGAGAGTTGTCAAAGTTGGTGTACGATGCGCACACGCTTTATGTCAAATACCACGAGCCGTTGGAGAAAGACTGCACGGACGATGAGTTTATGGCGCTGTTTGAGCAATTCCCCGAATTTGACGATATGGACGATGAGTTCGTAGAGAAAGAGGAAGAGTGGACTGAACAGATAGCCCGTTATATCGACGAGAACATTGATCGCTTCGCAAAGGTAAAAGAGTAAAGGTATAAAAGTAAAGGTGAATAAGGAAGAAGAATTAATCAGGAAGAAAAGTCCTGTAAACATAAGAAACAAAAAGGCCTCGTTTGAATATTTCTTCATCGAGACCTTTACTGCTGGCATTGTGCTGACGGGAACGGAAATTAAGAGCATCCGACTGGGAAAAGCCAGTCTGGTTGATACGTATTGCTTCATCACCAACGGTGAATTGTGGGTGAGAGGCATGAACGTGTCGCCCTATTTCTATGGCTCGTACAATAACCATGAGATGAAGCGCGACAGGAAGCTGTTGCTGACTCGGAAAGAGATTCAAAAACTGGATGCGGCAACCAAACAGACCGGTTATACCATAGTGCCTCTGCTGGTGTTTATCGACCAGAAAGGCAGGGCGAAGATGGATATTGCTCTATGTAAAGGTAAAAAGGAGTTTGACAAGCGTCAGACATTAAAGGAAAAGGAAGACAAGCGCGAGATGGATCGCGCCATGAAGGTATACAGATGAACACAACACTCGAAGACTTAGCGAAAGAAAGAATACTCATTCTGGATGGTGCCATGGGCACCATGATTGGTGAACTGACGGGAAAAACAGGAAACTCTGACGAGTTGAACCTGACGAATCCCGAGCTCATCAAAGACATACACCGCAGATACCTGAAAGCAGGTGCTGACATTATTACCACCAATACGTTCAGTTCGCAACGCATTTCGCAGGCTGATTACCATTTGGAGACAAAGGCGCGCGAAATGGCATTGGAGGGCGCTCGCATAGCTCGCAAGTGTGCCGATGAATTCTGTTCTTCGGACAAGCCTCGCTTTGTAGCTGGCTCCATCGGTCCTACGAACAAAACCTGCTCTATGTCGCCCGACGTGAGCAATCCTGCATTGCGCGACTTGACTTACGACGAATTGTACAAGGTTTACTTCGAAGAGGCTGACGCCTTGATAGAGGGTGGGGTTGATGCCTTGTTGATAGAGACTATTTTCGATACGCTGAATGCGAAGGTAGCTTTGGACGCCTCGATTCAGGCAATGAAGAAACACGGGAAGCAGTTGTCCCTGATGCTCAGTGTGACGGTGAGCGACTTAGCTGGCAGAACGCTGAGTGGTCAGACGCTGGATGCTGTGTTGGCAAGTGTGAGCACTTATCCTATCTTCAGCATCGGACTGAACTGTTCGTTTGGTGCGAAGCAGATGTTACCCTTCCTGCGCCAACTGGCTCGTAAGGCTCCTTATTACATCAGTGCTTATCCCAATGCCGGTCTTCCCAACGCAATGGGACTTTACGACGAGACGGCAGAGAGTATGGCTCCACAAATGGGGCAGATGGTGGACGAAGGTTTGGTGAACATTATCGGAGGCTGTTGCGGTACCGACGAACATTTCATCGCGAAATATCCTGCCTTGGTAGAAGGTAAGAAACCCAGAAAACCTGCAGAGAAACCTGAGACCATGTGGCTGAGCGGACTGGACATGTTGGACGTGACCAAAGACGTGCACTTCGTGAATGTGGGTGAACGGTGCAATGTAGCGGGTTCGAGAAAATTCCTCCGACTGATTAAGGAGAAACAATATGATGAGGCTGTTTCAATAGCACGTAAGCAAGTGGCTGACGGAGCGTTGGTTATCGACATCAATATGGACGACGGACTTTTGGATGCTCGTCAGGAGATGGTTAATTTTCTTAACATGATAGCTGCTGAGCCCGATATTGCCTCAGTACCTGTAATGCTCGATTCCTCAGATTGGAATGTGATAGTCAGTGGACTGAAATGTGTGCAGGGAAAGAGTATCGTGAACAGCATCTCGCTGAAAGAAGGTGAAGAGGTGTTCATCAAGCACGCCATGGATGTGAAACGCTATGGTGCTGCGGTTGTGGTGATGTGCTTCGATGAAGAAGGTCAGGCAACGAGCTATGAACGACGAATTGAAATAGCCAAACGTGCATATCATATTTTAACCCAGCAAGTTGGAATGAATCCGCTTGATATTATCTTTGACCCCAATATCTTGGCTGTAGCTACAGGAATGCCTGAGCATGATGCTTATGCTGCCGACTTCATCAGAGCTACCCAATGGATTCGTGAAAACCTTCCTGGGGCTCATGTCAGCGGAGGTGTCAGCAACCTCTCGTTCTCGTTCCGAGGCAACAACTACATCCGTGAGGCCATGCACGCCGTATTCCTCTATCATGCCATTCAGGCAGGTATGGACTTTGGTATCGTCAATCCTGCTACAAAAGTTCTTTACACAGACATTCCCCAAGACCAATTAGAAATCATCGAAGATGTCATCCTGAACAGGAAGTCTGGTGCTTCAGAAAAGTTGATTGCCTTGGCGCAGGAATTGGCTCAAGAGGACGCAGGTAAATCCAGTGAAACTAGTACAACTAGTAAGACTAGTGAAATTAGAAGCGGTTCCGTTGAGGACCGCCTGCAACAAGCCCTTATCAAAGGCGTTGGCGATTACCTTCAGGAAGACTTGGAAGAGGCGCTGAAACAATATCCCAAGGCCGTCAGCATCATCGAGGGTCCGTTAATGGCTGGTATGAACAAGGTCGGCGAATTGTTTGGCGCAGGCAAAATGTTCTTGCCCCAGGTGGTGAAGACAGCCCGCACCATGAAGCAAGCCGTAGCCATTCTGCAACCCTATATTGAGGTGGAGCAGTCGGAAGGCGCCAAGAAGGCGGGCAAGGTTTTGCTTGCTACCGTGAAGGGCGATGTGCACGACATCGGAAAGAACATAGTCAGCGTGATATTAGCCTGCAACAACTACGAGGTCATAGATATGGGCGTAATGGTTCCTGCCGAGCAGATTGTGCGAAAGGCAAAGGAGGAGCAGGTGGACATGATTGGCCTTTCCGGATTGATTACTCCGTCGCTCGAAGAAATGGTGAATGTGGCGCACGAGATGCAGCGTGCTGGTTTGGACATTCCAATTATGATTGGTGGAGCAACCACTAGCGAACTGCATGTAGCTTTGAAAATTGCTCCCGTTTATGGCGGTCCTGTGGTGTGGATGAAAGACGCCTCGCAGAACGCCCTTGTTGCTGCCAAGCTGATGAACAAGGAGGAAGAACAACAGATGGAAAAAGAGTTGGATGCGAAATATGAGCATCTGCGCGAAGCCTACGAAACGGAGCAGCAGCAGTTGTTGTCGTTGGAAGAGGCACGAAAGAAGAAACCCAACCTCTGGGAAGATTAAACCAAACTTTTTTGCAAGAATAACAATAAAAATAATGAATATGCGAAAAACCCTGCTTTTCTTAGGTCTGATGCTGGCGATGGTCTTGTCGGCACAACCTAAACGTGAGTTTCGTGGAGCCTGGATACAGAGTGTGAACGGGCAGTTTATGGGCATGGGCACCGAAGCCATGCAGAAGACGCTGAGTTACCAATTGGACGAGTTGCAGAAGGATGGTTGTAACGTCATCATCTTCCAGGTTCGCCCAGAATGTGATGCGCTTTACGAGAGTTCGTTGGAACCTTGGAGCTGCTATCTGACGGGAAGGCAGGGCAAGGCTCCCCAGCCTTACTGGGACCCTTTGGCTTGGATGGTGCAACAGTGCCACCAGCGCGGTATGGAGCTGCATGCTTGGATTAATCCCTATCGTGCCAAGACGAAGACGGCCCATGCAAATGCCAGCAATCATGTGGTGGTTCAGCATCCCGAGCGTTGTTTCGACTATGACGGACTGAAAGTGTTGAATCCTGCATTGAAGGAGAACCGCGACTATATCTGTCAAGTGGTAACAGACATCTTGGAGCGTTATGATGTTGACGGACTGCATATTGACGATTATTTCTATCCTTATCCTACGCCAGGAATCAATATCCCCGACGAAGCCAATTTTAGGGCCGATCCTCAAGGATTTACCGATATAGGCGATTGGCGCAGAAACAACGTAAACCTGTTTATCGAACAACTTTGGGCAACCATCCGCACTGTAAAGCCTTGGGTGAAGTTCGGTGTGTCGCCTTTCGGCATCTACCGCAATCAGAAGAGCGACCCCAACGGTAGTAAGACCAATGGTCTGCAGAACTACGACCAGCTGTATGCCGATGTGCTGTTGTGGGTAGACAACGGTTGGGTGGACTACTGCGTTCCCCAGCTGTATTGGGAGATAGGTCATAAGGCTGCCGATTACGACGAGCTGATACATTGGTGGAACAAGTATTGCACCAAGACCACGTTGGTGATTGGTGAAGATGTAGAGCGCACCGCTAAGGCTAACCAGATGGCGCGCAAGATGGCGCTACATGCTGAACTGCCCAATGTGAAAGGCACCGTGCTGTGGTATGCGAAGGCCGCTGTCGATAACGTTGGTAATTATGGTACACGCCTACGTGAACTCTATTGGCGCTATCCTGCCTTGCAACCTGTGATGAAACACATCGACGATAAGGCACCCAAAAAGCCTAGTAAGTTGAAGGTCATAGATATCGAGGGTCAGAAGGTCTTGTTCTGGACGGCTCCGAAGGGCGAAGGTTGGAAGGATGCTGCCAACAATTATGCCATCTATCGCTTTGAGCAGGGCGAGAGGGTTGATATCAACGACGCCTCGCATCTGGTCACCATTACCCCTGACACCCATTACGAACTGCCTCAGGCCGAAAGTGGAAGCAAGTGTGTATATGCAGTAACTGCCCTCGACCGTATGCAGAACGAGAGCAGTTACAAGAAAGTAAAGGTGAAGTATTAACTCCGCAGATAGGGGTTATACATCAACTCATCCGCAATCGTGCTTTGGGGACCGTGTCCTGAGAGCACGATTGTTTCTTTAGGTAGTTTCGCTACAATGTTTTTCAGGCTCTGCTCCATCTCTTGCCACGAGCCTCCGTCAAAGTCGGTGCGCCCTATGCTCATACGGAACAGCGTATCGCCAGTAAAGCAAGTATGCTCCGCTTCGCAGTAGAGAAGGGCTGAGCCTGGGGTGTGTCCTGGAGTCTGCATTACCTTTAGCGTGTGGTTGCCAAAGGTAATGGTGTCGCCATCTTTCAGCCATCGACCCACCTCTGCCTCACAATTCTCAATGTCAATGCCGAAGAGTTCTTTGGCCTGCTTCATCAGATGTTCTATCAGAAAATCATCTTCTTTGCACACCTCCACCTTCAGACCGAATTCGCTGAAGATGTATGCATTGCCGAAGTTATGGTCCAGGTGTCCGTGAGTAGCTATCAGGTGTACGGGCTTCAGGGAGTTTTCACGAACGTAATCCGTGAGCGCACTTTTCTCATCGGGAAAGAAAGCACCACAATCTATGATGACACACTCCTTTGTGTCGTCGCTCACCACGTAGCAGTTCTCCTGCAACGGATTACACATGAATCGCTTGATGTTAACCATAACCCTTAACCTTTAACCCTTAACCCTTAACCCTTAACCCTTTATACGGGTACGTATATACAATGTTTCTCCTTAAACCATTCCTCGCTGAACCAACTGCTCAACTCCTCCGTATCTACGATTTTGCGGAAGGGTTGTGTCTCAGCCTGCACGTCGCCACCTTTCAGACAGATCACTCCGTTGGGCATTGCGTTGTGCTGTTCCTTCGAAATGTTTTTGCGCACAATCTTCATCAGGTCGGGTAGGGGCATTACTGCACGACTCACCACAAAGTCATACTTGCCCTTCTCGTCCTCGCCACGCAGATGTTCCGGACGACAATTCTTCAGTCCGATAGCGTTGCAAACCTCCTGAGCCACGCGTATCTTCTTGCCCGTTCCGTCAATCAGCTTAAAATCGCATTCGGGAAAGAGAATGGCCAGAGGGATACCTGGGAAACCGCCACCCGTACCGAAGTCCAGAATCTTGGTGCCAGGGGTAAACTGAATCATCTTGCCGATGGCCAGCGAGTGCAGCACGTGGTGTTCGTACAGGTTGTCAATGTCCTTGCGCGAAATGACGTTTATCTTGGCGTTCCAGTCACGATACAGAGCGTCGAGCGCAGCAAATTGTTGCTGTTGCCCGACGCTGATGTTTGGGAAATATTTCTGAATGATTTCCATATTATCCATTCATGCTTAGCAAGAACTCTTCGTTCGAGTGCGTCTGGATAAGACGGTCGTGCACCGTATTCATTGCCTCGATGGGGTTCATTTCGGCAATAAACTTGCGGATAATCCACATGCGGTTCAGCGTGGTCTGATCCTGCAGCAGGTCATCACGACGCGTAGAGCTCTGTACCAAGTTGACAGCAGGGAAGATACGCTTGTTAGCCAGCATACGGTCTAACTGCAACTCAGAGTTACCCGTACCCTTGAATTCCTCGAAGATTACCTCGTCCATCTTGCTGCCTGTATCCGTCAGAGCCGTTGCAATGATAGTCAGCGAACCACCTCCCTCAATGTTACGGGCAGCACCGAAGAAACGCTTAGGCTTCTGCAGGGCGTTGGCATCCACACCACCCGTCAGCACCTTACCAGATGCAGGCGCTACGGTGTTGTAGGCACGGGCCAGACGTGTGATAGAGTCGAGGAAGATGACTACATCATGTCCGCACTCCACCATACGCTTTGCCTTCTCCAGCACGATACCGGCAATCTTCACGTGACGATCGGCAGGCTCGTCGAACGTCGAGGCTATCACCTCTGCGTTTACCGTACGTGCCATATCCGTTACCTCCTCAGGGCGCTCGTCGATGAGCAACATCATGATGTAAGCTTCCGGATGGTTGGCAGCTATGGCGTTGGCAATGTCCTTCATCAGGATAGTCTTACCCGTCTTTGGCTGAGCCACAATCAGTGCACGCTGGCCCTTACCGATAGGAGCAAACAGGTCGACAATACGTACTGAAGGATTCGTCGTTGCACGGTCGCCACAGAGTGTGAACTTCTCATCGGGGAAGAGTGGCGTCAGGTGCTCAAAAGCCACACGGTCGCGCACCTCCTGAGGCAGACGTCCGTTGATGGTGTTCACCGTGTTCATGGCGAAGTATTTCTCGTTGTCATGTGGAGGACGAACGGTGCAATCTACCACATCGCCCGTCTTCAGTCCGTAGCGCTTAATCTGCTGAGGACTTACGTAGATATCGTCGGGCGAAGACAAGTAGTTATAGTCGCTTGAGCGCAGGAAACCGTAACCGTCCTGCAGCAGTTCCAGTACGCCGTTGCCTGTAATCAGGTCGTTGAAATCATATTTTTCGCCACCACGAGGTGCGTTGTATGCAGCGCGTTCTCCAGCAACTACAGGCTCCTGAGCCTGTGCTACCGGACGGTCAAAGATGTCGAGCGTAGGAATGGCGGCACCGTCCTCAATGGGCAGGTCGACTACAGGAATGAAGTCTGTACCGTCGCCAGGATCACCTTCCCATACGCCGTCCAGCGAGGGAACGTACTCTTGCTGTGCGTTCATCTTTTCCTGCAATTGGTTCAGTAACGATGGGTCAACCGTCTCTTCTGTGGAAGCACCTTCAGCCTCGGGGATAATGTCCTCGGCAACCTGTGCTTCAGCCTGAGCTTCGGCTTGTGCCTTTGCCTCTTCTTCTGCCTTCTTGGCAGCCTCGGCAGCAGCTATCTCTTCCAGTTCTTTCTTCGACTTGCGTCCGCGCTTTTTGGGTGCGGGTTTCTCTTCCTCTGCCTTCTCCTCTACAGGGGCCTGCTCATTGGCAGCAGCCTCGGCAGCCTCCTGCTCGGCAAACAGCGAGTCCAGTGTCTTTTTCTTCTCAGGCTTTACTGCCTTTGCGTCCAGGTTCTCGCCATCGCTGCCATTCACGGTATACACCTTGCTGGTGTCCTTGGCTATGCGAGTACGTTTACGCTTAGGTGTTGGTTTTCCTGCAGCAGAATCCTCTGCAGCCTTGTCTAAGATAGCGTAAATCACGGTTTCTAATTCGTCATCCTGTGAAACCTTTACGCCCAATTCATTGGCTATCTCCATCAATTCGGGGATAGGCATTTTTGCTAATTCGTCTTTCGTGTACATAATATATACAGTAATTCGTTATTATTCGAATGTGTTGAAATTGATTTTGGAAATGAAGTGCTTCACGAACGGAAACACTGTTTTTCTGAAATTCGACTGCAAAGGTACACATTATCTTCCGAACCACCAAATTTTCCGCCTTAAAAGTTTTCAGTGCAAGGTTTCATAAGAAAAGCGTGGCTCAAAAGGTCACGCTTTTCTTTTACTCTAAAGAGTGACTGGTCCATGTCCCAAACAACTCGTGGTTGTGATGGCCGTCAGGAAGGCTGTGAGAGCGGTCAAATCGACGAAGTCGCTCAGTACCTTTAGGTCAGAGAGCTATCACCTTCACCGCTACCTCAACAATTCGATTCGTCTTCATAACTTCTTACATCAATTCTGCCCCAAGTTGCCACCGCCTGAGTTGCCTCCGTTGTCACCACCGGTGTTGCTGTTACCGCCCTGGTTCTGGCTACCGCCATTCTCCGTAGAACCGTTCTCTCCGTTACCCGTAGATCCGTTCTCGTTCTCAGGGTCCTCCACGGTACCGTCGTCGCTCGACTTCACGCTCTTCACTACGTTACCGTTGCGGTCGTAGCAAGTGATGTTGATGGAGGTGTTCTTCAACTCGTCCTTCAACTCTACATTCGGTACGAAGATAATCTTGCGCGAGCTGATCAGACCGCTGCTCACCTTGTTAACGTCCTCCACAGCCTTGGCGTTCAGTCCGAATCGCATGCTACCCAGTCCGGGCAGTGCCACGCTGTGGCCTTCGGTTGCCCATGCCTTGATCACCTCGCCAGCTGCATCCCAGCACGCCTGCATCACACCCTGGCTCACGCCACTGCGCAGGGCAGCCTCCTTGATCACCTTCTTCTGGTCCAGTGCGGTGTACAGTTCCGGACGCATCAGCCAGCGCCACACACCTGGGTCAGTCTTTGAAAATTTCACCAAACTCTCTACTGCTTTTACTTTAATAGCCATAA
>Ga0310695_10002777_pt1 | contig 35950 bp, 35 predicted proteins | sample RumenRJG_04DNA_FD_203882 | JGI IMG/M metagenome (GOLD analysis project Ga0310695, IMG submission 203882) | Bovine rumen microbial communities from Lethbridge, Alberta, Canada - RJG_04 (v2) (version 2) | ecosystem: Host-associated > Mammals > Digestive system > Stomach > Rumen | place: Canada... | reverse complement strand
GACCACGAACCTGACACTGAAGTAACCTGTTACTACATGGATATCCGTTCATTCGGTAAAGGATACGAAGAGTTCTACAAAACCTCTCAAGAAAAATACGGAATTGAATTTATCAGAGGTAGACCTGCACAAATCTTCGAAAATGATGATTTAACCTTAACTATCAGAGCAGAAGATACTTTACTCGGTAAAGTAACCGAATACACTTATGATTTAGTCGTTTTAAGTGTTGGTCTTGAACATGCTGCAGGATCTGATGAACTCAGACAAACTTTAGGTGTATCCAAATCTGCAGATGGATTCTACATGGAAGCTCACCCAAAACTCAGACCTGTTGACACCTTAACTGACGGTGTTTACATTGCTGGTGTAGCTCAAGGTCCTAAAGATATTCCTGATTCCGTAGCACAAGGTTCAGCTGCTGCATCAAGAGCAGCTATCCCAATGGCTAAAGGTCAAGTAGAAATCGAACCTATCGTAGCACGTACTGATGAAGGTATTTGTGGTGCTTGTGAAGTTTGTGTCGAATTATGTCCATTCGCAGCAATTTCAATTGTTGAAGATTCCGGTTCAACTCACGCAGAAATCAATACTGCATTATGTAAAGGATGTGGTACTTGTGTAGGTGCATGTCCATCTGGAGCTATGGATCAACAACACTTCAAAACCGATCAAATTATGGCACAAATCAGTGCTGCTCTTGAAGACTTAGGAAAATAGATTTAGAGATTCTTTTTCTCTATTTCTTTTTTTTACTTTTTTTTGACACTTTTTTTCATTAACAATAATTCTTTAATAAATCCTTATTTTCATAACTATTATATTATAAGATTAACAAATCTTAATATATACTATTTTAATTAATAAGGTGTAGTAAATGACTAATTATCATGATGAAATTTTAAACTTTGAAAAAATTGCTCAAGAGCATACTCAATATATGAGAAACAGTATTAATTTAATTGCTTCTGAAAATGTAACTAGTGTAGAAGTTACCGAAGCATTAACTACAGATTTTGCTCACAGATATGCTGAAGGACAAGCATTTGAAAGATTATATGAAGGATGTCAATTTGTAGATTTAGTTGAAGATAAAACTAAAAAACTTTCATGTGAACTTTATGACTGTGATTATGCTAATGTACAACCAGTTTCAGGTGTAACTGCTAATTTGGCAGCATTTTTCGGGTTTTCAAAACCTGGTGATAAAGTAATGGCTTTAGAAGTTCCATCTGGAGGACATATTTCACACGCAGATGTAAGTGCTGCGGGTATTCACGGTCTTAAAACTGTTTTCCATCCATTAGACCATAATATAATGAACATCGACATTGATGCAATGAATAAGAAAATCTTAGCCGAAAAACCAAAGATTATTTTATTCGGTGGAAGTTTATTTTTATTTCCTCATCCAATTAAAGAAGCTCGTGAAGCTGCTGATGAAGTGGGTGCCACTATTATGTATGATGGGGCTCATGTTTTAGGTCTTATTGCTGGAGGTCAATTCCAACAACCTTTAAAAGAGGGTGCTGATTTAATGATGGGAAGTACCCATAAAACTTTCCCTGGTCCACAAGGAGGAATTATTCTTTCTAGTAAAGAGAATGAAGAAATCATTAATAATGCAGTTTTCCCTGGTGTTGTAAGTAACCATCATTTACACCATTTACTTGGTTTAGGCATATCTACTGCTGAAATGTTAGAGTTTGGTGAAGCTTATGCTAAGCAAACTATTAAAAATGCTCAGGCTTTAGGTCAAGCATTGTATGAAAGGGGATTCAATGTATTATGTGAAGACCTAGGATTTACAGAATCTCACCAAATTGCGGTTAACTTAACCAATATTAGATCTGCTTCTGATATTGCAAAAGAATTAGCAGATAATAATGTTATTTTAAATAAAAATCTCTTACCTGGTGACAATAGAGATAATTCTGATGATCCATCTGGTATTAGGATTGGTACTCAAGAAATTACTCGCAGAGGTTTAAAAGAAAAAGAAATGGATGAAGTTGCTGAGTTTATCCGTCGTGTTGCAGTTGATAAAGAAGACATTGCTGATGAAGTTGCAGAGTTCATGAATCAATACACAACACTAGATTACGCATTTTCTGATAAAGATGCTTACGAATACCATAAATTATAGATAACTATGAGAATTGGATTTGCTTTTACTGGAGCAGGTCATTTACTAAATGAATCTGTTCAAGTTGCAGAAAAACTGGCTGAAGAGCATGAAGTCACAATATTTCTTTCAGGAGCAGCTGAAGAAGTATTAAAAATGTATGGACTTTATGAAAGAATCACGGCCTTAACTGGCGGAAAATACAGGGAGCTTGCTACAGATTCAAACCAAAAATTTTCATTTCCAATAACAGGCAGATTCTCTTTAGGCAAATATGATTTATTAATTGTATCACCTGCCACCGCTAATACAGTTTCTAAAATTGTTTATGGTATTGCCGATACTTTAGTAACAAATGTTGTTGCTCAAGCGGGTAAAGGGGCGGTTAAAACTTTCATGGTTCCTGTTGATATTCATCCAGGACCAGTTGACACTGTTTTGCCTTCAAAAGTTGAAAAAGATAAATGTCAAAGTTGTGATGAGTGTGTTGCGGCCCTGGTCTGTCCTGAAGGCGCTATTATTCCTCATGATGAAATTGATTTGACAAAATGTGTTGGATGTGGTCAGTGTAGAAATTCATGTCCATATGATGCAATTTCTGAAGGCAAGATAATTACTATTTATATGCGGGATATCGATATTGAAAATACCCGTAAATTATCTGAAATTGATGATATTCAAATATTCGAACATCCAAATGATGTTTTAAAATTTATTTAAATAAAATCAATTTTATCTCCTTTTTTTAAATTCATAAGATTTTCTTTTGTTTCCAGGATATATTTCGCTTTTTTTGATGGGTTATAATATTTCCATGGTTTTAAAGTTATTTTTTCAAAAATTATTTTATTTTCATCTATAAAATAAACATCTATATTAAATCTCATAAAACATGTATGGATACCAGATTCATATCCTAAAATAAATAATAATCCGTAATCAATATCTTTTTTAAACATTAAACCTATTAGTCTTTTTAGATAATTATCTGCATATTTAATTTTTATCATAGATTATAGCTTATTTAATTAGTCTATATTAAATTTAACTTATTTTTAAAAGCAATATTTATCTTAGATAGTATTTATTAATATTATTAGTAAGTTTTTGATTCAATATCTCCACTTTTCAAATCCATAAGCGCATTTTTAAATTCTTCTTTTGATAATGCACCAGGAATTACTAACATTTCATCACCATTTTCTACAAAATAACATGGTACTGCCTGAACTCCATTTAATTTAGCGTCTTCTTCGTCAATTTGGACTTCAATTTCGTATGAATTACTATTTAACATATTGATTATTTCGTCTTCTTCCAGTCCTTGTGTTGTCCCGATTTCGATTAAAACTTCTTTTCTAGCCAATGGCTTGTTTTCACATAAAAATGCGTTATAGGTTTTTTCAATAATATTGTCTACTAATAAAGAATTATCTTTGTGCATTGCTAATTTTAATAGTCTATGAGCATCTTTTGATGGTGTAATTTTTGCATTGGAATAATCAAAATTTAAACCTTCTTCTTTTCCAATATCGTCAATTTTTTTAAGCATATCTTTCGCTTCAAACTCAGGTATTCCATATTTTCTTGCATAATGATTAATCATTGGGATAATTTCATTTTCATCTAATTCCTGTTCAAGTTCAAATGCTTTCATTTCTAATTCTATATCTAATTTCAATTCACTTATTGCTTTTTTTAATCGTTTATATCCGATGTAGGAATATGGACAATTAAAGTCACTCCAATATATTATTTTCATTTTTATCACTATTTTCGAAACTTATATTATTTCGCATTCCGCCAGCTGCTCTAATTGTATTAATAATCTTTAATTTTATCATAGGCTGTTGTTATTTGTTATTATTTTTATTTTTTGAAAACTATGATTTTAAATATTTACTTTAATTTTAGAATAAATGGCCGTGAACATCTAGGAAAGTTTAGATTCAATCAATGAAGAAATTTACGATAAAATAGAAAAGATAATGTAAATGGTTGATGAATTTGAAAAATTGTAAAAACCTTTATTTATTATCTAAAACAAAATATTACATATTATAGATTATTAATTTTTGAGGAGTTACAATGCCAATAAACGAGGCAGATAAATCATATGATCATGATAAAATAGAAAAGAAAGTACAAAAATTCTGGAAAGATAAAGATACTTTCAAAAAAGTCAATGAACTTAGAGAAAACGGTCCTAGATACTCATTTCTAGATGGTCCTCCATATTGTAGTGGTAAAATCCATTTGGGAACAGCTTGGAATAAAGTTATTAAAGATTCATATTTACGTTATAAATCAATGAATGGATTTAGTTTAAGAAGACAAGCTGGATGGGATATGCATGGACTTCCAATTGAGCATAAAGTAGAGCAATTAATGGGAATAAAATCCAAACAAGAAATTGAAGATACAATAGGTATTGCCACTTTTGTGGATAAATGTAGAGAATTTGCAATGGAAAATAAAGTGGCAATGGAAGAAGAATTCGACCAGTTAGGGGTTTGGATGGATTGGGATGACCCATATATGACATTGGACCCAAAATATATGGAATCTTCATGGTGGACATTAAAAAGAGCCAATGATCAAAAATTACTTGTTAATGACCAAAGAGTTATTAGCTGGTGTCCTCATTGTGGAACTGCACTTGCAGCTGCTGAAATTGAATATGAAGATAAACAAGACCCTTCTATATATATTAAATTCCCTGTTTCTGGCGAAGAAAATACTTATTTCTTAGTTTGGACAACTACTCCATGGACACTTCCAGCAAACATGGCTATTTGTGCTAATCCGGAATTTGATTATGTTTATGTTTCAAAAGATGGTGAAACATTAATTTTAGCTGAAAACTTGATGGAAGAAGTTTTAGGCCGTCAAGTTAAAATCCATAGAACCAAAATCCCTGCTGAAAATGAAGATGAAGAAGACCAAGTAATTGAAGAAAAAGAGGTTTTGTATGATGTAATCAAAACTGTCAAAGGTTCTGATTTAGTTGGATTAAGCTATGATTATATTTTGGCAGATGAAATTCCCAAACAAATGGAATTCGATTCTGAAATTGAAAAAGTTCATACAATATTATCTGGTGATCATGTAGAACTTGGTGAAGGTACGGGTCTTGTTCATACTGCACCGGGACATGGTCCTGAGGATTTTGAAGTAGGTCAAGCTAATGGACTTCCAATTTTCTGTCCTGTTGGTGAAGATGGATGTTTCACCGAAGATGCGGGAAAATACGCTATTAAATTCACAAAAGATGAAAACCCACAAATTATTCAAGATTTGGAAGATAAAGGTTTGATGTATAAATCAGAAACTATTGAGCATAGGTATGGGGTATGTTGGAGATGTAAAACTCCAATTATTTATATTGCAACCAAACAATGGTTCTTAAAAGTAACAGACATTAAACAAAAAATGTTGGATGAAATTGATCGTGTTGAATGGATACCGAAATGGGCTGGAGAAGGCAGGTTCCATGATTGGGTGGATAATGCACGTGACTGGACAATTTCAAGACAAAGATACTGGGGTATTCCAATTCCTATTTGGGAATGTCCGGATTGTGGTCAAATCAAAGTTATAGGTTCACTAGAAGAGTTAAAATCAGAATCATTAACTGATATTAATGTATCTGATGCTGAACTTATCCACAGGCCATATGTAGACCAAGTTGAAATAAAATGTGATTCTTGTGGAAAAGCTATTAAAAGAATTCCGGATGTTTTGGATGTATGGATTGACTCTGGAGTTGCAGGATGGGCTTCACTTTACTATCCGGAAGAAAAAGAAAAATTCGATAATTGGTTCCCATATGACTTCATTACAGAGGGACATGACCAGACTAGAGGATGGTTCTACTCACAATTGGGTACTGGAGTTATTTCAATGGGTCAAAGTCCATATCAAAAAGTGTTAATGCATGGTTTTGTATTGGATGATAAAGGAAATAAAATGTCTAAATCATTAGGTAATGTAGTATCTCCAGAAGAAGTAATTGAAAAGTATGGGGCAGATGTATTAAGATTTTACTTATTATGGGCTTCAAAACCATGGGATGATTTAAAATTCGTATGGGAAGAACTCCTAAATATTAATAAGATGTTTAATATCTTATGGAATGTATATGTATTTTCAACTACTTACATGTCATTAGATAACTTCAATCCAGTAGAATTAAGTGAAAATGATATTATTTTAAGACCTGAAGATAAATGGATTATATCTAAAGCTAATACTTTGGTAAAAGAAGTTGCTGAAGACTTTGATAAATTGTTCTTCCATAAAGCTACAAGAAAAATTAATAATTTTATTTTAGAAGATTTAAGCCGCTGGTATGTAAGACTCATTCGTGGAAGGACCTGGGTTGAAAGCGATGATCCTGATAAATTAGGGGCTTATTATAGTTTATACACTGCACTTACCAAATTAATTTCAGTATTGTGTCCAATAGCTCCTCATGTTTCTGAAGAAATCTATGAAAACCTTGTAAAAGGTGTAAATCCTAATGCACCTGAAAGTATTCACATGAATAACTGGGGATATGATGAGGATGCGATTGATGAAGATTTAGAAACTAAAATGGATGTTGTACGTGAAGTAATTGATGCATCCATCAGAGCACGTGATATTGCACAATACAAACTTAGATGGCCTGTATCTGATATCACTGTTGTATCTCAAGATGATGATGTTTTAAATGCTGTTGAAGAGTTAACTGATATTATTAAGGATCAGTCAAATACTAAAGAGGTTTTATGCGCAAGTGAATTTGAAAAATTATCTTTCAATGCAAAACCAAACCTTAAAACATTAGGCCCAAGACTTAAAGGTGATATGGGTAAAGTAATGAATGCTTTAAAACAAGGTGACGGAAATCAAATTAAAGCAGATTTGGAATCCAATGGAAGTATAACTATTGAAGGACACGAATTGTCCTCTGATGATGTATTGTTTGATTCTGAACTTCCAGATGATTTTGTATCTTCAGAATTTGAAGGAGGAAATGTATTTGTAAATACTAATATCACATTGGAAATTAAGCAGGAAGCTATGGCTCGTGAATTAGTTAGAAGAATACAGGATATGAGAAAAGATTTGGACTTGGATGTTGAAGCAAATATCAATGTTGATGTGGAGACTTCTAGTGAATTTAAAGATTTAATAGTACCTCAAGCCGAATTCATTTCTCATGAAGTAAGAGCAACTAACTTGATTATAACTGACAGTGAAGAATGCAGTAAAGATTCTAAAGATTATACTAAAGAATGGGATGTTGAAGGAGAAAAAGTGATTATTTCAATTAAAAATTAAAGGTGTTAACATGACTTTAGCTGATTCTGAAATTGAATATATTGAAGGAATCCTTGGCAGGGAAATGAATGAATTGGAAGAAGGAATGCTTGATGTAATGTTTTCAGAGCATTGTTCTTATAAGAGTAGTAGACCATTTTTAAGGGCTTTTCCAACTGAAGGAGAAAATATTATTTTAGGTCCGGGTGATGATGCAGGGCTTGTTTCTGTAACCGATAAATATGCCTTGGCTGTAGGAATGGAATCTCACAACCATCCATCAGCTATAGAACCATATGGTGGAGCAGGTACTGGTATTGGAGGAATTTTAAGAGATATTATTTCAATGGGTGCTATGCCTATTGCACTTTTAGATTCACTTAGATTTGGACCATTAGAAGATGAAAAATCAAGATATTTATTTGAACATGTAGTTAAGGGAATTTCAGATTATGGTAACAGGGTTGGTGTTCCAACTGTTGCTGGTGAAATTGAATTTGATGAATCTTTTAGAACAAACCCTTTAGTTAATGTAATGTGTGTGGGACTTGTTGAAAAAGAAAATATTGTTCGTGCTCAAGCACCTAATTATGGGGATGTTTTCCTTTTAATGGGAGGAACTACTGGACGTGATGGAATTCATGGTGTAACATTTGCATCTGAAGAGTTAACTTCCGATAGTGAAACTGAAGATAGGCCTGCTGTTCAGGTAGCAGATCCATTTACTAAAAAAAGAGTTTTAGAAGCATCATTAGAAATTTTAGAAAAAATTGATGTTAGTGGAGTTAAAGATTTAGGTGGTGGAGGTCTTACCTGCTGTATTTCAGAACTTGTTGATGCATCAAACAATGCAGCATTTGTAGATTTACGTTCCATTCCTTTAAGAGAAACAGGCATGACTCCGTATGAAATAATGCTTTCCGAGTCTCAGGAAAGGATGGTTTTTGTTATTAATCCTAAAGATGTGGAACTTGCTCAAAAAATCTGTGACAAACATGAAATTGTATCAGCAGTTATCGGTGAAGTTCGTGAAGGTAATAACATGATTATTTCAGATGAAGGTGAAGAAATTGCAAATTTACCTACTATTTTACTTGCAGACCCACCTTCAATAGACAGACCTTTGGAAGAAATTCCTGAAGATTTAGAACCTGTGGAAGTTACACATCCACCAATTAAAGAATCTTTTCTTAAATTATTGTCTTCACCGAATATTGCTTCTAAAAGTTGGGTTTACAAACAATATGATCATGAAGTTCAAGTAAGGACTGTTGTAAAACCAGGAGATGATGCGGCAGTGCTTAGAATTGATGATGAAACAGCTATTGCCCTTACAACGGATTCCAATACAATTCACACTAATTTATCTCCATTTGATGGAGCAGCAGGTTGTGTTGCAGAAGCTATTCGTAATGTAGTTTCAATGGGTGCTACTCCTTATGCAGTAGTTGATTGTCTTAACTTTGGAAATCCAGAAAAACCAGAGATATTATGGCAATTTAAAACAGCTATTGAAGGAATGAGTTTAGTAGCTGAAAAATTTGAAGCTCCTGTTATCAGCGGTAATGTGAGCTTTTACAATGAAACTGAAGGAATTAAAATTAATCCTACTCCTGCTGTTGGTGTTATTGGAGTTGAAAATATTGAAAATATCAGAACTATGGACTTTAAAAATGAAGGGGATAAGATTTTATTAATCGGGAAAACTTATGATGAGTTAACTGGTTCTGAATATCATAGATCAATACATGACTTAGAAAAAGGTGTTGCTCCAAGAATTAGGGTTGATGATGAAGTGGCTAATGCTAAAACAATATTGAAACTGTTGGATGAAGATTCAGAAAAAGACATTACTGCAGTTCATGATGTTTCTGCTGGCGGTTTAGCTATTGCACTTTCAGAAATGGTTATTTCTTCAGATTTAGGTTGTGAAGTAGAATTAACTAGTGATGAGTTAGATGAAAATCAATTACTTTACTCTGAAAGTCATGGAAGATACTTAATGACAGTTAAAGCCGATGCATTAGATGATATTTTATCAAAAATTGATGTTGATGTAAATGTTTTGGGAGAAGTTAAAGGAAACATCTTAAGAATTAATGAAAATGAATTCTCTATTGAAGAGTTAAAAGATTCTTATTATGGGGTCATTGAGAAGTATATGGCTTAAATAAATTGACTGGTGTTTATATGTTTTTATCAAAATTAGACTCTTTAAATGATGCTTTAAAGTTAATTAATGATAATCAAAAGGTGATGGGTACAGAGGAAATTCCATTAGGTGAAGCACATGAAAGAGTTTTAGCAGAGGATATTATAGCATTCCATAATTCCCCTCCTTTTGATAAATCCGCTATGGATGGATTCGCACTTAAGGGGGAAAATACATTCGGTGCATCCCAATCTAATCCTAAAACATTTAAAATTGTTGATTCAATTGGCGCTGGAGATTTTTGTGATAAGATAATTAAAGAAGGAGAGGCTATTGTAATAGCAACTGGCGCACCTATTCCTGAAGGGGCTGATGCTGTTTTAATGAAAGAGTACACTACAGAAGACGGCGATGAATTAACCATTTATTCTCAAGTTACTCCTGGTGAAAATGTTTCTCCAAAAGCGGAAGACATTAAAAAAGGTGAAAAAATACTGTCAAAGAATACTTTCATCAGATATCAGGAAATGGGTTTAATTGCTTCTGCAGGTTATAATAGTGTTAAAGTTTATAAAAAACCAAAAATTAAGTTGATTATCACAGGTAATGAGTTAGTTGAGCCTACCAAAGAAGAGATTGATAATGCTAAGATTATTAACTCCAATAAATATGCTATTAAGGCAATGGTTGAAGATGCTGGAGCGACTGTAAGCATTTCTCATGCCGGTGATACTTTCGAAGAAGTTAGAGATGAAGTTTTAAAAGCTAGTAAAGATTATGATGTTATAATGACAACTGGTGGAACAGCTATTAGTAAAGGTGATGTTGTACTGGATGTTGTTGATGATTTAGGCGAAATTTTATTTCATGGTGTAGCAATAAGGCCAGGTAAACCAATTGGTGCAGGTATTGTTAATGATAAAATGATTTTTACCTTTTCAGGCCAGCCTGTAGCGGCCATGTCTCAATTCGATATTTTTGCAAGGAAATACTTATTTAAAATGCAGGGCAGAGATTTTGATTTTCATATTGTTCAAAGACAAGCCAAATTGAAAATTCCATCTCAACTTGGAAGAACAGATTTTATCCGCGCATTTTCTGATGATGAGTTTGCAAGACATGTATTGAATAGAGGTTCTGGTATTATTCGCTCAATGGTTGAAGCGAATAGCTATATCATAATAGACGAAAACGATGAAGGATATCAAAAAGACGATATAGTTGATGTGGTCTTTTTCGATTCTTTACTTTGGTAGTTAATGTGGTGTTTTAATGAATGGAATTTATTATTATTTGATAGCGTTCTTTATCATCTGGGCTGTGGCTTTAATATTTAATAATAAATTGTCCAATCATGGTTTTGAAATTAGTTTTCCCGTCATAATGTGGAGAACAGAAAGACTTAGGGGATTTATTAAGCGTATTGCTGATTTATCTCCTCGTTTTTGGAAATATTTCATGAATTTTGGTATTCTTGTATCTTTTATTGCAATGGCTGGGATGACATGGCTTTTAGTATCATCTCTTGAAACGGTCACAACCACTCCATCGGTGTCACTGGTAATTCCGGGTGTTGAAATGCCCGGTTCGTCAATTTATGTTCCTTTAGGTTATGGATTAATAGGATTGGCTACTGTGTTGGTTGTTCATGAATTTTCACATGGTATTTTGGCCGTTTGTGAAAAAATAAGCATTAAATCCATTGGATTATTATTATTTGCAATTATACCTGGAGCTTTTGTTGAGCCGGATGAAGATGAACTGACTGCATCTTCCAGATTATCACAGCTTAGAGTTTATGCGGCGGGTTCTGTTGCAAACATGTCACTTGCAGCAATTTCATTAGTAATATTTTTACTAATTTCGTCTTATGCTATTCCCGCTAATTTTTCAGAAAATGGAATCGAAATCAATCGTGTAGTCGGTGATTCCCCTGCCAGTGAATTTTTAAAGGAAGGAATGGTAATAGAATCTATTGATAATCATACAATCAATGATTCAAACAACTATTTGGATATTGTCAGTTCGTTTAAACCTGGTGATAATGTTACTGTTGGAACGAATCAGGGATCGTACACGCTGACGCTGGACAAAAATCCAAATAATGAATCTGTAGGATATTTTGGTATTCAGGCTGCTAAACATTATGAATTAAAAAACAATGCTTTTGGACCGCTACCATGGATTTTATTTAATTTGGCTGAATTATTCCAATGGATGTTTGTTTTAAACTTGGGAATCGGTACGTTCAATTTGCTTCCAATGAAACCTTTGGACGGAGGTAAAATGCTTGAGATATTGCTTAGTTACAAACTTCCAGAAAATCAGTACAAACCTCTTGTCAATTCAATATCTGTTGTCATGGCATTGATTATTATTTTCAGTTTAATTGCCAGTTTCATGTAGATTAATCCCTTTCAAAACTATTTTTTTATTTTATATTTTTATTATTTTAATTTTCTAATAAATTATTTTTATATTTTTATAAAAAACTAATTAAAATATTTATCATTATTTTAAGTAAATGCTATAGGGAAAGTGTATGGAAATATTATTTTTAATTATTTTCTTTATCTTTTTTCAATGCTTCAATTTCATTTTCCAGTTGTTCAATTTTTTCACTGCATTCTTCCAAATTATTATTCAACCGATTTATTTTCTCTTCTTCGTCTCTTATTGTCGGGGTCATTTTTTCTCTTCGGTCTTTAAGAACTATTGAGAATAATAACATTCCAGAAACAGAAGCAAATATCATTATTGGGTAAATATTTTGAATAAATGGGAATGAAATATCTGATGGAGTTAGTATGACAACCATTAACATCTCAAATCCTGTAAATAAAAACATTAATATGATGGCAGGAACAGCTTTGGGGAATTTTTTATCATTCCAAATAAAGATTAAACTTCCGACAACTCCACTAATTACTGTTGAAATGGCAGCGGGAAGGGCTGTAGTTCCTCCTAAACTTAATCTATATGCTCCGGATATTATTCCTACAGGTATTCCAACGAAAGGACCTCCAAATAAACCACTAATCATAACTATCAAAGATCTGATGTTTGCGGGAGTACCATTGATCATTACGCAGGCATATGAAGCAAAAAGTCCGATCATTGTGAATATTATTAAACATATCACTTGATTTTTTTTAGTAAATTTTCCATCTAAAATCTCTTTAAATGACTTTAAGTTAGTTGCAAGAATAACAAAAATTAAAACTGCACATAAAATCCCAAACATGTCTAAATATGGACCAAAATGCATTGCAACATCAACTTTGGAATCAAAATAAGTACTCATTAGACCTATTACACAAATTATGAGAGAATACATTATTCCAAATACTGCACTTTCTCCTAATCCCTTTATTTTAGTCAATCTTCCTGAAACATATCCTAAAATACAAATAGTAGCTATGGCGGATGCAATATCCTGGATAGTTTCTAAATCAATATTTATTCCGATGGTTGCATGATATTTAATTAATCCTATAAAAAATATAATATTTGAAATTATTAATGCTAGAAATAACAAATTTATTTTCAAGTAATTTTTATTGGATGTTTCAAGTTTCTTTTTTTTCATTGAAATCATGTTTTATAATTTAAAAAATTTTTCCAATCTTTATTATATTACTAATTATATTAATATTTTTTTAAATATTTTTTAATGGGAGGTTATTTTAGTTTTGATGGTTTTTGGTGGTAAAAAAAATAAAGAATTGAAAGAAAATAAATTCTTTCAACTAGAAGTATCTTTCTAAAATACCTTCTAAGATTTTGTAGTGACGACCTTCGTCTTTTGAACTTTCTCTGAAGAAATCAGCAGCGGTTTCAATTCCAGCTTCTTGAGCTTTATCTGAAGCTTCTCTTTTTTCAGCGTTAGCCATTTTTTCTCCACCCATCATCCATTCAATGTTTTCTTTGAGGGTGTCTTTGATGATTCCGTTCATTTCACAGAATCTTGCAGCATGTTCAGCTTCTTCCCATGCTAATCTTTTGAATACTTCAGCTAATTCTCCATAACCTTCTCTAGAAGCTTGTCTAGACATAGCTAAGTAGATTCCTACTTCGTTAGTTTCTCCTTCAAAGTTTCCTGCAACGAATTTTTCTACAGGAGTTCCTTTAGTAATTCCGATTTCATGTTCGTATTTTACCATAATGTCATCTCCGTTTGTATATTAATCTTTGTTTTTTATAGTTTATATTTATAGTTCTTTACAAGCTTGAGCTAATTTTTTACCTAATTCATAGCTTGCATCATTTTCTTCAGCATTAGGAACAAAATAGATTTCTTGAGTATCCACGATATCAAATCCACAATTACCTAATTCTTCAGCGAGTTTTTCAGGAGCGCCTCCTCTTCCACCCATTGAACCAAAGGTAACAGCTTTTCTTTCAATACCGGTTCTGTTGAATAAAAGACCTTTCAAGTAATACATAATGTCACCAATACTTGGGTATGGTACATCATTAATGGTAGGATCACCAATTGCTACCCCTTTACTTGTTAAAATACTTTTAACAATTTCTGATCTTTCATCTTCGTGTAAGAAGAATATTTCAACATCATATCCTTCAGACATTGCACCTTCAGCAATTTCATGTGCCATGGTTTGGGTTGAGTAGTGCATTGTATCGTAGATAATGGTAATTTTATCTTCACATACGCCAGTTGCCCAGTTTTGGTATGCTCCAATAATTTGCATTGGATCAGTCCAAATTTGACCGTGTGATGGTGCAATTACTTTAATCTGATCAAGTAAACCTAATTCCACTACTTCATTTAACTTTTTAAGTACTAATTTTGAGAGTGGTGTAATTAAATTCGCATAGAACTTTTGTGCTGCATCCATTAATACATATTCAGGGATTTCATCACTGAATCTTTGGGTGAAACATAAATGTTGACCGAATGCATCATTAGGGAATAAAATACCAGTTTCATCAGCAAGTAAGGTAAACATACTGTCTGGCCAGTGGAGTAAGAATGCATCTAAGAATGCTAAGGTTCTTCCACCAACATCTAAGGTATCTCCTGTTCCAACAGTAATAAATTCAGCACCTTCTAAGTTAGGATAATGTTTTAAAAGACCTTTTACAGCAATTTCAGTACAGTAAATAGGTGCTTCAGGGAATCTTTTATGTAAGTCATATAAAACACCGGAATGATCTTTTTCAACGTGGTTTTGAATGATGTAATCAACTTTAATATCTCTTCCTTCTTGAGCAAATGCATCGTCGATACGTGCCATCATTTCAGCGGTTTTTCCAGGGTATGCATTATCAATAATTGCTACTTTATCTTCTCCAAATACAATATATGCATTGTAAGTGGTTCCATCTAAGGTGTATCCATGGTAGCTTCTTAAATCCCAGTCAAGAACACCAATCCAGTATACTCCTTCAGCTATTTTTTGAGCATTAGCTTTCATAATATCTTCCTCAAATTTTGTTTTAATCTATACGAATGATTTATATAGATTGATTATACTTATGTAAAAGAAAATATATATAACTTATGTTTTGATAAACAGTTCGTTTTTTTATAAATAATTATAGTATTTAATGTTTTGACTTAATAATACATGATTTGGGAATTATATGGGGGTTAATATTTTAAAAACAATTATTTTCCATTTTTATTTTGAGAATATGGTTCAAATTTTAATTTATTAAACAAAGTATGTGGTTAAATAATTTTTTTAATATTTTTTTAATAGTTTCTAGTTAATTTTATTAATATAAAAAATTAAAGATTTAGTTGAGGGGTGTAATTTAATGGGGGATGAAAAACCAATCCAAATATTCTCAAATCCTAAGCAAAGTATCGGTGTTAATGTAGTTAAAAGTCCAGTAAAACTCACTATTCTTGAAATGTTGAGGGATAGTGAAATGGAATTTGATGAAATTGTTTCAAACACTGGCAAATCTAAATCCACTGTTTCAGTACACTTAAAAGGTCTTAGGGAAATGGGAATTGTATCATATAAAATCCATCCTAATGATAATAGAAAAAAGATTTTTTACATTGATTCTAAATATTTGGGTTCTGTTAATGTATCTGATCAAAAAGAGCTTGAAGAAACACAAAAAGAATATTTAGTTAATAATATTGTTAATGATGATGGAGATTTCACTGTTTTATTATTCCATACTTTAAGGTCAATGCTTATTCAAGAGGGAATTAATATTGATCCAATATTACAGGCAACAGGAAATAAAATCGGCAGATCTTTATTTGATGTATTGTATGATGATGATTTAGAAACTTTTTTATCTAATATCGCTCAATTTTGGGAAGATAAAGGTTTAGGTAGGGTTTCTTTTGAATTAGGAGATATTATAAAAATTACTTCTTTTGATTGTTTTGAATGTGAACTATTGCCCAAAACTGGAAAACCTGCATGCTTTTTAGATACAGGTATTTTTGAAGCATTATTCTCGGAATACTTTAATTCTTCTGTTTGTGTAATTGAAATTCAATGTTATACTATGGGTGATGGTAAATGTGTTTTTGAAGTTGAACTGTTAAATTAATCATCTAATTTAATAATTGTTGTGGTAAGATAAGGTTTATCTTTTGAAAACCCATCAATAATTTCTTCATTTTCACGAGTACAATTTTGAACTGAATAAATATCTGTTGTACGTTTATTATTTTCAATTTTTAACTCTAATTTACGCATATTTCTTGATGCTTTCATTAAAGCTATTGCATTACTATATTCCATCACATCATCTAATCTATCATCAATTTTAGGAACTACTGATAATATATCGTTTTGTTCTACTAATGCTTCATTACGAGCAGCTGCACAAGCAGTAAATGATGTAATTCCCGGGACTGTTTCAATTTCGTAAGCTCCTTTTAATTTCTTTTGAACATATGAGTATGTACTGAAAATTGAAGGGTCTCCGAGTGTAATAAATGCAACATCCCGTCCAGTATCAAGATATTGGGCTATTAACTCTGAAGCGGATGTCCATACTTTTTCAAGTTCATTTTTGTTTTCAATCATTGGAAATATAGGTTCTACTAGCATTAATTTTTTATAATCATTTCTACTTTCAATCACGGGCTTAACAATTGAAAGTGCTATACTTTCTTTTTCTTTTGAGGATTTTGGTGAAAAAATAACTGGGACTGTTTCTAAAATTCTAGCAGCTTTTAAAGTTAATAATTCTGTATCTCCCGGTCCAACACCAATTCCATATAATTTTCCTCTTTCAGCCATATTATCACTTATAATTATTTCTTGTCAAATGCTCTTATATAATTTATTTATACTATACTATACTAATATATTTTTGATGTCAAATTCTATGTTTTGTCCGAATTGTGGTATGCTTAAAAGCAATTGTATTTGCAGTCATAACAATGTTGAAAATGAAAATTCTTCTAATTTATTTAGCTTTGAAAAGCCTAAATCATCTTCAATTTTGGATGATGAAATTCCAGAGGTTTATTCAATTGAAGACCATAAAATGCAAGTTAATAGATTTTTTGAACTTAAGGAACAATACCCAAATATTGATGAAGATATAATTGAAAATTTTCCATTTTATCAACCGAGATTAGGTCAATTTGAGATAATACAAGATATCGATGATGCAATTAAACAGGGATATAAATATATTATTTTGGAAGCGGGAACAGGAACAGGCAAATCTGCAATAGCAACTACACTTGCCAAAATGTATGGTTCAGCTTATATTTTAACTATGACAAAGCAGCTGCAATCACAATATAATAATGAATTTGAATTCCCTTTAGTTAAAGGAAGGTCTAATTTTTCATGTTTAAATGATGGATTGGATGTTACATGTGATATGGGAACGTGTAAAACCTCCCCTACTTCAAGTAACTTCTTCTGCCCTTATGGTGTTGCTAAAAATCCGACTTTGGATGCAGAACTCGCTTTTGAAGATTCATTTGGAGGGACAGTTTTTTATCAATCCGCTGATCATTGTCATTATTGGCAGCAAAAAGCCAATGCAATTAACTCACCAATAACTTTAATGAATTATGATTATGCTATAGCTGAGTTAAATTATGTTAAACATTTTGGAACTCGTTCACTTCTTATTTTAGACGAAGCCCATAATATTGAATCTAAATTAATGAATACGATGGAAGTGAATTTATACAATTATAGATTGGAAAAGGATATTAGTAAAGTCATATCTAAAGAAACTCTTAAGGATGGTGAACTGGAAGACTGGCTTTTAGAGGTTGAGGCAATCAGTGAATCATATGAAGATATTGATATTAAAGACTTATCAAAAAATAAGGCCGAAAGAATTCAATCTACAGTTTCTAGACTTAAAAAACTTAAGAAAAATCTTGAAACAGAACCCGAAAACTGGGTCATTGATAGTGATGAAAATGGAGTTTCTTTTAAACCATTAAGAGTTCATCATTATGCTAAAAACAGTTTGTTCAAATATGGGGATGTCGTAATATTTATGAGTGCAACAATTTTATCAAGTACTCTATTTTCAAAATGGTTAGGATTATCTCCAGACGAAGTATATCATATAAAGGTTGATAGTCCTTTTACAAAAGAAAAAAGACCTATTATTTTAAATCTCGCTGGAAAAATGTCTAAAAATCGAATTAAGAAGACAGCACCTAAAACTATCCCAATTTTAAAAGAAATTCTTGAAAAACATAAAGATGAAAAAGGATTAATTCATACGAATAGTTATAAATGTCAACATTTTATTAATAATAACTTAATTAATTCTAGATTAATTTCACACAACTCAGATAATCGTGAAAGAATCCTAAATTATTTTGAAAAAGATGAAAATCCATTAGTTTTAGTTTCTCCATCAATGAGTGAGGGAGTGGATTTGCCTTATGATAAATGCAGATTCCAAGTAATTTATAAGATTCCTTTTCCTTATCTTGGAGATAAACAAATCAATATGAGAAGAAAGACGGATCAAAAATGGTATGCCTATAAAACAGTCATGACATTAATGCAGGCTTATGGGCGTGGAATGCGTGCAGAAGATGATTACTGTTACACTTACATATTGGATTCAGATATTAATATGGTACTTAAAAGTCCAATTTACAGGTCTTTAGTCCCAGATTTCTTTAAAGAGGCATTGGTTAGGGTTAAAAAATAATTTTAATTTTTCATTAATTATACAATAGGATTATTTAAATGCGATTATTAGTTAATCAAAAAATAAAAACGGACCTGGAGGGATTTGAACCCCCGATTTCAGGATCCGAAGTCCTGTGTCATTCCAGACTAGACCACAGGCCCAAAATTAAATTATTTATCTTTCTTTTTTAAATCTTCAACATCAGCAAAAATATCATCAATAGATTCACCATCTAAACGAGCTTGCTCATACTCTTTTTCTTCAATTTCTTCTTTTATGAGTCCTTTTTCATCAGGTGTTTTTTCTCGTGCTGGAGGAAGGTTTTCAACATCAATATCTTCCTCTTCTTCTTCCAATTTTTTAGGCGTATCTATACTTTTAGAAAAAGAATTTTTAAGAGTATTTTTAAGGTCATCCATCTCAAATTCGCCTATTTTATAGGATTCTTTGTCAAGAGGGATATTGCTTTTAGGAATAGTTGGTTTTTCTTTTTCCTCAACCTTATTTAATTCATCTTTTTCATCTTCTTCCATGGAATCAAACATTGATTGAAATGGATTTTTAATATTAAATATCTTAAACGCACCGTAAATTATTAATAATGCTCCTATAATTATTAAAGATACAACTAAAAAGTGATTTTCACCAGAAACAACATTATCAACTATTCTCTCAGTTCCAGAGTTAAATACTATGATTGATGATATAATGAATATAATTCCAAGAATTAGGCTAATAACTGCAAAAATAGGTTTTTCTCCAATTTTTGTATTAACAATATTGTCAAAGCTTTCATTAATTTCATTTTCCAAGTCTTTAGGTTCATTGACAATTTGAGATTTATTATCTAATTTTTCGTTTATATCTGTTTCAATGATGAACTCTTCATCAATTTCTGCATCGTCTTCTAGATTGATTTCGTTAGAAGAATCTTCTCCGGGATGGTAAATGTATTCATCATCAATTTCGTATTCGTCCATACCTTCATTTAAGAAATTGATTAATTCTTCATCTTCTTCGATATCATTATATTCGTCCACTTCTGGTTCTTTTTCTTCTTCATCATTCATGTGGTCGAACATATTTTTTAAATTAGAAATTCTATTCTCTTTTTCTTTAGAATCTTTCATAATGAATCCTCTTAGTCATAATCTCTCCATTTGTGCCCACATTTTGCACATTCAAAGAATCTTGTAGGTGCTTCATCTGCACTACGGGTTTGTTTAAGTTCATAATAAGCTTTATCATGACCACATTCTGGACATACTTCGGTTATTTGTGATCTCATATCTTCAACTTCGCCCATATTAACAACACCCTGTTTACCTTCAACTTTTTGTGAAACAGAGTATTCGGCATTGTCTGAAGTTAAATCTTTAGTATATCCACAACTGCATTTAAGTTTATTATCATTAGGAAGTAGCATTGCTCCACATTCTGGGCAAAATTCCATTGTATCAACCTCATATCATTCTAATTTATATATAATTTTTTATTTTAAAATTATTTAAATATATACTTTTTTTCATATTAATATTTACTTTTGAATGGAATTTAAACAATCATTTATAATATTCTCATGGTCAAATGCAAGATTTATTTTTTTCAAATCTTTCTTTGTAAAGATATTTATATCACATGCATCGTCAGCAGCGTTCATTTCTTCCATATTGCCTTTTGCACTATAAACTATACTTACGGTATGGCCTCGTGGGTCTCTTGAAGGGTCAGAGTATACTCCAACAAGTTTTTCTAACTTTACATGAATGCTTGTTTCTTCTAATGCTTCTCTTATAGCCGCATCTTCTACACATTCGCCATAATCTACAAATCCGCCAGGTAACGCCCAGTAATCCTTATATGGCTCATTTTTACGTTTAATCAAAATAAAATTTCTTTTAGCATCGAAAATAAAAATATCTGTTGTTAAGCTGGGATTTTTATATTTTCCCATATAAATCACATAAAAAATAAGTTATTGAAGTTTATAAGTTTTCTTCAATAAGTTGCTTAAATGTTTCACTATCTGCTTTAAGTTGTTCAGCAGCTTTTTTTAATGCATCTTTTGGATCTGCACCATTGGTTTTAATAGTCATTATTGGTTTTCCAGTAAGTGGGTGGTCAATGTTATAAACTGCATATTCGACATCTTCATTTTGCATTAAAATATGTCTAAGTGCATTACAGACACCATGACTTTCATCTTCAATCTCAAATTCTATTTCATTTGCAGTTTTATTAAGAACTTTAAAATTATCCATATTATCTACCTTTATTCATTAACATAGTTTATTGAAACTTTACGTTTTTCTTTTTTATTACATGAATTACATCGAACTTCATCTTTTTTCTGTGTAGTGTGCATATAATCTCTACAACGTGTACACATTGCTTTTAAAACACCACAATCTTTATCTACAGTACTTAAATCAACATTATCTCCAGTTATTTTAACTACTTTAGCTTGTACTATATCTCCTATTCTAAATGCATCACTTAATTTTTCTAGATAATCTTTTTTCGCTTGGGATATGTGAATTGCACCCATATACGGTAATGCTAATGGTCTAGGATTATCTTTAATACAATCAATATTTATATTTGCTCTTTGTGGTTTGAGATCGGTTATTTGGCCATATACAATATCTCCTTTTTTCAAAAGAGCAGGTTTTCCAAACTTTGAGTCAACTGAGATAATTCTCTTTTTTTGGTTAATTTTCACATTTCCTAGTACTGATGATTTAATTTCTCCTTCGTCATCATAAGTACCTTCTCCGGGCACATATTGTTCAATTATTCCTAATTTATCTCCTGGCATCACAATTTTTTCTTCATTCTCAACCATATTAAATCACCAAAGTAAGAAAAATTTCATTAATATAATAATTTTATCTATGTTTATATTTAAAGTTAGTGCACTATCTTCGTCTGAATAGTATTTCATCTAATTGATAATTTTCCCATTCTCTTTTATTTAATACAATTTCCAGTTCCTGTGGTGTTATTAAGGGTTTTTTATACATTTGAGAGTCATCAATAGCTATTCTTGGACAGGCCGTTACTACAAAAGCATCTAAATCAAAGTAAGGTAACAATACATCTGGATTTACATTATCCACCATTATTATATGTCCTTCCATATTATGGTCTTTTAGTAATTTTTTCATTTCTTTTGCAAGTTCAAGCCGGTATTGGCCTTCTTTTGAAGATACGATAATTCCCCATTTTTTAGCTTCACGTGCTTTTGTAATTCTTGCAAAACGTATTCTCAAAATTCTATCGGCATAATCTGTCATTTCTCTTAATTCATTATTATAGGGATCAATTGCATAAACAGGAGATTTTGTAAATAAATAAATGCCTAATGGGTGGAAATTACCGCTTCCAATGAATAAATAAACTTCTGCATCTAAATTTTTAATAGAAGAAAAATTACATCCTAAAACTTGACCTTTTCTAGTACTTTTAGAAGAACCAAGAACAACTTCTTTACCATTATCCTCAAGAAAATCTTTCATTTCATTTAATAAATGTAAATGTTGTGTTGTTGTAACTAATGCAACTCTAGAATAGTTTTTTAGGCTTTCAAGACATTCTTTTAAATCTTTTTTCACATCAATATTTGCAAAGGCCTCTATAAAAAGAGTTGGAATTTCATATCTGATTGGTAATGGCGTATGGCCAAAATGAATGATTAAATCAACGGAATCTTTCATTTTGTAATCACTTACATCACATGCTCCAAAACATGGATCTCCAGATATGATTACATTTACTTCACATTCTTCTTCAATTTGACGTGCAATAGTTACTGCTTGCATCTTAAGGCCTTCTGGAAATTGCAGACCTACTGTTTTAACATTTTTAGAGTTAATTTTACGGATTACTTTATCTAAATCCATATTGTATAATGACATTTTAATCTTCAATTGTTTTTTCAATAACTACTTTTCCATCTATAATATTAACTTTTACTATAGAAAATACATTAACACCAGTTTCTCTTTCAACAATTTCTTTTCCTTTTCCCTTATCAATAACTGCTACTGTTGATTTTACTTCTAAACCCAAATCTTTCAATGTTTTTAAAAGTGCAATTAAAGTTCCTCCAGTACTTACAACATCATCGATAAGTAAGATTTTTTCACCGGCATGCAAATCATTAATAAAAAGGTTTGAAGAACCGTATCCGGTTTTTTGATAAACTTCTGTTTCTCCTTCAAGTCCATATTGCCTTTTACGTATTATAACAAAAGGTATGTCTGTTGCAAGGGATAATGCGGTAGCTAAATGTATTCCCATTGCTTCAACAGCTACAATTTTATCAACATCTAAATCTGCATATTTATAAATAGCCAATGACAATTCACGTAATATTTTAGGATCCATTGCAGGAATTCCATCACTTATAGGATTAATAAAATAATCATAATCTCCTTTTTTTATAATTGGTGAATTCTCCAAAGTTTTTTTTAATTCTTCTAACATACTCTCCACACCAAAATTTTAAAACTAAATATGAATATAAATATATTATTATAAATTAATAAATTTATTTAAAGTGATAATATGCTTGGAAATTTAGGTGAGAATCTCACTAATACTATGAAAAAATTAGTGGGAATGTCTGTCATTGATAAAAAAACAATAAAAGAAGTTGTTAAAGATATTCAACGCGCATTAATTCAATCTGATGTTAATATCGCTTTAGTTTTAGATTTATCTAAAAAAATAGAATCAAGAGCTCTTGAAGAAGAACCGCCAAAAGGTATTACTCCAAGAGAACACGTTATAACAATTATTTATGAGGAAATGGTAAATCTTTTGGGTAGTGAAGCTGCAGGTTTGGATATTAACGAAAGACCTTATAAAATATTATTCTTAGGTCTACAGGGTAGTGGTAAAACAACTACTATTGGAAAATTATGTAGATATTTGCAGAAAAAAGGTTTCAATCCTGCTGTCGTCTGTACGGATACATGGAGACCGGCTGCTTATGAACAATTAAAACAGTTAACTGAAGAAATGGATGTTCCGCTTTATGGTGATCCGAATAATAAAGATGCACTTGATTTAGCTGAAAAAGGGTTAAAAGAATTTAAAAATCGTAAAGTTATTATTTTCGATACTGCTGGTAGACACAAGGAAGAAGCAGATTTAATTGCAGAAATGAATGAATTAGATGATATTATTAATCCAAGTGAAGCTATACTAGTTATTGATGGAACAATCGGTCAGCAAGCGGGTGAACAGGCAAAGGCTTTCTCACAAGCAACTGATATTGGATCAATTATTATAACAAAATTGGATGGTTCGGCAAAAGGTGGGGGTGCATTGTCTGCTGTAGCAGAAACTGGTGCTCCAATCAAGTTCATTGGTACCGGTGAAAGAATCGATGACTTTGAATTATTTGACCCGGAAAGATTTATATCTAGATTACTTGGAATGGGTGATATTAAAAGTTTAATAGAGAAAGCTGAAGAAAATATTGATGAGGATGTTGCAGAGCAAACAATGAATAACATGCTTAAAGGTAAATTTACCCTTGTTGATATGAAAAATCAGTTTGACATGATGAACAAAATGGGACCTATGCAGCAAGTATTAAACATGATTCCGGGAATGGGTAATAAAATTCCAAAAGAGGCATCAAAGATGACGGAAGAAAAGATTGATTCATATAAAATCATGATGTCATCAATGACTCAAGAAGAAATGGAAAACCCAAAAATAATTAAACATTCAAGAGTTCAAAGAATTGCCCGTGGAGCAGGTGTAGACGAATCTGAAGTTAAAGACCTTTTAAAATATTATAATAATACTAGAAAGACCATGAAAGGATTAGGAAAACGCGGTGGTCGTTTAAGTGGCGGTGCAATGAACCGTATGATGGGTCAATTCATGAAATAGGATTAACATGCAAATTTTAGAAGAAATTTTAAAAAAAACAGATGGTAGAATATGTAAACATTGTCTTGGAAGAATGCTTTCAAAAACAATTGAGGGTGAGGATAATGTTTCAAGAGCTGAATCTTTAAATATTGAATTAAATGAGAATGAATGTATCATCTGTGGAAATGTATTTAACAAAATTGATGATGAACTTTTTAACAAAATCTATGATAAATTAGACTTTTTAAAAGTTGAATTTGATTCATTTGTTGTAGGGTCTCGTATTGATAATGAGATTAAGCAACGGGATGAAGAATTTATTAAAGAATTAAATTTAGATGTTGAACCAATAAAAAAAGAGATTAATAGAATTATTGGTAAAAAATTAGAAAATGAGCTTAAAAAAGAAGTTAATTTTGAAAAGCAAGATATTATTGTAAATGTTAACTTAATAAAAAACCCGAAGGTTCGAATTCAGATTAATCCAATTTTTATAGAAGGTAAATATAATAAGCTTGTCCGTGGAATTCCTCAAACTAAATGGCCTTGCCGTAAATGTAAAGGTAGGGGATGTGAAGAATGTAATTTCACAGGAAAACAATATCCATGTTCAGTAGAAGAATTAATTTCCGAGCATATCTTAAAAGCTACTAATGGATATGAAGCTAAATTCCATGGTGCTGGAAGAGAAGATATTGATGTATTAATGTTGGGTTCAGGAAGACCCTTTGTACTTGAGATAAAAGAACCTAAAATTAGAAAAATTGATTTGAATAATTTAGAAAAAGAAATCAATGATATTAATCAGGGTAAAACTCAATATCATAATTTAAAATTTACAAATAGGAATAGAAAAGCTGAAATTAAAGTATCATCACCTGATGCATATAAAATTTATAATGCATTGGTTGAGTGTGATAGTCCTTATGATAAAGATAAACTGGCAATTTTATCCGAATTAAATGAAATTCACCAACAAACTCCAATAAGAGTTTCCCACAGACGTGCAGATAAAGTGCGTATAAAACATGTCTTGGATTTGTCTTGTGAAGTCATTGATGAAACTCATTTTGAGATGACTATAAAAACTGAGGGTGGATTATATATTAAAGAACTAATTTCGGGGGATGAAGGAAGATCACAACCTAATGTGGCAGATAAATTAGGAGTTAAAGCATTTTGTAAGCAATTGGATGTTATAGAAGTAAGTGACAAATAAAGGTGATAATATGGGCGAAGAATTTACACATTTAACAGATAGTGGAGTACACATGGTTGAAGTTGGTGCAAAACCAGATCAAAAGAGAAGAGCAATTGCATCCGGAAAAATATTTCTTGATGAAAAAACAATTAAAATGATTAAATCAGAAGAAATTAAAAAAGGAAATGTATTAACAACAGCTCAAATTGCAGGAATTCAGGCTGTTAAAAATACTTCATCAATCATTCCATTATGTCATCCCTTAAGTTTAACTGGTATTGAAGTAGATTTTGATGTAAATCCTACTTTTATTACATGTACCTGTGCTGTTAACACATTGGGCAAAACGGGTGTTGAAATGGAAGCTATCACTGGAGTTAGTGTTGGTCTTTTAACAATATGGGACATGGTAAAAGCTGTTGAAAAAGATGAATATGGCCAATATCCAGATACAAGAATAAGTGAAATCAAAGTGTTAAAAAAAGAAAAAATTTAATTTTGGTAGTATCCTAAAAATCTCAATTATTTGTTTTATGGATTATTTTGATATTATGGACTAGATTATGCTCAAAAAAATTTTGAGTCCGTTCATCAAATGTTTACTTTTAAAGTATGTAAATGGGATATTGTGGAGGATATATCCTGACAATAGATTATTGGATAAATTCTTGCTTGAGCCGAGTATGATGGAAGTCATATGCTCGGTTCTGAAGAGGGTGCGGGGGAAAATCCTCCAATATTATCTGACTGTAACTCGTGGCAGCTCAATGAACAGACTCATAAGATGAAATCACTCGTCTTCTAATTCACCAATTTCTTGGGTAATTTCAGATATCAAATCTTTAAATTCTTCACTATCCCTATTTCTTGGGTGTTCTAGTTTGATTTCAAAAATTTTCTTGATTCTCCCAGGTCTTCTGGAAAGAACGATAATTTCGTCTGATAAAAATACTGCTTCATCAATATCATGTGTAACGAAGATGATTGTCTTATTTTGTTTTTGACAAATTTCATGAATTTGTTTTTGTAGTTTGTGTTTTGTCTGCACATCTAATGCACTGAACGTTTCATCCATCAATAAACTTTTAGAATCATTAATTAATGATCGAATTATTGCAACTCTTTGTTTCATACCTCCAGATAATTCATGAGGATATCTTTCTGCAAAATCTTTTAGTCCAACATCCTCAAGATATTTCATTGCACGTTCCTTACTTTCTTTTTCAGGTTTTCCATCGATATTTAATCCGAATATTACATTATCAATGACATTTAACCAAGGAAAGAGAGAATAGTTCTGGAATATAAAACCTCTTTGGTTTGAAGGTCCTGTTACTATTTCTCCATCATCTTTAACAGTACCCTCTGTAGGTTTTACAAATCCTTCTATTATACGTAACAAGGTTGTTTTTCCACAACCTGATGGACCTACTAAAGATATAAATTTTCCTGTTTCAATAGTAAGGTTAATATCCTTTAATGCAAGTACTTCTTCGTCACTATCGTTTGATACAAAAGTTTTTGATACATTTTCTATTTCAAATGTCATATTATCACCTTACCAGAATATTCTTTCTTGTATCTTTGTAAAAATATAATCAAAAATTATACCAATTACACCAATTACTAACATTCCAACTACTGTTGAACCTGTATCAAATAGGTTTGTTGATGTTAAAATCATATATCCTATACCGGAACTAGATCCAATCATCTCACCTGAAATTGTACACATTAAAGCAATACCGGTTGCTATTTTAAGTCCGGATACAATATATGGTAAACTTGATGGTATGATTACTTCAGTTAGCATCTGTGAATTTGATGCTCCAAATGATTGTGCTGCTTCTATTAAAACAGGATCTGTTCTATGCACACCATCAATTGTTGAAAGTAGTATTGGGAAAACACATCCCATGAAAATTATGAATACTGCTGGCCCTACTCCAATACCGAACCATATTATTGAAAAAGGAATCCATGCAATTGGAGGGATAGGTCTTAAAATACTAATAATTAATTTACATAATGTTTCTAAACGGTTAAACCAGCCTAATAGTATACCTAATGTTATACCTACTACTGATGCTAGTAACATACCAAACAATACTTTATATATTGTTTCAAATATATCTTTAAAAAGTTTACCTGAAACAATTAACTTGACAAAGGAGGTTGCAACGTCTACCGGTCCAGGAAACATGTAAACTGGAATTAGTTGAAAATAATCACAAATAAAATACCAAATTATTATTAAAATAATAGGTAATATTAACATCTCTTTTTTATATTCATCTCTGAAATTATTCATATTAAAAACCTTTTTGTAAACTTTAGATAAAAATTTAAATTTCTGCAAATAACTTTTCTTGAGGCACTGTTTCATTAACTATTCCCAAATCCTCTTCAATCTTTAAGAAATTATTCACATTTTTCTTATAAGTATCATTTAAATCGCTTATCCACTTAATATGTGTTAAACTTTCTTTTTCAATTTCAGAATTTGGAACAATATGCGGCGGCAAATATTGTACCATTCCTTCAGGATTTTCTTTTACTTTCTCTGTTGCTTTTTTATGAACATCTAAAATTTTTTGTGCTTTGTCAGAATGTCCTGATAAAAATTTTTCATTCATCACTACAACACAACATGGATGGTCTGGTAAAATATCTCCAGAGCTTTTCACCAAAGTCTGATTATTAACTTCTTTTGAAATTGTAACATAAGGCTCATATGTTAACATTGCATCGATACTTTTAGTTCTTAATGCATCATTCATTGAAGGAACCTTCATACTAGGACTTTCAATATCAGAAGTACTTAGTCCGTTTTTCTTTAATTCATATTTTAGTAATACATTTTGTATTGATGCTTCACCAGGTGTAGCTACTGTTTTGCCTTTTAAATCAGTGATTGACTTAATTGATGAACTATGAGAAAGCAAACCACTTCCCTCATTTTGAACTCCTGCAACAATTTTTATAGGCACTCCTTTAGACATAGAATTTATTACTGGAGTTATTCCAACATAACCAACATCTAAATCACCACTGACCATTGCGCTCATCAAATCTCCACCATTATTATATTCATATAATTCCACATTCATTCCCGCATCTTTATACATTCCTGTAGCATTTGCGACAAATAATGCTGCGTCATGATCTGTAGGTAAATATCCAATCTTAACAGTATCTGCATCTTCATCAGTCATACCATATAATGTAAAAATAATTAGTAAAAAAACTGCTATTACCATAGTTATTAGAATAATTTTTCTATTTTTCGATATAATATTATCAACTCCTATGATAGTTATTAATTATTTATGTAGAAACAATGATAAATAGGTTATATATGTTAGGTATGTTGAATAGATAGTTTTTCTAATTTTCTATAAAATTAAGTATTATTTTTTAAAATTTGAGTTTACAATAATACAATAAATAGGTAAATTCAATATATCTGATGAATTAAAATTCATTTAGTAACTAATATGTTTTCATTTTCAATAATATTATATACTATAAAAAAGATAATTAGAACATATTATTTTAATTAATTAATTGAAGGAGATATTATGTCAAAAAAAGATAATAAGATGAGTATGCCTCAAACCGGTGCAGGTTTAGTAAGGTACTTTGATGAAGAAAGTGTTGGACCAAAACTTTCTCCTGAGCATGTTGTAGTTTTAACTATCATTTTAGCAATATTTTGTTTTGTTTTAAGATATTCCGCTTAATATTATTGTTTTTTAAAAACAATAACTACTTTTTTTCTATTGATATTATGTTAACTAAAAGAATTATTCCTTGTCTAGATTGTGATTTACAAGTTCCAGAAGGACGTGTTGTTAAAGGTGTTGAATTTAAGGAAATCAAATATGCAGGCAATCCTGTAGAACTTGCAACCCGTTATTATGAAGAAGGGGCGGATGAAGTTGTTGTACTTGATATTACAGCTTCCCATGAAAGACGAGCTACCATGGCAGATGTTATTGATAGATTAACTGAAAATGTTTTCATGCCAATTTGTGTGGGTGGGGGAATAAGAAAAGTTGATGATTATATCAAAATGTTAAAAGCAGGAGCAGATAAATGCTCAACTAACACTGCAGCTATTAAAAACCCGGGTTTATTAACAGAAGCTTCTAAAGTTGTTGGTTCTCAAGCTGTTGTAATAGGAATTGATGCAAAAAGAAGATATGTTGACCATCCGGATGATGCTAAAGATAAAATTGTTATTGAAACTGACAATGGATATTGCTGGTTTGACTGTAGCATCTATGGAGGACGTGAATTCACAGGTATGGATGCAATAGCTTGGGCTAGCAAGTGTCAGGATCTTGGTGCGGGCGAAATCCTATTAACTAGTATGGATGGTGATGGAACACAAGCAGGTTATGACATAGAATTAAATCAGGCTATTAATGATGCTGTTGATATTCCAGTTATTGCCAGTGGTGGTGTTGGTGAGCCGAAGGATATTTTAGATGTTTTTGAAAAAACCGATGTTAGTGCAGCTCTTGCAGCAAGTATTTTCCATTTTAATCAATATTCTATTGGTGAAGTAAAAGAATACTTAAAAGAAAATAATGTGGCTGTTAGATTATGATTATTAATGCTTTAATTGATTTAGAACTAACTCAAAGTTCTGGTCAAACTTCACAGCCTCCATGGAAAAAAATTATTGATTCTTATAGTGATTTAGTTTGTATTAATAATAATCCGACTATTTTTAATGTTAAGCAATCTGGTGAAAATATTGATTTTTCATACACTGGAAATGTAACTGAAGATGTGGCTGTTAAAAAAGTTAAAGAAATTTATGATTTAGATTTTGATTTAAATAAGTTTTATCGATATTTGGATAATTATGATGAACTTAAAGACATGGCTAAATTTTGTAATGGTTTAAGACTATTTCAAGCTAAAGACCCTTTTGAATGTATAATTTCCTCAATTTGTTCTGCTAATAATTCAATTAAACGATGGACGAAGTCTATAAGCGATATGAAATTTAAATGGGGTCGAAATTTTAATAATTATTATTCATTTCCTACTCCTAAAAATTTTAATGAAATTTTATTAGATGACGAAGAAGAACTTTTAAATTGTGGTTGTGTTGAAAATAATAATTTAAAAGATTGTGGGGTTGGTTATAGAGCACCATATATGAGAAAAGCTAGTGAAATTTTTACAATTGAAATGAACCTTTCAGACATCTCAAAAATGTCTTATGATGAAGCTTTTGAAACAATCTTAAAAGTACCTGGTGTAGGGCCAAAAGTTGCAGATTGTATATTGCTATATGGGTTTGGTTTTAAACAAGCTTTTCCAACTGATGTATGGATTAAACGTATTGTATCTTATCTTTACTTTGATGGTGCTGATATTAAGGTAGAAAAAGTTAGAGAATTTGGAATGGATGAATTTGGTGAATATGCAGGTTATGTTCAGTTGTATATGTTCCATTATGCACGCAAATCTGGATTGATGGAAAAATTAAAATAATTCATATTATATAAATTAATTTAATGGAAAAGAAAAATATAATCCTTTTAATCTGTACAGTATTATCATTTTTTACAGTTTTTGCTGTTAATGCGGTAATGGTCGTTATTCCATCTATCGCCAGTGAATTTCATATGAGCAATATTGTTCAGAATTGGATTACAATTATTTTTTCACTGGTTGTAGCAGTAATGTCTGTTCCAGCAGGCCAAATTTCTGGAAAATATGGTCTTAAAAAGGTTACAATTTTAAGTATTATTCTTTTTATTATAATTTCTATTGTTAATGTATTGATAACTTCTGCTGAAGTATTCTTGGCATGTCGTTTTATATTGGGAATATCTTTATCCTTTATTAATGTTACTTCTATGGCTATGATTGTATCAGCATTTAAACCAGAAGAGCGAGGAAAAGCATTAGGAATTAATATTACTGGTGTTTACGTTGGTTTATCATTATCTCCTGTCCTTGGAGGAATTCTTAATTACCACTTAGGTTGGAGATCAGTAGTATTATTTGGTGTTCCATTTTTATTCGTAATATTGGCATTACTTTTAACTAAAATTGACGAAGAATGGATTACCTTTGCAGATATTCCGCTTGATATTAAAGGATCTTTTTCTTATGGAATTGGTATGGTCTTGTTTATGTATGGATTTACAATACTAAACACGCCATTAGGGGTACTATTAACAATTTTAGGTATAATCATATTAATTATATTTGGATTAATAGAGCTAAGACAGCCTCATCCAGTATTTGATATAAGATTTTTCAAAAATCGTAAATTTTTATCATCTAATTTCGCTTCATTGTGTGCTTATTTGGCCACTTTTGCAGTAACAACCATTTTAAATTATCATTTACAGTATATTAAAGGATTTGATTCACAGTCTGCAGGTATGGTTCTGCTTGTTGCACCATTATGTCAAGTAGTACTTGCTCCAATAGCCGGAAGATTATCTGATAAGTATGTTCCACAAATTTTAGCTGCTATTGGGATGGCATTAGGTACAATTTCACTATTTTTATTCTCATTTTTAAGCGCTGAAACGCCAATTGAGTTTTTAATCATGTCAATGATAATTTATGGCGTTGGATTTGGGCTGTTTTCCCCACCAAATACTAATGTTATAATGAGTTCAGTCCCACCGAAGGACACTTCAGTTGCATCGGCTGCGGTATCAACAATGCGTACTGTTGGTCAGGCAATGAGTATGGGAATACTGACATTAATATTTGCATTTGTAATGGGTGATGTTCCGATTGTTGAGCAATATTATCCCTTATTAATAAGTAGTTGCCAAATAACTTGTCTTATTTGTGTGGTGTTGTGTATAGCATCTGTATTTGCTTCATTTGTCGGAATTAAATCTGATGATGTAGGTAGTTTGTAAAAGATAGTTAAAATTAACTATCTTTCCTCGATATATACTTTATTCATTTTGTCTCCTTGTTGTATTGCATTTACAACATCTTGACCTTTAATTACTTGACCAAAAACAGTATGCACTCCATCTAAGTGAGGTTGTGGGGAGTGTGTAATGAAGAATTGGCTTCCGCCAGTATCTTTACCTGCATGTGCCATTGATAAAGCACCAGTACCATGTTTGTGTGGATTTCCTTCAGTTTCACACTTAATGGTGTAACCAGGACCACCAGTACCATTTCCAACAGGACATCCTCCTTGAATCACAAAGTCAGGTATGACTCTATGGAATGTTAAGCCATCATAAAATCCTTCATTAGCTAATTTTTCAAAGTTAGCTACAGTACCTGGAGCTTCATTTGGAAATAGTTCTAATTCAATTACGCCTTTGTCAGTTTCAATTATCGCGACTTTCATTTAATCACCTTTTTTATTATAATAATATAAATATCATTATTTATAAAATTATTAGTGATTATTATGAACACTAAAGAACTAATTGAAATTGAAGATAATTATTTTATTAATACTTTCACAAGACAACCTTTAGTTTTAGACCATGGTGAAGGTGTAAAAGTAACAGATATTGATGGAAATGAATATATTGATATGTTTGCAGGAATAGCTGTTAATGCATTAGGTCACAATCACCCAAAACTTGTAAAAGCAATACAAGACCAAGCAGAAAAACTCATTCACATTTCAAGCATTTACTATAATGAACCTGCATTAATATATGCTAAAAAATTAGTAGAATTAACAAGTTTTGATAGAATATTTTATGCAAACAGCGGTGCTGAAGCTAATGAGGGAGCTATTAAATTAGCAGTAAAATACACAGGAAAAAGTGAAGTGATATCCACAGTCGAATCTTTCCACGGAAGAACCGTAATGACTCTTGCAGCAACAGGGCATGAACATTATCATGAACCGTTTAAATCAATTTTACCAAAAGGTTTCATTAATGTGCCTTATAATGATATTGAAGCAATTAAAGAAGCGATTACTGAAAACACTGCAGCTATTATTGTGGAACCTATCCAAGGTGAAGGCGGGGTAAATGTTCCTGATATCGGATATTTAAAAGAAATTGAAAAAATCTGTCATGAAAAAGATATTGTATTCATTGTCGATGAAGTACAAACAGGTTTCGGAAGATGCGGAACATTATTTGCTCATGAACTATTTGATGTAAAACCTGATATCATGACAATGGCTAAAGGAATCGGTGGAGGAGTCCCAATGGGCGGAATTCTTGCAACCGAAAAAGTAGCCAGCGCATTCGTTCCTGGAGATCATGGAACCACTTTCGGTGGCGGACCATTAGTTTGTGCAGCGGCAAATGCAGTATTGGATACTATTGAAGAAGATAATCTCTTGGATAATGTTAATGAAGTCGGTAATTACTTTATTGAAGAACTTAAAAAATTAGATAAAGAAATCATTTCTGATGTAAGAGGTAAAGGATTGATGGTGGGTTTGGAATTAACTAAACCTGGTGCAGAATATGTTGACAAACTCCGTGAAAAAGGATTTTTAATCAACTGTACTGCAGATAAAGTATTAAGATTCGTACCTCCTTTAATCATCACTAAAGAAGACATTGATGAATTTGTAAAAGCTTTAGATGAAATACTCTAAAGTTATTTATTTATTTTTTTTAGATTGCTTCCCTCTTTGGGGGATTAAATGAAAATTCTGCTTACAACAGACACATATGAAAATCAGGTTTGTGGTGTTTCTAGTTCAATAGCTACTTTAAAATCCGAGTTGATTAATCAAGGCCATGATGTTAGGGTTTTATTAATGTCTAGAAATCATAAATCTAAAATTATTAAAGATAATTATTTAATAGGCTCTTTTTCTCTTCCTTTCATTGATTTTAGACAGTCATTCAGATACAATGATAAGGTTTTGGATGAAATCATTTCATGGAATCCTGATATTATTCATATTCAAACTGAATGGTATGCAAGTAGTGTTGGAAAAAAACTTGCTAAAAAATGTAACAGTCCTTATATTAATACTTCTCACACTTTGTGGGAAGAGTTTACCCGAGGATTAATTCCTATTGGAATTATTAGAAAATTTTTTTCAAAAAATCTTATTAAAAGCTGTTATTCTAATTCTTCTGCCATAGTTGTTCCAAGTGAAAAAATGATTCCATTCCTTAAAGAGATACATATTACGTTACCCATTCATGTTATTCCAACTGGAGTTGACATATCTAATTTTAACCAGGATTTATCATCATTTGAGAAAAACAAACTTAAATCACAGATAAATATAAATGAAAATTCCAAAGTTTTAATTTCAATAGGAAGAATTTCAAAAGAAAAGAATTTGGATGAATTAATTGAGTTTCTTCCGGATCTGATTTTAAAAAATAAAGATATTGTATTGATAATTGGTGGAGAAGGACCTTATCTAAAAAATTTAAAAAATAAGGTTGAAAAGTTAAACATGGAGCATTATGTGCGTTTTGTCGGACTTATTTCTCCTGAAGACACATATAAATATTATAATATTGCGGATATATTTGTTTCCGCTTCTACCTGTGAAACTCAAGGAATTACTTATATGGAAGCACTTGCATCTTCCATACCTCTTGTTTGTCGATATGATGAATCTTTAGATAATGTTATTGAAAACGGTATTAATGGTTTTACATATACAAATAAAAAAGAATTTATTAACTATATTATTAAAATATTTAATATGGGTGGAGGTTATACCCAATTAAAAAATAATGCTTTAAAATCTTCTTTAAGATTTTCAAAGGAAAAATTTGGAAAAGATATGGAAAAAGTGGGACTGTCAATTTGTTAGGACTTTTGTTAATATTTAGTGTTTATTTTTTCAAAGTCCGTTTTCCAGTCTTCTTTTAATTTTTTAATTCTATATTTTTCGTTAAATTTATATATTGGTTATGGTTTAAATTTTATAATTTTTCATTTTTTTTACTTTTTTCATGATTTTTTCCGGTTTATTTTTCTTTAATTTTAATTTAAATCATGAATTTTTTTTTTAAATTAATGATTTGATTTTTTTAATAATTAATGTTTGATTTTGAGTTTAATTAATTATTTATATGATGGAAGACAAATAATTATATATGAACAAAGAAATTAAATGCCTTCCATATCTTAGATTGGTTGGCGAGACTTATATATTTATTGGTGCATTTAAAGATCCTGTTCGAAA
>Ga0310695_10002776_pt1 | contig 35955 bp, 28 predicted proteins | sample RumenRJG_04DNA_FD_203882 | JGI IMG/M metagenome (GOLD analysis project Ga0310695, IMG submission 203882) | Bovine rumen microbial communities from Lethbridge, Alberta, Canada - RJG_04 (v2) (version 2) | ecosystem: Host-associated > Mammals > Digestive system > Stomach > Rumen | place: Canada... | reverse complement strand
GCAGAGATTTTTATCTACAAGTATGCTTGTAAGGAAAAATACCTGTCTCGCATATTATAAGGGCAAAAGCCCTTACATCCTGATATGGGAGTTTTTTGGGTTTTTGTTAATAACCGAAAGTTAAATTAATCATTCTTGGACTAGCCAAGCGACCAGAGGTCGAGCGAATGAAAAATTAATGTTCAATTCGTGGAAATTCGTGTCTTATCTTAAACATATAATTGCCATTTAATTGTCCATTAATTTCTCATATAATATTATTAATGATTAATTCGTGTTCAATTCGTGATAATTCGTGTTTATATAAAACATATAATTGCCATGTAATTGTCCATTAATTTCTCATATAATATTATTAATGATTAATTCGTGTTCAATTCGTGATAATTCGTGTTTATATAAAACATATAATTGCCATGTAATTCTTGCGTCCCTTCGGTAGCAAGCGACCAGAGGTCGAGCGCGAGCGTAGCGTTTCTCGAGGCTAAGCCTCAAAGATCTATGTTTCTTTTGTTTATTTAAGTTTCGGGAGTTATCGACTCTCACTAGGATGCCTGGCATTGGAGGGTGCTCTGGTGGATGAGCATCTGGTTGCGGCGCACCTCACGGACGATAACATCGTTTTTCTGCCGGAGTTCGTCACCTTGACGAATGTTGCGCCAGACGAGTACGGCAAGGAGCAGTACGAGTAGCACAACGGCGACCGACAGCAGGGTAATGATGGTAGTAGTCATAATTTCGTAGTCTTATTGATTTAAGTTTCGGTTATTAACAAAAACCTTAAAAACCCCTCAGCCAATGTCTTGGCTCTTCGAGTTTCTGTGTCGATTTCATGGCTTTGTGCCTGTGAGCAAGCTCCCGCACAAACCATGACATCACCACACATTGCTCCGCAACGTAAGACATCGTCCGAGGCAAAAACACCGTTCCGCTGCGCTTCACTAAAAAAGGTGCGCATTGCGAAAATCAGTTTTTCAGCCCGAAGGGCGGGGTTTTTGCCACCATGAAGGCTGTGTTTTGGAACAAAACCGTACTGTACTTCTGGATTGTGCAAGAGCGTGCTCTTAGGCACAAGGCCGGAAGAACAGGACGTTGGCCAGAAGGCCACAGCCATCATGAGTGGGGTTTTTATGGTTTTTGTCTTTATCATATCAACTTCAGAAAGTTGAATTATTGATTTTGCCACAAAAATAAGAAAAAAATAGGTAACTTGCAATAGCAAAGACAAGATTGCATATGTTTTCAGACAAGATTGCATATTTAAAGGACATAAATCGTCAAAAATCTATCATAAATCTTTCGCTGTTCGGCTGCCGTGTATTATTTTTGTTCGATTTGTGTGGATTTTTGTCCTTAAAACACACCGCACGTCGTGTTATGAATGCAAAAACACCGATTTCATCGAAATATAAAGCCTAAAAAAGGACTCCGATTCCAAACGGATACAAAACCGCCGGGGCATCAGTGGATGTCTCGGCGGAGATTTGGGGTTTCTAGGAAATAAATGGAATTAGTCCATGACAAAATCGATGATGCGACGCATATTGAACTCAAATGGGTAGCCCGTCTGCGTCATGGCTCAATCTGCATTTCGTAGCCTGGGGCACGCTTCTGCCCTTTCCAGAATTCAGTAGTATCCACATAGCCAGGCGTCATGTCGATATAGGTTACGGGATGGCGGGTCAATTTCTGCAAATTTCTTTCTGACTTATACGGATTCCAGATATTCCTTGTCCCTCTCTTCGACCTACGAACGACGGCGGAACGAGAGGCGAAAATCGGGAAACAAAAACCAAAATAACCCTTTCATTGATTTCAATCTTTTCAAGATTTGCGTCTGCCGCTGCTGCTGACTGATCGTAAGTAAACTTCCATCAGTCATCATCAGCACCACACGCCGCACGTCGTGCTCTGAAATCAATGAAAGCAAAAACCCCGATTTCTTCGAAATCTAAAAAAAAATGTTACCTTAAGTGATTATTGATAATGCTGTTAAACAAAAATTGTTTTTTAGGCTTGAAAAGCCGATGTTTTTGCTTTTGGATGTTTGTAATAACGGAGTTATGTGATAAGGGGTATGTCTTAGGCTTAAGAACTCGTTCTTAAAGACAAAGGCATAGCCATTAGCACAAGAGCGCCGTAAGGAGCGACAAACATCAAAAAGGGTTTTTACGGTTTTTGTTTCCTTTCAACAACAATTTCCGATGAAATGGGGAAAAAGGCTAAGATTCCCGTGCGGCAGACGAGCGGAACTCGGTGGGCGTCATGCCGAAACGCTTGCGGAAGCACTTGCTGAAATAGGCGTAACTGGTGAAACCACAGACTTCGGCTATCTTGGCGATATTCATATCAGGCTCACTGGACATGAGGAGGGTGGAATACTCCAGACGCAACTCCTGCAGATAGTCGGTGATCTTAGCATACTGGCTACCCTTGGAGAAGGCGTTACCCACACGCTCCTTCGACAACTGAAAGCGGTCCATGATGGTCTGGCGGTCCATATTAGAGTTGAGGAACAGGCGTTCGCGCACGATGACATCGTTGATATGTTGGAACAACTGCTCATCGGACAGCGAATCCAGATCTGTTACGTCGCTGGTGGCGACCGGCTTTACGTCGCTGGTGGCGACCGGCTTCTCAAACTTCAACTTTTCTGCCAGGTATTTCTCCTTATAGGTCATCGCCTCCATGATCTGGGCAGCGAGCGATTGGTTCTTGCGATGGACGACCCTGTTATTGTAAACGAAGATGATGACAAGGACTACCAGGCCGAGCGAGACGGCCAACTCGATGTACAGAATGTAACGCTGGCGGGTGTTCTCGGCTTCCTGCTGTATGATAATCTGTTCCTGCTCCTTCTCATGATAGATGGCAGCCAGTTTCTGGGCGGAGTCCGCGGCCTTACGGTTCTTCAGCGTGTCCTGTATCTCGAGCACCTGCTCGTAGAGGTCTACAGCCTGACTGTAGTTGCCCATCTGGTGATAGACTTCGGCCAAGCCCCACTTGGCGGTGTTCATCATCTCGCCCAAGGTGTCGCCCTGCTGGCGCACGCGCTCTATCAACCCATTATAGATGACTATGGCCTGCTGGTAGAAACCACGCCTCCTATAGTAGTCCACGATGAAATAGTCGCGGGTGTGGTTACCTTCGTACTGCACGGCCTGCCAGGCAGCATAGGCCGAGTCGGCCCGCTGGAAATCCTTCACCTGGGCCAGCGTGGAGGCCATCTTAGCCAGAGCCATGCGGCGGTCAATCAGTTGCTGGTTGGGATCACTTCCCCAGCGTGTGCCCTCCATGGTGAGTTGCAGGTTGCGCTCGTTGGTCTTCAGCGCATTGTCGTAGTCCTTCATCGCACCATACATGCTGGCCAGAATATTCAGATAGCCGTGTATCAGGTGGTCGGTATTTTCAAGATCGGTCTTCGCTATCAGGTTGATACCCTGGTTCATGCAGTAGACGCCTTTCTCGCGGTCGCCCTCGTAGAAGAGGTTATGGCCCATCGTGATATATGCCATAGACTGATAGTAGTCGTTACCGGTCTCATTGGCCAAGTCTATCATCTGCTGCAGCCATTTATGCTGCTCCGCCTTGTGTCCGGAGAGTTCGCTGGCATTGCAGAGCGCGTTGAGCACGTTGAGTTTCTTCTCGCTGTCGTTCACTACCTCCTGGTTGTTCAGCAACTGCAAATACCGGCTGTAGGCATCACGGAACTGCATGCGGCTATACAGGGAGTCGGCCACACCCATGGCTTGGGCGAAACCGTCATTAGGCGACGCCTCCGTCTGGGGCCTCTCCTTCACGTCAGCACCGCCCGTACAACCGCCGGTCAGCGCTGCTGCCGCAACAAGCAGGATGATGTATACAGTCTCACGCATAGTTTTTGCGAGTGCAAAAATACACCATTTCCCTGAATATGCAAAACAAATGATTAATAAAACGGCAAAAAATTTATTTTTCTTAAGATTTTTGTCCATATCCCTTACATAATGAAAACAAAAACCAAAAAGAACTCCCATGTCAGGATGTGAGTGCTTACAGCCCTCATAAGATACAAGGCAGAGATTTTTACTTACAAGCACGCTTGCAGATAAAAATCTCTGCCTCGCATCTTAGCCTCTTACAGAGGCCTCACACCCTGACATGGGCAAAAACCATCGCCCTTCGGGCTAAAAAACATCATTTAGAACATATACATATTCCCTGTCTTCTTGTCTAAGTAGTAGCGTTCACACTGGTCGTGTACAGGAGCAAAGTTAAACAATAATCCAATGCACACTTTTGTCAGTCTCATATAGTTCCATAGTTGCTGCCGTTGCTCTGATCCCAGTCGTTCTATTGCCTTGCATTCTACCAGAATATCATTGTTAACGAGGAAATCGACATAGTGTTTGTGTTTTATCTGACGTCCATGATAAATCACGGAAAAATAATACTCCTTCACTCTCGCTATGTTGTTCTCCTCAAGGGATATGTCCAGCGCTTCCTGGTACATGTATTCGTTCAGGAAAGGTCCAAGTTCGCGATGCACTTGCTGACACAATCCAACAACGGTATAGCAATGGTTCTTGAGTTCCGTTGCAAACTCAGGATTAACTTCTGAAAGTTTTGCAATGTCGTAGTTCATAGGCACTATAATAACTATTTCTATTTCTAACGATGCAACAGGTGCTTTTATTGTTTCTTCTGCTTTGTTGTTGATAAACAAAAACCAAAAAGAACTCCCCCAGCCCCTCCGCGCTCGAGCTCTGCTCGCTTGCCGCTCGGCTTTCTTGCGGTCCCTGCGGTAGCAAGCGACCAGAGGTCGAGCGGCCGCTTTCACCAAGCGTAGCGACTGAAAGAACCAGCGGGACGCAAGAAAGGAGGGGAGCAAAGTTACTCCCTAAAGGAGGTCAGGAGAGTTTCTAGTTTTTTAGATTTCAAAGAAATCGGTGTTTTTTCTTTTGGATGTTTGTAATAACGGAGTTATGTGATAAGGGTTATGACTTAGGCTTAAGAACTCGTTCTTAAAGACAAAGGCATAGCCATTAGCACAAGAGCGCCGAAAGGAGCGACAAACATCAAAAAGGGTTTTTATGGTTTTTGTCTATCTTGATTTTCACTGGTTTATTGCTCGAAAAGGGGAGAAAGGTGGAAAAAAGGGGGGAATGTTTTGTGCTTTCGCCATTTTTGCTTACCTTTGCACCCTAAATATAAATATGAGTAAACGCGTAGTCATAACAGGTATAGGCATCTGGTCGTGTCTTGGCACAGACATAGACACCGTGAAGAAATCCCTTTATGAGGGCAAATCAGGTATCGGCCTGCTGTCAGAACGTCTTGAAAAGGGCTATCGCTCTGGTCTTTCAGGGATAGTGGAAACACCTGTCATCACCAAACAGATGGTTGACAGGCATACCCGTGCAGGCATGTCGGAAGAAGCCCAGTATGCCTATATGGCCAGCAGGCAGGCCTTTGAGCAGGCAGGCATAGACCAAGACTACCTGAGAGGCCATGAGATAGGCTGCATCTTCGGCAATGACTCCTCGGCAAAACCCGTAGTAGAGTCATCGAAGATCATGGACGAGAAACATGACACGGCGATGCTGGGCTATGGTCTCGTCTTTCAGTCGATGAACTCGACGGTCACCATGAACCTCAGCACGATATTCCATTTGAGCGGCGTGAACTTCACCGTCAGCGCCGCCTGCGCCAGCGGGAGCCATTCCATCGGACTGGGCTATATGCTCATCAGGCAGGGACTGCAGGACATGGTGCTGTGTGGCGGTGCCCAGGAGACCAACTTCTACTCCATGCTCTCGTTCGACGCGCTGCGGGCGTTCTCCGTGCGTATGGACGACCCCACTAAGGCCAGCCGCCCGTTTGACCGTGACCGCGACGGCCTGGTACCCAGTGGCGGTGCTGCCGCCTTGGTACTGGAAGACTACGACCATGCCGTGGCCCGTGGTGCGAAGATTTTGGCCGAAGTCATCGGATATGGCTTCTCCAGCAACGGCAGCAATATATCAGAGCCGAGTGATGAGGGCAGCGTCAAGGCCATGACCCGTGCCATTGCCAATGCCGGCATCTCGCTCGACGATATAGACTATATCAATGCCCATGCCACCTCGACGCCCCAGGGCGACATGTACGAGGCCATCGCCCTCGACAGGCTGTTTCACGGACGGCGTGCCCTGATCAGTTCGACGAAGTCGATGACTGGTCACGAATGTTGGATGGCAGGTGCCAGCGAGATTGTCTATAGCATCATCATGATGGAAAACAACTTCGTGGCTCCCAACATCAACTTCGAGAATCCAGACGAGTATACCGAGAAACTGAACATCGCGGCCAAGACCGTAGAGACAGAGGTCAACACCGTGCTCAGCAACTCTTTCGGGTTTGGCGGCACGAATAGTGCGCTGATCGTTAGGAACATTGACCATTGAACATTGAACATTGAACATTGAACATTGAACATTGTGAATTGGTAATTGTGAATTGTCAATTGTCAATTGTGAATTGTGAATTGTGAATTGCTAATTGTGAATTGTGAATTGCTAATTGTGAATTGTGAATTGAAAAAAGAGATATGAATTTGTCGCCGGCTTTACAAGAAAGATATACGAAGGAATCGATGACGGCCCGTGAGGCGCAGCGACTGGCAGAGTTCATCGCGTGGGGACCAGCCGTGTTTCAGGCCTCGCGCATCCTCCTGAAATGGAGCATACTGGACCTGATCCGCGATTCAGCGAACGGCATGACCCTTGAGGAGATACACCAGGCGACGGGACGGTCGGAATATGCGGTGAAATGTCTCCTGGAGGCAGGACTGTGCATCGGTCTGCTCCTGGTAGATACCACGACGGAGAGGTACACGCTGTCGAAGACGGGGTGGTTCATGCTCAACGACCCAGCCACGCGAGTCAACATCGACTTCTGCCATGATGTGAACTATGAGGGGTGGTTCATGCTGGAGGAATCGCTCCTGAACGGCAAGCCGGAAGGGCTGAAGCATTTCGGCCCCTGGCCCACGGTCTATGAGGGCCTGTCGAGTCTGCCCGAACAGGTGCAGGAGAGTTGGTTTGGCTTTGACCATTTCTATAGCGACTCCTCCTTCCCTGAGGCATTGAGAATCATCTTCGACGAGCATCATGTCAAGTCGTTGTATGATGTTGGCGGCAATACGGGTAAGTGGGCTTTGCAGTGTGTGGGATATGACAAAGAGGTGCAGGTGACCATCCTCGACCTGCCCCAGCAGATTCAGATGATGCAGGAGCATGTCAAGGGAAAGGAGGGTGCCGAGCGCATCAGCGGCTATGGCATGGACCTGCTTGACCCTGACGCTGCCTTCCCTCAACGGGCAGACGGTCCTGATGCCATCTGGATGAGCCAGTTCCTGGACTGTTTCAGCATGGAGGAAATCGTGAGTATCCTGACTCGCGCCAGACAAGTCATGACCCCAGAGACACGGATCTTCATTATGGAGACCCTTTGGGACCGTCAGCGATTCGAGCCGGCAGCCTTCTGTCTGACAATGACCAGTCTGTATTTCGCGGCCATTGCCAACGGCAATTCCAAGATGTACAATACCGAGGATATGCAGCAATGCATAGAACGGGCAGGCCTGAGAATAGAAAAGATTCACGACCACCTGGGGCAAGGGCACTCGATTATTGAGGTAAAAGTGAATAGTGAAAAGTGAATAATTTGCTGCCGCCGCAGATAATTTGCTGCCAAAGCAGTAATAAAACGAAATAAATATAATGAATAGAGAAGAAATAGAAGAAAAGGTAAGGTCCTTCCTCATCAATGATTTCGAGATTGACGAGGACAAGGTTTTCGACGATGCGAGGCTGAAGGAGGACATGGAGATAGACAGCCTCGACATCGTGGATATCGTCGTCATTGTTGACAGGACCTTTGGCTTCAGAATCAAGCCCGAAGAGATGAGGGGTGTCACCACCTTCCATCAATTCTGCGACTATATTGAGAGTAAAACATTGACCATTGAACATTGAACATTGAACATTGAACATTGAACATTGAACATTGAACATTGAACATTGAAAATTGAAAATTGAAAATTGTGAATTGTCAATTGTCAATTGTCAATTGTGAATTGTGAATTGATAATTGTGAATTGATAATTGTGAATTGAAAATAGATGAACAAGCAGTGGCAGGGCACAACGTCGGGTAACAGTCAGATGCACAGAGGACTCATCATGCTGTTACGGGTCATAGACATCAGGTTGATCTATGCCTTTGCCTATGTCTTTGTCGTACCCGCTTACCTGTTCCGTCCAGGCTTCAAATACATATACCGCTATTTCCGCCAGCGGTGGGGCTATGGTCGTGTGAAGGCGTTCTTCAAAACCTGGCAAAACCACTGCATGTTCAGCCAAGTCGTCATCGACAGGTTCGCCATGTATGCCGGCAAGCACTTCCGTTTCGACGTAGAGGGCTATGAGCACTTCCAGCAGTTGTCCGACAAGCCCGAGGCCTTCATCCAGTTGAGTTCGCATATCGGCAACTACGAGATGGCCGGCTACACCCTGTCAGCCAAGAAGCCGCTGAACGCCCTGGTCTTTGGGGGCGAGAAGCCGTCGGTGATGGAGAACCGTGCGAAGATGTTTTCAGACAAGAACATCCGCATGATAGCCACCAAAGACGACATGAGCCACCTGTTCCTGCTGGACGGTGCCATCCAGAGAGGCGAGATTGTCAGCATGCCGGCCGACAGGATGTTCGGATCGGAGAAACGTGTGGACGAACATCTGCTGGGAGCACCCGTCAAACTGCCCCTCGGACCGTTCTGCGTTGCCGCGATGCGCGGACTGAATGTCCTGGCGGTGAACGTCATGAAGAGTTCCACCAGGGGCTACACCATCTATGTGACCCCTCTCAGTTACGACCGCGAGGCTCCCCGGTCTAAGCAGACAGCCCAGTTGGCTCACGGCTATACGACCGAATTGGAACGGATACTCAGGAAGTATCCCACACAATGGTACAACTTTTATGATTTCTGGAACGTATGACGACGCAACACTTCCCATATATCATAGCAGACAATGTGCTCTCGCCATTGGGCTCGACGACGGCAACCAACTTTGAGGCCGTGAGAGCAGGGCGCTCGTCACTGGCACGTTATGCCGGAAGGAGTAAAAGGCCACGGGTAGGCGCATCAGCGGGAATGGATGCCTTTGTGGCCTCACGGTTCAGCGATGACCAACGACAGGCACTGATGGTGGATGGTCTGACGCGGTTTGAGTCGCTGGTGTATCACAGCGTCAGCGAAGCCCTGACCCATTGTACCATCGACGTGGCCAGCCGGCGCACCCTGCTGGTCATCAGCACGACAAAGGCCAACGTCGAACACCTCTCTTCGCCCGACTATGAGCGGCTGCAGCCTGCCGAGTCGGCCAAGAGGATTGCCTCACGGCTGGGTGTCACTACCCCACCCCTGGTGGTCTGCAACGCCTGCATATCGGGTGTGGCTGCCCTGGTGACCGCCCAGCGACTGCTCATGGCAGGTCTCTACGACACCATCATTGTCACAGGATGCGATATTATCAGCCATTTCATCGTGTCTGGCTTCCAGTCACTCAAGGCCCTGTCGCCAGAACCCTGCCGTCCGTTCGACATCGACCGCATCGGCATGAACCTGGGCGAGGCTGCTGCCACTATCATTCTCACGAATGGTGAAGGGTTAATGGTTAATGGTGAAGGGTTAATGGTTAATGGTTATTGGTTATTGGTTAGCGACCAATGGTCAATGGTTAGCGGAGCCATTCGCAACGATGCCTACCATACCAGCAGTCCATCGCCCAAAGGTGATGGCTGCGCCAGTGCCATCAGATATGTCATCGACGGCACAGACCCCCGGTCGCTATCGGCCGTCAACGCCCATGGCACCGCCACCCTGTTCAACGACCAGATGGAGTCGGTGGCCCTTGCCGCCACAGGGCTGTCACAAACACCCACCAACAGTCTGAAGGGCTACTTCGGTCATACCCTTGGGGCCTCGGGCATTCTTGAGACTATCATCACGATGCATAGCGTGGCCAGTGGCGAACTACCTGCCACCCGTGGATTCAGCGAGTCGGGCGTCTCTGGCAAGATGACCCTCTCTGCCAGTCCAATGGCGGTCAGCGGCCATTCGTTTGTGAAGGTCATCTCCGGTTTCGGCGGCTGCAATGCAGCATTATATTGTACGAACACTCCCCCTACCCCATCTCCGACGGAAAATGTGGCTCCTACCACGTTGAGAATCATGCACAGCGTGGAGATCACACCATCGCGGGTGACTATCGACGGCAGAGAATGTCCTATCGAAGGCGAGGGAGCAGACATACTTACCTGGATCTATAAGAACCACATCGGCTCCTACCCCAAATTCTACAAGATGGACCGCCTCTCCCAACTGGGCTTTGTGGCCAGCGAGTTGCTGCTGGCACAAGAGGACCCCCGCAAAGGGCCTTGCACAGACAGGGCCGTGGTATTGTTCAACCACTCATCATCGGTCTGTGCCGACCGGGCGTTTGCTCAGACCATCGTTCCTGGCGAGGACTATTACCCCAGTCCGTCGCTGTTTGTCGGCACCCTACCCAACATCGTCTGCGGTGAGATCGCCATTCGTCATGGCTACCACTCAGAGACATCGTTCTACATCATGAGTGAGAAGGATGAGTCGATGATTAACAAGGTCATTCAATCCACCTTCCTGGACAAGACGGTGCACAGCATGGTGACGGGATGGGTGGATTATCAAGACGATGAGAACTTTGAGGCGAAAGTTATGATCTTTGAACATTGAACATTGAACATTGAACATTGAACATTGAACATTGACCATTCTTGCGTCCCTTCGGTAGCAAGCGAGCGGAGCTCGAGCGGAACATTGACCATTGACCATTGAACATTGAACATTGTGAATTGGTAATTGTGAATTGTCAATTGTGAATTGTCAATTGTGAATTGTCAATTGTGAATTGTGAATTGAATATTAGATAGATAAAAATGGAAGAATTGATTTTAGAACTAAAGGAAAAGATTATCAAGGCATTGAATCTGGAGGAGATGACTCCAGCCGATATCGATGCCGATGAGCCATTGTTCGGCGAAGGTCTCGCCTTGGACTCCATTGACGCTCTGGAACTTATCGTCATGATAGAAAAAGACTATGGCATCAGGTTGGCCAATCCCGCAGAAGGCAAGGCCATCTTCAAGAGTGTACGCACCATGGCCGAATACGTCAAGGAACACAGAACAAAATGAGCGAAACGAACGAGCATATCGTCATAACCGGTGAAGGTATCGTCTGTGCCATCGGCACGGACAAGCCGTCGGTGCTGGCCTCCCTCAGAGAGAAGCGGTCGGGCATTGGCACGATGAGACACCTGAACTCTGTCCACAGGGAGTTGCCTGTTGGAGAGGTGCCACTGTCTGACGACGATATGCGCAACCTGTTGGGCCTGGGTGATGCCCCCTTCATTAGCCGCACCACCCTGATGGGCATGCTGGCGGTACGTCAGGCATTGGCCGACGCGGGAGTTGACGAGGCGATGGTCAGGGAGCGGTCGTTGCGTGTGGTGCTCATCTCTGGCACCACCGTAGGAGGCATGGACGTCACAGAGCGGTGCTTCGGTCAGATGGAACATTCTGACGAGGCCCTGCAGAGTCTGGCATACCACAGTGCGGGCACCACAACACGCCTGATGGCCGACTTTTTCCACGTGTTTGCCGACTATACCACCATCTCCACCGCCTGCTCATCGGCAGCCAACGCCATCATGCTGGGAGCGCGCCTGCTGGCGGCGGGCGAAGCCGACATCGTGGTGGCGGGCGGCACGGAGGCCCTGTCGGTCTTCCACCTCAACGGCTTCAATTCGCTGATGATACTCGACCATGAGCGATGCCGTCCGTTCGATGCCAGTCGCGCAGGCCTTAACCTGGGCGAGGGCGCCGCCTTCCTCGTCATGGAGAAAACATCAGGAGCCAACAGCCGAGGGGCCGTGGCCCACGCCAGCCTTAGCGGTTATGGCAATGCCTGCGATGCCTTCCACCAGACAGCCTCATCGGAGAATGGCGAAGGGGCCTATCTGGCCATGACGGAAGCATTGGCGATGGCAGGACTGACACCTGCCGACATTCAGTATGTGAATGCCCATGGAACGGGTACGCCCAATAATGACTTGTCAGAAAGTGCCGCGCTGCGACGTGTCTTTGGCGACAGCATGCCACTGGTCAGTTCCACAAAATCATTCACTGGCCACACCACCAGTGCCTCCGGCAGTATCGAGGCTGTCATCTGCCTGCTGGCCCTGCAACATCAGTTTGTGCCAGCCAACCTGGGATGGTCGCAGGCAGCGCCAGACGTTGTAGTGCCGACCATGGGCGAGGACGCCTGCGACCTACACCACGTGCTGTGCAACTCCTTCGGCTTCGGAGGCAATGACACCTCCCTCGTCTTCTCACGAAACAATTGTCAACAGCCAATAGCCAATAGCCAAAAGCCAATAGCCAATAGCCAACCTCCCACCCTCCTCTCCCGTGTTGAGATAACCTCAGAAGAGGAACTGGCCGAGATACGTGACTACGTGAAGCCTCTGGAAGCACGGCGCATGGGGAAGATCATGAAGAGTTCGCTGCTGGCATCGCTGAAGGCTCTGCGACTGGCTGGTATAGAGAAACTGGATGCCATTATCACGGCAACGGCCATGGGCTGTCTGGAAAACTCAGAGCAGTTGTTGTTCCAACTGCTCAATGAAGGTGAGACCTCACTGAAGCCGACCTATTTCATGCAGAGCACTCACAACACAATAAGCAGTAATATAGCCATTCATCTCGGTTGTCACGGGTATAATATCACCTATACCCAAGATGAACAGTCGCTTGACTGGGCCATGCGTGATGCCAGGATGCTGCTGGCAAGCGGAGCGTGCAGGACAGTACTGGTGGGCTGTCACGACGAGACGACTCCTTTCTATCGTAAACTGATGGCACGACTGGGTCATGACCATCTGCCATCTATTCACTCTTTAGCCATTGTTTTATCATGTGGAGAATAATACCATACGCCATACTGCAAAGCCTCTTGCTGACTGGTGCGCAAGTGTTTCTGAAGTTTGCCCTGACTCGAATGCCAGCCTTTGCGTGGGCCCGTGATTTCTGGTTCAGTCTGCTCACCAATTGGCAGTTTGCCGTCAGCGGCCTCCTCTTTGGACTGGCCTCGCTGCTGTGGATGTATATCGTCAAGGTGTTCCCCTTCAGTTCGGCCTATCCGATGGTCAGTCTGAGTTATGTGTTCGGCATGCTGGCCGCCATGTTCTTTTTCCATGAGGAGGTGTCGGTCATGAAATGGATAGGGGTGACGCTGATCGTGCTTGGTTGTATGTTAATAGCAAAATGAATATGAAAAAGGGATTACTGATACTGCTCACCTTCCACTTCTCGTTACTCGTCTCGCTGGCACAGCAGGGTGATGCCCAGATCCGTCAGAAGATCAGTCAGGCTGCCGCTGCCATGAAGACCATGCAGTGTGACTTTGTGCAGACCAAGCATCTGAAGATGCTCAGCGAGGAAATGGTGTCGAAAGGCCGGATGTGCTACCAGCAGAGCCAATGCCTGCGCTGGGAATACACCTCACCCTACGACTACACCCTCATCATCAATCATGATAAGGTCTTATTAAAGAACCGTCAGCGCCAGGATGTGATAGACGTCAACCAGAACAGATTCTTCAAGGAGATTGCCAGCATCATGATGAATAGCGTCGTGGGCAATTGCCTGAACGACGACAAGAGTTTCAAGAGCACTGTCACCGCGAGGGGGGGTGAATGGGTAGCCACCCTCACGCCTCAACGCAGGGATATGAAACAGATGTTTCGGGAGATTATCCTTCACTTCAGCCAGCGGGAGGCGATGGTGACGCAGGTGGAACTGATAGAGAAGAACGGCGACAGGACGACGATAGAACTGAAGAACGTGAAAACGAATGAAACGATTAGCCCTGATATGTTTACTGTTCGTTAGTCCGCTGTTGGCCCTTCTGACGCAGGCACAGTCCACGTTCCCCACAGAAGATGGAGAACGCGTGAAGTATCATGCCTATATAGAGACGCCACGGGCCTATATCAGCGGCATCTGCATCTTACTGAAAGAAGGCAACCTGATTAAAGGAAGCCTGTTTAATGAGTTTGGCATTACTGCGCTCGATTTTACTTACGATCCGAAACGCCAGAAAGTAAAACTGCATAGTGTCATCAAGATGATGGATAAATGGTATATCCGTCGTGTGATCCGTAAGGACCTGGCCCAACTGATGATTCGTCTTCAGGAGGGCGAGACACAATATAGGAACGAAAGACGTCATATGAACTATTTGTTTTCTCCATTGAACATTGACCATTGAACATTCTTGCGTCCCTTCGGTAGCAAGCGAGCGGAGCTCGAGCGGACCATTCTCCATTCACCATCCACGCAATAATGACTGACAACGACAAAACCAAACAGCGCCAGCAATTACACGACAGAGGAATATGTGTCGTGATTCCCACCTATAATAATGGTGGGACCATTGCTGCTGTTGTCGGCGATGCACTCAAGGAATGTTGCGATGTGATTGTTGTCAATGACGGCTCTACTGACGATACCTCGCGCATCCTCCACAGCATAGAAAACATCACCATCGTAGAATATGGGAGGAATCGCGGTAAGGGTTATGCCCTGAAACACGGTTTCAAGCGCGCCCTGCAGATGGGGTTTGCCTATGCCATTACGCTCGATGGTGACGGGCAGCATTATCCCAGTGACATCCCTCTTTTCCTGAAAGCCAACCAACAGCATCCAGGGGCCTTGATTATTGGTAGCAGGAACCTCGACGGGATTAATCTCTCGAAAGGCAGCAGTTTTGCCAACAAGTTCTCCAACTTCTGGTTCTGCATCCAGACAGGACACCGGCTGCCGGATACGCAGACAGGCTACCGGCTGTACCCCATCAAGAAACTATACGGGCTCAGTTTGCTGACATCACGCTATGAGGCAGAACTGGAACTGTTGGTCTTTGCATCATGGCACGGCGTAGAACTGGTGCCCATCGACATCAATGTGTATTATCCCCCAAGGGAACAGCGCGTCAGCCATTTCCGTCCGGGCAAGGATTTCGCCCGTATCAGCGTGCTTAACACGGTGCTGTGCATCCTGGCCGTCGTCTATGGCCTGCCCTTGAGACTTTTCAGATGGGCTGGCACAATATTCAGAACCATCTACTCCATCCTCTTTATGTCGTTTTTCTGTTTCTGCGTCATCAATCCTGCCGTATGGCTATATCTTAAGATAGGAAAAATGACAGAGCAGAAATGCCGGAATCTGCACAAGATTATCTATTATTCTCTTCGATTCGTCATGTTGAAGCATGGCATCCCAGGTACGACCTTCACTTATAAGATAAGCAAGAAAGCCGATTTCTCTAAACCATCGGTCTTCATCTGCAATCACCAGTCGCACTTTGACCTGGCCTGTCAGTTGATATTCACCCCGAATGTCATCTTCCTGACGAATGACTGGGTGTGGAACAACCCATTCTATGGCATGATGATTCGTCATGCCGAGTATTACCCAGTGGCGGATGGAATCGATGCATTGATGCCCAAACTGCAGTCGCTGGTAAAGCGAGGCTATAGCATCGCCCTCTATCCTGAGGGTCACCGGTCGAGAAACGGGCGTATAGGCCGATTCCATCAGGGGGCATTCCATATCGCCCGACAGTTGGGGCTCGACGTGACTCCCATGTACCTCTATGGTACACGGCGTATCCTTCCTCCCAAGACCTATCATCTGAAAAAAGGTCCGATGTATATCGAGGTGGGCGATCCCATCGCCTCCTCAGAATTAGCCAAGATGGGCGATACGATGGCCCAGGCATCGCAGATGCGCCGGCACTATATAGAAAAATATGAAACGATGGCAAACCGTATAGAACAAGATGTCTAAGCAGCAAGTGGTATTTCTCCTGATTCTGAACATGCTGTCCACCGTGGCAGGTGCCCAGGTCAACATCTGGGAAGGGACATCTGTGCGCAAACGGGTGGAACTGACGCCATATATATCAGAGGACCAGCAGCCATCGGGCAACCTGAGCGTCATAGTTTGTCCTGGCGGCAGTTATTTCTGGCACGACAGCGAGAACGAGGGGCACGCCGTAGGACGGTGGCTCCAGACTAATGGTATCAATGCCTTCGTGCTGAACTATCGGACGGCCCAGTTTCCTGCTTTCCTGACGCATTATCGACTACTGTTCCGTGGCAACCGCTATCCTGATCCGCAAGACGACCTGCGTCAGGCCATCCGCTACATCAAAGCCCATGCAGAAACCTATCGTGTGGATTCATCGAAAATAGGGGTGATGGGATTTTCTGCCGGAGGCCATCTGGCCATGTCGGCTGCAGAACTGTTCGACCCTGCCGATTGTCCTGCCTTTGTCGTGGCCGTCTATCCTGTCGTCACGATGACAGGACCATACGTGCATAAACGCTCCCGCAGAGGATTGCTGGGCGATTCCAAAAGCGGAAACGAGGCACTGCGAGACTTGCTGTCACTTGAGCGTCATGTCACCCCAGACTGTCCGCCAGTGTTCTTGGTCAACTGTATGGACGACCCTGTCGTAGATTATCGAAACTCCGTGCTGCTCGACTCTGCTCTGACAGCGCAACACATAGACCACAGATATGTTCTGTTTACAACGGGAGGTCATGGCTTTGGAGCCAGCGAAGAGAAAGGAACAGCCGAGAGCCGGCAGTGGAAGACCCTGTTTCTGGAATGGACGGAAGAAAAATTGAAATAATAAAAAGTCGAATCACTCATGGTTAATGCCATACTACACGTTTTTGAAGTGCTGAAGGCGCATGCGATGCTGTGCTGGGCATCGCTGCTGGTGCTGACGGCCATTCTGGCGCTGCTGCTGTCGGGACAGACGTATAAGGAGGATATTTCCGATTTCCTTCCACTCGACAGTGAGCAACAGCAGGCTCTGCAGGAATACCAGAGTGATTTGGGTGCACAGCGTATCTACGCTATCATCGTGGCCCCTGACAGCACGCGCCAGGCTGCTATGGAGCGGCTGTGCGAGGAGATAGACAGGGCCGACACCGCCATGGTGGCAGACTATATGACTTCTGACGATCCAGAAGTGATGCAGACTGCAATACGTAGCATCTATGCCAGGATGCCCTGGCTGTTGACCGAGGCAGACTATGCCCGTATAGACAGCCTGACAGCGGATGCAGACTTTGTCTCACGGCAGTTGGAGAATGACAGGCAGGCACTGATGCTGCCTACTGCGGGTATGATGGCCATGTATGTTCAGCATGACCCGCTGGGGCTGTTTACGCCTGTCGTAGAGCGTCTACGCGCTGCCATGAACGGGCAGCAGACGATGCTCCTGATAGATTCTCCCTATGGGCCCAGTGAGACAGAACATAACGCACAACTGGTGGACATGCTACAACAAGGATGCGACAACGTGAAAAGGGCCTATCCCGATGTGGACATCCATTTGACGGGCGGCCCCGTGATTGCCGTGAGTAATGCGCAGCAGATAAGGACCGACAGCATCGCGGCCTGTGCCGTGGCCGTCACGCTGATCATGCTGCTGCTCTGGCTGGAATTCAGAGACTTGCGCAACCTCCTGCTTATAGCACTCAGCACGGCATGGGGCTGGCTGTTTGCCATGGGCTGCCTGACGCTGGTCCACCACGAGGTGTCAATCATCGTCATCGGCATTTCGTCCGTCGTTCTAGGCATAGCCGTCAACTACCCCCTTCACCTCGTGGCCCATCTCCCATACGCCGCTGACACACGGTCGGCCCTGAGGGAGGTGGCAGCACCCTTGGTCGTGGGCAACATCACCACCGTGGGCGCCTTTCTGACGCTGGTGCCGCTAGAGTCTGTGGCATTGCGCGACCTGGGACTCTTCGGTGCGTTCCTGCTCGTGGGCACCATGCTCTTCGTGCTCCTGTGGCTGCCGCATCTGGCAAAACGGATCAAGAGAGCCACCCCCGGGGTTCTGGGTAGGATTGGCCATCTGGAATTAGAGAGCAAGACGTGGGTGGTGTGGACAGTGGCTGTGATGACCCTGGTGCTTGGCTACTTCAGCATGCAGACCTCCTTCGATGCCGACCTGCGCAACATCAACTACATGACGGCAGAACAGAAGGCCGATATGCAGTTCTTGCAAACCTCCAACCTCAAATCTCCAACCTCCAACCAACAATGGAACCAATGGCGCGAGGGCAAGGGCAGGAAGTTGTGCCAGCAGTTGAAGGATGCCGCCGAGCAGGCAGGATTCGCTGAAGATGCGTTTGACGACTTCTATGCGTTGGTGAATACCGAGCCTGCGGACGAAGGACAGACACTGACTACGACCATCGTCAACAGCCTCACCGACAACTTCAACTATATAGGATGGGCCTGTGGTGTCATGGTATTCTGTTTCCTATGGTGCTCGCTGGGCAGTATCGAGTTGGCCCTGCTGGCATTCCTGCCCATGGCCGTCAGTTGGGTGTGGATATTGGGCATTATGTCGCTGCTAGGCATTCAGTTCAATGTGGTCAACATCATTCTTGCTACCTTCATCTTCGGTCAAGGCGACGACTATACCATCTTCATGACCGAAGGCTGTCAGTATGAATATGCCTACCGAAGGAAGATGCTCGATTCCTATAAGCACAGCATTATCATCTCCGCCCTCATCATGTTCATCGGCATAGGGGCCCTGATCTTTGCTAAGCATCCGGCACTCCATTCGCTGGCCCTGGTAACCATCATAGGCATGTTCTCCGTTGTGCTGATGGCCTACCTGTTCCCACCACTTATTTTCCGATGGCTAGTGTACAGTCATGGGAAGGAGCGGTGGCAGCCGCTTACCATCAGGAATATCCTAGGAAGAAAAAACACGCCCACACGCCTCGTGTCAGACGCTTACCGATACAGGGGGATAGACATTGCTACCGCCGTGAACAGGAGGCTGAAAAGATACAGGAAGAAGGGGTGGCTTCAGGCTATCGACGAGCAAATCATGCCCTCTACGAAGACCCTCGTCTTCATCAACAGCGGATGGGGCGAAGTGGTGCTATACTTTGCACTGCGAAGGCCCGACATGACTTTTGTAGCCATAGAGAAAGACGGAGAGAAGACGGTCTTGGCAAGAAACGTGTCAGAAAGCCGCATCGCCCGCATCTCCTTCTATGACGATGGCAGCACGTATGCATCGCTGGCGGCCAACGGGACTGACGATACGCAGGCGGTTCTTCTTGAACCGTCGGATATAGACATAGAAAACTATCAACACCTTAATCCTATAATGATTAAATAAGATGGAGAGCCGAAGTGAAATGAAAGAAAGAATAAGGACGATGCTGGAGGAGGCACTGCCTCTGGTGAATTTTGACGCTGACTTCCTGTTCAGCGAACTGGACTCGCTGGGTGTCACTACCATACTGATGATGCTCTCTGACGAGTTTGACATCAGTTTGGATGCAACCGACGCGACGCCCAAGAACCTGATGACGCTGGACAGCATCGTGACGCTCGTTGAAAAGAAACTGGCAGAAAAGTGAGATGAAGACCATAGAGGACTATATCGAACAGCATGCTGCGGACTGCCCGGACAAGGTGGCTATCGTCTGCGGACAGGAGCGCTGTACCTACAGGTCGCTGCAGGAAAGAGTCAGAACGAGGGTGGCAGAATATAAAAAAGGCGGCTACCAGACGGGGCAGATAGTCTGTCTGAGAGCGCTGCCTACGGTTGACTTCCTGATAGACTATTTTGCGTTGCACCAGACGGGATGCGTGGTTGCTCCACTGGAGAAGGACATGCCAGAGGCGACGTTTCAGAAAATCTGCGCCCAACTGTGTCCGCACGCCGTTCCCGAGGGGTCTGCCGACATCCTCTACACCACGGGATCGACAGGGAAGCCGAAGGGGGTGATAGTCAGTCATCAGGCCATCGTGGCCGATGCGGAGAACCTGATAGACGGGCAGGGGTTCTCCAGTGAACTGGCATTCGTGGTGAACGGACCCCTGAACCACATCGGAAGCCTGTCGAAAATCTATCCTGTCGTCATGCTGGGGGCAACGCTCATCATCGTCGACGGCCTGAAAGACATGAACGCCTTTTTCGGGGCTTTCGACTATCCCTCGTCCAGGATGGCCACGTTCCTGGTTCCTGCCAGCATCCGCATCCTGTTGCAATTCGCAGCAAAGCGGTTGGCCGCACTGGCTGACAAGATAGAATTCATCGAGACCGGCGCGGCTGCCATCTCACAGACTGACATGGAGGCGCTATGCCGACTGATGCCCTCGACCCGGCTTTATAATACTTATGCCTCGACGGAGACGGGCATCATCAGTACATATAACTACAATGCAGGGAAATGCGAGACGGGCTGTTTGGGCAGACCAATGAAGCATTCCGAGATTATTATCACCGACAAGGGACTGATAGCCTGTAAGGGTAAAACGCTGATGACGGGCTATGTGGGAGACCCAGAACTGACAGCAACGGTGCTGAGGGACGGCATCGTCTACACCTCTGACCTAGGATTAATCGACGCTGAGGGCATGTTGCATCTGAGGGGACGCGAGGACGATGTGATCAACGTAGGAGGCTTCAAGGTGGCTCCCACAGAGGTGGAAGATGCCGCGCTGTCTTTCCCCGACGTAAAGGACTGTGTCTGCATAGCCGTTGACCACCTGATAACGGGCAAAGCGCTGAAACTCCTGGTTGTGATGAAGGAGGGGAAGGAACTGGACAAAAGGGGACTGGCCAGTCATTTGAAATCGAGATTGGAAACCTACAAGATACCTCTTCTCTACAGTCAGACAGACAGGATTGAGCGCACTTTCAACGGAAAGATCAACAGGAAATATTATGCAAATGGTTAGGGGTTCATGGACATATGAAACACAAATGAAACAAAATGCGACATAAAAGTATCTGTCGTTTGTTTTTTTTGATTACCTTTGCACACGAAAATATTGTTTTACAACACTATGTATAGAAAATTCTTCATGGGTGCCGCCTTCATGGCGGCTTGTCTGCAGGCAAATGCACAAACTATGGCAACCGACTATAAGGGTTCGAGCAACAACAATCCCATTAGTGCTAACATCTTCTGTGCCGACCCCACGGCGCTGGAATACAACGGACGCCTGTATGTCTATGGCTCCAACGACCACCAGCAGTTTATTGCCAATGGCAAGAAAGGCGAGAATACGTATGGTGCCATCAAGTCGATAGTTGTTTTCTCAACTGACGATATGGTGAACTGGACCTTCCACGGTACCATTGACACCAAGAAACTTTGTGGTGGATGGACCAGTAGTCCTTGGTATGTAGGCTATGGAGTGTCGTGGGCACCTTCAGTGACCTGGCGCCACAATGAAAGCACCAACAAGGACGAGTTTTTCCTCTACTTCTGCAATAGCAGTCATGGTGTTGGTGTGCTGACGGCCAATTCCCCCATTGGTCCTTGGAAATCACCTAACAATAAGTTGATGATCCATTACGATACCCCTGGTGCCAATCCCTCTGGTACTAATGCCAATTTCGATCCAGGTGTGACCATTGACGACAATGGCGTAGGCTGGATCAGTTTCGGTGGCCTTGGTCCCAGTACTATCATGCCAGATGCTGCCCGTATCGTGAAACTCAAGCCCTCGATGACCGAGGTTGACGGTTCGGCTGTTAAGATTCACGCGCCCTATCATTTCGAGGCCAATGAATTAAATGTTATCGGCGGAAAGTATGTCTATACCTACTGTTCAAACTGGGCACAGCGTACGGATGCTGATTGGAATGCCTACAAGCAAGAACACGGTATCAGCGTTTCTGCCCCCAACACCTGTACGATGTGCTATATGGTCAGCGACAATCCGACGGATCCGGACTCGTGGGTTTACAAAGGTGTTTACGGCCCTCATCCTGGCAATGGAACGAACAACAACCATTCGCATCTGCAGAAGTTCAATGGCCAATATTATCATCTCTATCACAATGGAGCCTTGATGGAGAGTATGAGAAGTGCCGGTATCTTAACGAATCAAGATGGTGTCTTCCGTTCTCTCTGTGTCAACAAAGTGACGGTCAACGAGAGTACGGCGACTATCAATCAGGTAACAACAAACCTTGAGGGTGTCAAGAAAATCAAGAACCTGAATCCGTATGAGTGGCAGCAGGCAGAGACCATGGCCAGTTGTAGAGGTGTGGAATACGAGGACATGACCAATATCAAGAAGAATACCTTAATCAACACCTTAGGCAATGATGCCTCAGAGAACATGCAGGTGAAGATGAAGGAAGGTTCGTGGATAAATGTTCGCAATATAGACTATGGTACTGATGGTGCTGCGAAATTCACGCTCCGTGCCAAAGGAACAGGTACGATGCAGTTACGTAGTGGCACTTCGCCCATGACAATTTTCGCTACCATCGAGTTCTCTTCGACAGACATGGCTGAGCAGACCTTCGACCTCACCAAGGCAGTTACAGGCGTCAAGAGCAACCTCTATCTCGTCGTTACGGCAGCGACCGACTTTTACGTCGATGCCTGGAAGTTTACGGAGTACGATCCTACCGGCATACAGGAGGTCAATGGTCAACGGTCAATGGTTAATGGTCAATTTTACGACCTGTCTGGCCGCCGTCTGTCTGACACACATCAGCATCGTGGCATCGTCATAGAGCAATATACCGATGAGAATGGTGTGAAGCACAGTCGCAAGGTGCTGGAAAACCAGTAATAATAACCGTGAGTTCAGCAAAAGATTAACAAAACATCCTGCTACATTCTTTGTAGCAGGATGTTTTGTTATGTATCATTTCGTGTTGTTAACGGTCTATAAAGACTTTTCTTGAACTACCATTGGCACTGCGCTCGATGCAGAGTCCGTGGGGCTCGTCAAGTTTCCGACCCTGCAGGTCGTAATAAGTTTTGGGGCCGTCTGTGTCATCTTGCTGAACATTCTGAATGGCAGTACTACCCTTGTCAATCATGAAGATAACGGTGCTCAGGCTTTGGGCAGGCATCTCGTAGAGGTAGTTATCTGTCGATTCTGTAATATCAAGGTCTGACTTCTGACAGAGGTTCCCGCTCTCATTGCCTGTTGACACCCACAATTTACCACTCTTGACATTGTAAGGCAGCGTAATCTTCAAGTCGCGAGCGTTCGCCGTGGTGTTAATTGCCATGACGATGATAGAGTCACCTTTTTCGTATGCCGAGTACTGGTAGTTCTGTAGCACTTCCTCTTTTTCGCGTCCTGCATCAGCATCTTTTGAGGTCTCCAAACGGGTAGCGCCTGTCACATTCTTTGAGAAGTGGGACATCACAAAAGCACGTGGCAGCAACTCATCCTTCTTGTTGGCAGTGCCATACTTGGAATCACCAGTGCCAGCAAAAGCCCAGTGGGCACGCAGATACCAGTAGATGTAGCCTGTGCAACCTGCCAGCATACACTCGTTCAGTTCCTCGGCAAAGATAAGGTTTTCTCTCCATGTAGGAAGCGAGTCAGTATTGTCGGTCGTCGAATGCTCTGTCATCCAAACCTCTTTGCCGTACTTGGAAGCAAGAGCGGTGGCTGGCTTCATGTACTTCAGAGGTAGATGACCATAAAGATGACCGGCTACGATGTCTATCTGCTTGCGACACTCCTCATCCTTCATGTACGGGTCGATATAGTTCTGGGTGAACCCCAAAGGTTCACCACTGATCAACTTGACATTATAGGTTTCACGGTCAAGCATCCAGGCATAGTTCTTGACAAGCGACACCAAACTGTCTGGTTCGTAAAGACAGCCAGAATAACTGACCCACCAGTCGGGCTCGTTCTGGAGCGATACGGCATCGACATTGACACCATGATTCTTCATCCATTTCAGATAGGTGTTCAGCCACGGGAAGAATTTTTCATAGCAGTCTCTGCGTAATGTGGCTCTTACGTTTCCCTGATCATCAGAATTACCACCCTGTGCGGTGCCATTGGTCTTATAGTCTCCTGGAGGCGACCAAGGTGTGCCGAACACAATACCTTTACGATTCTTGACAGTCTTGGCAGAAGGCAATGAACCATTCCAGTCGTAGTCGCCCCACTGATCGGCCTTATCCTCCAGGTTCGGAGAAATTTCCATGCGCAAAATGTTCAGTCCGATTTTTGAAAGAGGACCATAAAGTTTGCCCACACAAGCGTTGTCTTCGCCAAACGGTTTCATAGCACCGTCACAGCAAGCACCGCCGAAGCCGGTGACTGTCTGTTTCTTGGTGGCGTACACCTTGAGCGATGTAGGCAAACCTGCTGCGATAGCAGTGCCCGCCACCATTACAATCATGATAGAAGTAAGAATTCTTTTCATAGACATTATTTTATGAATGAGTATTCTATGTTTAAGTATTTGGTGGCAAAGGTACGAAAAAAAAGAATATAGAACAAACAGCCACATAATTTTTTTAGGTCTAAAAGACGATTTTGTTTTATTTGATACATTACAAAAAATATGTGAGACAAAAAGATGGGGTTGCTCTTGCAAAAAAACAGTAACTTTGCAGGCAATTGAAAAAATAACTAAAAAATATTCTAATATGTCTAAGCAACCTACACTCAAATTATTACTGGCGGCAGCATTCATGGCTTGCGGAAGCATGGTGAATGCCCAACTGCCCAACGAGAAATTCGGCAAGCCTTCGAACATGGAATGGGACTTTGCCGGCTGGGGTAAGGCTGTCGATGCCGATGCCATCATCCTGTGCAAGACCATGAAGGTGACTTATCAGATTTCTGACCAGGCAGACAATTACAACAGGTCTGACTCTGATGTCAGTTTAGAGCGTCTTGACGATTTCGGAAAAAACATGATTGACGAAGGCAATATTCTGGCAAACTATGAAATCAGACTCCGCACCAAGATTATGAAGCCAGAAGGTGCCCAGCACGCCAACATCGACATTACCTGTTTCAATGCTGATGACAATCTCAACATCAATCATGATGAACTATCAGACCTGAAGATTACAGTATTCAGCAAGAACGAGAAGGGAAAGGTAGAGAAAAGGAAAGTCAATACCAAGGAGTTTACCAAGGAGCGCATTGACAATAACTACGAGGTTATACACGTCACTGTGCCTGACGTTCAGGCTGGCAGTATCATTGAATACCAGTACAACATCACCAGCACCCGACCACACTACCTCTATGACTGGCTGTTCCAGGAGTCAATCCCGACCGTACATTCGAAATGCGACATCGATATTCCTACCGTCCTGCAGTTCAATATGAATGCTCCCATCAACAAACTCATCAAGTCGAGCGTGAAGGCTGGTCGATTGGCATACGATACCAACAGACCGGATTTTAAGAGGGGAAAGACATGCTTCACAAACCACTATGAGATTGTAGGCGACTATATCCTGCCTGACGACGAGGAGATAGCCCCCTTCACCAGTCGCATTGCCATGCCCAACGTCTCTCTCCCCGCATTTATGCCAGAAGGACATACACATCTGAAAATTAAGAATTGAGAATTAAGAATTGAGAATTAAGAATTAAGAGTTAAGATAATAGCAATGAAAAAAACAATTACTCGAAACTTTTTGATACTAGCGGCATGTCTGTGTGCACTGCCTGCTGCCGCTCAGATATCATCCAATCCAAACAAATTCCTTGGCAACATCACTACCAGTTACAATGTAGATGCTGGTGGCGGCGTTCCTCAATATTATACGCTTTGGAACCAGATTACCTGTGAGAACGAGTCGAAGTGGGCCTCTGTAGAAGGTACCCGTGGTAACTTCAACTGGGGAGGGGCGGACAATGCCTTAAACTATGCCAAGAACCACAACTTCCCCTTTAAGTTCCACGCACTGGTGTGGGGTTCCCAGTATCCCAGTTGGCTGGAAAGCCTGACACCCAAGGAGCGCTATGCGGCTATGGTCAATTGGTTTGAACATGCCAAGGCAAAATATAACACACTTCCTATGATTGACGTGGTGAACGAGGCTGTGGGTATGCACCAGCAGGGTAACCCTATGATCAAGGAAACGCTGGGCGGTGGCGGTAAGACAGGCTATGATTGGCTGATCAGGGCCTTCGACATGGCTGGACAGCGCTGGCCGGATGCCATCCTGATTTACAACGACTACAACTCTATCCAGTATGATATAGATGCCTATATCACCTTGGTGCAGACCCTGCGTGATGCCGGTGCACCTATTGATGCCTACGGCAACCAATCGCACGCTGTGTCCAACATGAATTCAACGAGTTTGGGTAACGCACTGAAAAAGCAGCAAGATGCACTTCAAATGCCCATGTTCATCACGGAATTGGATATAGATATTGAAAACGACGAACAGCAAAAGGCACAGTATCAGCAGGTATTACCAGTGATATGGGAAGCCCCCTATTGCGCTGGTGTCACCCTGTGGGGCTATATTCTTGGAAAAACATGGGTTAACAACTCAGGATTATACAGGGGCAGTGAAGAGCGTCCTGCCATGACATGGATTAAGGAGTATATGCAGACTGATGCTGCCAAAAATGCCGTAGGCCCATTCCCTGGAGCCAAGAAAGAGGCCTCTATCTATATCCGTCCTGCCAGCATGAAAGCCGCTGCAGGCGATGTGCTGCCCATCAAGGTTCATGCCCGTCTGGCCACCAAGACCATTGAGAAGGTCGACTTCTATGTGAACGACGAATTGGTGAAAACTATGACCGAGGCACCTTACATTGTAGAGCACACCACCAACAAGGCAGGTTGGAACACCACGAAGGCTGTGGTGACGGCTACCGATGGTAGCACCTACGAACGCTACGGTCGCTTCAATGTATCATTGGGCACCAAGCGCTCACCGTATAATGACACGCCCGTTCAAATTCCGGGCACTATCAAAGCCAACGAGTATGACAAAGGTATAGTTGGCGTTACCTATAGCAGTGGCATCTCGCGCAGCAATCCGATGTCACCAAGTGACGGACATTGGATGGATTATACCGTCGACATAGCAGAGGACGGCTACTACACCTTTGATGCCGAGGTGGCTTCAGCCAACGCCAATGGCCGATTTCATCTGGCAGAATATAGCCTTGACAGTCTGTCGTTCCTGACCGAGTTTGTGGAGATTCCAAAGACAGGTAATACCTCTGATTTCAAGATGTTGCATGGTAAAACACTTGTGCCTCTGACAGCAGGTCGCCATGTTATCTCGCTGATGGTCGAAAAGGGTGGCTTCAAGATTAAAAGCATCACGCTCAATCGCTTTGAGGCTGGTGAGGGCACCTGTATGGTGAAAACCTTCAATCAAGAATATGGTGTGGGTGACAACATCGAATTCACTGGTATGTTCTCGGCAAAAAACAGCACTATCAAGGAGGTGAGGTTCTATGCTAACAACATACTCGTAGGCACAGTTACAGAGAAGCCATATTCAGTCAATTTTGTACCTTCTGAGAAGGGTACGTATTCTATCACGGCTATTGTCGTTAATGCAGAAGGTAAGGAGAAATGGTCAAATCCACGCGAACTGAAAGTCACTAGTGCTACACCAACGGATATCCAAACAATAACTACCGTTGATGTTCCCGAGACTCGCACTTATAACCTAATGGGTGTTCCCGTTGGTAACGGCTATCGTGGCATTGTGATTAGAAACGGTAAAAAGGTATTTAAGAAATAAGCAGTGATGAAGAAATCATTATTTGTAATGCTCCTGGGCTTGACAGCCTGCCTCACGAAGGCTCAGGCTGAAGTAGACCCTAACTTCTATATCTACATCTGTTTCGGACAGTCGAACATGGAAGGTAACGCCCAGTGGGAAGCACAGGACGTGGGCAATGTGGACCCACGTTTCCAGATGCTAGCCACCTGCAACTTCTCTTCCCCAAAGCGTACAAAAGGTAATTGGTACACTGCAGAGTGCCCCATTGTCAGCCCTAACGGAAAACTGGGTCCTACAGACTATTTCGGTCGTACAATGGTGAAGGAACTGCCGGACAAGAAGATTGGCGTCATTGCCGTGGCCATGGGCGGCAGTCCTATCGAGATGTTCGATAAAGACCTGTATGAACAGAAGATGAAAGACAATCCCGGCGAGTGGTGGGTGACCTTGGCTAAAAATCACTATGGCGGTAACCCTTACGGACGTATTATCGAGATGGCCAAGAAAGCCCAAGAGGTGGGTGTCATCAAGGGTATCCTGCTGCATCAGGGGTGCTCGAACAATGGAGACGAGAAATGGCCAGGCATGGTGAAAAAGATCTATAAAGACATGCTGCATGACCTTAATCTCAGAGCCTCCGACGTACACATCTATGTGGGTGAGACGGAATATGAGAATATGGGTGGTGGCTGTTCATGGCATAATCATGTGGTGGCTAAGATTCCCGAGGTGATTCCCACTGGTCATGTAGTCTCTGCTGAGGGCATCCCTGGTAATGGTACCGACCCTTGGCATTTCTCCGCAGCAGGCTATCGCACTTTCGGTAAGCGCTATGCCGAAAAGGTACTCGATGTGATGAACCATCCGGAGCAATACACCAAATACTACACCATTGATGAGCGTATCACTGGCAAGACATCCAATTTGGCCAACAAGGATTTAGCCATCGTCAATGAGGCAGAAGGCAAGGCTTTCTACTGCGGGATGGGGAATGTCCTGAGTTATGGCGATTATGCGAGTGCCTTTGATGTCTCTAATGAGTGCTATTACTTCCGCCTGCAGATGTCCAGCGGCGGTTTCCGCCTGCGTCTCATCACTCCTGATGGTGATAATTATCAACTGGACGATGACGATGCCTATCTGAACACGCAGGTTGTTACGGGCGACTGTTGCTTTGTTTCAAGCAATCTGAACAGCCAGAATGGTCAAGACCTTGCAAAAGGTGCTGTTTGGAACATGGAGTATGTCGATGGCAAGGGTTGGTCTATCAAGAATGTGGGTACAGGTAAATACTTGAAGGATGCCAGTCATCCCGCCATGTTCGACGAGCCTACCTACTTCACCTTCTGCACGCTGAAGGAAGCGACTACCACGGGTATTGAAGATGTAATATGTAAGAAGGATGATGTCAGAAGTGGTATATATACCATCGATGGCCGCAAGGTTAACGCTGACAACCTGCGTCCAGGATTGTATATTATCAATGGTAAAAAGGTAGTGATAAAATAATCACAAAGAAAAATAACAAAAATAATAGAAGATGAGTATATCACTTATTTCTTCAAAACGCACAATTCTCATGGCCGGCTTAATGCTGGCCATGAGTTTACAGTCAGTATCAGCAGAAGAACGTACCATTGACATCAGTGGAAACAATACGTCTTCTGACTATAAGACGTATAATACGACCTTTTCTATTTCCGCCACTAACATCGTCAACGTGAAAATGGCACGCTACTGCTATTTTAGTTCTACCATTTCAGGTTCTGGCGTACTCAACCTCTATGCTGGTGGCGAGCGTTGCTATCTGGGTACTGAGAAAGGTAAGGAATGGCCTAACTGGACCCGCTATACGGGCAATATCCATATCTATCCGTTTAAGGAGAACTCCTCGTCGGCAGGTTTCTATGGCGTTGTGCTGGCACATGGTGGTAAGTCATCATCACCAGAAAATGCGCTGGACGATGCAAAGTCGGGTAAGGTGAATCCCTCCATGGCCAACAATCATGTGACGTTGCATGAGGGTGCTACCATCTGTTGTGAGGCTAATTCCGCAGGTGCTGGCTTCCGTATCGGTGAACTGAATACTGAGGTAGGCTCTACGCTGTCAGGCTATATGAAAAAAGTAGACTCAGGACGTTCAGCTTACTATTTGTTGGGTGGTCTGAATACCGATGCCACTTTGGCTGGTACCATCATGCCAGCCAGCAATGATGACAATACCCCGTTGTCTATCGTCAAGGAAGGAACAGGTACCTATACGATTACAGGTAACAATAACTACCTGAGTGGTGCCTTACGTATCCTGCAGGGTAAGGTACTCGTGATGAATAATCGTGCTGAAGCAGAGACTCAGAAACTTCGCGGTGCATTGGGTGCTAAACCCAACGCCAACGAAGCGATTGCCTACGTCTTCAGCAATGGTGTGCTGGGAGGTACAGGTAGCATTGGCGGCATGGTCGACAACTACGGAACCATCGAGCCTGGTGCTGACGGCATTGGTGTGCTGACGCTGAAGAACTATGCTGCCAACAAGGCTGCAAACCTTACCGTTCATCCATTGTCTCGTCTGCATTTCGAGGTGGCTGCAACAGACAACTATGACCAGTTGCTGGTGGATGGTACGCTGAGTTATAGCAATATGCAGGAGGACTTCTCGACGAGCGACAAGATGCCTATTATCGAGATGACTATTGAGCAGACAGCCAACCTACCCATCGGTACGGAGTATCGTGTGCTGACAGTTAACAGTAAGGCTGGCGACTGGCACTTCGATGTGCGTGCCAACAAATACACATGGGTAGTCGAAGAAAAGGAAGAGAACGGCAAACTGGTCTTTGTGGTACGTCTGGAATCGTATAACGATATGGAGACTATTGACGATCCAGATGACCCTGACGAGGCTAACGACCCCATCTATACCACGGGCGCCCTCTATGACGATGGTATCAATGATTCTTCCGATAGAAAATCACTGAAATACTATGCTGACCAGAACGAGAAGTTTATCGGTGTAGCACTCGCTACCTATAAGGGCCTGTCAAGTGATCGTGAGACTGCTGCTAAACAGTTCAATATGATGGTTTGTGAGAACGAGATGAAGTTCGATGCATTGGAGCCCTCACGCAACAGTTTCTCTTTTGGTGGTGCCGACAATCTGGTGAGCCTTGCTCAGCAGAACAATATGGCTATTCGTGGCCACTGTCTGGTATGGCACTCACAGGTAGCTGGCTGGGTGTCGTCCGACGGTAAGAAGAATGACATGAATTGGACGCGCAAAGAGGCCTTGGAGATTATGAAGAATCACATCACCAAGGTGATGCAGCACTATAAAGGTAAGGTACGCGAGTGGGATGTCGTCAACGAGTGCTTGGATGACGACCAGACGACTGTTCGCAGCAATCCTGACAGTTACGACCTACGCCAGCAGAGCGTCTGGCAGCGTGCAATTGGTGACGACTATATCGACTCTGCCTTTGTCTATGCCCATGAGGCTGACCCCGATGCAGAATTATACCTCAACGACTATGGCGTAGAATTGCAGGGTAAGGCAAAATCGTTGGCATTCTATAACCTGGCTGTCAGACTGAAGAACAAGGGTATCCCCATTCATGGCGTTGGTATGCAATGCCACTTCTCTGTAGGCGAGGTCGATGGCGTAAAACTGAATCGTACCATCAAGAAATTCGCGGAGGCTGGTCTGAAGTGTATCATCACCGAGTTGGACATGGGTATTCCCTCTACCTCTTCTGAGAACTTGGAGGAGCAGGCTCGTAATTATCGTATGATTACCGATATCGTGCTGAATAACGACAACTGTCCGAGCATGGTTATCTGGGGTATCAAGGATAATGACTCGTGGCGTACAAACTCCAATCCGCTGCTCTACGATTCAGGCATGGGTAGAAAAAAGGCTTGGTATTCCGTGCGCTCTGCTCTGCGCCATCGCACGCTGGATACTGGCATCAGCCCTGAGAGTTGCGATAGAATCGCAACACACAGTACAGTATATACTCTTGATGGTCGTCGCGTCAGTGATACCAGCCTGAAGCCAGGTCTGTATATCAAAGACGGAAAGAAGATGATCCTTAACAGGTGAAGGGTGAAGAGTAAAATGACTGAGGAATAATGAGAGTATCTATATTATTGTGCATAACTGCACTCATAACAGGCTTTCAAACCGTAGCGGCCCAAGATGTGCCTTATGTCTATGAGGTTGAGCATACCGGCAAGCACTTTGCTGTGCCACAAATGCCAGATGCTGATCAGTTGACTGTGATCCATGAACTGCCAAATGCCTTAGAGGGTGTCAGTAGTTTCAACGACTGGGCTAAACGTCGCAGTGACATTGGTCATCTGATACAGCACTACGGCATTGGTGTAAAACCTACCGTGGAACCAGCACAGGTGAAAGCCCGTATGGAGGGTGACACACTGATAGTGGATGTCACAGTGGATAAGGAGACATTGACGCTGAAATCTGAGATTCATTATCCCAAGACAGGTAACGCTCCATACGCACTAATGATAGGCACCGATATGATAGCCCTGCCTCGTCAACTATTAGAAGACAAGCCTATTGCCACCGCAACCTTTGTCTCAGCACAGGTTAATGACTACAAGCAGTGGGGTAAACACCACGAACGGGGCGAACATCATTTTGACCGCCTCTACCCTACCCTGAAGGACAATGGAGCCTACAGTGAATGGGCGTGGGGAATGAGTCGTCTGATTGACGGATTACAGCAGTTGGGACCAGAAGCAACCAAGATAGATACGAAACATATTGGTGTGACAGGATGTTCTTATGCCGGCAAGATGGCTCTCTACTGTGGTGCCTTCGATGAGCGTATCGCTCTGACCATTGCACAAGAACCTGGTGGAGGTGGTGCTGCAGTATGGAGAAAGTCGCACGAGTTGACATTGGCAGGAAAAAACCTGGAAGACATTGATAAGACCGACTATCACTGGTTCTTGGAGAGTCAGAAGGAGAATTTCCATGGTGACAGCGTCTATCAACTCCCCTACGACCAGCATGAATTGTGTGCAATGATCTGTCCACGAGCCTTACTCTTGTTAGGTAATCCTGACTACGAATGGCTTGCCGACGAGTCGATGCAAGTCTCTGCCGAAGCCGCCCATTGTGTATGGAAGTTTTTTGGTATACCAGATAGAATGGCATGGAGCATTGTCGGACAACATGGACATTGTCAATTGCCACAAAGCCAATGGCCCATTGTGCAGTCATTCATAGACCGATACTTATTGGATTCTCGAGAAATGAGAGATGAAAGATGAGAAATGAGAGATATTGGTGTGGAAAACTTTGTGGATAAGTGTGTGAATAACAATGTGGATATCCAATAGAAGAGACGTGGGTGTAGATATCCACGTCTTTTTTATACACTTTTTTTAAAATTTTCCACGCTTTTTTGCTGAAAAAAAATATAAACTTAGTAATTTTGCACCGAAATACGAAACTGTGGATAACTATCACACTTGTCTCATTTTCAATAAGAAACAATGAACAGAGCGTGTGGATAGACTAATATCACAAGTGAATAAAGAAATGAGCAAGAAAAAGGCTAATAAGTTTTAAACTTATCAACGGCACATCATACTACTCATTTCTATTTTTAAAAAAGAAAAAGAAAAAATAAATAAATGATATGGTGTTGAAAAACGAGTGGATTGAACAGGGCTTTATCGATGAGCCTGTAGCAGAGAACATAGACCTGAAGGCTGAGATTCGCAGACTTTGTAAAGAGAAAGATGCCATCATACTGGCTCACTATTATACTATAGGTGACATACAGGAGGTGGCCGACTTTGTTGGCGACTCGCTGGCTTTGGCTCGCAAGGCTGCTGAGACAGATGCCAAGATCATGGTGATGTGTGGTGTTCACTTTATGGCTGAAACCTGTAAATTGCTGTCACCTGATAAAACTGTGCTTTGTCCTGACTTGAATGCTGGCTGTTCGTTGGCTGATTCGTGTAAGGCCGAGGACTTGAAGAAATTCAAGGATGAGCATCCTGGCTATCAGGTTATCTCTTATGTCAATACGACGGCTGCAGTTAAGGCTCTGACGGATGTGGTTGTCACCAGTGGTAATGCCAAGAAAGTAGTCGATCAGTTGCCTGAGGATGGAAAATTTATCTTCGGTCCTGATTATAATCTGGGCAACTATATCAATGAAGTGACAGGCCGACAGATGTTGTTGTGGAATGGTGGCTGTCATGTTCACGAGCGTTTTTCAGTCAGTAAGATATTGGAACTGAAGAAGCAATATCCTGATGCTGTGGTGATGGCTCATCTTGAGTGTAAGGCTCCAGTGCTTGCCTTAGCCGATATAAAGGGCTCTACAGCCACGATGTTGACCTATGCGCAGCAGAGTAACCAAAAGCAGTTTATAGTGGCTACAGAGGCCGGAATACTGCATGAGATGCAACGTACCTGTCCTGATAAGGAATTCATCCCTGTGCCGCCAGAAATCAGCGAGAGCGGATTGGAATGCAGTTGTAACGAGTGTCAGTATATGAAGATGAACACACTCTTGAAGATCTACAACTGTCTGAAGTACGAATGGCCTTCAGTAGAGGTAGATCCAGAAATTGCCAAAGATGCAGTAAAGCCAATAGAAAAGATGCTTGCATTGAGTTAAAAGAGACATGTAAATGGATGGACTGACATCGCGTGTTATATCTTTTATACGTTTTCCAATGATGGCTGCTGTGGTAGTCATTCATTGTAATATAGTGTTATTCCATCCAGAATTAGAGTCAAGAACTCTTTTTTCGTTTCTTTTTTCGCTTACCCAGAAGTTAGTGTGGGTAAGTGTTCCCATATTCTTTTTCATTTCAGGTTTACTCTTTTTCAAGGAGGGAACCTTTAATATGACATTGTATAAAACCAAACTATCCAGCCGCATATACACCTTATTGATACCTTATATAATATGGAATATTCTCTATTTCTGTATCATCGCTATCCAGCAATACTTCAAGCCCGATGTTTTGTTATTGTTGCATAAGCGAATAGCAGATTTCAGTTTGACTGATTACTTATGGATATTTTGGGATATCAGACAAATAAGCCATTTGGCCGATGACCAGCCTGCTTGTTTGGTAGGCGTTTTTTGGTTTATTCAATGTCTCTTCTTAAGTATTTTGCTAAGTCCTGTCATTTATATACTCATTCAGTTTACACGTCATTTCTTTTTACTGCTATTCTTAGCCTTGTGTCTGATTGATTATCAGGTGGACATACCAGGAGTGAACAATGCGGGTATAGCCTATTTTTGTCTTGGAGCATACATTTCAATCATGCATATCAATCTTATCAACTATTTAAGTCATATTCCTCTATGGACAGTTATTGTCATCATCCTTATATCGTTGTCCAGCATCATGATTGATAATGAATATGTAGCGTTTTTCTCCTCTTTATTGTTGCAAATAGGTGTACTTTCATTAGTCACTTACATGATAGAACACCATCATTGGCGTGAGTGTGCCCTGTTGTCTTCCAGCGTCTTTTTTATCTTTGCCGTTCATAGGTTGTTTACGGCTCCTTTGATGCATATATCAAATAGCATACTGAACCACATCAATAACGACATATTGCTTTACTTCTACTATTTGTTCATTGTCAGCATAACTATACTGCTATGTGTTGCTATGTTTTGGATAATGAATAGGTATATGCCAAGAGTAACCAATTTATTGTCGGGGAGACGTTCAGTTAAAGTTTAGGAGTTTAGAAGTTTAGATGTTTAGAATTTATAGTAAAAAAGAAAAATATTAAATTTTTTATGTTTACATTTATACTAAAAAACTAAACTTCTAAACATATAAACATATAAACTTGCTAAAGGGTATCCATCGGAATGCCTCGGAGGGATCGTCCGAACGTCATCTACGACCCGTTCCGATGCTTTGTATCAGTCGAAGGAATGCTTCCTTACCCCCCTAAGGAAGCATCGGAACGGAGGTTGTGAAGCATCGGAATAAAAAGAAGCCCAGTGGAACCTCATGTATGGTTATCCTTCAGTCATTTTACTATCTTCTTCTTGATAGTACCATCACCGTATTGATAAAGGTAAAAACCTTTAGGCACGTTATTCTTATGTTGGCATTTGCGTCCCATCATATCGGTTATAGCTGTCGTGAAGGGCCTTTGACTTGTTGTCTTGATAAGGTTGGATGTGTCGTATTGAGTCATTAGGTTATCAAGAATGATTATTCTTTCGTTGAATCTTTCTAATACTTCG